>ERZ779861.942-NODE-942-length-35679-cov-19.271980_pt1 | contig 35679 bp, 28 predicted proteins | sample MGYA00511558_ERZ779861 | MGnify/ENA primary metagenome ERZ779861 (study PRJEB29588, sample SAMEA2163432) | human gut metagenome | biome: human gut; feature: human-associated habitat; material: faeces | place: Denmark | collected 2008/2010 ...
AGATCCTGAAAGTTGACGCTGACACCAAGAAGCCGCTGGCTGGTGTGACCTATCGGCTCTTCGACTCCGAAGGCAACAAGATCGCGGATGGTACGACTGATGCCAATGGCAAGGTGACCTTTGATAATCTCAAGCCCGGCAGCTATAGCTATCAGGAGATCAACACCGTGGATGGCTACCAGTTGGATGAAACCAAGTACGATTTCAGCCTGACCAGCGAGAACCTCAACGTCAAAGTCACCCGTGAGAATAAGCCTGTCAAGGGCTGCCTTACAGTCTGCAAGGTGGACGTTACCGGCAGTCCTCTCGTCGGTGCGGAACTGCTGCTGGAAACTTCCACGGATGGTCAGACCTGGACAGCGGTGGGCAAAATCACCACAGACAAGGCCGGTATTGCCCAGTGGGACGATCTCAAGATCGGCGCGCAGTATCGCCTGACGGAGACCAAGGCCCCCGCAGGCTATACCCTGATGACCGAGCCGCTGTTCACCGGGACGCTGGACAGCGATGATCCCGATGTTACTATCACCGCCTGCAACAGCGCAGGCTTCGTCCTGCCCTTCACGGGCGGCGTGGGTATCGCCCCCTATTTCCTGTTTGCAGCACTCATGCTTTGCATGGGTGTTTATTTTTGTAAAAAATCTAACATCAAGGAGAAAAACTGAACATGAAAAAGATCCATCGCGTATTGGCGCTGCTGATGGCGGCGCTCATGGCCGTCGGCCTGATGACTACGGCATTTGCCGCAGAACCTACCATTGACGCCAGCAAGAAGGCGTCGCTTTCTATTTATAAGTACGATATCACCAAGGCCAGTGAGGACGGCGTGTGGGACGCGGAATCCTACGTCTCTACCGGTCTGCATGACGACGCCGTCATTGATAAACTGAGCAAGTACGCCATCCAGGGCGTGGAATTCACCTACCTTCGCGTCGCTGACATTGCCATGAGCAATGAGGTAGTGGACAATCAGCGTCATGTGGGTGTGCTGTATGGCTTCGACGGCTCTGAGCGCTCCAACGCCGTGCTGTCCGCCATCGGCCTGACCGCTTCCGATGCTCACAAGACTGAGAGCGGCGTCAACTACTTCACCAGCGATGCTCTGAACAACAAGCTGGCCGCTGCGCTGGCTGCCAACGCCACCACCGTCAAGAATGCTCTGGAGGCCGCTGTGAAGAACGGTGGTGTTGCTATGGCGGAGACCGATACCACCGGACACACCTCCGCTTCTGACATGGAGCAGGGATTGTATCTGGTGGTCGAGACCAGAGTCCCTGAAAACGTGACCTCCACCTGCAATCCCTTCTTCGTATCCTTGCCTATGACCACCATTGATGGCAGCGAGTGGCTTTACGATCTGACCGTCTACCCCAAGAACCAGACCGGTAACCCTACACTGGATAAGACCGTGCGCGAGGATAAAAACTCCACCGGCAAGAATACCGGCAGCCTGACCGACATCAAGGACGGTTACGCTCATACCGCTGCTGCCTCCGTGGGCGACACCGTGGACTATCAGATTCTGAGCACCCTGCCTACGATCACCTCCAAGGCGTCCAGCCTGAGTGAGTACACTTATGTGGATACTCTGAGCAAGGGTATTCGCTACCACAAGAACGACATGGTTATCGAGTTCTTTAAGGACGCTGGCTGCACCGACAAGATCACTACCTGGGGCGAGGATTCCGGCAAGTTCACCGTAGCCTACGATGATACCGCCAATACTATGACCATCAAGATGACCGAAACTGGTCTGGCGGAGATCAACGAGGCGACCACTGTTTACACCGACAGCGTCAAGCGCGGCTATCGCGGCGACCTCGCTTTCCAAAATGCAGAGGTCATCGACGTGCCGCGCTTTCTTACGGAAGGACTTACACAGGGTGAGCCGGTACAGACCAATGCGGAGCTGCGGGACGCTCTTTTCCAACGCATTGAACAGGAACAAAAAGCGTATACCGAATCCCTCTACCATATGACACAGAGTGAACTTATTGCCAATGCCGGAGAGATCGAGGCGACCCGCTATTGCTACAATGCGCTTCTTACCGCCAACCTGGAACGATACCAGATGCTCCTGTTGCTCTCCGACGGGTATCCTCTGACCTGTGTGCGGGATGCGTGGCAGACGGAACAGGACGTGGATCGCGACGATGAGTTCAGGCACACGGTCTTCCGTCTCTGTGAGGATCTGCAAGAGAATCAGCAAGACCTGACAATGTGAGGAGGGATCAACTATGGCACAGCACGAAGAAATTGTCGTATGGCTTGACCGCAGGTGGAAGGAAGCCATTGAGCATCATCTGAAGGATGAGACCTTACAGGAGCATCTGGAAAATGTGCTGGACGAACTGTGCAACCAACTTCCGGAGCATGAATATAAACGTATCAGCCGAGAGATATGGGAGGAAGACCGTATGGCACGGGAGGAAGCGGAGGCAGCGCGCACCTATTCCGCGTACCGCGTTGTGGAGGGCGGCGAGGAACATTACTTCCGCATGACGCCCGGCGAGGAGCTGCTGGATGCTGCACAGACGCTCCGCAAATACCTCAAGGATACCGACCACAGCACCGGCAAATTCATCTCTCTGTATTCGCAAGCGCAGCCTATCACGCCGGAGGAGTATCAGCGCATGATACGTCTCCGCATGGAGAACACAGGAAAAGTCACCGGCGTGTTTGATTTGGACTTTGACAAGCGGGAGTTCTCCGCAGTCCACATCATGGACGGTTGGACAACGTGGGCGATGCGTGACGTGTCTACAGCCGCCTGCCGCGCAGCGCAGAAGCAATATGCGTCCAAGGACGTGATGTGGCGGAAGCTGCTGGATCACCTGAACGGAAAGGAGATCACATCGGCTGGGCATCTCACCGCGCAGAATTTTTCGTTCAGCGATGAGATCATGATGGAGAACGGCAAGCTGAACTTTTATGTGCAGGCCGAGTTCGACGTAGACGCAGCCTTCGGCACATTTGTGTGTACAGACGAGAATGATGACTGGCTGAATATCTACGCCAACTACGACATCGACCAGGACAAGCCTTGCGACACATTAGAGTTGAATCTCTGCAAAAGCGATGGCTCAGAGGAGAACTGGAGCTATCACCTGAACGCTGCCGAGCAGGAAGTGCTGTCCCGAAAGATGGAGGAGTTTTGCCAGCAGCAAAATGGCATGAGCCTGCACGATTTCGCCCGGCAGCTTCAAGAGGAGCCGGGGCCTTCTCCACAGATACAAATGTAGCCCCGTGTTTGCCCTTGTGGGCCGGTTTGTGGCCTCGCAGGGGCGCGGGAGGGTAAGGATAGCGGCCCCGGAGGTTTGAAGGCCTTTCGGCCCGCTTTTCGGTGCGCCGAAAGCGGAGCAGGAGAAAAGCATTGGCGCTTTTCTGCGCCAATGCCATTCACGGCAGCCCGCAGTGCGGACTGCCACAAGGGTTTGCGGCGTTTTGAAAATGGCGCTGATTCTCAGAGCCCGGATAGGTTTTGACGCTATTATTTGCAAAAATGCCCGTCAGCCCCGTGTTTACAAGGCTTTCGGGACGCGCAGCAGCACAGATAGGAGGTGTGACCCGTGGAGGAAAAACGGAGGCATTCGGTCTGGCTGCCGGACGATGTCTGGCAGGAGGTGGATGCACTCTACAAGCTGGATAATTGCCCCACCCGCAACGAGTTCGTAGAGAAAGCTCTTCGATACTATTGCAGTCGCCTGCACGCCGAGCGGACAGGTGCGTACCTGCCTCACGCAATGCAGGAGGTGCTGGAAGGAACGCTGGGTGTGTTCGGTGATCGGCTGGGCAGGCTGCTGTTCAAGCTGGTGGTGGAACACAACATGACCAACCATCTGCTGGGCGGCGACGTAGATATGACCCGCGATGAGTACAGCAAGATGCGCGGCAGCAGTGTCCGCGAGGTGGCATCCACACACGGCAACATCTCCTTCAAGGACGTGCTGCTGTTCCATCAGGAGGAGTAACGCATGGCGCGGCTGATACAAAAAAGCGGCTACATCAAGAACGGCAAAGCGTCGGGATATATGGAGTATGTTGCCACGCGGGACGGTGTAGAGATCATCCAAAGCACCGAGCCTGTGACCAGGAAGCAGGAGCGGTTCATCAAAAGACTGCTGAAGGACTTCCCGGACGCGAAGAATCTTTTCGAGTACAGCGACTACAAGCAGACGACCAATCGAGGTACGGCGTCCGCGTTTATTGCTACTGCACTGGACACGCATCTGCACGAAGTGGAATCCGAGAGCGGCTATATGTCCTACATCGCCCAGCGTCCCCGTGCCGAAAAGCAGGGTGGGCATGGTCTGTTCGGCGAGGCAGACGTCACTGACCTCAAGGCGGCGAAGGCCGAGCTGGAAGCTCACAACGGAAAAGTGTGGACGTTCATTTTTTCTCTGCGGCGGGAGGACGCGGAACGTCTTGGATACAACAAAGCCGCCGTGTGGCGGAATCTGCTGAAGCAGGAAAGCGCCGCTATTGCGGAGGCCATGCGTATTCAGACAGATGATCTCCGCTGGTACGCGGCGTACCATGACGAGGGGCATCATCCCCATGTCCACATGATGGTGTGGTCGGCGGAACCGGAGAAGGGGTATCTTACACGGGAAGGTATCGCCGCCATGCGTTCCAGGATGACGAACGCCATCTTCCATGAGGGGATGAAGGAGCTCTACATCAAGAAGGATGCTGCCTACAAAGAGAGTGTCCAGACTGCAAAAGAGTCACTGCTGATGTGTATCAGGATGCTGGAGAGCAGTGAATCAACTGCCCCTGTCATAGAGCAAAAACTGCGAGATCTGTCTCAGACGTTGGAGCAGGTCGATGGCAGACACGTCTACGGTTATCTGCCCAAAGAGGTCAAGGCACAGGTGGACGAGATCGTGGAGCGGCTGGCGCAGCTCCCGGAGGTGGCGGCTTGCTATGACCAATGGTGGAAGCTGAAGGATGAGATCGCCGGTTACTACGGGCGGAACACGCCGCCCCACCAGCCGCTGGTGCAGCAAAAAGAGTTCCGCGCCATCAAGAATATAATCATTCAACAGGCAGAGACGTTTCGGCAGCCTGTGCCGGAGCAAGTTCCTGTTGAGGTAGATCCTGCCGAGCAGCAGGTGCCGTGGTCATCTGAGGCTCCTGTGGCCGCACCGCAACCGCAGGTGGTCACATCGCAGATCAAAATAGAGGGCGGCGCGGTCATTCAACTGCTCCATCACATGAGACGCGTGTTCCGCAGCAATATGCCGGTCATCCCGCCTGCGCTGCGTATTGACTCCAAGCGCCGCAGGCGGTTGCAGGAGAAGCGCATGGCCATGGGTCACAAGCGGGACGACCACGAGGAGCAGGAGCGCCTACGGAATGAACAAATGATACCATAATGAGGAGGACAACCATGCCCTACATTCATTTTACCCAAGAACAAAAAGACCTGGCGGCGAGGACGGATCTGGAGGTGTTCCTGTGGAGCCGCGGAGAAAAGCTGCTGCCCTCCGGACGTGATAAGCGTCTGGCCAGCGACCACAGCGTCACCATTCGAGGCAACCATTGGTTCGATCACGCCACGCACGAAGGCGGCAATGCCATCAGCTTCGTGCAGCGTTTCTATCATCTGGGTTATGCCGACGCCGTGTCGCTGCTGCTGTGCAATGGACAGACCTATGAAAAACCAGCTCCAGCGCCGCCAAAAGAGTTTGCCCTGCCGACCGCCAACGGAAATATGCGCCGTGTGTTTGCTTACCTGACACAGCATCGACGCATCCACCGTGAGGTGGTCTCTTTTTTTGCCCACGCCCATCTGCTTTATGAGGATGCAGCCCATCACAACTGTGTATTCGTCGGTGTAGATGAAAACGGCACAGCCAGACACGCGCACCTGCGGAGTACAGCCAGTCAGGGGAAAAGCTTTCGCCAGACCGTGGAGGGCAGCGACGCACGGTACAGCTTTCACTTTGCGGGTGGCAGTGAAGCGCTCTATGTGTTCGAGTCGCCCATCGACCTATTGTCCTACATCACCCTGCATATGAATGACTGGCAGGCGCAGAACTATGTGGCCTGCTGCGGCACGGCCTTCGCGCCGGTGGAGCAAATGCTCCGCACCTATCCGCAGATTCGGCAGGTGTACCTCTGCCTCGACAATGACGAGGCAGGGCACAACGCCTCACAGCGTATGGAAGGCTATCTACGTGCGGAGGGTATCTCCACCATGCGGCTGGTACCGGTGCAAAAGGATTGGAACGAGGATCTGTGTGCGGAATAGAAAAAGCCGACAGTATGACACTGTCGGCTTATATGTTATATCACTGTTGGTAACGCAGCAGCAGCGCACGAAGTATGGGAAGAAAATCCTCACAGATCTGCCGTGCGATCTCGGCGGCGGTGGCTTCGTCGTAAACATGGGACGTGAGGTTCTGCGCTGAAATGATCGCGTTCCAAGCATCCGCATCATCGATCACACCGGCAGCGTAGGCTTCCTTCAACACGGCGCGTGGTGAAATGACAGAGAGAACGACCCCTTGATCCTCCAGATATTCGCGGAGCGACTTCCATGCCAGCTCTACTGTGAACTCGAAGCGCTGGATCAACCCGTCACGATAAAGAGTATCCTGTGGAGATGCAAGATAACAGTTCACAGCATCTTCCAACTGCATGATTGCGTTTTTGTAGTTCTCAATTTTCTGCAGCATAGAGTACCACACCATCCTTCTCAATGTTCTTGCGAAACGCGGTGTCCATGTTCGGAGAAACATGGACGATATCCAGTTTCAGCAGCGTGGGCAGATCGTCTGCCTCAATTGCAAAACCGCCGCGCTGCTTTTCCGGCATACCATATACAGCAAGGTCAATATCACTGCGCTCGTGAAAGTCACCTCTGGCGCGAGAACCATAGAGGACTAATTTTTCAGCGCCAAAGCGGGCGGCCAGAGCGGCAAGCTTTGTATATAATTCGTCCATAGAGCCTCCTCTGGCAAATCTGTTTGCACACGCATAGGAACGATCTCTTTTACATTTCTTCATTCTATACTATCGCATTTGCGGTAAAACTTCAAACATTATTTTGTTACATGAACCCCAAATATAAGTTAGGAGAAAATCTACATGACTGGAAACCTCTGGATCCTGTTGGCGGCGGGCGGCGCGGTGTTGGCGGTGTTTGTTGCGCTGTCGCTGCTGGCGGATAACTATAATCTTAACAATATCAAATCCAGAACCGTAGGCGATGGCCAGCACGGCACGGCCCGGTGGGCCACGGAGCAGGAGATCCGCAGCAGCTACGCGCTGGTGCCATTCCGGGTAGCCGACTGGCGGGCGGGCAGGAACCTGCCGGAAGCCCAGGGCTTGGTGCTGGGCAGCCGCGACGGAAGAAAAGGCGGTATCACGGCGCTGGTGGACAGCGATGATATTCACTGTCTTATGATCGGCGCATCCGGCGTGGGCAAGACCGCCTACTTTCTATATCCCAACTTGGAGTACGCCTGCGCCTGCGGCATGAGCTGTTTCATTTCGGATACCAAAGGGGATCTGGCCCGCAACTACGGCACGATAGCTGCAAAATGCTACGGCTACCATGTGGCCGTGGTGGACTTGCGGAATCCTACACGGTCAGATGGATATAATCTCATGACGCTTATCAACCATTACATGGACAAGGCCCGTGCCAGCAGCGACATATCCGCCCGCGCCAGAGCGGAGAAGTACATCAAAATACTGGCTAAGACCATCGTCTCACCAAAAGGCAGCGAGGACTATGGCCAGAACGCCTATTTCTACGAAGCGGCGGAGGGCCTGCTGACATCGGTGATCCTGCTGTTGGCGGAGTTTCTGCCGCCGGACGAGGAGCATCCCACAGAGCGGCGGCACATCGTCTCCGTATTCAAGCTGGTACAGGAGTTGTTGGCACCCTCCAACGCACGGGGGAAGAATTGGTTTCATGTGCTGATGGACAATCTGCCCGATGCACATAAGGCCAGATGGTTTGCTGGGGCAGCGCTGAGCACCTCCGAGCAGGCCATGGCTTCCGTCATGTCTACGGTACTGTCCCGGCTGAATGCATTCTTGGATTCTGAGCTGGAGCAGGTCTTGTGCTTTGACAGCTCCATCAATGCCGAACAGTTCGTATCGGAGAAGTCGTTGATCTTCCTGATTCTTCCGGAAGAAGATACTAGCAAAAACTTCATGGCCGGACTGATGATTCAGACATTGTCGCGGGAGCTATTTATGATAGCGGATGAAAATAATGGCCGTTTGCCTAAGCGCGTGATGTTCTATTGCGACGAGCTGGGAACCATGCCTGCTTTTGACATCCTGCCGTTGTTCAGCGCGGGCCGCTCCCGTGGCTTGACTATGGTGCCGATCATCCAATCACTGGCGCAGTTGGAGAAAAATTACGGCAAGGAAGGTGCGGAAATATTGACCGACAACTGCCAGGACACGATTTTCGGTGGCTTCGCGCCCAACAGCCAAACGGCAGAGAAGCTCTCAAAAGCGCTGGGCAGCCGCACGGTACTGAGCGGCTCTGTCAGCAAGGGAAAGAACGATCCCAGTCAGAGCCTGCAAATGATAGAGCGGCCCTTGATGACACCGGATGAACTGAAGTCGCTGCCGAAAGGTACTTTCGTGGTAATGAAAACGGGAACGCACCCCATGCAGACAAAGCTGAAGCTGTTCCTTGATTGGGGCATTACCTTTGGGACGCCTTACGCCACTCCAGAACACGCCACGCGAAAGGTGGCCTATGCCAGTCGGGACGAGCTGTTCCAGAGTATTCGGAAGGCGCAGCAGGAGCAGAACACACAAGTGAATCAGATGGAGCAGCAGGAGAAGTCTGATACCCGCAAGTCGCCGCAGTCCGCCATGGAACTCTATGACAACGGAGAAGAACAATGAGCTATTTTGATACCATTTACGCTGACCACCTGCTGCCCCACAGGGCGCGGACGGTCTATATGTACCTGCGGGATCGGGGCGATGCCCAGCAAAAATGCTGGCCCAGCATCAAGACCATTGCGGCAGACCTGCACCTCTCCCGCAGTACGGTCAAGCGAGCTTTGGGAGAACTGGAGCAGCACGGTTATCTGGAGCGCCTGCCGCGCTATCGTCCCAACGGCAGCAGCACCTCCAATCTCTACACGGTGCGATAAAAAAACAGACACAGCCGCCAAGGGACGACCATGCCTGTTTGCTGAACCGAGGAGGGGTTCATAATGAACCGCCCAGAAGGACTCACTCTATCGGAGGTATTAGCACAGAGAAAAGAATGAGGACAGTCTCTTGTAGAAGAACAGCATTCATTTTTGACTTGCTTTTTTCTGAAGCGCGATATAATCTCGCACCGCTTTGCGCCCGTTGACATTAAGAGACAGTATATCGGCAAGCATTGCGCCTGCGGTATAGCTTCCTACAATTGGCCGCTTGTAATCGTCGGGACAAACACTGTACTCCGAACGGCCAAGGATGTAATCAGTCGAAACCCCGTAAAAGTCTGCAAGTGCTGTTACGCAGTGGATCGGCATCTCATATTTGCCAGTTTCGTACTTGGAGTAATACTGCTGCGAGGTACCCAGCACCTTTGCTACATCGGCTTGTTTCAAATCTCTATCTTCACGCAGCTCTCGGATGATCTCGCAGAAAGTTTTCATGTAGGTTATCCTCCGTTTTGTGGTAAAGGAATTATAGCCTACATCAAATATGACTTATTGACAGCGAGCTGAAATTGGCTTATTATTTGTTTTATACAAGCGAAATATAATGTATATTGTAATGGGGATATATCGGAGATAATGTGTATGACCAAGCCTATCCGCTGTGCCATCATCGGTCAAAATCCCATGCGGTTTCCGTGGGGCTTCGACGAAGAAGATGACCGCTGCCGAAAATTGAAAATCGAATTGTCGCAGCAGATCATGGCGCTGCGACAGAGCGGCGTGTCGCAATTCCTCGTGGCCTGTGACTGCGGCGTGGGACTGTATACTGCCGAAATCGCCAACGGCCTGCGGACGTCTGACCACGACCTGATGCTGTTGTGCTATATACCCCACGAGGAGCAGGCTACTAAATGGGCACCCTACCTACGGGAGCGCTACTTCACGATGCTGGAGAAATGCACACTTATCTCCGCTGTGTGCGAGGTTGGCGCGCCAGACGCGCAGCTCCAAGCCTACAGGAAGATCATCGACGCGGCAGATGTGGTGTTGTGTGTCTATGATCTGGATAGCCCAGCCGTAGGAGATGCCGAGGATAGGGCGTTGGCCTATGCCGTGGACACAGCCCATAAGCCGGTGCTGGTGTTAGACCCTATCAAGCTGACTACAAATCAGATCGACGAACATTTTCGCCCCAAATAAAGCAAAAAGAATCCGCTCTGTGATTGCAGGGCGGATTCTAATTACACTGCGACGTGTATCACCATATTATCCATGAGCGTTTGGAGACTTAGGTCATATTGCTCTTGTGAAATCAAGTGACGCTCACGAAAGGCATCCAGCACACCCTTCTGTTTATCAAAAAGATGCTGTTGCTTCTCCTGATCAGAAAGGCCCTGCCACTCATTCGATATTGTGAAGTCCAATTCCATTTGCTGTCCCTCCCGCATTATTTGCACAGGTAGTATTCACACGACCAATACTATACCACGGAATGTGGTAAAATGAAATTGGCAAAACGACAAAAACCATGGGTGATTTTTCTATCAACTTAAAAGAGCAAATGAGCGAAAGCACTTGACCGTACACAACGGCTTTATCTATAATATTGTATTATAAATACAGCATAACGGCAAAAGTTTATGCTTTTGAAATGGGGAACACAGATGAAGAAAAGGATCAACGGCGACTATCTTCCGCTGCAGATTCTCAAAACTACCACGGCGCTTAGACCGCGGGCATGGGAGCAAATGAAGGATTTCCACGATCATAACGGTCAGGATGGCCTTAGTCATTGGCCGGAATGGTGCTACGCACCTATCGCTGCGGCTATCGCGGTAGCAACAGAAGGCGCACCGATTACACCGCAAAACCGTGAGTATTTCCTCAATTCCATAAAGTTGGCTCAACAGATAGCGGCTCTGGCCCCTTGGCGTTTGAGCAAAGAAGTATTTCTCGTCGATGAAGATTTCGAGACGCTTCTATTTGAACAAGACGGAGATCTGGATATCCCCTCAGAGATCCTGTTGCAGTTGCCATACCCCTGCTTTTACATGGAGTTTCACAACCTGACGCTGGGGCCTCGCTATCACGGCGCGTTTGTGCATCTCGAATATGACGTTAAGAGCCACGACCGGGAGCTTCGTTTTCTCTTCGTGTCTGAGACTGGGAACACATGGGGCTTTCCCATTCATATTGACGAACAGTCTCTTGAGAGCAACTTGGCGCACACGCGAGAGGAAGGCTACTCGAATCTGCTGCCGGACGAGCATGAGATCAGAGCGGCCATGACCACAACAGAAGAACGTAGCAGGTTGCTGAACGAGTTTCTCAGGAAAGCATTGCAATTGGTGCTGTATGTCTGTGCGTCCAATGCAGAGATAACCCCTAATTCCGAACAGGCGCTTATTACAAAGCGCAGCTCAACTATTAAGGATCGTTATGCAGAGATTCGGAAATGGGATGTTGGTGTCCGCTACGGTGCCGCGATCCGTCAATATCGGAAGAAAGAATCGATTCCGGTTAGCGACGAAAAGACATACGGCACACATGCGTCTCCCCGTCCGCACATGAGACGTGGGCATTGGCACAACTACTGGACAGGCCCGAAAAGTGATCCCGGTCAGCGTAAACTCGTCCTGAAGTGGACGCCGCCTACTATCATTGGAGCTGACGAGGAGGCTCCGGTCGTGCTTCATATTGTCACTGATAAAGAAACGAATCACGGAGAGAATAAAGAATAGAGCTGACTGCTGAACGGGAATTGAGGAGGCGAAGAAGATGAAGCAGCGCACCTACATTGCAATCGACCTCAAGAGCTTCTATGCCTCCGTGGAATGCAGGGAACGCGGCTTAGATCCTCTGGACACCAACCTTGTGGTTGCAGACGAGAGCCGGACGGATAAGACTATCTGCCTCGCTGTTACGCCCTCGCTTAAAAGCTATGGCATCTCTGGCCGTGCGCGGCTGTTTGAGGTCAAACAGCACGTCAAGCAAGCAAATGCCAAGCGTCAGTACAATGCACCGGGACGCAAACTGGAAGGCTCGTCACATTTCTATTCCGAACTGCAATCAGACCCGTCTCTTGCGGTTGATTTCATTGTTGCGCCGCCACGGATGGCTCTCTATATGGAAATCAGTACCCGTATCTATCAGATATACCTCAAGTATATCGCACCGGAGGACATCGTGGTCTATTCCATTGATGAGGTGTTCATGGATGTGACGGACTATTTGGATACCTACAAGCTGACACCTCATGATCTGGCCATGAAGATCATCCTTGATGTGCTTGCGGCCACCGGCATCACGGCAACGGCGGGGATCGGTACGAACCTGTTCCTTTGCAAAGTGGCCATGGACATTGTGGCGAAGCATATCCCCGCCGATAAGAACGGCGTCCGCATTGCAGAACTGGATGAAATGAAATTTCGGCGTGAGCTGTGGACGCACCGACCCCTTACGGACTTCTGGCGTGTGGGGCGCGGGTATGCGAAAAAGCTTGAGGCCCACGGGATGTTTACCATGGGTGATGTAGCCCTCTGCTCAGAGAGGAATGAGGAATTGCTCTACAAGTTGTTCGGGAAGAACGCCGAGCTGCTGATCGACCATGCGTGGGGCTGGGAGCCGATGACCATTGCGGCGATCAAGGCATATCGCCCCAGCACAAACAGCATCAGCTCCGGCCAGGTACTGCACTGCCCTTACGAGGCCGATAAGGCAAAGCTTGTTGTCCGTGAGATGGCAGACTCACTTGCGCTGGATTTGGTGGACAAGGGACTTGTCACCGACCAGATCGTCCTCACTGTCGGCTACGACATTGATAATCTGACTGACCCATCACGGAGAGCAAAGTACCACGGCACGATTGAGACAGACCGCTATGGGCGGCAAATTCCGAAGCAGGCGCATGGAACGATCAACCTCAACGGGCACACATCTTCGACCCGCAAAATAATGTGTGCTGTGACGGAACTGTATGACCGGATCGTGGACAAAAGCCTACTTGTCCGCCGTATGTACGTCGTGGCCAACCACGTCCTGCCGGAATCGGATGCGCCGAAGAAGAACGACGGGGCTGTCCAGCTCGATCTCTTCACAGACTATGCCGCGGAAGTGGAGAAACGGAAAGTCGAGGATGCCGCACTGGAGCGTGAACGGAAGATACAGGCAGCTACCTTGGCCATCAAAAAGAAATATGGAAAGAACGCTATCCTCAAGGGGATGAACTTTGAGGAAGGCGCGACTGCCAAAGGTCGTAATGCTCAAATCGGTGGGCATAAGGCTTAAGGCGTTAATATAGGAGGGATACGTAGGATGTACGCAAATAGCAAGTACAACGAGATCATGAGCCTTCCGCACCATGTCTCCAAAACTCACCCGCAGATGCCAATGTCAGACCGTGCGGCACAGTTCTCACCCTTTGCCGCCCTCACCGGCTACGATTCTGCCATCAGGGAAACCGGGCGGCTGACCGATGAGAGGATCGAATTGGACGAGGAAGCTCTGATGGCGCTGAATATGCGGTATCAGCTTCTTATGGATTCCCTCAAGGAATCACCGGAGGTCAGAATCACCTATTTCAAACCTGACGAGCGGAAGTCTGGCGGCGCATATTTGACCGTTTCCGGTATCGTCAAAAAAGTGGACGATTATGAAAGGATGATCACCATGCGGGATGGCGTGGTGATTCCATTGGATGATGTTCTGATGATTGAGGGGGAGTTGTTCTCTGGACTCCAATAATATGCTACCATATTGAGAACAAGACGCAGCGATGATTCCATCACTGCGTCTTTGCTCATTTACAAGGAAAACAGGTACATCTATTGCGAAAAAGAACGCATAGCAAAACCGCAGACATCTCTGCCTGCGGTCACGTAACACGAATGCACTTTTCGTAAATCAGTTGTAATTCACGAAACATACGCTCGCTTCCCTGGCAGCACAGCATTTTTCAATATTTCTGACGGGATTTTTTGACGGAACTAAAACACCGCCAGCACCTTCAACGGGCAAGAAACATATACTCTGAACCACCTGCCTTTTGTGGGCCAGAGAAGAGTGGATATACGTTTGTAAAGTCGTCCGAACATCGGCGTGGCCCAGAAGCTCACTGAGGCTTTTGATGTCCACGCCATTTTCCATGCATCGGGTCGCGTAGGTATGCCGCATAGCATGGAAATTTCGATATCGGATGCCGCAGCGCTCCAACAGCTTCCGATACCGGTATTGCAGTGTGCGCGGCTCCATTGGCGTGTCCGTATTGGTCAACAGGTAGTTATCTTTTTGAATATTCTGAGTGGTCGTTTTCAACAACTCCAGCATATCATTGGGAATCGCCACAAGACGCACAGAACTGCTGCTTTTAGGGGATTGAACCACCAAATGTGTTCCGGAAGCATCCCGCACACGGGCAGCCGAGCGCTCAATTCGCAAGACGCCGGAGTGTAGTCGATGTCGTTTCTTCGCAGGGCGCAGACCTCACCAAGCCGCAGCCCTGTGTTTAGAACCAAGAGGATACACAGTCCGGTGATATCCGGCATCTCCAACAACTTCTGCGCCAGCGCGGCTATTTCGTGATCGGAGAATACTTCGATTTTTTTACTGCGATATGCGGGCAGCTCCACATCCTTGCCGGGGCAATCACAATGGCATTTCTTTTTCACGACTTTAAAAATCGTTTTCAGCAGCACGCCGATATCCCTTGCGCTTTTGCATGACAATCCTGCGTCTTGGAGACGTCTGAAAAACGCAGAAAGTTTTTCCGCCGTCAAGTGGCGGAGTTGGATCGTTCCCAGTTCCGGAATGATATAGTGGTTTGCCATATACTCGTAGCGCCCGACTGTCGAAGCCTTTAGAGCGCTGCGTCGGTCTGACAGGAAAAACGCAACCGCCTGGGCAACAGACATTTCACCTGTCAAGATAGGCTTCTGAGGTATATTTTCCTCCATCTTCCGCCGCTTCTCACGGCAGGCTGCGTAGCTTTTGGCATAGACATAGCCGTATTCTGCCTTACCAGCAGGTGTCCGGCCGCGAATATATCGGCCTTCCCACCGGCCATCCTTACGTTTGTAGATGTTCTCACCTCTACGTGGCATAAGTTTCCCTCCTCGACGATAATTTTGACGGTTAAAAAACGGGCAACACAATGTTTTCGACCTGTGACTTCCAATTTGTGGGAACTGTAAATATTCGCTTTGACAAGTTTGCAGAAAATTTTTGCTTTTTCACAGATTTTATGGTTTTTCCGTTGACTTCTTTTGCGAATCCATGTATAGTAGAAAACGAAGTTAGGGTAGTTATACTATCGTGAATTACAACTGATTTACGAAAAGCACGGATCGCTTATCCGTATCTTTAGTATGCACGCACCGTAACAATATAAACCATTTTTATCAGACAAGTAAATATGATTCGTTGACGCCGTGTGGCTGTGCGTCGTAAAGACTTCTTTTACCGGTGAAGTCAGGCAGCAGCCTAAAAGGAACTTGGGTTTGAAACCCACCGCGGTCGGCACTGTGAGCACTATGGAAACGGTCGAAGCAGCATGAGCTGCTGGGTAATGCCGCCATTGGGACGCAAGTCCTGAGAAGGTAGATCGTATACGTGAGGCGAAAGCCTTGTGGTGCAAGGCAGGAGAATTGCACGGTCGAGAATCTGTGGAGTACACAGCGGCGCTCTCTCGTTGTGACGAGGGCAGGAGTGTGCGCTGACACAGGTTGTCAGTGCTTTTTCTTGCCAAAACGTCGCTGGATACCTCTCAAGTAATGAGAGATATCCAGCGTTTTTCATAATAAGGAGGAGTGTAGCTATGGCTTATTCTAAGTCTTTTGCAAATGGCAAACCAATAGACCATCAGGCATGGGCAGAAAACCAAATTGCTAAAAGAACCAGAGCTGCCTTGGAAGCACGTGATGCAGCGTTTGCCGAACGACATGCGGAAACACCACTGCTGCAACTGGCGCAATATCTGAGGAGATGTGCCGATACATTGAAACACAGTCCATCTCCTAACGAAGTTGATGGCGGGGATTTCATTGAGCAGCGCTTTGGAAGCTGGGAAGCGGCAATGTGGAAGGCGAGATTGTCACCGCCAACATCGATGCGTAAGCTCAAAGACACCGCACGCTATAAACAGGAGAAAGCAATACAGGAGCCCTTGTATAGAGAGGAACGCAAGAAAAAGTGGGCACTCAAGTGCGAAAGAAAAGAACAGGCCAAACGTGAGAAAAAGGCCAAGAAGCACGCGGAAAGAGCCGCACAGGCAGAGTGGGAAGCCAAGAAAAAAGCAAGGTCTGAAGCTGTGGCTTTGGCAGACTCCATTACTGAGACTGTGGCAGAAACAGGACTCATGGCAACTGCTGTGAATAACGACGTCGCCTCTAATGCAGAACTTAGCGCAGCCTGCGCAGAAACATCTCCCTGTCAAGCCGAGACAGTCTGAACGGAGACTGTTCGCTTTCCATAAGGGGGCCGGGGTTTAAGCCGCCCCGCCCCCTCTTCCTCAAACAAAGCCAAACCGAGACGGCATATGCCGTAGTCTTTCCCATAGAGCGGGAGAGGTTTGCCGGCCTCTCCCGCAGCCTCAAAAATAACAGCCCTGACACGGGCTGAAGGAGTATAAGAATGAAAAAGAATCTGAGATATTTCATCGCGTCGCTGCTGGCGCTTATGATGCTGCTGAGCCTGTGCGCCTGCGGCCAGAGTGGAAGCGGCAGCGGCAGCAACGGTGGATTAGATTTGGACTATGTAGGCGAGGACACCAATCAGCCAGAAGAAGAAAAGCCGTGGTATTCCTGGATCACGGATGCTTTCAGCTTCGGTAAAAAGGATACATCGACCACTCCGTCCCAAAGCAAGCCTGATAGTGTGGCAGATTTCTACTCTCAGGGATCTTCGGATGCACCGGAAGGCAACAAGAGCAACAAGGCAGATCAGGCCACTCCTACTACGCCTGACGAGGAGCCTGCAAATATCACAACGCCAGATTCCGGCGGCAAGAAGAACGACGGTAAGAAAAACGACCAGAAAGCTGAAGATAGCAATACTCCCACCCCTACACCGGATCAGAAACAGGATAGTAAGAAAGATACCGCCACCATCACCATCCGCTGCGATACGGCAGTAAAAAATGGTATGCATCTGGAGAGTAAGTGGGCGGGCATCGTCCCTGTTTCTGGCTGTATTCTGGATGTAACCACAGTGGAAATTGAGACGGGTGACACGGCTTTCGATATCCTTAACCGTGTGTGCAAAAAATATAAGATTCAAATGGAATTTACCGGCAGCACGTCAAGCCAATATTATGTAGAGGGTATCAATAATCTTTATGAGTTTGATGGCGGTCGCTGGAGCGGCTGGATGTATTGTGTTAATGGATGGTATCCAAACTACGGCTGCGGCACGTTTCGCGTCAAAGCCGGAGATGTAATCGAATGGAAATACACTTGTAATATGGGTGACGACTTGGGCGCAAAGATGGATGGCGCCGAGGACGCGAAGAACAGTAGTAATTGACACCTGAATGCACTTCTCCATTCGAGATGAGCGGGAGAGAACAGAGAGAACTATGAGTGAGCGAAAGGCCATTATAAAAACGGTGGGTCTAAAAAAATACTATACCGTAGGCGGAAACACTGTCCGCGCTTTGGATGGCGTGGACGTATCTGTGCTGCAGGGTGAATTCGTCTGCATTGCGGGCCGCAGCGGTTCCGGAAAATCGACCCTTCTGAATATGTTGGCAGGACTGGAGCCGCCCACCAAAGGGGAAATCATCGTCCGGGGCAAGCATCATCTGGAGACCATGGACGAGGAACTGCGAACAAAGTTCCGCCGCCGCTATATCGGCTTCGTCTTTCAGAACTACAATAATTTGCCCCAGTATACGGCATTGGAAAACGTAGCCCTGCCGCTGGCCATCCGGGGCGTACCGGAGGCCGAGCGGAACTGGAAAGCGCGGCAGGCACTGAGCCGTGTGGGCCTGCGGGAGCATGTAGATCACCGGCCCTCGGAACTGTCGGGCGGCCAGCAGCAGCGTGTCAGCATCGCGCGGGCCATCATCACCGAGCCGTCTATCGTGCTGGCGGACGAGCCCACCGGCAATCTGGACAGCCGCACCGGCCAGGAGGTCATGGAGCTGCTGTGTGAGATATTCCGGGAACGGAACACCACCTTCATCCTCAGTTCCCATGATCCACAGATGGCACGTTATACAGATCGAACCGTCTATTTCAGTGACGGGAAAATAGAGACAGAGAATCACCACACCGGAGAGGAGCGCACACAGTGAAGAGAGAAACGGCAAAACGGGTATTGGCATTGTTGATCTGCGTATTAATGACAGCATCCATGCTGCCCACCGTCGCTATGGCGGAGGAGGCCACGGATGATACGATAGATAACAGTACGGAAACTTACACAACTTACGAGAGCGAAGATGACAGCGATGTGACCGTACTGGACGATGAGGATGATAGCGGCTCCAGCGGTGGTATTCCCATCGAGGACGAAAAGCCTAACACCGACATCAAGATCATTCCCAGTGACGCCAATGCTCTTGTTCTGATGGATACCGGCGCGCAGTCCCCCAGAGGCGTCCCTGGTCAGGTGGTGACGATCGTGCTGCCGCTGGCGGTGAACAAGGAATATCTCCCCAGCGAGAAGTACATGCTACGCAACATCAACATCTGGCCTGATGTTCCTTCCGATACCAGCGTGTCCAACTGGCCCTTCGAATTGATCTATGCCAGTGACCTTCAGCATTTGAAGGATATGTCCTATAATTCCACCGCCGAGGTGTGGTTCGACTTTAAGATCAGCGAGTTTGCCAGCCAGGGCCGCTATGCCGTGCCCTTTAAGGTCAACGCCACCGTTTGGCGCGAGGATGCTGTGAATGGCACCTCGATCACCGAGGACGTGACCTTCAAGATCACCGCTTATGTGACCGTTACCGATAACGGCAATATGTCCGGCGTGACTACCTCTTTTGGAAGCTTGCAGGTGGCCGGTACCAATGTAGACGGTTCCTACACTGTGCCTACTGGTACGCCGAATCAGACCATTTCCATGCGTATCCCCGTGATCAATGTGGGCGGTACGCTGACCAGCGTGACAGTTTCCCCTGTAGTATCTACTTCTCTGGACGAATTCCCCTTTGTGGTGGAGTCTACTAGTTATAGTAAGTATTTCAACTATTGGGCCAGCGGCGAGGTGAAGTATCTGGACTATACATTCACCGTGTCACCCTTTGCTACCTCCGGCAACAAGGCCATCAAGTTCAAGGCCAGCTACTATGAAAACAGCGCTCCCGCGGAGGGCAGCTTCTCCACTCAAATCACCATTATCGACGGGTATGACGCTTCTGCCATGGCTGTGATGGTAAAGGAATATAAGCTGTATGTGGACGACACCGAGGTCTCCGGCCTGATGGCGGGCGAAGAGACCGAGCTGCGCCTGACCGTTATCAACAACTCCAAGGTCGATACGGCAAAAAAGGTCATTGGCAGCTTGGTGTTCACCAATTCCCCCGGCCTGACGCTGTGCGTGGGCGGCACGGATACCGCCTATGCCGATTCCATCAAGCCGGGCGGCACGGCGACCTTGAAGTATAAGATCATGGCCAAGCAGGACGCGGAGGTAGGCCCCGCCATGCTGGGCATCAACCTGACCTATGAGACCACCGAGGCGGTGGCGGGCAAGGCGGCGCAGAACATTATGCTGCCCATCAGCCAGAAGATGGACATTCTGGCTGGTACGCCGGAGGTGTACGGCACTCCCAGCAAGGATAAGGAGGCCACCATCTCCGTCCCCCTGACCAACATGGGGCGGGCAAAAGCGATGAACATCCGCGTTCTGGCAACCGACGGTATGAAATCCTCTACGCCTTGTTATGTAGGCGACCTGCTGGCAGGCGGCTCCACCAGCGCCGATGTGACAGTGAGCTTCACCAAGATCGGTGCGTTTGTGGGCAAGCTGATCCTGCAATACGAGGATGCCAACGGAGAGACGTATGCCCAGGATATTTCCGTTCCCCTGAGTGTAGCGGAAAGCTCTGCGGATGCAGACGCCAATAGTGTCAGCACACAGAAGAGCGGGACAGGCAGCCGCTGGTGGCTGTGGCTGATCGTGATCCTGCTGGTGCTTTTCATCATTGCGGTCATTGTCTATGTGATCATCCGGTACAAGCGTGGCGAGATCGGCCCCGGTGCGGTGAACACCGATGGCGCGGACGATTTTGACGACGACTTTGAAGCGACGGGCGGTACACCTGACATAGGTGAAAAGCCGCTGACCTACACAGGAAGTGATAAGGATGGCGGGAACGTATGAAGCCGAGAGATCTTTTTCACTACGGCTGTACGAACCTGTTCCGACGAAAAACCAGAACGGCCCTGACGGCGCTTTCCATGGCGGTAGGCGTCATGTGTATCGTGGTGCTGATCTCCGTGGGCCTGGGCTATGAGCAGGCGTACCGTGAGAGCATCGAGGCCATGGGCAGCCTGACGAAGATCGACGTGACGCCTGCCACCAGTGACTACGGACGAAAAGCGCTGTTGAACGACAAGGCGCTGGAGGCCTTTCGGGGCATTGACGGCGTGGAGGCGGTAACGCCGGTCTACCAGCAGCCCGCCTACATCGTGTCTGGCAACTACGTCAACATGGTGCGCGTCTACGGCATCGACATGACCACGGCGGAGAGCTTCATGTTGACGCCGGAACGGGGCACCATGGCTGAGGAAGGGACACGCCTGCATCCGGAAGTCATGTTTACCGACGATGTGGCGGCCGGTCTTGCCAACAAGGCGAAGGATTGGGAGCTGGCGGTGGACGAGAACGGCAACGCCCTGATCGACCTGCTGGAAGTGCCTGTCCGCATGACCTTTGATTCCTCCAGCCTGACCGGTGAGCCGAAGGCCGACACCGACGGACGGGCACTGCCCTCCAGCAATCTCTATACCCTGCGGGTGACGGGCATTTGCTCCACCTTGAATAACAACTTCGCCACCGCCGCGTTCATGTCTTATGACCGGCTGGAGGAAATGACGCAGACCAGCGCCAATAACATGGGTGCTACCACCCAGACAAAAACAGTGGAGGAAAAGGCCAACGGCCCTACCTACGATCTCGTTTGGGTGAAAGTGAAGAACGTCAACGATGTGCAGCGCATTGTCAAGCTGATCCGTGACACGGGCCTGAATACCTACTCCCTCAATGACATGTTGGAGACGGTGCGCACACAGTCTCGCCAGATCCAGGCGATGCTGGGCGCACTGGGCGGTATCGCTGTCCTGATCTCTGCCATCTGCGTGGCAAACACCATGATGATGTCCATTACGGAGAGAACGCGGGAAATTGGCGTATTGAAGGTGCTGGGTACCATCCGGGGCGACATCTTCAAGATGTTCCTGACGGAAGCGCTGATCGTAGGCGTGATCGGTGGCGCGGCTGGCCTGATCCTGAGCTTTATCGCAAAGTGGCTGATACCGGTGATCTTCGCGTCCCAGGAGCTGAGGTGCGTGCTGCCCTGGTGGCTGGCGGTCTGCGGCGTGTTGTTCGCAGGCGTGGTTGCCATTGCCGCCGCGTGGATGCCCGCGCACAAGGCGACGCTGATCAGCCCCAACGAAGCCATCCGCTCTGAGTGAGGAGGTAGCTTTTATGAAGAAGATATGCTGTGCGATTCTGGTCGTGCTCTACATTCTGCCGTGTTTGGCAGGGTGCGGAAAGAAGGATAAGTATGTAGAGTATCGTATAACCTTATCAGATGATCTTACACAGCCCGGAACAGTTACCATGCAGTTTTATGATTACTATTTTGATATGGAGGAAGTCTCCATAGAAGATGTGCAGACTGGCGAAATTGAGACTAACTACTATGCCACGGGCACGTTTCTATCTGATACGAACTTGGCGAACCTCCCCGTACTGATCCACTTTAATGGAGATGTTCTTACATTGGACGGTACAATGATCGCCGCAGCTTCTCCCGTTATGCTCATGCTCGATTTTTCTGAGGGGAAGACACACGAAATTGGTCTTGAGTTTGATGGACTCACAAGAGTATTTGTTGCATCAGCCAGTTGCTCATAAATAATTGTGGGCGACATCAAAATAGAAGTGTTAAGGAGTAGGAGGGGGTACCAATGCAGTAGCTAACATTGCGCGAGTTTCCCAAAAGCCAGCTATTCTTTGTGGAGTGTGGATAGCTGGAGAATCATGTACACTCCTAGGACAAATTTATTGAGGAGGAAAATGATATGAAGAGATTCAAAAGTCTCTCCGCGCTGTTTCTTGCGCTTGTCCTGGCGTTGAGCCTCAGCGTCACCGCGTTCGCGGCAACAGGCAACAACACGATCACGTCCATTAAGTATAATACCGAATCGTTTACGATTACCCCGTATACCTACACTGGTGATGATGGCGATGGCGAGAGCTTCACGGCTTATTCCTGCCACCTTGAGTCTGCTAACGTTAACAATTCCGTATTGGCGAACATGCCGCTTACAGTAACGTATTCCGGCGGCACGCTGAAAAACGGAACCACCACCTATACCGGCGGTGGTACGGTGACAACCTATGTTAATGTTATCAACCGTGTTGCAGCGCTGACTCTGACCAGCACCAACGGCGTAACGGAGACCTACTATATCAGCGCATGGAAAACAGGCACCACATTCTATGCTTCTGTGAGCGTCGAGTTTGATACTGCCTATGCGTTCTCTCAGACAGCGGTCAATACGAAGTATAAGGGTGCGAACACCACCCAGAACCCGTATATGCAGGTGACCACCGCTACGCAGAAAACGACCGCCCAGTCTGCGTATGATACGACCAAGGCTGCTTTTAACGGCAGCACATCCGCTACCTATAGTGGCCTGAGCTATGGTTACACTGCTGCCGATATCATCACCGCGATTTGCAATGCGAAGGGTGTGTACATCTCTAATAGCAGCGGCTATATCTCCCAGATCGGCGCGCTTAATCAGGACACTGCTGGCCAGTATGTTCATCCTCAGTGGGGAGGCCCTTACGGCTCCGGCGGCTGGATGTTCAAGGTTTTACGCGGCAGTGATGAAGTTTATCCTTCCATTAGCGCAGGCTCTTTCGTCCTGATGCCCGGTGATGTGGTCACTTGGCAGTATACTGCTGACGTTGGTTACGATCTGGGCGCACCCATGTTCTAAGCAATACAACCCTTAAAAACTAGTCCTTAACACTTGGGGGATGCCCGGTTCCTTCTGGGCCGGGCATCCCCCACCAACATAAAGCGTGTGTATGCTATGAACAGGTAGGAGAAAATGACCACAAAAAACAAGACAAAGATTTGTATGGTATTGCTGGCGTTGCTTGTGTTGATTGGTGCGCTGCAACCAGTTACAACTTATGCTGTTACCGGTGGCTTGGGTGTATTCCTCTACTGGCCAGGCGATTTAAGCTCAGACGGAGGCTTCCCCCAAAACACATATACTGACATACAGGTCTACTCTGAGGAGTACCCAGATGCAGGCCCGATAAACATGGTGACAAATATTCAACCGGAGATTTTCTATATTGTCACTGTCCCAGGGCTGGACGCAGCCACGGCATCACGTGAAGATTACGATTTAACACTGACTCTGAAGGAAAAAAACAATGACGCGCCGGAGCTGAAGCTTTCCAAGAACAATTACTATTTGCCGGTTCGCGTTACATGGACCGCGAATGATGGACGTCAGTGCGATATTTTTATCATTGCGATCCCTGAAATTTGGGATTATTCCAGGGCGGATTTCAGTAAGCCTGCGCAAATGTATTTGGATCTGTTGCTTGGAAATGAATTGGACGACTTCTATAACAGCCTTGCCGCAACAAAAAAAGGTGTAGCTGGCGGTTATTATATTGATAATTATCGCTGTTTGATGCGAATACTTAACTCCACTAACTGGCTTCGTGCGGGTTTTCTCGATTCGTATAAAGATTACTATAGCAAATCTGAGGATGCACTTGCAGAAGTTCAGCAGACACTTAACCAGGACGGTTGGTTTTCTCCCGAGCAGGCAACCGCATGGTTTACCGATGTACTGGGGTACTATTGGGAGTATTGTGAAGCACGCATTGAAGAGCCGGAGTTGCTGTCGCTGCAGGTCATGGGCGTCGATGCGGTCAAGGTATCTGATTCGGAGTATTCTCTCTGTCTGCCGGAAGGTGTGAACTGGAAAAAGGCTTCGTCATCGATCAAGTACCGCGCAAACACCATCAACGTTTTTGAAGCGAAGGGAAACTGGACTCCGGGAGCGGGAATAATGCTGCTGCTGAGTGCAAGAGATCCTGCGACAAACACTGTATATAACTCCGGCACTAACGGTTATGTACAAGGCAGCTATTATCTGCGGCTGAGTACGGGTGATCCGGTATACTCGGTACATTCCTTCCAAATCAATGACCGCACGGCAAGCATTGACGAGGAAAATCTTACGATCTCATTGCATTTCGCCAAGAACTGGTCGTGGAAACAGATCCCTCAAATTACCTGCTCCGGAACAGATTATGAATTCCTGGATGCCGATGGGAACACCGTAGAGCCTGACGAAGGCGGACAAATCGACTTTTCTAGGGCCAAAAAGCTGCGCCTGATTGAGGATCTGACGTCATATGCGCAGGCGGGTAAAGATACAGAGGGACTGTCTTACCACAAGGATTATGAGCTTAAGTTCACGCAGGGAAATTCCGCTGAATGTGAGCTGTTGTCCTACTCCGTCGGTGCGACGGGTGAACAGATCGATTGGAGTGCTGATGGTAAGACAATCACGGTAACAATTCCCTACGCCACGGACTGGAATACGCTCAAGAGCAACTATACCATATCCTATGATGCAACCATCGCCATGCCGAATGGTGAGGATTTTGAACACTCCGAGACGACACCTATCCAATATACGGTAACTGCGGAGAACGGAAAAGACCAGCGGACTTATTCTGTTATTGTAAAGAAGATCCCCCCTGCCACTGGCAATGAAATCGAGAGCTTCTACTGCGGATCGTTGGAAGGTACAATCGACCATGATGCAAAGACAATAACGCTTGAGCTGCCGGAAGGGTCTACCGAGCGCTTTGCCCCGCAGATCACAATTCCCGAATTTGCCGTTGTCGAGCCAGCCAGCGGTGTACTTCAGGATTTCACCGAACCGGTTTTTTATACCGTTACCGCACAGAACGGCGATACCAGGACGTACAAGGTTATTGTAACGGTCTCTACGCAGCGAAGAGAGAATCCTGATAAAATGACCTATCAGGCTAAGCTAGAGGAAATCATCGGCAGCTATCAGAAGAGCGCGGAAGACGACTGGGAGTGGATGCAGCTTGGCATCTACGATAATTTGCCGCAGGACAACGGACCGAACACCAACAATGGTTTCGATATTGCCAAAGAGATCAAAGACTTGAACGTTGGCCCGAAAGGTAGAATGACAGATATCGCCAGACTGACGATGCTCCTGACCTCAAGAGGGTATGATTGTTCAAACCTTGCCAAGTATAACGACGGCAAGCCCTTTTTGGATGGAAGCAGCAACGAGATAGACAACCTCGTTGCAAATATTGCGTCCACAACTGACGGTGGTGTAAACGGCAGAATTTTCGCATTGTGTGCGCTGGACATGGGCAATTATACACTTCCTGCCAATGGGGCGAGAAGCAGGGAGTCCTTGTTGGAAGATCTACTCAATCACAAATATGGCTCTGACAACTTTGGCGTTGATATGGTCGGTATGCTGATGTACGCTATTGCGCCATATCAGGATGATCCCACCTATGGAGAACGGACAAAGGCGAAACTGGACGAGGGTATCGAAGCCATTTTGAAAGAAATGCGTGAAGACTATACGTTCCACTCTTGGGGAACCGTAAACAGCGAGTCAGTTGCACAGATCATTTGCGCATTGGCCTCTTGTGGCATTGACCCTTATACTGATCCTCGTTTCGGTGACGGAGACCGCACGATCCTTACACAGTGGATGGATATGTTCTCCGTACCTGGTGGCTTTAAGCATGTGCAGAGCGAAACGGCCAGCAACCTGATGGCGACATATCAATCCTGTTATGCCTTGCAGTGGTATCTTGGTTTCCTTGAGAAGGGTGGAGCGGGGTATCCGTACTATCTGTATTATCATCGCTATGATTTCTCCACTGTGCTTTCTTCGGAAGCCGACATACTGGAATTCTCTATTGAGGGCCAGAAAGGTGTCTTCGGAGAAGAAAATGGTCAGAATACCATCTCTGTTACCTTGCCCAAGGGAATGCCCCTCCAGAATATAACACCCGACTTCACGTTGTCGGCAGGTGCAACCTTGGCAGCTCCGACGCTCCCCGTTACACTCGCTGAGGGTGTGGCCCAGCCGTTCACAGTACTGGCCGAGGATGGCCTGACCAGAAAGACCTATTATGTCACGGTTACATTTGGGGATGTAGATCCGGCAGGCGCGAAGATTGATACTTCGACCATAGTCCTGCAAGACGCTAATCAGCGTAATCTTGATATTCTGGACAAGGCCGTCACAGTGAAAGAGGACGGCGCGGACATTTTGCTGACGGTCAGCAGCGGTATTGATGTGACAAAGCTGCGTGTTATCGCCAACATCTCTTATGGCGCGAGTGCCTCGCCCGTCTTGGATGGATCTGTGAATCTTGACCTCTCAGATTGGACGGAATTTGCTATTACCTCTGGGGATGGCAAAAACCACGCTGCTTATCGCATCAAGGTACAGGCGAAAGCAGTAGCTTCCATCATGGCATTTTCACTGACGATCAACGGCAAGGTCTACGACGGAGACATTGACAACGTAAGCGGCACGATCTCTGTGACTGGTGTGGACGACAGCAATCTGACCACCACAAAGTTTGCGCCGGACATCACGCTGGGTGTAGGCACAACGGTGTGCAGCCCGCTATCCGGAACTGAGCAGGACTTCTCCGCACCGGTCACCTATACGGTCGCAGGACGTGATGTAGAGAGCCGTACCTATACGGTTCGGGTAACGAACACGGCAGGCAGCTTGATCTCTGCCTCCGGAGAGACGCCAACACCGTCCAGTTCTGCCAGGATCGAGAAGTTTACGGTGCTGGGTGTAGACGGTGAGATCGATCACACCGCTGGTACGATTGAGGTCGTACTGCCTAACGGGACGGATGTAACCGCGGTAGCACCTTTGGTTACTGTACCTGCTGGCGCAGTGGTAAGCCCTGTGTCCGGTGAAGTGGTGAATCTGTCCACACCGCTTACCTATACCGTGAGGCTTGGTAGCGAGACGCGATACTATGTTGTTCGCGTGGTGTATCAGCGCAGTACCTCGCAGCAACTTTGGGACAAGGTCTCTGAAGACAATACGGTAACCGATCATCAGGAGAGCCGCAGCACACACCGGTTCTCGTAAGGAGGGTCAGACCGATGATGGAGAATATAATCACTATTAAATGAAGGTGGGAATTTAATGAAAAAAAGATTCATTCCCCTGTTGGCACTTTTGCTGTCGCTATGCATTATTGTGCCTGTGTCTATCGCGCAAATAATGGCGGCGGAGAGAGTTCAGGTCAAAATTGTTGCTATAGGTGGAAGTGTAAAAGTTTTCAATATACCGAAGCAAGATGGCGAAATCCATGGGGTTCCGGCGGCTACAGAAGACAAGCCAGAAGTAAATGTTCCCATAGTGGCACTTCCCAGTGATGGCTATGTTTTTAAGGAATGGACTGTAGATACGGAAAATGTAACAATTACTGATCCGAACGCCAGCACTACACAGCTAATTGTTACCACCAATACCCCTGAGACTGTTACCCTTACTGCGAACTTTGTTAAAACTGTTGATATCACGGCGACGAGCAACAATGATGCATGGGGTACAGTTACCGCAAGCGCGGAGAATGCCGTACCCGGTGGATCAGGTGTCACGCTGACAGCCGAGCCGAAGGAAGGCTACCGGCTGGATGGGTGGACGGTCTCTTACACCAATGGTGATCCTATGGTTGATTATAGCAGCCGGTTCACTATCTACACGCTGACCGAAGGCGAAGGCAATACGGCAACACTGGCTGTAAGCGAAACGAACACCGAGGCGAAAGCTCTGACTGTAACGGCGCATTTTGAAAAGGCAGATGCCGGACACTTCTTTAGCTATGATTACTGTGAGTTGCAGCCGCTGGTCTTCGAACTGCTTCCTGGTACCAACAACAAGGCTACAAGTATCACGGGGTGGTCGAACGATGCGAGTGAAGACATCGTAGTGATATTTGATAAACGCGGCACCAACAACAGTGTCACAGCCTTGCGCGGCTACACGATATGGGGCGGCCTCAAGCGTGTGGCTGATGGCGTGACGTTTAAGTTTGACAGCGCGGATGCAACGGACTACACAAAGGGTTCAGGCATGGTTGGCCAGAGGCTTGCAATCGACGAGACTGCTTACGCGGTAGGCTTCACAATGACCGACAAGGATGGCAAGGTGAAGAAGGGCACCATTCTGCTGCAATACCCCGGTCGTGCGCAGGTAGAAGCGGAGAATGGCAAGCTGGAGTATAGCGGGACAGAATACGAAAATGGCGATGTGATCACGTTTACTCCCGAAGCCGAAGTGACGGTCTCCGCGAAAGCGGCGGATGGGTATCATCTGAAAGAGTGGATCATCAACGGTACAACATATGCGGGTACAGAAGATGGCTCCGCGACCTTCACCGTTCCCAACAAGTTCTTCTCTATCAAGCCTGTCTTTGAAAAGACCGGAGATACGCCTCAAGGCCCCGGCTGTGCCACGGTGGATGCAGAGCACGGCAAGCTGGTATATAACGACAGGGAATACAAGAACGGCGACGTGATCGTCTTTACTCCCGGCGAAACAGTGACTGTATTTGCCAGAGTAGACGAGGGCTATTATCTGAACGGATGGAACATTCCAGGCGCAAATGTAGAAGACAAAAATGTTTATGAGGATTCTGTGACATTTGTCGTTCCTGACGCAGCTTTCACTATTAAGCCCATCTTTGAAAGCAAGGAAGGAAAAGTAGAGCTGAATTTCCATGCCATTAACACGGGAACGGATGTAGATCGCCCCAACGCCTTTGGCGAAAATGGCTGGATAGGTGAACTCAGTTGTTATCCCTTCCAGTTCTACACATTTGATGCCCAAGATCTCACGATTGATGAAGTAATTGCAAAGAAGAGCCGGGGCGAACTAGATAATCTTTATGAAGCGGGCTTCACTGGGTTAATGGCAAAATGGCCGCTTTATATTGAACGGGGGATCGGCATCCTTGTCGAGGCGAATACATATCCGGCATTTCCTGCGGGCGTTGACAGCAAAGCAACCTATATCTGCGAAGACCTGACATCGACAGCTACAAATAAGCTGGGAGATCTGGTTCGCTATGAGGATTCCCAGTACAGAATACAGAACAGCAGACTGTATATCGCTTTTATTGCGAACGAGGATGTCATTGTTAACGCAAAGTTCCACGAGCTTGGTTATTATTCGTTCAAGGCTGTATCCAACGATGAAACCATGGGAACCGTAGAAATTACCCCGGAATGCCTTGCGGGTGGAACGCAGCAAGAGGCAACGCATGTAGTCATGCGAGCGATACCGAAGGATGGCTACAGATTTAAGGAGTGGATCGAAGCTGATGGCAGCACATATCTGTCAGCAGATCAGAAAATGATTCCGATAGCTCAGTTTGTGTTTGGAACCAAGGCGGCATCCTTTACAGCTGTATTCGAGAAGAGTGCAGATTCTCAGCCGCTACCGATTCAAGCAACGTCCGACCCCGAAGGTAAGGCAACCATTGAGGTCAAAGCGAATGGAAAGGCTATTACCTCAGCAAAGGAGGGCACATCTGTTGTTGCGTCCGTTGCAAATGTGGATGAGTATTATGAATTCGACCACTGGGAGATCACAACAGCTACAGAGGCCGCAGTGTCGCTTATTTCTGAGGAGGACTGCAGAAATAGTAGTGTTGAGTTTACTATGCCGTCCGTGACGGAGGGTGTCCGTATAAAGGCAATCCTGAAGGAGCGGTATGTAACACTAAGCTGGGAGGTCATGAAGGGAGGCGGCAGTGGCTATCAAGGTGCTTCCGACCTTGCAAATGTGGAGGTATCCGTAAATGGTTCGTCGGTAAGCAACTATACCAAGGTCAAAAAGGACGATGTGATTAGCTTTTCAGTGACCGTCAATGACACTGATAAGTATGTGTTCGAAAAAGTTGGAAAACGAGTTTTCCGTACCGGCAGCACACGCATAGAAGAAACCTTTACAGAATATTCCGGTACTTTTAAACTCACAGAGTGGACGAGTATTAGTTTGCTCGTGTGTTTAAATGACAAGACCGAGGAAACTGCCCGACATGACATCGTGCTGACACAGGCGACAGGCGGTACGATCACATCTTCCAACTCGACCGCACAGCCGAACACGACCATTACGCTGACCGCTGCTCCCGATAGCGGCTACACGCTGAAGAGCTGGATCGTGAAGGACGAACAGCAGAAGAGCATTGCTGTCACCGAAGATAAGACTAACAGCAATGTTGGTACTTTCACGATGCCTAAGAGCAATGTCACGGTAACGGCAGAGTTTGAGGCTACGGCGGAGATTACACCGACGATTACATCTGTCGCACTGGTAAAGAGCGACGGCAGCGAGGTTGCAAATGGCGTTCCGTCTGGTGACAATTGGACGATCACCATTCCCAACACCGTGTCGGCAGAGACGGTTGCCAAGATTCCTGAAGGACTGTCCGGTTTGAACCTGAAAATCGTTACACCTGCTGGCGTAAAGGTAAAGCAGGAAGGCGGAGGCGGCAGCTATGAAGGCGATTGGTCTAAGGGTGACATCTCCTGCTATATGCCGGTAGGCGAAGAAGTTCCTTTCCAGGCAATTGCAGGAACGGCCACCAAGGACTATACCATCAAGCTGGTTTATGCCGGTTCTCCGTTACTGTCCGATGGCTCCGCTACCCGCAGCAGCAAGACCGCCGCAACGGTGACGTTTACCTCCAATGTGGCAGGCACCTACTACTATAAGGTTGTCAACCATAGCGCAGCAGCGCCTACGGTGGAAGAGGTTCTGGCTTCCAACAATAATACGGCCAGAGTGGGTGTGAATAACATCACTCTTAACAATTTGGGCGATGGCGCACGCGACATCTACATCGTGGTCGAGAGTGCGGACGGTGATAAGAGCGCCGTCCTAAAGATCGAGATCCCCGCTTACGAACCGGATACCGGTAAGTACACCATTACAGTGGACGCACCCAAGGGCGGTACCATTACCCCCAGCCGCACTAGAGCCAACGCAGGCGATGAGATCATCGTCACCGTAACGCCCGACAGCGGCTACCAGATGGTGGAAGGCTCCCTGACCTATACGCTGCGCGAGGCTGGCGGCGAGACAGTGGAAATCACCAACAATCGCTTTACTATGCCTGACGGTAATGTGAGCATCAGTTGTCAGTGGGAGACTGCCGCGACGACCTCCACGGGCATCACAGCCTTCTCCATCAACGGCGTGGCCGGTGCGGTGAACAATACCACTAACACCATTACCATCACCATGCCCCGTGGCACGGATGTAACGAAGCTGACCCCTGTTATTGCCACAAACGGCGTCAAATCCCTGACACCTGGCAGCGGCGAAACGGTGGACTTCACCAACTCCGTGACCTATACGGCCACCATGGAGGATGGCAGTACTAAGACTTATATCGTTACGGTCTATGTGAACAAGGGTACGCTGTCCGACCAGTTCTGGGATAAGATGACTGACTTCACGAATCAAGTCCCATGGTGGGAGTACGCGAAGCATCAGCAGAGTAATAGTAGTTATCCTAAGTATTGGTAATATCCAGAGCTTGATCCGTGCAAGCAAGTCCATGGGCCGCTGAGATACAGCGGCCCATGGACGATACCATCGTACAGATATAATGCTAAAAGCAATCTGTGTGAAAGAACAATAATTCCATATATAATAGCAAAAAAGGCGCGACGAACCAATCGTGGTTCGTCGTGCCTTTTTTGCAGTCGAAAGACATCGGTTTTTATTCATTGTCGTGGCCCCCCGTTTCCGTCATTTGCGAATTTTTCAAAAATGACGAAACGGAGGTGGCGACGTATGTCGTACAGAAATGATCCATATCATCCCGACTATTTGAAAATGTACCCCTGCTTGAAGAACAGACCCGATGTGCTGAAGGTGCTGATCCAAAGCGATAGGAAGATGAAGTACATAGAAAAGGATCTGAAAAATGATACTGAGCGTCTGGACAAGGAGAACAATGCCGTCAAGCACATCCCCAGCAGAGAAGTATCCTTTGAGAGCTTAGGAAAGCATCAGCGCAAGCAAATCGTGGATACCAGTGAGAGCGTCGAGGAACAAGTACTAAGACATGAAGCCAATCGGCATCTTTGGTGTGCGTTGGAAAAGCTGGAGGAAGCCGAGCGAGAACTGATTTTGGCCTACTATTACAGAGGACTGACCGAACGGGAGTGTGCAGAAAAGAAAAGCCAGCGCCTGCGGCATCTATTCACCGCTGCCGCACCGATGGCGGAGATCGACGCCGAATTGCTGAAAAGTACCGTATCACAGGTCTATGTCAAAAAGGGGCAGGCCAGCCTATTACTGAAAAATGGCCAGACCATCGAGGGGAGAGCATAAACGTGGGAGAGAACAAGCCAAAGGTGATCGTGATACCCGCTGCGCCAAAGAACACCGGAACTGCCGAGCAGCGGCAGCTTCGGGTGGCGGCCTACTGCCGGGTATCCACCAAAGAGGAGGATCAACTCAACAGCTACGAGGCGCAGAAAAACTACTACACCGATAAGATCATGGAGAACAAGGCGTGGACGATGGCCGACATCTTCGCAGATGAGGGTATCACCGGCACTTCGGCCAAGAAGCGGGCTGACTTCATGCGGATGATGAAATGGTGTAAACAGGGCAAAATCGACCTGATCCTCACCAAGTCCGTCTCCCGCTTCGCCCGCAACACGGTGGACTGCCTGAACTACGTCCGAATGCTGAAGGCGCAGGGCATCGCGGTCTACTTTGAAAAAGAAAACATCAACTCCATGGACGAGTCCACAGAGCTGATGCTGACTATGATGGGAGCCTTTGCTCAAGCGGAAAGCGAATCCATCTCTGGCAATATTCAGGCAGGCAAGCGCTACGCCATGCAGCGGGGTGAAGCCACCATCCATTACCACAACCTGTACGCCTATGAAAAAGGGCCGGATGGTAATCCACAGATCATTCCGGAACAAGCAGAGATCGTCCGGGAGATCTACCAGAAGTACCTCCACGGTGACAGCCTTAACATGATCCGCAAAGACTTGGAGGAGCGCCACATTCCAAATGCCCGTGGCGGTGCAACATGGACACATACCGCAGTACGAGGCATCCTCTCCAATGAGAAATATGTGGGTGACGTCCTGATGCAGAAGACCTTCCAGCAGGATTGTATCAGTCACAAAACTATCCGCAACACAGGGCAGCGTACCATGTATCTGGCACCGGATCATCACGAAGCCATCATAGACCGCAAAACATATAATGCGGTTCAGACAGAGCTGGCACGGCGTAACGCGCTGAAGGGAAATACGCAGAAAAGCACCCCCAGCGGCAGAAGCTGCTATACGCCGAAATATGCCCTGTCAGATCGGCTCATCTGCGGCGAATGCGGCACACTGTACCGCCGCTGCACATGGGTCAACAGAGGAAAGAAGCACATCGTCTGGCGCTGTATCAGCCGCTTTGATTACGGCAAGAAGTATTGCCATGATTCGCCCTCTGTGGATGAGCAGCAGCTTCAGCAGGCCATCCTGCGGGCAATCAACAGCATAATGTCTGAGAAGCCTGCATTGGTACGGCAGGTCACGGAAAATCTACAGGTGGTGATACGCCCCAACCGAAGCGGAGAACTCACTATCGCAGATATCGACCACCGACTGGAAACCCTGGCACAGGAGTTTGACGCCGCCTTCATCACGGTAGCCTCCGGCAATAGTACCGACTACATGGAACGATTCAAGACGATCCTTTCCCAGCAAGCAGAGCTGAAGGACAAACGTGCCGAACTGGAGCGACAGCAAGCAGAAGATGCGGAACTGACCAGCCACATGGGGGAGGCCGCCGATATAATGGAGCAGGCCGGGACTGTCATCACGGAATGGAACGAACGCAATATTCGTGATCTTGTGGCGTCGGTCAGGATACTCTCTAAGGAAGAAATCCTGGTACGGCTGAAAAGCGGGATCGAGGTAAAGGAACACTTAGTATGATAGAATACGGAGATAGAGTAGTTCAATTGGTTTGGAATGCGGAAATTTAGAAAAATGCGTCATCAAAACAAGCAAAAATGGCACATCCACACTATGCTGCATTTTGGATGGAAGAAAAGAGACGAATCCCAAGCATGGGTGGATTTCCTCTCGACGAACAGGTGGTTTTCTGCTATACTAAAATTAAAGGAATGCCAAAGACTACTGAGCGTGTTGGCTGCAAGGAGGTGCGGTGAAGATGGATAAGCTGGTCGTTCGCGGAACGGAAATCAATGTGCAGTGGGATATTAAACGAGATGATTTTCTCAGCTTGACAGACATTGCAAAGATCAAAGATAGTGACAATCCGAGATATATCATCCAAAACTGGCTTCGCAACAGAAATACCATTGAGTTTCTCGGCGTGTGGGAAACGCTTTACAATCCGGATTTTAACCGTGTCGAATTCGATGCGTTTAGAAGTCAAGCCGGTTTGAACAGTTTTGTGATGACGCCTCAGAAGTGGGTGGATGCGACCGGTGCTGTCGGCATTGTTTCTAAAGCTGGACGCTATGGTGGAACCTACGCCCATAAGGAAATCGCATTTGAGTTTGCCTCATGGATCTCCGTAGAGTTTAAGCTCTATCTGGTCAAGGAGTTTGAACGGCTCAAGACCGAGGAGATGAAACAACTTGGCTGGGATATCAAACGTAATCTTGCTAAGATCAATTACCGCATTCACACGGATGCTATCAAGGAGAAGTTGATTCCACCGGAACTATCTGCCCGTCAGATTTCACTGGTCTATGCCAGCGAAGCCGATGTACTGAATATGGCGCTGTTCGGTATGACTGCCAAAGAGTGGCGCGATGCCCATCCTGATCTCAAGGGTAACATTCGGGACTATGCCAATGTCTCACAGCTTGTGTGCCTGTCCAATCTGGAAAACCTGAATGCGGTATTCATCAGCGAAGGGATATCGCAGGCGGAACGGCTGGCGAAACTCAATGCCATCGCCATCAGCCAGATGAAAGTGCTGACGGAAGATCACAGAATTTTGCAGCTCGATGTGGCTGAAAACAAGTAATTGAAGCACATAATTTTCTGCGTGTTGTCAGAGATGCAAGACAAAAAGAGCTGATTCACTGACAACAAAAGTGGTGGGCAATCACAAAAAACAAGACCACCCTATGGGTGGTCTTGTTTTTTGGCAGCCTGTCAAAGAACGCCAGTTCTCGTTATGCGAGAGCTGGCGTTTTAGTCGTA
>ERZ779861.944-NODE-944-length-35637-cov-4.599854_pt1 | contig 35637 bp, 26 predicted proteins | sample MGYA00511558_ERZ779861 | MGnify/ENA primary metagenome ERZ779861 (study PRJEB29588, sample SAMEA2163432) | human gut metagenome | biome: human gut; feature: human-associated habitat; material: faeces | place: Denmark | collected 2008/2010 ...
CTAAACTCATCTGTGCCATATCCGCACCTCCTTTGCAGTACACAACAGTACCACACAGGTTTTGGGAAGTCCAGGGGAAATCGATAGATATCAAAACAATTTTTGTTTTGAAAGCACACTATTACCTAGTCTGAGTTTTGCATATTTCTATGAATATATTTACCAAATATCTCGCTATATAGAAATACGTTTTCCGGACTGCCAAGGAACTGATAAAAAAATGATTCGGGGAAAAAGTCGTTCTGGCTAAGGATGTTATCAAACTTTCCTTCCATTCCTTCTTCTGCCAACATTTCTTTAAGTATTGCTATTGTGTCAGAATATATGTGTGTCCTCCGGAGTCTACCAACACACCGATTTAATTGAAAATCCACAATTCTAGGCTTTCCATTTTTTCCTGGCTCATTCATCCATTTTTGAAAGCGTTTGGAGGTAGCAGTTAATTCGTGAATTGCATTGGATGCAATAATCCCACTCCAAGCATCTGAAAGGGTTTTATATTGCGGATTTTTTTGCTGAGCTTCAACTATGTAGGTGAAAAGTCTTGTCATTAGAATCGTATTGGTAAAGGCATTTACAGGAATAAAAGTTCCTAATACTGTATGCGCCCCACTGCGGAGAAGCATATCAGCAATTGTAATACATCCAAAGCCACGGGGAGCCGTATGACAAGCACTTAAAATTACAATAGGAGGTGTTTGTATACCTTCGTTTGCCATCCAAAATTTATCGCCAATAATAATGCCTGCCAGATTTTTCTTTCGATCATAATGACCGTGCGCGGAAATATACAGTATGTCCGCATCAGCATTGTTGGCAATGAAGTGATGCATATTAGCAATGCTATCAATATCTTGACGTACAACTGACAAGCGTTTAGCATATGTTTGCATCGATTTTAATGAGTTGTACAGTGCTTCTCCTGATTTGTAAATAGGCGCATTTCTGTCATCATTAGGAATACATTCTGCAATAGCTATTTTGCATTCTTCTCCGAAATAATATTGTTGCTTTTTTAGCATCTCGTGCTGCAATCGTCTAGTTAATGGTGTAAGTGGTTGGTAAGAGATGCTTTTATAGCATTGCAACGGAACTTCATCTCCAGCCAGTATGGAAATTCCTATAGGAAAATCAGAAAAAACAGTAATGTCTCTGGCTCGTCTTAAAAGCCATGTCTGTTTTTGATTAAAACAACCAACAACCTCTTTTCCTAGATCATTCAAGCAACGCCAAACAAAATTGTTGTTTGTCCCGTTTTTGCAGCACTCTTCCAATCTATCATATTTTTGAAACATAATTTCACTGACACATGGTAGATCGATTAATATTCCATTTCGTGCAATGGCCCTGTGCACACCTATAATTCTGATAATCCGTCGTTCCTGGTCTGTTAGTTGGTCTGAATTCATTCCCAGAACTTTTTGCCTTTTAGGTATACCGGGAAATGTGACAATAACATTTACTTGCAAGTCTTTAAATTCTTTTTCATGTTGCTTTTGATATAACAACTCCATATCTTCTAAAGTTGTTACTCCTTGTTTGCCCAATACAACTAATGTATTTAATCGCGACATATAATTCCAATGCGATTGAATTATTGTACCTTCTAAATCTTCACTATTATAAACTTTTGACAAAAAACCATCTGGTTCATTAAATTGTCGGCTCAAAAAAAGAGTTGGAAGTGCTTTTAAATGCTCATTTTTCAGTATCACATGTGTTCCCAAATTAGATAAAGCTGAATACTCTTCACATTTAAAATGTTTGCACAGCTCTGTCCATAACAAGGTTAATAAAGAACTATTTAGTTCCCTCGAATAATGGACACCTATTACAGGGTTCAACCTTTCACACATATCCATTGTTTCGCCAGAGCATTCATCTGCCAAAACAATCATTGTTGCATCTATTCTTGGCATTACTGATAGCATGTTATCTGGCACTAACACTATATGATGCGGCGTGTCATGAGACGCATCCATCAAGTTTTCATCGATATTAAACATATCGAAGGTATTTCTCGGCATATGCATAACGAATTCTAACGCATCGAAAATCGAGTACATTTCATCGTCAAAAAGATGCATCGTGCCATTACCATTAGCCTCAAATAATATAGGTCCATCATATTTTTGTGTTTTGCTATTAAATACAACTAAATATGTGAAAGTTTCAATATCCATTTGCGTCCTCACGACTCTTGCTTATATTAGCTTTCCATAACAATGATCGACTTCATGCTGAATGATCTGTGCCGTCCAGCCGGTATAGATTTTGATGCGTGTCTGCATCTCCACGTTTTGATACTTGACCTTGATGGCTTTATAGCGTTTACACGGACGTGGGTCGCCAAGAAGCGACAGACAAGCTTCCTCTGTATTGTAGACACCGTCCTTTTTGATGATCTCGGGATTGAGCATCACGGTATATGTTGGAGCTCGTCCGCTTTCATCGTAAAAGGCAATGATACGCTTCTTGACTCCAATCATATTTGCCGCCATACCTACACAGCCGTCCTTATGTACCATCGGCGTGTCAAGCAAATTCTGTGCGACCTGTAAATCTTCTTTTGTTGCAAGTTCCGACGTTCCCGCAAGAAATATCGGATCATGTATAATTTTTTTGACCATAACTATCCCCTAATTCTGCTCTTAAAGCAAGCATCTACTCGAATATCTAACAGCGCATTTTATATCTCGATATGTTATTTCGTTATCCAAGTTTGCTTTTAACTCAATTCATCAAGCAATACTTCAAAAAATGAGGATACCCATCAACCAATCGTAAACGCTTTTAACATAACTGTATTCATCAACAGGAACGCAATAACTTTCCTTTGCAAGCTTATTTGCAATTGAGTTGACTCTGAGAAGCCAATCGGTTTTTGCATCCTTTCCACCAGTGATATTAGCTTCCTCAGGGCGCACAAAGGTATCCTCAAAGAACAAAGACCAGTTCTTTCCGTTAAGAATTATTTGTTTACATTCAGAAAGCGTGACATAGTCCCAAATAGGAATATCAATTTCTTCTCCCGTGTTGGTTACGTGGATATACACGGCTTCGTCAGCCTCGCCTTTTGCACGAGTATAAATGCTTTTGGGAAGACCTTTAATTAACCAGCTCTCTCCAAAATAATCATTCAAACGCTCAGAGATCAACAGTTTAACCTTGGTCACAATTTCCTGAATCATAGAAACTGTCTCATCGTTGTACATCTTTGTTTCATTTTGCCAAAACTCTTCCAATCCTTCGGGAGTGAAATCGGGGCGCATATCAGCGATTGCCTTTTGATATGCTCTCCAGAAACGAGTATCAGCACCGCCACCGAAATATCCACGTAAATCTTTGCGCTGTTCTGTATTCAAATTGTTTATGTAGTCGGTGAGAGGCTTCAAGTAGTATTTGATGAGACCAAACATATCGTCCAATGCTTGCGTCTTGGGATTGATCATTCCTTTCTCAACAAGCATGTTTACAACATCATCGATAACGCGAACTACAGCTTGAATGCCGCGGTTCATAGTGAGCATTCCGTTGTCACTATCGCCCTTATCCCATTCTTCCAAGCATGTCTCTCTAATATAAAGCAAACATTTTTCGATGAATGGATAAAAAAGATCGCAGGTCTCCTGGTTGTCTTTGCAATCAAAAGTTCCTTCTTTTTGAAGAGCATTCTTCTTTCCGTAACTATCGAAGAATCTGCACTTCTTTAGAGCTGCTTGCAAAGATTCAACAGTAATACAGCGAGTAGGCGTAGACTCGTTTTCGCCAATGATAATTCTGGAGTTAAGAGGAGATGTTGATTCTTCTCCAAGCATCTGAGCAATCTTAGAACGAAGAGCTTGGCGTTGTTCTCCAAGATCCGGAGATTCCCAGAGCATGTCCGCATTCAAGGTTACGCGAAGCGATTTGGGGACAGCTTTTTGGTTTTCGTTGATATCCATAAAAAGTTTGATCTGTTCTGTACGGTCCAAGTCCACAAATGCAACGACAGGAATAGTGTTGGTTGCAGCATAAAGAGAATCCGAATATCCGTACAACCGATGCTGACCGTCAATAATATAGGCAGACCTATATCTCTTAGGAATGTGTAAGATACCAATCTTCGAAATGGTGCTATCCACTTTTGAAGAAGATTGGTCAAACGAAAGTCCCTTGCCATTGGTATCAATGCTAATGATGATGGAGTTGGGGAAATATCCGCCATCATTGATGAACGAACGCACTTCCCGAAGACGCTTCTTTTTGATCAATCGCTGATATGTTGGCATCATGTTTTTGTTCGCTTCAGAACGATGTAACACATACCCAATCTTCAGTAATTTTTCAGGTTCAATGGAAAAAGAATAGTATGTATATCCGCCCATTTTTCCCTGAATGGCGGGTACTCTATCATCCATATTTTTGATTTCTTGATTGGCAAAAAGGCTTCCCAAAAGTTGATATCTTGAGCACGAGCCCAGATGCTTCGCTAAATCGTAATAATATTCTATCGTTGTATCACTAAAATAGGCAATGCCAGCCTTGTCTAAAAGTGCGAGATCGCGACGATTCATAATGAAATTGTGCGATGCCCAAATAAATTTAGTTTTTCTACCAGGATATTGTTTGAGTACTTCTTTTCTTATTCCTGCAATCTTACTGCTAAAATCATTAATTTCGGCAACAAAACTGCGCTCGACCATTGCTTCGGATACGTGACATGTAACGATTAGAACAGTTTCTTCATCGACCGCGATAATGCCGATGCGTTCTTTTAAGTCATCATTGTTAAAATCATAAGAAATTTGGATCCCGTTATCTTCGTTAAGTCCGTTGAATCCCATACTCGCAAACAATAACCAAACTCGGTCTTCGAATTGTTCGCTTATAGGCTTCTCTTTGGAAATGCCAACAAATTTAGGGCTTTTATAATCTTTGCTTTTTTCCCATCCAGCATCAATGTACTCGGGAAGCTCAGACGCCAAGATTTTGAGTGAAACAAATATTTTCTTGTGATTGCTTTTTGCAGTATACAGTTGCTTGTCAAATACTATTTGTCCCCAATCTGTTCTTCCCATTATACATCTCTCCTTTCGGGTATGTTAGTGAAAATGTATTCTTGAACTTTTCCTCTAAAAGAGTTTGTTCCACCGATCAAACTGTTTCGCTCAAGTGTTATCATTCGCCCTCTACCTTCAAATATTTCCAAAATTGTCGGGTGTGCTGCATTTGTCATAATATAATAAGCCCCCACGTTATTAATGTGGTCAATTAACTGGGCTAATCTTCTTTGATCATCGAGTGAAAACCATGTAGAATTGTAACCTACAAAACCAGTGTCTTCTTTTGACACAGTGTATGGGGGATCTAAGAATACCAAATCGCCTGCAACTAAATTAGGTTGGATAGCTGCAAAGTCCTGGCATGTAATATTAACACCATTAAGCTTGGAGCCAACATCTAATATGCGTTGGCAATTAAGGGTTACTTCCTTTTTCCCATAGGGAACATTATATTTCCCTTGTTTGTTTACTCGATAAATACCATTAAATGATGTTGCATTTAAATATAAGAATCGCGCTGCTTTTTTATATTTTCCTCTTGGTTCGGTGGCCCTAATATCGTAATAACTTTTTTCGTCAGTTTTATATTCCTTGAGATATTTTATAATTTGTTTGGGATTATCTCTTACAGCACAAAAGGCGCTTACTAATTCTCCGTTAAGATCCGATAAATATCCATTGTGTGGGATGTTTAAGGAGAAGAAAATAGATGCTCCCCCCATAAAAGGCTCATAATAATTATTATAGTCAAGTCCATCGATGAGCTGTGAGACATGTGGAATAAACCATGATTTACCCCCAGCCCAACGTATAAATGATGTTATTGTCGCCATTAGAAATTCCTCACCAACTCTATAAGATAATATTTTGCTCTTGTATATGCGATGTAATTCATGTTTTCCGTTGCGGCTGTATTATGTATGTAGATTACCATATTGGATTCCAAGCCTTTATATTCTTCGATAGAATACACTCCTATTTCGGTATCGCTACAAGGATGTCCATTAACGAATTTCCATTTTGCCACACCATCAGGGAATTCGCTCAGCAATTTTTTCTTGTTGTCAGTTATAATAACCAGAGAATCGTTCTTCAAATATTCTTCTTCAAGATAACGCCTGAAAAGGGTTTCGAGAAGTAGGATTAGTTGTCCGTGCTCGGATACCTTCTCAGTAATAGGGGTAGGACCTTCAACAGGATTTGCAATCATATCTGTTCCAAGGTTTGTTTTATCCGCAATCCAGTTGTATATGTTTGCGGTGTTTCTGATATTTTCTCGAAGTAGGAAGGGGGCATCTTGGATACCAAAACCGTCTCCAAAACTGTCCTCTCGCAGCACTTGGACATCATCGAAGAAAATGCCGAGACGAGACTTTTTATCATCGACCAACAACTTTCTTACTATGCTTGCCCACTCCGAAGTGAAGTCTTGTGCTTCGTCTACAAATATAGCATCATATTTAGAGCAGTCCGCTATAAAATTGTTGCTCAATCCATCGAATGTTGGTTCGTGAAAGGTATCAAAGTCATGTATCACATTTTGAAATAACGAACGAACGTCTTTTACATCAACAGCCTCACCTATATGGACTCTTACCATTTCAGCAAGTGGTTTGGAAGCGCACACGAACAATACTTCTTTTCCAGATACTTCAGCTGCATATTTTGCCATTTTCATAGCAATCCATGTTTTCCCGGTTCCAGCGCCTCCATGCATATAAAACTGCTTAACGTTTGAAAGTAAATATATGTAATTATCTTGCACACGATTGATAACATTCAGTTGTTGATCCTTATATCGAACAAGTGCACCAGCCGCGGCAGAAATTGCGAGTCTGTCACGAATCAATTCGAGAAATGCTCGGTGTTGACTTATTGGGTAAAAGCGTCTGCCATATGAAGTTCCTCCCCATAAACGAAACATCTTTTTGATACGATCATAGAGGTTATTGAGATCGTTACTATCTATTGTGCATTCACGGTCTCGATTGCTGAGTTCCACATCTTCACCTATAGGATAGAATGGGAAAATAACACCCGCCCCAAAGGTTCCGGAATACCTCATGTTGTACTTGTTAGAAAAGACCTTGATAAAATAATACATGTTCTTTTCTGCTTGATCGTATGGGGACATATTAAGCTTTCGCTCTCCGTGAACTGCATCCGAAAGATACCAAATATTATCCTCGATTCGAATACCGTTTCCGCCCTTTACCTCCAAGCAAAGAAAACCATAATCCGGGCTTACAACAACAAAATCGGCTTCAGATTTAACCAAGCGTCCGCCAGTATAGCTTGTCCAACTCACAGAGTAGAACACATCGAAGGAATCGGGAAGCTGGTTCTTCAGTTCCTGATACACAATTCGTTCTGAATCCGTAGGCATATATTCGTTGATATTTTTCGGATACATATTTGCCATAATTACATCTCCCAAAAACCAATAGTTGGTGTTTCGGCACCGTCTATTGAATACAGATATTTTCTTCCAAGATCTGCGTTAAAGTGATTGCACGAGATTTCCGGAATGATTAAACATGCGCTACAAGCAGTATCGTCTCTCTCCGTGCAAATCGGATCAAACACACAATTTTTGGTCTCATCAAATGCTTTTTTCAAGAAATAAGCATAGTTTGTTTCAGCCATACCAGATAATGCACCAAGAGGGATGCCTTGGCTGGTCTGAGCATAAATGAATATACTTGCTGTTTCGACAATGATTATTTCTGTCAAGGAATTACTGGAAAGACCGCTTAATTCACCGGCTGCATTCATAAACGCATGTGACATTGAGTGGAGCAACGCAAAAACATTTTTTGTGATAACTTCGCTCTCATCAATTTCCCCAAACATAGAAATTACATCACTATGTACGTACTCCGCAAACCATTTTTTTACGGATACTTCATCGTCAAGGTCAGGCAGTTGCTCTTCGAGGATAATATCGTTATCATACAGCCACTCAATGATTTTTCTTCGATCAATCTCAAAAAGGATACCCTCTGTATCCAATTTTGCGCCGTACACAAGATTTGCAGTTCCGTCACGTGTTTTGTCGTAGGCATTGAGTTTTAGTCTACAACGTGGGTTATTGCTGGAAGCAATTTTCGGATCAGCGCTTCTTCGAGTATAGCCATAGGTGCAGTTAAGAATTTGAATATCGCAAGAAACTTGCATATTATTGATCCCTAACTTGGCATTCAACTCATATACCTCATCTGCGGAATCAATAAACTCCATTTCAAGTTGGCGCTGAATTGCTTCCTCCAAAGTTACAATTCTTTTGGCATATTTGAGTGTGTCATACTGCATCAATTTGAAGGAAAAATGACCGAGCCACTCAGTATACCCAACAGGATCTTCTGATTTTCGCTTTGAAAACAAATCGTCACACTGTGCAACATATGTTTCAACGCTTTTTTTGTTGGGGTTATCCTGCATAAGTTTATTGACAGCACTTTCAAACTGGTCCGCCGGTATTAAACCGATATCTATCAAAGAACGCACCTGTTGTTCGAACTGAAGCCTCTGGGCATCGCTTCTAAATGCATCGCTAAACGCCAAATCGATATTGTTTAGAATCTCTTCGTAGTCATCAGCAGATATCTTATCAAACCAATGGGATACGATCGTTTTTTGAGCGTCCAATCCTTTTTTATAAAACCGTCCACAACGTTCGTCCACCAAATTTATTACTCTCAAAGTAAAAGGCTTGTAATTTCGTCCTGAATTTGCGTTGTCAGGAACAAGTCTTGAATTGCACGTAGGGCATGGCAGCACAAACTCTGCAGGCTTATCAGCGAGACCGCTTTTATAAAACATTTTATACTGTGTTTCATTAGGACGATATTTAAATTCTTTTACGCCCGGCACATAGGGAATTTTTATGGGTTGCGCATGACCACACTCGCATGCATAAATCATCTGGAGCTGTTTTACAGCCCATTTACCACATTCCTTACATTTCCAAGTATACTTATCTACATCCGATGGATTTCTAACATCAAAAACCGTTCCACATGAGCTGCAATAGAACACCAATGGCGACATTTCGCCAATAATATCCGGAATGCCTTCATTACACGCAGCTTCTACGACTGAAAATGAATGTGTGCCTCGAGTAATATCAAATGCACTAATATTGCCTCCGCGATCCCCAAACAACTTTATTTGGCGCTTTATTTCTTCCTCGATAAAGTCTTCGTAGATGTCGGACATCTTGATATAGTTCCAATTCTTGATCCTTGCAGAAATGGCACGATCAGAATCGCCTTTTTCGGATATCCACATATCGGGTAAAAATCTGTATACCGCTTGTGTTTTACTTCTTTTCATTTTTCTCACCTCAGATCTTTATCTCAATCTGTTCTTCTGTATCGCGCAAGCTTGTCATAGGAGTTTTCTTGCCGCGTGAGAATTTTCCGATAGCGTCAGAAAGAGAAAATTCATTTGTGAAGTTACCATTTTTGATTCCGGAAAGGATGTTGTTTGTTTCTTCAGCTATAATTTCTTTGTAAGCAAGCGACATCTTTTCTTGGTTGTTGCAACCATAAGCATTTATCAACTTCGAGATAACATCGTCAATATCGATATCTCCGGAACGCAACAACTTTTGCACTTTTATAGCTTGATGCAAGCTATCGGTGCCTGTAGTGATTGTATAGTGTTGTCTAATCAATCCGGACAGCAGTCCTGGCAATGTGCTATAAATAGCATTCTTCGCCCAACGATTTATCGGAACTGCTTCAACCAAATCATCTCTGTTTTGATGGAAAATCACAAAATTCTTCAAGTATGAACGGTCACGTACTCGCATCAAACGGATAATATCAATTACTATACCCGTGTGTTTGCGTCCGGTACGAGAATATGCCTGAATATACTCGGCGTTATTATTAGGCATACCAAAGAAATACATAATATTGAACGAATCCTCGTCCACACCATGCGAGATCGTACTGGTTGCCAATAACAAGTTGGTGCTATCAAAATTTCTTCTATTTGCATGAATATCAAACAATGTCTTTCTCACCGTTTGAAAATCCACATCACTGGTCATTTGCTCAATGACATATTTGGGAACGCCCTTTGCCTCCAGATAGTTGTTTGCCTGGTTTTGGAAAGCGTTTTCAAGTTCCATCGCATCTTGCTTACGGTTGTTGTAAACCAGTTCGATCCAATAATCATATAACATTTCCTTGTACTCATCGATGCTGCCAACAAATCCTGCATCACATAGAGCGGCATAACTCTCATCTATGAATTGAATCATTCTATAGACAATGAGCCTCATAATATATACAGATTCCCACATGCCATCTGTAATAGATCTTCCGTAAGGCGCATAACCGATCAATATACGAGTTATGTCGTTTTCGTCGGTATATGAATAAAAATCCTCTCCGGATTTAGCAGAAGGATATTCACAAGGGAAACGCCGTCCCTCCATGTGATACAAATTCCATATGTGAGCTTCATACATGGAAATTGTCGCAGTTGCACCCACAAAGCGAATAAGTTTACGATGAGCTTCTGGAACAAGTTCTTTGGCATAATAACTCAAAAAAGACTCATAGTGAGCATCAAATGTTCCAAGGCTCTCTTTGACCAAGTGCATCTCATCTTGAATAAATAAGGTTGGGATAGGATCCTTCAGCAACCCTACATTCTCAAGGGAATTGTTATTACAAGCAGAGCAAGAACATCTTGAAGTGCTTGAAAATCCATGAACGGGGCATTTTTTCTTTACCTGACCAAACAGCATCTTGAAATCATTGCTTGTGCCAAGCATAGCCATTTTATCTATCGTGCTAACCACAATAGAGGGCAGATATCGATATATTTCATTATCAACGATCATTAGCGGGAGCACATTTATAGGACAATCGGGATTGCCGCAAACATGCTCCAATTTCCAATTATCACGGTTGAATCGAAGATTAACCTCTTTCTTGCCACAGAAGGGGCAAGTGTCTATAAAGCGATAATAATCATTCAATGTTTCCTGATCGCTTTCGAGAATAAGATCTTTTGATTTATTCTTTTCTCCGCGTTCGCTCAAACGCTCATAAGCATCAATTTTGTTAGGTGTGTTTCCTTTTCCGACAAAGAAGCCCACCTGAAACGGTGTCTTGTGAACAAGCTCGGGAATAGATTCGCGGACAACGTTTGCTTTCATCGCAATTGTCAGCACACGGTCCAACTGCTGTACAGCAAGCAATCTTAGAGGATATTTAAGAAAAGCCGTAATTCCTTCGTTTTTTCCGCGCAGGCGATCAAAAAACATATTGAAAACGCATGCACCGAGAAAAGCCTCTGTCTTACCACCACCAGTGGGGAAATACAGAAGATTTGCCATTTCTATATCGGCTTCGGCAATGGTCCTGTCATTCTTATATTCACTTCTAATCATTTCACAAATCAGCGAGACTATAAATACGATCTGGAACAAACGCCAACCGCTAATCTGTCTATGCTCGCCAGCAAGTTTTGTCATAAAAGTTTTGTTCATATAAACAAAGGCTTTTTTGACATAATCTTTATATTCGATTTGTTCGATTCCTTTTTTGAAACGAGCAATTTCACGACCGTATTCCTCTAACGCTGTTCTGAATTTATCTTTTGCGACAGCACTGGGGAATCTCGTTGTATTAAATTCGTTTGAACATTGTTCGTAATCAGCTTTCATTTTTCTGTAAATGCAATTAAGGTTGCCTACAGGATCTTGAATAAGCTTTTCAAATTTAACATATTCGGTCAATCCGTCTTTGGTTTTCAAACGCTTTTGATAGTACCGAGGGATATTATCAGTGCGAATGGAATTGTCTTCGGGGCAGTACGAAGCGGACGTATTTTCGGCAACAGCATATACCAAAGAACGAGTTTTATAACTGCTTTTGAAGTAGTCCAAATCTATTTTTTTGAACTTAACAGCTCTGTTTCCGACGATATCCATACCGGCATTGAATACTTTGGGCAGATAGCCAATATTGCTTTTTCCGTTTACAGGGGTCTTATTAACCATCTGCATCAAGAAGTGGTAGGAGTCACCCTCGTCAATAACCGTACAATATATATCGATAATCCAACGAGGATATACAAATTCTTCACTTCCACCAGTCACCAAATAAAAGCGTTCTTTATCCACCAAGTCAAACAAAGATACGCGATCACTTTTGATCACCTTAATCTCGTTGCTGATTTTATCGGCAAGCTCGGAAAGACGTTCATTTATTTGCTGCTCCAAATGGATTTTGGATTCCTGAAGAGAGATTAGAGGAATGGAAATTCCACCTTTCATTTCATCTTCAATCTTAATTTTTTTATACGTCAAAGGAAGATAGAACTTGTCTTCAGGGTGAGCATCGCAAAGTTGCTGAATATTGGTATATCGAACGTTATCCTTTTCCGAATACTTTTGCAGCAAAAAAGCAACTGTTTTATCATAGTCAGGTTCTACTGTATAAAACAGGAGACCTTTTGGGACTACCTTGAGCACACCTAAAGGATTCTTTTTCACAGCAAAAGAAATGCTTATAGACGGAACGCTTTCAAAACGAGTGGTGCTGTTTTCTGCGTAGCCACCATCAAATCGCTGCTCCATTCTATTTTCAGCTAACATACCAACCATAACACGATCAGCAGGAGAATCATCAACAAAAGTCTCCGCAATATTTTCTCCGGAGATTCTTTCGATGTATTTGGATACTATGTAATCCGCTAAAATATTATAATTATTTGCCATATTATGATCCTCCTGTTGAGTACCCAGATTGTTGTTTATTTGTTCGATTTTGTCCACCATGCAGGTTTATAGTTGGACTGTTTGCCCGAACCATAAGCACCAGTAGCACCATATAATTTCATAGCTTCCGTTACATACGGCTCTAATTTCTTTTTTTCTCCAAGAACCCAAAGACAGCCATTCCATCCACGACAATCTATTGTGAAAAAGCCTTTGTTTTCAAAATATTCTTTTAGGGAAAGCTTTTTCTCGGTTGGAGGAGGATTTTTTGCAACAGACTTAGCCTTCATAGGTTTAGTTGATATCGGAGGCACTTTATCAGACTTAGGAGGTTCGGAAGAAATGATTTTATCTATTTTGTAGGTTAAAGGAATACCGACAAACTTAAATGTTTCTCCGACCTTTTTCCCAATAATGCTTTTCTGCTTCGGGTATTTTGCAACATCAATGGTAATAGTGGTAGGTTTTTTAGAGTCTTGGATCGTTGTTTGAATCGTAACATGGTCTGTAACCTCTTGGACTAAATACTCTTTGGTTGTTGCAAAAGAATTGTTACTTGCTGTTCTTGAACTGGTATTGCTGTTGGTCTTGGCAGGTGCTGGCGAAGTGCGTACAGTTGATACAATGCTCCTATCAGATTGCTTCTTTATGATTTCTTCCATAGGAGAACCAGGGTTTAAATCACTTATAACATATAGCACATCACGCGCTCTTGAACACGCAGTATAGACAGCTCGCATTTGGCTTTGGACTGCAGTTTGTTGGTTCTCGGGCATATTTTTTATGCTGGTCCATGTTTTGATTTCTCCGACAACCTCGCCGTCCACATTGACATAATTATAGGGGTATAGCCCTGCTAAAATAACAGCCTTAAAATCCAATCCGAGTGAAGATTCAATCGTGGATATAATCACTCCCGAAATATCACCTTGTCTTGCTTTAATATGACTTCCTTCGTGCTCATTAATAATCATCGAATAAGGAATCCCCTCCTCATCAAGACCTTGCTGAAGCCAATAGAGAAAATAATATTTATGGTATGGAACTTGCCTATACGGAAAAAGCACAGCTATATCGGAATAACTGATCTTATACTTCGTAGATATTTCTTTAATCGCAGCAACTACTTGCTTTTTAATGTCAATACGTTGAACTCCGGTTTGAACTTTTAGAGCCACTGTTGGATTTGTACCTATCTTAAACGAGTTGTATTCATATTCAAGTGAATTGATCAAATCCAACATGGAGAGACGCGTATTCATATGCTGCAACATATGAGAAATGTATTCTCCGATTTCCTTACTGTTCCTATAGTTCTTTTCGATATAGCGAACACGTCCTGTAAAATCCAAATGAACACCGTTTATACGCTTCCACGGAGCATCGCCTTTTCGGCTCAATGCTCGAACGGCTTGATTCAAATCCCCTGCCATTAAAAATACGTGATCTTCATCTTCTTCGAGTAAACTATAGCACAGTTCAAGATAGAGAGGATCAAAAATTTGAACTTCATCTATGAAAATTGCCTTAAACTTAAGATTAACCTTTCCTTGCTTAACCCAATCTATGCACTTTTGAATTTCTTCATCTGTTGCAATGTTTGTTTCACAGTGTGAATGGAGACATTCTTCATAAATCTTTTTGACGAGCTTATGAAAAGTCATAATAAATAGATTATCATTTTCTCCAAAATTCGCACAGTTCCTTTTGAAATTATATGAATCAGCCAAATTGTTGTTATAGCACGTTAAAAGAACTTTTGAGTCTTTATATAAGCTGGCATATTTGAACGCTTTTGAAAGTAGCAACACACTCTTTCCTGCACCTGGATTGGCAAGAATAACTCTGTGACCTTTACCCATATCATTAACGACACCAACTTGATATTCGTCTAGAAAAAAGGTTTTATATTCAACTTCTCTGCCTGTAATTCGCAGATCAACATCAGTCACAAAAGTCTTTTTCTCCGCAATTCGGACATTTTCAGTCTCGTTCATAACGACCGTATATTCAGGAGCTAATCTCTCGAATATTGCACGGCATTCTGCAGTGGATAAAGTCTTAAAAGTTTTATCGTACGGACATCTAATTCCATCAAACATCCGAAGATCTTCGATTCTTTTCTCCTTGCCACTCGAGGTGATAGGTCTAAACGAGTCAAAAGTAGCATAGTTCAGCAATTGCGTGAGTTCTTCCGGAGACACAGAGGCTTTACCCGCGATCTCATCAGGAAACATAACAATATGTTTATATGGGAACTTTAACGCTTTATTTTGACCGTTTCTAACAATCAGCAATTTTGAATCTAGCAATCGCTCCTGGATTTTTCCCTCCACCATTTCAACATAATTACGGTAGAACACCACAGGCAAAGCACTAATCTTTCCAGTATAAATAGAAAACGTAATTAACCCCTTATTGGGAGAAATATACATTCCCAATTTGATCTTTTCGCTGCTCAACCCCAACGGATCAATTCCAACAGCAATATGCCCACTTTGAAAATTACGCGCAGCATATCTTAATAATGCTTTTTCGGCTTTCGTAATATGCTCTTTCCGCTCGTAATCTTGTGGCCATAACCGGATTGACATTTTCATACCTCGTTTTCTATGTTAGTTCTAATACCGCTACTGATTTGCGGTATGCGATACACTTCAAAAAAGCAATTACTTTCTATATAATTCGTCCAGAGTCTTACCGTCCTTGTCTTTCCATTCAACCCAGCCATTAGAGCTGCCACCCAAAACAAACATTGCAGCAGAACTAGGCGATGTAAAAGAAACAGAAACAGTAAGCTTGTATTTGCCATCAACACAAACAATATCGCCATTAGCAAAAGCGGTTTTTCGTTGTTTCTCCATAACTGCGGAATGGCATTTGCGGCTCATGTCAACTTCCGAACCTTCCAAAACCTCAAAATTTTCACCATCATAAACACCAAAAGCAAGTGTACCATTTCTAGTGGTATGCAAGGTGTTTACTTCATTTAACGTAGACTTACTGTTGTCCATCTTGTACCCCTGTGTTGCCATGATGAACTGTATTTCTTCGTAGATCTCTTCTATCAAAGGTAGGTCATATTCATCAATCTCATATTTCGGATTAACAGAATTTTCGACCTTATACCGATTCGAGTCGTGAGCTTTATTGATAGCGTAAGCTTCAAGACCACTAATCATATCAAGAGAAAAAGTTTTGTTATCTGCTAAAAACATGATCGCTTTATTCCAGAAATCTTTAGAACGATTATGGTCATCAAGACGTGCAACCCCATTTCGCGTTTGTCCCACATAAATCTGCGCAATTTTGTTATCATCGTTCTCACTAATCAAATAGTAAATACCCGGACGATTGATTCCAGAAAGTTTCTTTGCTTCGGAAAGCAGCGGCCGCGGAACAACATATGTAGTCATAGTAGATAAATGGCGGCGAATAGAACGAACACCGTCAGGCTGACCATTGTGGTATATAGTTTCAAGCTTTTTACTGATAGCCATATTATTGTCCCTCCTGTGTCGGCACAATTTCAACAATATCATCCATCGTACAATCAAGTGCAGTACATATTTTCACAAGAACATCGCTACTGACAACAGCGCCGTCTTTGCCCATCTTTGTAATGGTTGCGATGCTGATGCCGGCTTTTTCGGCGAGTTCTTTCTTTTTCATATCACGGTCGATCAAAAGCTTGAACAATTTTTTAAAGCTTGCGGCCATTGCATTACACCTCATAAACAGTTATAGTCAATCCATTTTATCATTAATATATAGTATACCATACTCCATACCATATTTCAACAGTTTCCGACCGAAAAATACTGCGATTTCAGTATTTCTCGGCTTTTTGTCACAAATTTAATATCCCATTTCTCGTTCTTATGTAATTCCCTTTTCTTTGTCTACTGCGGTGCAAATTTTGACTTGAACAAACTGTTGTTCAGAGTTATAATAACCGTATAAAAAGCAATCGCCTCTCGAGTGATAACGAGAGGCGTGTATTGCGTATTATTCTGCAGAAATCCCTGTTGACCACATAACAGACCACCTACCGTTTCGGAGCACTCGGAAACAGTGGACTGGGGAGCGCCGAAGAGCGCGGTTTTCCGAGCGGAAAGGGGCGGAAAAAGCTATTTTTAGCGGAAATTGCCTTCATAGGTCCGTTTGGGATGTTGAGGCTGCAGGTTCGAGCCCTGTCACTCCGACCACATACGAATAATCCGAACATTCTCTTACTTGGCGAAGCGTTCGGGTTATTTGTTTTATTTAAGTATCAAAACTTTAATGGCAATAAATCATGACCACCGGTAGAACCGGTGGTCATGATTTATTCGTATTCGAAATAAGGCTTAGTTCTGTCACAAGTGAAATTGTAGTAACATTGTCTTGCATTGATAAATTGGTATGCCATTATCAATAACGGACGGATTTCGGGGTTACTCAACTTATGATATACCTTAATTATGCCGTCATCCAAAGTTAAACTATCTTCATTCAAAAGACCGTATTTAATAAGCAGAGGTTCGATTTCAAGAAATCTTTCAAGTTTAATCCCAATTTTTTTAGTTATCATTTCCGCCGTATACTGACCTGTTTCTGTTGTGGTTTGTGTGAAAATGATCGCTTTCATTCCGTCTTCCGAAGCGAGCAACGAGAAGAACTCTCCAAAGTTCTTTTCGGATAACAGTTTTTGGGATATTTCGGGCGTATCCATAACCGCCAAAAAGAACGGAAAACTTTCTACAAGAGAAAAATACGTCGTTCCCTCATTGTTGATGATTTGAGATGTTATTTGCTGATTGCCACGATACTTTTCAATAACATCTTTTAATAGCGGACGTTTTTCATTTCCAAAATATGCACTTTGCAAAGTCCATATTGTTTCAAACAGAAATTTGAAGAAATCTATTCTATCATCTTTGCAGTTGGTCTTTTGAAGGCAAAACATAAACAAATTATCAAGAATATCATCCTGAGAGTAATCCGATATCTTTTTTTCAACCCCAAATAAGGTATCAATAGACACTCCTAAAATCTTGGAGATAACCGGTAGCAAATAAGTATCGGGAGCGCCTCCGTTTTCCCATTTCGACACAGCTTGTCCCGAAACACCAACAAATTCTCCAAACTGTTCTTGTGTATATCCTTTTAGTTTTCTGTATTTTGCAATTTTTCCTCCAATTTTTAATTCCATAAAAACCTCCACATATTCTTTATCACCGGTGTGACCTTATTATATCACAAATTATGGTTTGATACAATAGATGCTTTGTTACTGTTCACAACTGTGAGTTGGAAATTTGACATTGTCATAGGGAACCGATGGAAAGAGCAAAAAGACTAATTTAGAGGCTAATTTCATTGCAAGCGACGGAAACAAAAAGTTCTACATTCAGTCGGCACTGACGGTTGGCGAAGAAGAAAAACGGTTGCAGGAGGTTCGCCCATACAGCCGGATTGCCGATTCATTTACCAAGGTCGTGATCGTAAAGGATAATATTATCCCGTGGCGCGATGAGAACGGAATCCTTTATATCGGAATTGAGAAGTTCCTGCTTGACCCGACAGCCGTTTCGTGATGTGCCGACGGAATTTGAAAATCGTTTTCTTTGCCTACTGCGCCTCAGCCTTTGCACTGTGAAACGAGTTGACTTCAAAGAGGTTTTATGCTATACTGAAGGCAGAAAAAAGCATTTTGAACGGAGGCGCGCAAATGACTGAAGATATTATAAAGTCCGTTGTGGACAAAGCCGATCCGATTGGGTTGCTTGGGATGTGCTGCCCGGCAGATGAATATGACTCCGAAGTCGAGATGATTTTTGCACGTATTCGAAAAGGCATGTCCGCAGACGAAATCGCCAAGGTCATTCATGCCGTGTTTCTTGAAATGTTCAGCGAGTCAATTGACACTAAACTCTGTGATACCATGGCAAGCGAAATGCTCTCACTTGATTGCTGACCACACCTTTGACCACTTACGGCTTCGGTTACGCCCCCTTGTTTTACTTCCCGCGAAGAGCACACGAAAGCAGTCAATCCGGACGCAAAAGTCCGAAAAGCCCGCAAAAATCAGGTTTTTAGCGTTTGGGATGTTGAGTCCGCAGATTCAAACCCTGTCACTCCGACCATATCGAGTATTCATAAGGGATTTCACTTATGAATACTCGATTTTTTATCTTGATACGGGGTGATGTATGAACAGGCGGTGTGCCTGCTCTTTTGTTATGCCGGTAGCGGCTCGGTGATATACTCCACGGCAACGCCTTTTCGGGTGTCTGCTTTGATGCGAGGTCTTTGAGATACCTCGGGTATTTCCACATACCCGACAAAGCGGTAATAGATAACGATTCTTTGGGTTCTGCTTTTACCTTTGCCCTCTGTTTCAAAAACATCAATGTGGTCGATGAGTTCACGGAGCAGTGGTGCGGTAAGTTTGTCCATTCGCATAAATCTGCGGATTGACGAAGTGAAATTCTCGCGTTCCTGTTCGCGCTGTCCGCATTCGGAAAGCTTTTGACGAAGCGTTTTAATTTTTGTTTTCAACTCCAGCCTTTCCGTTTCATATTTGTGGGACAACTGCATAAACCATTCGTCACTCACCTTGCCGACAGCATTATCTTCGTAAAGCTTTTCGTATAGACGGGATACGGTATCGTTCCTGGCGATTGCTTTTTGAAGTTCTGCTTCGTCGTGCTTCTTTTCCTTCAAAAGCTCTTTATCGGTCTTTTGAGCAAGCAGCTCGGCAAAGGCTTCCTCATCCGCAGCCAAAAACTCTGCCATCCTTCGCAGCTCCAGCATTACCACCTGTTCAACGGCGTCCGCTCTGACATAGTGTCTGCCGGGACATTCTCCTCGGTAATCTACCTTGTTGTTGGCACACACGAAATAGTGAATGTCCTTGTTGATAGTATTCGTATGATGACGGAGCTTACCGTGACAATCGCCGCAGAACAGCAAATCGCAGAATATGCTTTTCTCGCCGTTTTGAGGTTTTGGCGCGCGGCGTTTGGTTTTGGCTACGAGCGTCTGTACCTTTTCGAAATCACCCCGTGCAATAATCGGCTCGTGAACATCCCTGAATATTGCCCAATTCTCGGGATCGTTCGGAAGCCGAGTCTTATTCTTAAAAGACTTGGAACAGGTTTTGAAATTGATCACATCCCCGCAGTATTCCTGCTGAGACAGAATCCGTTCTATTGTTGTTTTGCACCACTTATACGGATTCGGTTGTGTTTTCTTTCCGCCTCTCGGCAGCCCCTTGCTTTGCCAATACGCCATAGGAACAAGTATTTGCTTCTCCTGCAATATTCGCGCGATAGTTTCGTTGCCCTTACCTTCAAGACACATTTTGAAAATGCTTTTCACCACCTCTGCTGCCTCCGGGTCGATAACCCACTTCTTTTTGTTTTCAGCGGATTTCATATATCCGTAGGGTGGTTGAGATAAAGGCTCACCCATACTGCCCCTCAGTCTGTGTGATGAACGAATTTTCTTGGATATATCCCGTGCGTACATTTCGTTTAAGATGTTCTTAAAGGGAGCAATTTCGCTTTCGCCCTCCTCGCTGTCTATTCCGTCATTCACGGCGATAAACCGAATATCGTGATTGGGGAAATACACATCGGTATAATTACCGACCGAAACATAATCTCGTCCGAGTCGGGATAAGTCTTTTACCATTACGGCATAGATATATCCCATTTCGACATCGGAGAGCATCTGCTGAAATCCCGGTCGGTTGAAGTTGGTTCCCGTATATCCGTCATCAACATAGAACTTGGTATCGGTCAGTCCCTTTTCTTTTGCTTTTTGCAAGAGCAGATTCTTTTGATTCACGATGGAATTGCTTTCACCGTCCATTCCGTCGTCACGGGACAACCGGCAATAAAGCGCCGTTATCCCGATTTTGTCTTTTTTAGTTTTTGGCTGCATTGTTTTCCTCCTTTCCGGCAGCCGTACAATCATATTCAGTGTCTATTATATTATCTGCATCGACAGACGGCAAATCTGCGAAATCGCTTGTGAGATAATTCCCGATACGGTTATTCAACAAGGTGTTTTCTCTTGGATTTTTGTAATCAGGCTTTTGAAATCTCGACTCAACTACATATCTCACTCCGTTAATGACATACTCTCGAGGGGTACTGCCGAATCCAACAATAAACTTATCCATAAGCACACTCCTTATCTTGCGTCGCGGTTATGCTGACGTTCGTAGTCCTGTTTTACGAGCTTGAGGAGATATGCCTGCATTTCAGCGGGTGTCATAGATTTCGGCACATACTTGCGTATATCGTCCATTGGGATTTTGAGTTTCTCTACCTGATTCGGTTTCAGCTCGTTCATGATTTCGGTTACGGCATTGTAGTCAAGTTTACCTTCTTCAAAAGCGACACGCATACGGCGAGCTTGTGCGTGGGACGGAAAAGTTTCGGTTTCATCAATATTGTCAACAATATCCCTCTGTGCTTCTTCATCAAGGAATGAGAGCTCATAAGCCGGAAGCATTTTCATCTTGCCGCCGTCCACATACTCTTGAAGTTCGGGAACAAGGTAAGTCAAGCGAATAAGTCTTTGCACGGTTTTGTAGCCATCGCCGCTGTCCGCTCCGATTTTTGCGGTAGTGCGATTGTCCTCGGGCTTCGGGACATTCTGTCCCAAAGCTTTACCTTGGTGCGATAACGCATCTGCTTTCATGCGGTAAGAACGAGCTTTTTCCATAAGCGTTAAGTTTTCTCTATGGCAATTGGAATCTACCATCATAACCGTGGCCTCGTCACGGTCGATAAAATGAACAACCGCTGGTACCTCTTTGATTTCAAGAAGCTCGGCGGCGTGTACTCTGCGGTGCCCGGATATAATTTCGTATTCATCCTGTTTATCCTCAAGCGGGCGGACGATAATGCGGTTTAGAAGTCCGTATTTTTTTATACTCTCGACAAGCTCCGTCATTGACTCATCATCAAGCACCTTGTAGGGGTGGCGCTCAAATGGATGAAGCTTTTCAAGCTTAATGTTCATAAGCTTCGGTTTATGTTCTTTTACTACCTTTTCGGCAGACATTTTCGTTTCTTTCATAAGGTTTCTCCTCCTGATTTTAATTTCTTTTTGTCTGCCGTTTCTGTTGTAGAAAAATGTGTATATAAAAATATGATTGAAACGGCAGTTCGGTTTGCTTGTGTCATAATTACTGCCTTTCAATACTGTTATTTTCGGTTTTCGCCGTAGTGCGCTTCTGCGAACAATCCTTTGAAGGTAATTTCGCAATCGTAATTGTTTATTTCTTTTGATAGGTTGTAATATTTCGTTTTTATCGCTTCTGATAAAATACTGCCACCGAGCCAAATATGGGCTACATTGGTTTCCAGTCTCAACATCAATCTTGTGATTTTGAAAAAGATTTCGGGCGGCTTTTCGTAGACAATCATACCGTTTAGAAGCCAATACAAAACTGTTTTCTCAGGGGCACGGCATAACTCACTGAGCTTTAAGAAATTCTCTTTTTCGCTTTTTGTCATCCGAACAGGGACATAATGCTTTCCGTTTCTCAAGTGTTCACCTCCTTCGACTTTTCAATTTCGATATCCAGCTTTTCGGTCAGCTCATTTGAAAGTTGTTTCGCCGTTTCGATTGCCTCCTCGCAGATCCTATGAAACTGCGGCTCATCCAATGTACCGATTTGATTCAGAACAATTAAGTGGTGGTTTATTTCATCACTGATACATTTAAGTCTGTTGTAATAGCCCTCATAATCAATGTTCGGTGTGTGAACAAGCTTGCAGTTGGCGATGAGATAGCGAATATACTCGGAACGATTCATACCGAGCTTTCCTGCTTTACGGTCGATTTGTTTTAACTCTTTATCCGTCAACCAAAACTTAATTCTCTCTGTTCTTTTTTCGATAATTACCATCCTTTCTTTTTGGGGTTTTAGGGGACGCGGAAAGCTACCCCTAACAAGTGTGTTTGCGGTGTGTGCACCCAAACGCGTTGCTTGCTAATGCGATGCCATTTGCAAGCAAGTAGAATTTGGTGCACCCAAATTCAGTGCTTGCTAAACCTGTGCCGCGCTGCGCGGCACTTTTGACAGAATATTTTTTGCTTTCCAATGTCCTCAAAGACATTACCTCCTTTCCGAAAAAATTGCCGTTTTACCTGATGGCGTTTTTTTATCCCCGCCCGGAATTTCACCGCACAGTCGCTTCGCTCTGTTTGCTTTCCGCATACATCAAGGCAAAGTCATATCTCCATTCAGCCGGTCATTCAATTTTCAAGGTGCTGTTATCCATCCCTCCACCAAACGTCAAAAACTAAAGAAAATATGCATAGTTTACGGGAAAATATTTTGATTTAATTTTTTGGTTTGTTGCTATCGATCACTCTCTGCTCTCTATATTGGATTGCTGAAAAAATATCAGAAAATTAACCCCCTTGCCATCAATTTTTCTTGATAAATTTTTCGGGTGTAACTCCGATGCGCTATTAGCAGCATGTGAACATATACCATGCTTTTTTTCCAAATTCCCTCACTTATTAAGTGGCAGAAAATAATTTGTGTTGAGCCAAATATTTTAAAAAAACGCATAAAAACTCCCTTTCGCACCGTAATACGAAAGGGAGTTTTTGTAATTTCACATTAGATTTTTGCGAAGAATAATGTAGTTTAATAGCATTTTTTATGTTCTTGCCTTACGTCAAGAATAATTAAACTATAATAATGTCAATATCTTCGTGGTCAAAATTACGATAGCCGACATCAAACATCTTTCTGACATCCTGTAATAAGTACTCAAAAAGAATTCTTTAGCTTTTACTATCATAAACAGATTATGTTATTCTTACCAAAGTTTGAAGATGCTCCATATTTTCGCATCTTTCGTTTTTTTGATATCCCAATTTATCACAAACGCTCTCAATTTTTGTGCAAAAGACATCTGCATTGAGTTTGTCCATGTAAAGTTCGTTATTTTCATTTCGACATGTTGTTTGCCATTGAAGTTCGTCGTTAAGCGGATGCTCTGGTCGAAATCCTCGAATATTGAAAATTTTATTGTCTATCTGCGTTATCCAAGCAGCTCCAACTTCAGTTAATGCACCCCAAGATTGCTTTGTATTATCACTCGTGACAAAAATCACATACATTTTTTGTGTCGAGTAACTGTCAACAAAGAAATCTCTCAAATAGTCATATATCTTGCAATCTTCAGGTATACGAGAAATTTCACTATCACAATTCGTGTATATGATATCTTCTGGCGGAACATTATTAAAAACCAACATATTATATACAATATCCGCCAAATCCTTGTCATTATATGTCTGACTAATCAGTATTTTCTTTTTTTGTGAATCAATAACGCTTTTGATTCCCATATCAGGACTATTAGAGTTTATTTCCTCGCTCAATATATTTTGAACGGCTTCGGCATCTTCTTGTGATATGCCGAATTGAGATTTAATTCTTTCTGATGCATTTTCTACGGTTTTTCTTCTAAAATTATCAACAGAGTTTCTGAAGGATGCTTCTTTTTTTCTTTGTTCCTCAAGCTTTGATGTCTCTTTCTTCTTTTTTCCAAGAGCAACAAAGGTATCTCTCATCTTTAAAATATCGGGTAGAAGGACTTTACGAACATAATCTAATACCACTTGATATCTTATGTCATCAGACTTATATCCCTGACGATTACTGAGCGCCATATCAGGAAGTTCAGTTAGTTCAAATATATCAACATGCAATTGTCCAACAACATATACTTCCGGCAATTTGTTTTGACCCACGACAGGAAGTATATTAAACTCACCCAGTTTTTGGTTTGCATATAACGATATAAAGTTGTCGGGGAAATCGGTTAATTCTGTCTTCCGACCTCTTGTTGATTTATATGTGCCAATCCAACCACATATACTGAGATTATACTCATGTTCTTGTTCTTCCTTATCCTTCATTGTTATTGGAATTGAAACAGAAGTCTTATTTTGAAGCAGAAGATTTTTTTCGTTTGGAAATGGAGTAGAAAAAAAGCCATTTAAATATTCAAACTCATCGCCCAGTGTGATCAGCGTTGATAATTCCTTAATCATTTCTTTGTCAAAGTCATCAATTACTTCTTCTTCGTTTCCGCGAATAATATGTATTTTGAAATCGTTGTTCACTAAAGGAAATATCTTGAGCAAGTTTCGTTTAATTGCTTTGAGCGAACTATGCAATTTGTATTGTGGGTGCTGCATAACAACGGCCGTTCCACTTGTATTTATTTTTGCAAATGTTATCTCGTTTTCTTCTAATGGCTGCAGCAAATTGTTTTCATTAATGTATCTTGAGAGAACAAATCCGGATTTTTCATTGTTTGATACAGTCTTTATTAGTACATTCTCAGAAACAGATAGTGCAGCAAGTTTACCAACCCCTTTTCTCCCCATCTTTTTTCTTTTCAGATTGGTCAAAGATTCTTCGTTGGATAATCGTGATACTGCCGCAACATTTAAATATCTACGAATATCGCCATTTGTATATGACATTCCCTTTCCGTCATCTTCGACGGTTATATCGTCTTTGTTTGATATAACATATACATTATGTGCATCTGCATCATATGCATTCGCGATTAATTCAGCTAAAACATAGTATATATTTGTATACAAGCTCGGTCCTAATAACTCTAATATTCTTGGATCAATATTAAGTTTATACTCTTTTTTGCTCATTAAAACCACCTCATATTTCTACTTGATTATTATTAAGATGATTAATAATAGATAATCCTATTATTTCTCCTAATCTTACAGGCACAGCATTTCCTATATGTCTTGCAATGTCTCTAAATACAAAAGGTCGGTCTGGATCAATAAAATCATAGTCCTGCGGAAATGTTTGAAGTAATGCACCTTCCCTTAATGAAAGTGCCCGATCTTGCTCCGGGTGACCGTATCTACCAGTACCGTAACTGAAGAACTGTGTTGTAATTGTGGGACCAATTTGTTCCCATGTCATACGACCATAAACGGAACTATATGTTTGACCACTCTCTTTTTTATGACATTCGCAGCGTAATTCTTCTGGCCAATCGCGCCAAGTGCCACCGGGAATTGACGCCCTTATTCTTCTTAAGTTTTTTTCTGAAAGAACTGCCGCACGGTGAAGTGGATCGTTCGGGTCAGTTTCGCCCGCCTGAATATGCGGCAAATCACCGATAAAGTCTTGAACATGCACATTCTCTCTTTGATGTGTGGGTGGAATCAGTTCAATTGGACCTAATAAAGATGCCACAAGAACAAATCTTCGTCGTGATTGTGGGATTCCGTAATCCGGGCAGTAAACGACAGATTCACTAATAAAGTATCCATTATTCCTCAAAGTCTCAATAAACTGTATATATATTTGAGTTTCTCTTATTTGAGGAACATTTTCCATGGAAACGACGGTTGGATGAATTTCATTTATTAATCGTCCGAATTCCAAAAGTAGATTGTATTTTTCATCCTCTACATTTGCATGTCCTAACTTAAATCTCATTTGAGAGAACGGTTGACACGGTGCACATCCTACCAAAATTTTTGTTGTATCAGCTGTATAAATATTATTTAAATCTTGAGCATTTACCTCGCGTATATTTTCTGTGTGATATTCAACATGGTTATTATGCTCATAAGTGTACTGACAAGTTGGATCAATATCAAAACCGGCTATCACATTAAGACCAGATTCAATTAATCCGTGTGTTAGCCCTCCAACACCGCAAAATAAATCTATAACTTCCGCCGGCATTCAATCACTCCTCAATCTAACAATTCTTTCTGCAATTCGTTTTATTACAGGCACACAAACTGAATTGCCAATCTGTTTATATGCGTCATTTAATGTGATGGTATGCGGAAAATGAAAGCTTGAGGGAAATCCTTGAAAGTCAAGACACTCTTGAACCGTGAGCCTTCGTATTCCGTAATCATCTAACACCAAATGAACCTGATTTTCTCTTATTCCCATAGACGCAGTAAGCGTAGGGCACATATGGTTTTGAGTTAACTTTATACTGTCGTGGTAAACTCGATAAATAGAGTCTTTACGCTTTACAAACTGTTTTGCGTGTTTATAAAACGAATCATCCGTACCGTAATAATAAGCATTGTGCTTTTTTATATTACGCTTTAAGATATCCTCAATTGTGATTTTCAAATCAATCGGATTGGGGAATTTAAAACAGTCACATTCCTCTTGCTCTCTAAATGCAACCATATATATTCGATCCCTTATTTGCGGTACGCCTCCGTATTCCGAAGCCCTCAACACTTTGTAGCGAATAACATAACCAATTTCAGATAATGCGTTGTGAATAGCATTGAATGTCTTTCCACCATCATGCTCCATAAGATTAGGTACATTTTCAAGAAAAACAAATCGGGGTTTACTCCACATAATAAACCTTTGTATTTCAAAGAAAGCACTGCCCCGAGGATCAGAAAAACCTCGCTGCTTTCCTGCAACGGAAAATGATTGACACGGAAATCCGGCAGTAATTATATCAACTTTCGGCAGTGATTTTAGATCAACATTATGTATGTCACATTCAAGCAAATCCGTGCCATCAAAATTGTTTCTATATGTTCTGCAGCAGGCAGCATCCTTTTCTATTGCCCATTTAATATCAAAACCAGCTTGCCTAAAAGCAATATCTATTCCGCCTATACCTGCAAACAAGCTCCCTATAGTCATTTCCAAGCACAATTTATAGTGAGAATTGTCGCCGGCATCCCCATAAACTGAATATCAAATTTCAGGCTCGGCTCTACTTTAGAACTTGCATTGTGAATTCTAAAGCTCAATTCCCATCCATTATTCAAATACATTTCAATGGTATTTTTACTATCTGTTTTGAAACGCATTGCAACCAATTCTGTGGGCAATTGTACTATCGGAACAGAAATTGCCGATACTTTAACCTGGCTCGGCTGATTTAATGTTCCATGAACATTAAACGAATGAATTAGTGTCAATCGCTTACTGTCTTGACTAACAACCTTATAATAGTCGCTGATGCCAATTAAGTATTCAACCATTTTGCGCGGCATCTTCGAATCAATTGTATACGCCCGATTTACTTCATCAATAAATGCTTTCAGCAAAGGGACATACACTGTATCGTCTTTATCTACTATTTCCGGCCATTTAGTTTTATTCACTTTTTCTGCCTTCAAACGTTCAAAAATCGGAGTAACATCGTCCCAATAGTGGGTTGAGCACGGTATGTCAAACCATTCTTTGCCGAAATCTAATTTATGGCTTAATCTGCTATGCTTTATAGCTTCATGATTGTGCTTTATACTAAGACCAATTTCCCAATCAATATCGTTCCTTTTTATCACAATATCTCTGACATCTCCGGCTATTCCCGAGTCATCCTTTTGCGGTTCAAGGAGCAAAATATCGTTATCATCCTCAAGCATACGCGGCTCTAATTCTAAGACAGCATCAACCGCTGCTTCAGCTGATGCCGAAAGAAGCTCTTTCATCTCCTCTGGCATCACATCCCATGCTCTTTTGTTTGCTTCAAGACTTGAGTTGGATACCACTACGGTCTTTCTGATTTGGCTTATAGTTTGATTTAAGGCGTTTATCCAAGCAAATTCATATGCTCGCCCTTGGTCATTACTATTTGTACTCATTTGTCTCACCCTTGATTTAACCTTAGATTCATAGTTCTCGTCAATTCCTATTACCTTATCGCCATTACCATTAAGAAAAAGCTTAATCGCAGCCGCTATTTCATATGCAAGGTTTACGGGAACTGCATTACCAATCATTTTATAGGCATTATTTGTGTCATCATATATGAACTTGAAGGAATCAGGAAATCCCTGCACTCTGGCGATTTCGCGAATAGTCATTCTGCGGTATAAAGCTTCTTTTCCTTCGACAAAACGGCAGTCGTTTTTACCCACCTTATTCATTTTAGGAGCTTGTGGGTGCAGCTGACACTGACGCCCTGAAGCTTGAACAGTAAACGCCTGCTCATCCCATGATTTTACACGATTCCTACTCATAAATATCGGAGAAAACGCACCGGTAAAATACTCGTTGTTATTTATCGCATTAGGATTATGGTGGTTTTTTTCACCTGATGGAACGGCAGTATATTGAAGATCCCAAATAATATTTCTAAGTGTTATTTTCTTAGAATCGTCCTCTGTCGAGCCTTTAGGAAATTTGAATTTGATTTTCAAATCTTTTCGAAAACCAATATAGAACACTCTTTTTCGTTCCTCTGCCACTCCGTAATCTTTTGCGTTTACCATTGTAAGAGACACATCATATCCGGCGTCATCAAAGAGTTTTAAGATGTTCTGTACGGCTTCATCATGTCTATTGGCAAGCATACCGCTGACATTTTCGGCTAAAAAGAATTTAGGGCGGAATTCCTTGAGTATCCTGATATAATCAAAGAACAATTGTCCTCTTGCGTCCTCAATTCCTTTAAGAGAGCCTGCCTCAGACCAAGACTGACATGGCGGACCGCCAATAATTCCATCAACCTCTCCATTTATATAAGGTGCAATATCAGCCTTAGTTATTTGCCGAACATCGCCCTCAATAAGATGTGTTTTCGGGTGATTAACCTTAAATGTTTCATATATTTTTGGATCAAATTCATTTGCAACCGGGATATCAAACCCTGCTTTTTCAAAGCCAAGATCAAGACCGCCGCAACCACTGAACAAACTGATAATATTCATCGTGTCTTAACTCCCTTTGAAGTTGATGTGATGTTTTCATTTGATTTCATCCACGCATCAACCTCGCCGATTTTGAATTTCCACGTTCTGCCTATCTTAACGCCCGGCATACCGCGTTTTTCTATCCACGCTAAAGTCGTGTCGCGGGTAATACCAAGATATTCGGAAATTTCGTTCATAGAATACCAGCGTTCAATTTGTTTTTGTTCCATATAGTTCCTCGCTCTCGGAAAATGTGTGCAATCATACGAGATTAGTATATCATACAAAAGCCAATTAGGCAATAGGCTGATACCGAATTTTACCGAATTTCAAAAGATATTGCCGACTTCAGGCGAAAATCTCCGCATATTATCCGTATACCAATGAACTGATAAAACTCTTAATTGAAATACTTGTATTACTTTTCAGCGTAGTTATATATAACCAAAAAAAAGAAAAGCAAGACCGAAGTCCTGCTTACTTTAAATTATATATTAGTTCTGTGTTTACAACATTCATAACCCTCGCTCTGATATTATTCATTCGTCCAACCCACTCGAGCTGGTTATCGGACTTAAGCTGTTCTGTGACACCTTCAAACTCGGCAAATGCTCTCATCATTTTATCAAACATTTCAGAAGCATCTTGGTCAATATCGCGGAGATATTTTTCAAGCGTACCGTTCATTCGCATAACGTTGATAACCGTCGGACTATTCTTCTTTAGGTAATTGTAATGCCTTTGTCCCAAAACGCCAATGCTATAAATAAATTCATCTTTCATATTCTCACCCTCACTTTCTTTGATGGTGCTTCAATAATTTTAATTAGCAGTTCATCTAAATCCGCGATTTCTTTACCTTGCTCAAGGTACACATTCCTTGCGGCATTGATGCAACTGACAAGCAGTCGGTGCTCAAAATCATCAAGGGTTACTTTGTGCTTAACATCTTGAACTTTCATAATGCAAAATCCTCCTTTGCAAGTACATTGTACCGCAAAAGAGGACTTTTTGAAAATGTGCGTTTGAAACTGAATAGATTGTACGTCCCGGCATTGTTATTAAATCCCTTATGAACATCCGCACCAAAATCGAGGATTCATGCTTTGCGGCTTTTTATCAACGATGGAGGCATTATAAAAAGAATTAAAATCTAAAATATCAAGAATATAAGTTCTATGTTTTTCGACATTCCGAACCCTGGTCTGCATATAATTACAGGAACAATCTGATCCGTAAAAACAATGTTTTTCACATGTATAAACCATATATGTAACAGCAACGCATATCGTGTCGGATACTCTTCCGAATCCAACGAAAACTTTGATTTGTTTTCCTGAAAAATCACATACCGATTTGATGATCAAGAGGTATCTTACTCAAGAAGAAATAGCGGTGAATGGCGTCCATCCACAAAAAGTTCAACAGTTCTTCAATCGTTTATATATTCCTCAAATTGTAAATATAACAACTATAAAAGAATATTTTCTCAAAAAATTATTATCCCAAGGCGCAGAGGAACCGATACTTGGTTAAGCCAACAACTAAATACCATTTTTGATACAGATAAGTTCAGTCAAATGATTAAAATAACCGGTATGTGTAACGAAAAGTCGTAGAGTCATGAAAAAGCGAAAGGACAAAAAACAGAATGTTTAAATCTTTTGCGTTATTACGCAAACACTGCAAATCTCATTTTTGGATATTGAATTTTTGCACTTTGGCAATAGGTGTATCTGTTCCGATAAATACGTATTTGTTGAAGAAATTGCTCGAGAATGTCAACCTCCCATTCTTTGGGTATTACATGGGTGCATACATAATTTCACTTGCGTTTGTCGTTTTATGCAATTATTTGAAAAAGTACGTCTATACGCTCGCTGAATGTAAGTTGACAAAGACATTGAACAAAGAAATGCTGAATATATTCAGTTCTGCAAATTACAGCGATCTGGAATCACCGACCGTCAACGATTCGATCAGTCGAATGGGAACGCCCGCCGAGCTTGTCATGAAATCTTATAGCGCACTTATATCGTTGCTTCAAAATGTCATAAGTTATACGGGCATTCTCTCCATTTTCTTCTCTGCTTCCGTGGTTTTTGCACTGTTAAGCATACTGCTGTTCACCATATTATTTATATTCAACTTTAAAGAAATTAAAGGAATCCGCAATTTGCAATTTAATCAAACGGCAACCGAAAGAAAGAGAAATTATTTTTCAAATCTGTTTTTAGATAAAGTCGTAGAAAAGGAGATCAAAATTTTCGGTCTTTCTTCTTACCTGCTGGGGATATATGATGATACTTCTGTGGCACTCATAAAAGAACGAATGGTTATCCGACGCAGAGGCTTTAAGAACGGATTGCTTCCGCTCGTTGCTACATTGATGTTCAATACTTTTTGCGTAATCTATCTTTTATTTTTGGGGAAACAATCCATCTTAACACCGGCAGAGATCATTGCATTGATTTCCGCCTTGCCAACATTATCAATTATGTCCGGTTGGACATTTCCATCGTTATTAGAAGAACTGGACAAATATAAGATCCCATGGCAAGACTACAAGAAGATAAGCACGCTTTTAACTAAAAAACCAAGTGACTCTTTGTGTCATGAAATTTCAGGGGATATCATTTTTGAAAATGTATATTTCAAGTATCCGAACACCGAAACCTATATTTTGAATGGCATAAATCTTACGATAAAACGAGGTCAAACAACAGCGATTGTCGGAGAAAACGGTTGCGGAAAATCTACCATCGTAAAACTATTGCTGGGATTATATTTGCCTGAACGCGGGGAAATAAGAATCGGAAAAACGCCTTTGCAAAGTTTGACTCAAAAAGAACGTCTGTCGCTGATGACCGCTGTGTTGCAGAAATTCTGTATTTACCAAATTCCCGTGAAAAACAATATTGAAATTGCCGATCCGAGTGTTACTTCAGGAGAACTGAAATTGGAAGAAATCAAGCGCCGTACCTCCTTTTTGGATGATATCACGTTAACTTCTCGAATCGGTGAAATATATCCGGATGGCATATCTTTATCCAGCGGACAAAATCAAAGAGTTGCATTGTCCAGAGCATTGTATTCATCCGCTGAATTTTGTATTTTAGATGAACCGACAGCCTCTGTAGACCCGCTTACGGAATCAAGTTTTTATGAAATGATTCATAAGAACAATTTTGACAAAAGTTTGGTTATTATCTCGCATCGCCTGCCATCTGCAAAACTTGCAGATACGATATTGCTTATAAAAGAGGGAAAAGTCAAGGAATCCGGTTCACATGAAGATCTGATGAAATTGAATGGTCTTTACTTTGAAATGTTTACAAAACAAGCGTGTCTATATCAAAAGTAAGAGAAGAAAAAATGAAAAAAAAAATAAAACTAAAATCGCTGATTTCTTGTATTGCTATTATTTTTAGAGAAAAACCTTTTTTAGCGTCTCTTGAAGGGTTGTCATATCTTGGTTCGGCAATTACAACCGGCTTTATGCCATTGGTTTGGGCTTTTGTATTTCAAGCCATTGAAAACTATATCACAGGAAAAAATGAAAACAGCATTATTCACGCAATGATTTTGTTTTTGATCGTACAACTGGCTGAAGTTCTTTTTAAAATGATTGGCAGAGTTCCCACCAGAGTCTTCTGCTACAATGAACAATTGCAGATGAAATTATGTAAAAATATATATCTTCATGCCACAGAATTGCCGTATGAAGATTTTCTTGATCAGGAAATATATAATTCGTTTACTCGCGCCAATAGCTCAATTTCCAGAAATTTGCCCATGAATTTGCTGAATACATTTTTTCAGATTCCTTCACTCGTATTATCTTTATGCGTAGCGATTGTGACTCTGGGCGCATTTTCGCACTGGCTTGTTCTGATTTCGATCGTATCTTTGCTTCCAATTTCCATTATTCAGGAAATCATATTAAATAAAACGTATGATATAAGCAAAGACCTTACCCCGATAAAAAAGGCAACAAACTATTTCTATTCTCTTTTTACCAAGCCGACTGCAGTGGCAGAATTCAGAACCTATGGTTGTGAAGAATATTTCAAAACTTCATGGGAGAAAAGTCTGGATAAAGAGAATCTCATTGTAAAAAAACATGCGGCAAAAAGCTCGTTACAAAGTATTATGGGAGAGGCATTCAAATTGTTTGGATTTGCGTTTGCCTTGATTTTTTCTTCCATAGCCGTAACTGCGGGAAGCATTAACTTAGGAGTTTTCGGAGCACTTTTAACAGCATATAATTCTATGCAAACCACATCAAATCAAATTGTATCCGGTCTGCTTAGCATCGATTCTACATATCTGTTCTATTCAGATTATGAATCCTTCCTGAAAAAAAGCATATGTACAATTCCGGATCTTTGCGATAAAACCATAGAAGAAATCTCCTTTGAAAATGTATCTTACAAGTACCCTCATAGTTCTGTATATGCCGTTGAAAATTTGAATCTGAAATTAAAATTTAATGAAGGTGTCACCGTCGTCGGCGAAAACGGATCGGGAAAAACAACGCTTTGCTTGTTGCTTTTAGGACTTTTGCAACCGACCACAGGGAAAGTTGTCACAACATTTTCGGACGGTGAAAAACGAGAGAATATCATATTGCAAAGAAAAATCGGTACTGTATTTCAAGATTATGTTATTTACAAGTTAACATTAAAAGAGAACTTACTTTTGGCGAATCTTCATAATCAATATGAGTCTGCTGTGCTCGAAAAAACGTTGCAAAATTTACACTTCAAGGATGGAGAGACCATCAATCTCGACGAAACTATAGGAATTGAATTCGGCGGAGTTGAATATTCCGGGGGTGAACGTCAAAAAATTGCACTAGCCCGAGCGCAACTCTCGAAATGCAATTATATTGTTATGGATGAACCGACAGCATCGTTGGATCCAATGATGGAATTTGAATTATTAAATAACGCCTTATCCACCGTAGAAAATAAGGGCTTTTTATTGATTACTCATCGTGTTGGTGCCTCGCGACTTGCCGATCAGATTATTGTATTGAAAAATGGCAAACTTGTTGAGTGCGGCTCCCATGATGAACTGATAAATTTACATGGCGAATATGCAAATTTGTTTAAAATGCAAGCTAAATGGTATATTGACAACGAGGAATAATAAATGGAAATTCTATCGATCATACAAGATTGCACCTTTTATGAATGATGCCGATATGGGAAAGATTATAAAGGAAAGGCTTAAAATGATGAGATAAACGATAGAAACGGAACGATTCTGCGGAATTTTTATTATACTGTGTTTCACCATTACTTTCAAGAACAATAATGTTCCTTTCCGAGAACTTAAAAAAGCATACAAAAACTGCAAGGGGCTGATTTTTCAGCCCCTTGCGTTGTGTTTTGATAAATAATTATTTGTTCGACAGGTACTCGTCGATTGCCTTGGCTGCGGTCTTGCCCGCGCCCATGGCGGAGATTACGGTCGCGGCGCCTGTTACGGCGTCACCGCCGGCGTAAACGCCTTCTTTGGTCGTTGCACCGGTATCTTCTTCAACGATGATACCTCCGCGTTTATTGACTTCAAGTCCCGCGGTGGTGGACTTGATAAGCGGGTTGGGAGATGTTCCGATGGAGATGACAACGGTATCGACATCGAGAACGAACTCGCTGCCCTCTATGGGAATGGGACGGCGGCGTCCGCGCTCATCGGGTTCGCCGAGCTGCATCTTGATGCACTTCATACCCGTTACGAAGCCGTTGCGGGGATCGCGGCGGTCGTCGGGGTTCTCGTAGCCGAGAATTTCAACGGGGTTGTTCAGAAGCAGGAACTCAATTCCCTCTTCTTCGGCGTGTTCCACCTCTTCGCGACGCGCGGGGAGTTCTTCCATGGAACGGCGATATACAATATATACTTTATCCGCGCCGAGACGCAGAGCGGTACGAGCCGCGTCCATGGCAACGTTACCGCCGCCGACAACGGCTACTTTGCCGCCTTTCATAATAGGCGTGTCGGGATCTTCGCGATAAGCCTTCATAAGGTTGGAACGTGTTAAGAACTCATTGGCGGAGTATACGCCTTTATATGACTCGCCGGGGATTCCCATAAAGTTCGGAAGTCCCGCGCCCGAGCCGATAAATACGG
>ERZ779861.950-NODE-950-length-35477-cov-6.102422_pt1 | contig 35477 bp, 30 predicted proteins | sample MGYA00511558_ERZ779861 | MGnify/ENA primary metagenome ERZ779861 (study PRJEB29588, sample SAMEA2163432) | human gut metagenome | biome: human gut; feature: human-associated habitat; material: faeces | place: Denmark | collected 2008/2010 ...
AAGGAGTGAAGAATTTGGCGGAATCGGAATATGTCATTGAGATGCTGAATATCACGAAGGAATTTCCCGGCATCCGCGCCAATGACAACATCACCCTCCAGCTCAAGCGAGGGGAAATCCACGCGCTGCTCGGCGAAAACGGTGCCGGCAAGTCGACGCTGATGAGCGTGCTCTTCGGGCTCTATCAGCCGGAGAGCGGCGTCATTAAAAAGAACGGACAGGTCGTCAAAATCAGCGACCCCAACGACGCCAACGACCTCAACATCGGCATGGTTCACCAGCACTTCAAGCTGGTCGAGTGCTTCTCGGTGCTGGACAATATCATTCTCGGCGTGGAGCCGAACAAGGCGGGCTTCCTGCAGAAGAAGCAGGCGCGCGAGAAGGTCGTCGCCCTGTCGCAGCGCTACGGTCTGCGCGTCGATCCGGACGCGAAGGTCGAGGATATTTCCGTCGGCATGCAGCAGAGAACCGAAATTCTCAAAATGCTCTACCGCGACAATGAAATCCTGATCTTCGACGAGCCGACGGCAGTTCTCACGCCGCAGGAGATCGACGAGCTGATGCAGATCATGAAGAATCTCGCTGCGGAAGGCAAATCCATCCTTTTCATCTCGCACAAGCTGGCGGAGATTATGGCGGTTGCAGACCGCTGCACAGTCCTTCGCAAGGGCAAGTGCATCGGCACGGTCAACACCGCCGAGACGACGATGGAGGAGCTTTCTTCCATGATGGTCGGCAGGCAGGTCAACTTCAAGGTCGACAAAAAGGACGCGCAGCCCGGCGAGGTTGTGCTGGACGTGCAGGGGCTGACGGTCCCTTCGAAGCTCCACAAGAACAACGCCGTCAAGAATGTCAGCCTGCAGGTCCGCCGGGGCGAGATCGTCTGCCTCGCGGGCATCGAAGGAAACGGTCAGACGGAGTTTGTCTACGCGCTGACGGGGCTTGAAAAGCAGTCGGCAGGCACGATTCACCTGTGCGGCAAGGACGTGTCGCACGCGCCGATCCGCCAGCGCTCGAAAGACGGCATGAGCCACATCCCCGAGGACCGGCACAAGCACGGTCTCGTTCTGGACTTCACATTGGAGCAGAATATGGTCCTCCAGCGCTACTGGCAGCCGGAGTTCCAGAAAAACGGCTTCATCAACTTCCCTGCCGTGCGGCAGTATTCCGACCGGCTGATCGAGCAGTACGACGTGCGCTCGGGTCAGGGCTCGGCGACCGTTGTGCGCAGCATGTCCGGCGGCAACCAGCAGAAGGCAATCGTCGCGCGCGAGATCGACAAGGACCCCGAGCTTCTGGTCGCGGTCCAGCCGACGAGAGGTCTGGACGTGGGTGCGATTGAGTACATTCACAAGCAGCTCGTCTCCGAGCGCGACGCCGGAAAGGGCGTGCTGCTGGTGTCTTTGGAGCTGGACGAGGTCATGAACGTCTCCGACCGCATCCTTGTCATGTACGAGGGCGAGATCGTCGGCGAGTTCGACCCCAAAAACGTGACCGTCGAGGAGCTGGGTCTCTACATGGCGGGCGCAAAGCGGATGTAAGGAGGATTGGACATGAAAAAGAAAACACTGCTGCAGTCCTCCGGCTTTGTGACGCTGTTCGCGAGTCTGGTCTGCATCGCAATCGGTCTGCTGTTCGGCTTTCTGGTTCTGCTGCTGCTCGGCGGCGACAAAGCGTATTCCGACGGCTTCAAGCAGATTCTGCTCGGCGGCTTTTACATGATGCCCTCCGGCATCGGCAAGGAGATCGTGACGGCGGCGCCGCTCATTATGTGCGGTCTTTCGGTCGCCTTCGCATTCAAGACGGGTCTTTTCAACATCGGCGCGGCAGGGCAGTACACGCTCGGCGCGTTCGGCGGGCTCGTATTTGCGCTGCTGCTGCATGCGCCGTGGTGGGTGTGCCTGCTCGCCTCGACCGTGTTCGGCGCGATCTGGGGCGCCATTCCCGGCATCTTCAAGGCTTACCTGAACGTCAATGAGGTCATCACCGCGATCATGTTCAACTGGATCGGTCTTTACGGCTGCAACACGATCATGTACGGCAGAGGCACGGGCGCGATGTACAACGCCAAGCAGTCGAAGACCTTTGCCGTTACGGGGCAGAGCCTCATTCCCTCGAAGCTCTTCGGCTGGGACATGACCGAAACGTTCGGCTACAAGTCCTGCACGATTGCGATTTTCCTTGCCATCCTCGTTGCGATTCTGCTTTACGTCGTCATCAACAAGACGACTTTCGGCTATGAGCTCAAGGCATGCGGCTGCAACAAGAACGCGGCAAAATACGCAGGCATCGACGAAAAGCGCAGCATCATCCTCTCCATGATCATTGCCGGCGCGCTTGCCGGCTTCGGCGCGGGGCTTTATTACCTGTCCGGCGCGGCGCAGTGGATTCCGGGCGACTCGACGGCGCTGCCGTCTGAGGGCTTCGACGGCATTTCGGTGGCGCTGCTTGCCTCGTCCGACCCCATTGCGGCAATCTTCTCGGCAATTTTCATCTCGCACATCTCCACCGGCGGCGGCTTCATGAACGCCTCTTTGTTCCCGCCCGAGATTGCGGATATCATCTCCGGCATCATCATTTACCTGTGCGCGTTCTCGCTGCTGTTCAAAAACCTCATTGTCACGCTCTTCACGGGCAAGCACAAAAAGGCGCCGGAGCCTGTGAAGACAGATGCGAAGAAGCCCGACGGAAAGGAGGCGCAGTAAGATGTTTCTGATGCTCAAATACGCCCTGCTTTCGGCAACGGTTCTGATGCTGGTCGCGCTCGGCGGCTGCTTCTCGGAGCATTCGGGCGTCATCAACCTCGCGCTCGAGGGCATTATGGTCATCGGCGGCCTGGTCGGCACGATGGCGCTGAACCTGCTGCCTGCCGACATGCTGCCGGTGTGGAAGGTCGTCATTTCGATCTGCCTTGCCGCGGTGTCCGGCATTGCATACTCGTCGCTGCTCGCCTTCTCCGCCATCAACCTCAAGGCGGACCAGACCATCGGCGGCACGGCGCTGAACCTTCTGTCCACAGCGATCGCCCTTGTGGTGGTCAAACGCTACAACGGCACGCAGTCGGCAAAATTAAGCTACGACAATTCCCCGTTCATCTTCCAGGTCGGTCCTCTGACGCTCAACGTGTTTTTGATCATCGGTCTGGTGCTGCTGGCAGTCTCAATCGTCCTGCTCTACAAAACGCGCTTCGGTCTTCGTCTGCAGGCTTGCGGCGAGCATCCGCAGGCGGCGGATTCCGTGGGCATCAACGTCTACAAAATGCGCTATGCGGGCGTGATGATTTCCGGCGTGCTCGGCGGCTTGGGCGGCTTGGTGTACATCACGGCGGGCGTGAGCGAGTGGAAATTCGAGAACGGCGTGGCGGGCTTCGGCTTCCTTGCGCTGGCGGTGATGATTTTCGGGCAGTGGAAGCCCCTGCGGATTGCGCTGGCGGCGCTGCTGTTCGGGCTGTTCCGCAGCCTGAGCAACGTCTACACCGGCTTTGACTTCCTCGCGCAGCTGAACCTGCCCAGCACGTTCTACAACATGCTGCCGTACATCATTTCGCTCCTTGTGCTGGCGCTGACGAGCAGCAAGTCCCGCGCGCCGAAGGCGGAGGGCATCCCATACGACAAGGGAAGCAGGTAAGGAGAGTGCCAATGTTCCCCTGCGACGTGGAAATCACGGACTTTCGCCTGCACACCGCAAGCGGCGCGCCTGTGCTGACACTCTCCTTTTGTGCTGATGGCAAAGCGCAAACGCTCCGTTTCCTATCCATAAGCGACGTGACGCTGCGTTTTCCCGCCATCCCGATGCAGATTTGCGGCTTCGAGATTCGCGACCACCGCGCGGACGGCTGGGATGCCGACCAGCGCTACGAAATCAGCGACTTCGAGGACGGCGCGCTGCACTTCTTCTGCCGCGAAATCGAGACTGAAAACGGCGAACCGCTGTCGTGATGCTGGCAAAATGGAAAACGAACGCCCTGCCGGGGTGAAAAATTCCGGCAGGGCGATTTTTATGCAAAAGTGTTTTGAAAACCAGAACGCAAGGAAAAGCAGTCAAGCATGGACGCCACCGCCGCTCTTTCGCGCAAGAAACTTTTACGGCGGGGGAAGTCCAGACTTGCACCCTCTTCAGCCCCCTCTGGGCGTGCTTTGGAACCTTTCTGTCGCAACAGAAAGTAACGTCTTCGCCTCCGCAGAGGCGACGGGAGCAGCGGATAAAATCAAGATGGATGTTGAAGTCAATCAGCTGCAAAATCGCCCCGAAACACCGCGTGACAGCGTGTGCAGCGCAAGCTCAGCCAAACCCAAGTGAACATATCGTCGGGATTCGCAAACGCCGCGAGTTCCTCCACCTCCGGGTACTCAAAGGTCAACCGCAGCTGAAACGCCGCATTCCGGCACTTCGGGCAAATCGCCGGATGCAGGGGAATCGGCGCGGGCGGCTGCCTGTCATCCAGCACATTCGCATAGCCGTCGCATCGGCTGTCAAAAAGCGGAACGTCACCGTCTGGCTGATGAAGCGCAACGCAAAGCACGTCCCCATCCGCCAGAAGCTGATTTCGCCCGAAAAGCCCGCGTTTCAGCCTTCCGCAGAGCTGAATTCGCAGTTCTTTCGAGCCGTTCAGCACAATCGCACAGCGGACGCGGCTGGCTGTGTCGTCCACATCGGCGGCATAGGGGCGCACGGCGGCGGGAAGCAGCATGGAGCATCCTCCTATTCCAAAAGCGGCAGGGGATTCCTCCACCTGCCGCCAAAGTTCCCTTACTTCATTCGTTCTTCCAGTTCGGCGCGGCGGGCTTCATAGCCGGGCTTGCCGAGCAGGGCGAACATGTTCTTCTTGTAGGCTTCGACGCCGGGCTGGTCGAAGGGGTTCACGCCCAGCAGATAGCCGGACAGACCGCACGCCTTCTCGAAGAAGTACACCAGATAGCCGAAGTGGTAGGCATCGGCTTCGTCAATCTCGATGATGATGTTCGGCGTGCCGCCGTCCATGTGCGCCAGCAGCGTACCCTGATACGCCTTGCTGTCCACAAACTGCACGGACTTGCCCGCCAGATAGTTCAGACCGTCGATGTCCTCGTCCGCCGCCTCGATAACCAGCTCACTGCGCGGATTCTTCACCCACACAACCGTCTCGAACAGGCTGCGCGTGCCATCCTGAATGAACTGCCCGATGGAGTGCAGGTCGGTGGAGAAGTTCGCCGCCGTCGGGAAAATGCCCTTGTTGTCCTTGCCCTCGCTCTCGGCGAACAGCTGCTTGAACCACTCGCCGGTCATCATCAGCGCCGGCTCGTAGTTCACCAGAATCTCGATGTTCTTGCCCTTGCGATAGAGGATGTTGCGCAGCGCGGCGTACTTGTAGGCGGGGTTGGTGTCCAACGTGCCCTCCTTGCAGCATTCGCGCGCGTCCGCCGCGCCCTTCATCATCGCGGCAATGTCGATGCCTGCCGCCGCAATCGGCAAAAGCCCCACCGCCGTCAGCACGGAGAAGCGTCCGCCGACGTCATCCGGCACAACAAAGGACTCGTAGCCCTCGACGTTCGCCAGATTCTTCAACGCACCGCGCGCCTTGTCGGTCGTGGCGTAAATGCGGCCCTTCGCGCCCTCTGCACCATACTTTTCTTCCAGCATCTTCTTGAACACGCGGAAAGCAATCGCGGGTTCGGTCGTCGTGCCGGACTTGGAGATAATGTTGACGGAGAAGTCACGGTCGCCGATAATCTTCACCACGTCATTGATATAGGAAGAAGAAATGTTGTTGCCCACAAAGTAGATTTCGGGGATGCCCTTTTCACGCACGCCGTTGTACATCTGCCCCTTGCAGAACTCAATGGCCGCGCGCGCGCCGAGGTACGAGCCGCCGATGCCGATGACAACCAGCACATCGCTGTCGCTCTGAATTTTCTTCGCCGCCTTCTGGATGCGGGCAAACTCTTCCTTGTCGTAATTCACGGGAAGGTCGAGCCAGCCGAGGAAATCACTGCCCGCGCCCTTGCCGGTCAGCAGTTCGTCATTGACTGCATTCAGCAGGGTTTCCATGTTTGTCAGTTCCGCAGGCTTCACGAAGCCGTTCACGCCTGTGGTTTTCAGTTCCATAGCCATGAGAATATCCCCCTCTTTTTGTGTCAAGCGGCGAAAGGGAAAGACCAAATGCCGCTTCTGCGTGTATTATATAGCGTTTTGGGCGAAATGGCAAGCCCATTTTTGTTTCTGATGGCGCGGAGGCACGAAGACGCAGGGGTTTCGCTCCTGCGGGAGCGACGAGGAGGCATGAAAACAGACGAAGTCTGCGATCGCCACCTCGACCCCTTCGGTCCCCACCTGCATAGTTTTGGGGTATTGTTGCTTCTTTTTTCGTTCCCGGATAAACACGCGGGCATAGTATGAGAGAGCGCTCAACTCAATCGCGCGAAAGGGTCAAGGGACGAAGTCCCTTGTGGGGTCAAGGGGCAACGCCCCCTTGGTCTCCTTCAATCAACACGCGGGTATAGCCTGAAAGTGCGCTCAACTCAATCGCGCGAAAGGGTCAAGGGAGGAACTCCCTTGCGGAGTCCAGAGGCAGCGCCTCTGGGGTCACTCCTTCAAGATGAACAGAACCCCCAGCGTGCCGGGGCCGCAGTGGCAGGAGATGACGCCGCCGGCGCGGGTTTCGATGACCGCATCGAAGTAGTTCAGGCTCGTCAAATAGGTGCGGACTTGCTCGACGACCTCCGGGTCGCAGCCGGAATGGGTGATGAAAACACGCTCCGGGCGCGCACGGAGCAAATCGTCGTGCAAATCATGCGTGTAAGAGGTGATGCAGCGGGCGAGCGAGCCGCGGTACTTCTTGTCCACCAGCATTTGACCGTCACGCACGACAATCTTCGGGTGCAGCTTCAGCATACTGCCCATCAGCGCCGCCGCGCCGGAACAGCGCCCGCCGCGGTGCAGGAACGTCAGCGTATCGACGACAAAGGACGCGCGAACCAGCGGAATCAGCGAGGTCACATGCGCCACAATCTCCTTGGCGGACTTGCCTTCCTGCGCCATCACCGCCGCTTCCATCACCAGCAGACCGATGCCGGTGGAAAGGCTCTGGCTGTCCACGACGTGGATGCGGTCGGACGCGCCCAGCTCCGCCGCCGCTTCCACCATGTTCGCCCCCGTCGCGGACATTTTGCCGGAGATGGAGAACGCCACAATCTCGTCATACGTCTCCAGATACTTCTGGAAAACTTCTTGAATCGTCCAGACGTTCGCACAGGCAGTCGTCGGCGCTTTCTTTGTGCTGTCCGACCAGCGGAAAATTTCTTCCGATGTGATGTTCACGCGGTCTTCGTACTGCTGGTCGCCCAAGCGAACTATCAGCGGCACCAGTGTGATGTTATAGCGGTCGAGCAGATCCTGCGAAAGGTCGGATGTGCTGTCTGAAATGATTTTGACCATACGATTTTCACTCCTGTTCAAGGGGAATATATATACATTTTATCATTTTCGATGCGCAGTTGTCAACCGATTTTGCGGTGTCTCAACAATCGTTGCGAATATGGAAACAATAGGAAACTTGCATTTGCACACGGAATGTGCTATGATGGGGACAGAAACGCGAAGGGAGCGTCAAAAGGATGCAGAAGTGGGTCAGCGTGTGGGGAAATGCGGTCAGCATTGCGGAAAATCGCCCGGAGCGGTATGCCAAGGAGATTACCTTGCGCTATCCGATTGTCTCGCCGTTTTCTGGCAGCGGCGTGCGCCTGACGTTCGATAATTACTGCGGCACGGAGCCGGTTACGCTGGAAAAGGTGACAATTTTCTGCGGCGGCGCGTTTCACCCGGTCACGTTCGGGGGCAAGCGCCGCGTAACGCTTCCGGCGGAGGGTAATGCGATTTCCGACACGCTGGAAACGCCCGTAACTGCCGGGGAAAAGCTGATTGTCAGCTTCTATTTGCGTGATTTCACGCTCATGCGCAGCGTCGTGTTCACCTGCGGTGCGCTGTCCGGCGGGCTGTACGCCAACGGCGACGAAACGGAGAACCTCAATATTTCGATGGACACTTCCCGCAAGACGCAGCTGACCTACTTCCTCAGCAATGTGTCTGTGCGTACTGCGCCGGAGAACCGCGCCATCATCTGTTATGGCGACTCCATCACCGCGCAGGATTGGCCGGATGATTTGCAGCTCCGTTGCCGCAAAGACGGCTTTGAGCATACCGCCATCATCCGCCGCGCCACCAGCGGATCGCGGATTCTGCGCGAATATCACTGCCTGACGTACGAATCCTACGGGCTGATGGGCGCAAAACGCTTTGCGCATGAAGTGCCGACCGACGGCGCGGATGCCGTTATCATCCAGCAGGGTATCAACGACATCATCCACCCCGTCGGCACGCAGGTGAACCCCTTCCGCCCGATGAGCGATCTGCCGACGGCGGACGAGCTTATCAGCGGACTCAAGACGTACATCACGCAGGCGCGGGGGATGGGCTTGCGCGTCTACGTCGGCACGCTGCTGCCCATGGGCGGCTGGCGCACCGACGCGCCCTTCCGGCAGGACTTGCGCCACGCTTACAATGATTTCATCCGTATGACCGAGTTGATTGACGGCTGCATTGACTTTGACCGCGCCCTGCGTGACCCGGCGCACCCTGATTTCTTCCTGCCCGAATACGATTCCGGCGACCACCTGCACCCAAGCAAGGCGGGCTATCAGCGGATGGCGGCGGAAATCCCGGCGGAACTGCTGAAATAAATAGGAAAGGCGTTTTCGGAAAACGTATCTCCGAAAACGCCTTTTTTAGGGGATTGGGTTGATTTAGAAGAGGTCATCCAGCAGCTGCGTCAGTTCAATCGTACCGAGGGTATCCGGAATGACGGGGGATTCGGGCGTGCAGAGCGATCCAGTCAGGGATACCTGCTGCCCGGCGGCATCGGTGAAGGTCAGCGAACAGCTGGTGTCGGAAAGCGCGGCGAAATCCAGCTGGAAATCTCCGTCCGGCAGGGAGAGCAGCAGGCTGAAGCCGGTTGCCGTTTCCGTCAGGGCAAGGCGGTATGTCGTGTCGCCGTACACGCCGGTGCAGATCAGACCGTTGAGCGCGGTGCGGACGTGGGCGGTGAAGATATCGAAAGTGCGCGCCTGTGCAACAATATCAAGCCCATCCGTGGCAGGGGTGATCGTAAGCGTATAATAATTGTAATATATCTTGACACGGATATAATCCGATGTGGATTCAAGGGAAAAAACGTTGGCATTAAGGGCAAAAACGTTGGCATTCTCATTGTTAAGTCGCAAACTGAAATTGCTGCCAGCTTGAACGATGGACAGGCTGAAGCTGTTATCAACGCTGGCGATAAACACAAAGTTGTTTGCAGAACCGTAACTGCAAGTGACAGAGAACGCCGTATGCTGATTCTCGGAGTAGCCGCTCAAAGCAAAGTCGTATTCATTTCGCCAATAGAGCACACCATCAATGGTATCGCTGTTCGCAGTTGTCAGCAGATAATGCCAACTGTTAGGCGTGGTTTGCTCATAGGTCAAATGGTATGGCTCTTGGTAGGGCTGACTAAAAAGAAGTTCCCCTTTGTCAATGCCGATTTGCCCGGAAAGCCTGAAATTAGAGAGAAGGTATCCGCGCATCGCGGAACGATATGCGCGTGCAACCTCCGAAGATTGCACGACCGACGCAAGAAGATGATGGTAGATATCGCTGAAGTTCAAGCCGTCAAGATATTCCATGCTGTAGATCTTTCCCAGAACAGAAGCCGCCATACGATTCAGTTCTTCAGAAGTGATGGAAATTGTCCCTGTTTGCGCAGCAATGTATAGGTCGCTGAACAGGCGCGCAAACGCAGGGTCTCTTATCAAGGTCATTGGCAAGTTATAGAGCGAGGGAAGCGCATCGAGCATCTTGTTGACATCCTCCGCCAACAGCCCCAGCACTTCCGACGGGGAGCGCCCATCCAGCAGCTTGAGCGGCGTGGTCAGCAGCGCCGCATCCACCGGATGACCTTCCACCAGCAATTGCGCCCACTGACCGCCCGACTGCACGCAAAGCCCCTTGTCCGGCGAGAAGGCGAGGTTAATCTGTCCCGAAGGCAGCGTCAGCGAGCAGAACGGCGTTTCGCCTAAGCCAGCCGTCATCCACAGGGACAAGCCGTCGCCATAGGTGGAGGTCAGCGCGAGGTCAATGCCCTGCGGCGTTTCCGCCAGCGCGCAGGGAAGAAAAAGGGCAAGAATCAGCAGCAGGGAGAGGATTTTCCGCATGAAAAAACACTCCTTTCGATAAAGAACAAACGCTTTTGCTACGTACAGGATACAGCATTTGGTGCGCTTTGTCAAGGGCACCGCCGCACAATTCGGCGGCGCGTCTGGCGATGTCTTTTCCGCCATCTGCGTCATGCAAATTTCTCGATTTACCGCCAGTAAACCTTCGAAATTTGCATTTGCATCTGACGAAAAATCCATTCGCCAGCCGACCACCTCATTTGTGCGGTGTTGCCCAAGGAAAATGACAAATTCCGCGTTCCGCATTGTTTTTTTTTGTTTTGTTTTCTTTTTGTCCTTTCCGCTTCCCGGTCTTGACACGCGGCGAAGGATACGGTACACTTTTCCACGTAGAAACGCTTCGGCTTTTGCGGAAGCGAGTAGTATTTGAAGGAGGTTTCCCTGTATGAAGAAGATGTTTGCGGTTTTGCTGGCGCTGTGTATGGCGCTGACCTGCCTGACGATGGCGAGCGCGGAAGAAAAGACGTATCACGTCGGCATTTTGCAGCTGGTGCAGCATGAGGCGCTGGACGCGGCGACCAAGGGTTTCCGCGACGCGCTGACGGAGAAGCTTGGCGACAAGGTTGTTTTTGATGAGCAGAACGCTTCGGGTGATACGGCTTCCTGCGCCATGATTGCCAATGGCTTTGTGGCAGCGGAGGTTGACCTGATTATGGCGAACGCGACGCCCGCGCTTCAGGCGGCTGTCAGCGCGACGGCGGATATTCCGATTCTCGGCACGTCGATTTCCCACTACGGCACGGCGCTGGAAATCAGCGACTGGAAGGGCTACACGGAAATCAACGTTTCCGGCACGAGCGACCTCGCCCCGCTGGACGGTCAGGCGAACATGATTGTGGAACTGTTCCCGGAAGCAAAGACGGTTGCGCTGCTCTACTGCTCGGCGGAAGCGAACAGCGCTTATCAGATTGGCGTTGTGAAGGCGGAGCTGGAAGCGAAGGGCATCACCTGCAAGGAATACGCTTTCACCGACTCCAACGACGTTGCGTCCATGGCGCAGCAGGCGACTGAATGCGACGTGCTCTACATCCCGACGGACAACACCGCCGCTGCCTACAGCGAAACGATTGCCAACGTCGTCGTGCCGGCGAAAGTGCCGGTCATCGCGGGCGAGGAAGGCATTTGCCGCGGCTGCGGTGCCGCGACGCTGACCATCAGCTACTATGACCTCGGCTACAAAACGGGCGAAATGGCGTATGAAATCCTTGTGAACGGCGCGGATGTTTCCACCATGCCGATTGCTTTCGCGCCTCAGTTCACCAAGAAGTACAACGCCGCGATCTGCGAAGCGCTGGGCATCACCGTCCCGGACGACTACGTCCCGATGGACTAATCAATCGATACATTTTGCGAAGCCATAGGGCATTTCGCCTTATGGCTTCGCTTGCGTTATAGTAGGAGGAAGATTCCGTGGAAATTATGAAGCTGCTCAACGCCTTGCCCGGCGCGGTTTCTCAGGGCGTCATATGGGGCATTATGGCCATTGGCGTCTACATTACCTACCGCATTCTGGACGTGGCGGACTTGACGGTGGACGGCTCCATCGCCACTGGCGGCGCGGTCGCGGCGGTGCTCATCATCAGCGGCTGCAACGCGTGGGTGGCGCTGGTGGCGGCGTTCGTCGTCGGGATGCTGACGGGCTTGGTGACGGGCGTGTTTCACACATGGATGGGGATTCCTGCCATCCTATCGGGCATTCTGACGCAGCTTGCGCTCTATTCCATCAACCTTGGCATCATGAGCAACAAGGCGAACACGGCGGTGAATGCGAATAAGTATGACCTGCTGGTGTCCCTGCGCAACGTGCGCAATTTTTCGCTTGACAACCCAATTCTGCTGCTGCTCATTATTACCGCGGCGGTGATTGCGCTGCTGTACTGGTTCTTCGGCACGGAGTATGGCTGTGCACTGCGCGCAACGGGCGCAAACGTCAACATGGCGCGCGCACAGGGCATCAACACCGGGCGCGCGAAGGTCGTCGGGCTGATGCTGTCCAACGGCTTAGTGGCGCTCTCCGGCGCGCTGCTGACGCAGTATCAGGGCTATGCGGATGTCAGCATGGGGCGCGGCGCGATTGTCATCGGCTTGGCGGCGGTTATCATCGGCGAAGTGCTGTTTGGCAAGATTTTCCGCAATTTTGCCACGAAGCTCATCGCCGTGTCCATCGGCGCCATCATCTACTACATCGTCATGCAGGTGGTGCTGTGGCTGGGTCTGCCCACGAACTACCTGAAGCTGCTCACGGCGCTGGTTGTGGCGATGTTCCTCGCCGTGCCGCACTGGAAGAGCAAGCTTTTTACCGCCCGCAGCGCTCGAAAGGGGGAGAAGCAGAATGCTTGATATCAATCATATTGCAAAGACCTTCAATCCCGGCTTGATTACCGAGAAGCGCGCATTGGCGGATGTTGACCTCCATCTGGCGGAAGGTGATTTCGTCACGATGATTGGCGGCAACGGCGCGGGCAAATCCACGACGCTCAACGCCGTCGCGGGTACGTTCATGGTGGATCGCGGCAGCATCGTCATTGATGGCGTGGATGTGACGCACCTGCCGGAATACAAGCGCGCGAAGTATCTGGGGCGCGTGTTCCAAGACCCGATGAACGGCACGGCGGCAACGATGAACATTGAGGAGAACCTCGCGCTGGCGTATCGCCGCGGGCAGGGCCGGACGCTTCGCTGGGGCATCACGGCGAAGGAACGCGATGAGTACCGCGAAAAGCTGGCGACGCTGGGGCTGGGGCTGGAAAACCGCATGAGCAGCAAGGTCGGTCTGCTTTCCGGCGGACAGCGGCAGGCGCTGACGCTGCTGATGGCGACCATCAAGCAGCCGAAACTCCTCCTGCTGGATGAGCACACTGCCGCCCTTGACCCCAAAACGGCGAAAAACGTGCTGACGCTGACGCAGAAAATCATTGCGGAAAACCATCTGACGGCCATGATGGTGACGCATAACATGAAAGACGCGCTGGAGTACGGCAACCGCACCATCATGATGCATGAAGGCAAAATCATCCTCGATATCGACGCGGAAACGAAGAAGCGCATTCACGTCGAAGACCTGCTGGTGATGTTTGAAAAAGCAAGCGGCAGCGAAATCAACAACGACCGGATGCTGCTGGGATAAAGCGGAAATGAGAAGAATGCGGACGAGGTGAAAAAAGCGCCTCATCCGCATCTTTTTTGCCGAATATGAAAGAAAAAAACAGCATAAAAGCGAATGATATGCAGAATAAGGACAAATTATGACCATTTTTTCGCATAGAATTTACAATTCGCCATCGACAATTGGACGAAAATGTGATATACTGCCTTCTGTTCCTAAAGAATGGAACGAAACTTTCGCAGCGGCTCTCCGCAGCGAAAATATTCTGGAAAAGAAAGAGAGGAAAATGAACATGAAGAAGTTCCTTGCAATCATGATGGCGCTGTCCATGATGCTGTGCGCGTTTGCCGTGGCGGAAACCGCGAGTCCCGTTGCCAGCACGGTCGCCAGCCCTGTTGCCAGCCCCGTTGCGGATATGGTAGGCGACCCGGCGGATCTGCCGGCAATTGCGGCGGTGCTGAACGGCGGCAGCGAGGTCTATGTTCCCTCTGACAAGACGAACAAGACCCTGCAGGATGCCCTGAACGACGAGTTCACCGAGGGCGCAGGCTATGATTCCTTCGCTGTGCTGGATGTGGACGGCGACGGCAAGCTCGACGTGGTGCTGAATGTGACCGTGAACGGCGAAGCACTGGGCTATCTGGTGCTGACCAGCGCCGATGAAGTCATCTGCGCGTACGGCTTCTACTACCGCGCGATGATTGGCCTGAAGGAAGATGGCTCCTTCTCCTTCAGCAGCAGCGCGGTGGAATCCGGCGTGGCGACCTTCTACAAGGACGAGAACCGCGATGCGCAGTACAATGAGCTGGCGGAAAGCAAGCTGGATGAAAACGGAAACGTCGTCTATTTCGTGAACGGCGAAGCGGCGGATGAAGATGCCTTCACCGCGGTTATCAACGCGCAGAACGAAAAGGCGGATGCGACCTTTGTGCCCGCAACGGCGGAAAATCTGGCGCTCTACCTGACGATTGAGTAATCAACCCGTCCAAAGCAACCTCCCGACATGGATTGTGCCGGGAGGCTGTTTTTTTTTAAATCAATAGATAATCGCCAAACGAAAACCAATTTTCGATACGAAACCGTCTTTTCGTAAAAGGCAGCGAAAATCCACCGGAAACTTGGCAGATATGGCATGAAAATATGCATAGACAGACAAATATCCATTGACAAAACGATTTCGCTGATGCTATAATTAAAAGGAAACTGCGGTCAAATACGCAGAAGAAAGGAACGATGGATATGAAGAAGCGGTTCCTGCACCTGTTCAGCCTGATGCTGGCGGTGCTGATGCTGATTCCCTGCGTAGGGTCGGCGGAAGAGGCGGAAGCGGTGGATAACGGCGTGATGCGCGAGGGCTTGACGGCGCTGGAGGCTACCCGCCTGATGGGCAACGGCATCAACCTCGGCAACACCCTGGAAGCCTGCGACAACAACGTCGGCATCAAGACGAACACGCCCCTTAGCTATGAGACGCACTGGGGTCAGCCGAAAACGACGCAGGCCATGATTGACGGCATGAAAGCGGCGGGCTTTGACACCATCCGCATTCCTGTGGCTTGGATGACCAACGCCACCCACCTCTACGAAGGCGACTACACCATCGACGCTGACTACATGGACCGCGTGGAGGAAGTTGTCCGCTATGCGCGCAAGGCGGGCATGTACGTCATCATCAATGACCATTGGGATGGCGGCTGGTATGGCATGTTCGGTTCGGAAAGCGCTGAAACCCGCGCGCTGGCCATGGAAGCCTACAAGGGCATGTGGCAGCAGATTGCCGAACGCTTCCGTGATTACTCCGATTACCTGATTTTCGAGAGCGCAAACGAGGAGCTCGGCGGCCGCTTCGACGAGAATTCTCCGCTGTACTGCTCCGATTCCGTCGTTACCTACCTGACCGACGACGAGCGGTACGCGCTGACGAACGAAATCAACCAGACGTTTGTGGATGTCGTCCGCGCGACGGGCGGTAACAACGCGACCCGCTTCCTGCTGATTGCGGGTTACAGCACCGACATTGACAAGACCTGCGACGATCGCTTCCAGATGCCCAAGGACACCGTGGACAGCAAGCTGATGGTTTCTGTCCATTACTACGATCCGTGGTCGTACTGCGGCGCGTCCAGCGCGGCGAGCGCCACCAAGTGGGGCAAAGTGAGCGACTATGAGTACATGGATCAGCAGCTGGCAAAGATGACGAAATTCACCGAGGCGGGCTACGGCGTGGTCATCGGCGAATACGGCGCGCTGCCGTGCAGCGACGGGCTGAAGGACAACACGCTGGCGTACCACACGGCGTTCCTTGACGCCTGCACCAAGTACAACCTGACGAACTGCCTGTGGGATTGCAGCGGGCTGTACAAGCGCGTGTCCCAGACCTTCGCGGATGACGATATTCTGGCGATGTATCAGGAGAAGCGTCAGGCGAACGAAGAAGGTCAGGATTATGCGGATGTGCAGGCGGCTGCTGCGGCGGAAGCAGCGGCGGCTGCAGCGGAAGCCCCCGTGACCTTCCTGCAAGATGCCGTGGTCGTGGATGACCAGACCGCGCTGGCGTGGATTATGTGGAACGACGGCAGCTGGGCGCTCACCCACAGCGTCGGCGATACCTACAACGCGGATTCCATCTCCGAGGGACTTGTCGCGACCAACGCCATCATCACGGGCGAAGGCAAGTACACTGTCGGGCTGGATTTCACCGGCACGGCGCAGGGTTACTCCGCGTCCGTCGCGTTTGCCGCCATCGGCATCAGCAACGGCGAAGTGCTGTACCCGAACTACCTCGTTAACATCAAGGAAGTGCGCATCAATGGCGAAATCTACCGCCTGAAGGGCCGCGCCTACACGACCTCTGACGACGGCGTGTGCACGCGCGTGAATCTGTACAACGAATGGGTGACGAGCGTGCCCAAGACGGCGCGTCTGCCCGGCGGCAACCTCGCCGGCGCAACGCCGACCCCCATCAACCGCAACGATGCTGTCATCGCCGAAATCAAGACGATTGAAATCGACTTTGAGTATGTGCCGATGAACTAAGGTAAAAAGAAGCCCGAATCAGCGATGGTTCGGGCTTTTTTGAATGCGGATGATTTCACTTCCTATAATAGCGTGCTTTGTCGCAGAGGGTTTCGCGTCCGCAGACGCGGCTGGAGCAGCAAAAAAGACATGCCTGATGTTGAAAGTCAAGCATGTCTTTTTGCAATCTGCACTTACTTCAGATACTGCACCGCCAGAATCACAACGCCCAGCACCACCAAAACCACGCCGACCACCCGGTTGAGCGTCTCCGGCTTCGACTTGTTCGCAATTTTCGCGGCAATCTGCGCGAACAGCAGCGTGAACGCCATGCACAGCGCCAGCGTCCATCCGTCCGGCAATCCGCCGATGGTGAAGTGGCTGACCGCGCCCGTCAGCGCCGTGAACGCCATGATGAACACGCTTGTGCCGACGGCGGTTTTCAGCTCGTAGCCCATGACGGAGGTCAAAATCAGCAGCATCATCATGCCGCCGCCCGCGCCGACGAAGCCGCAAATCATGCCGATGAACGCGCCGCAGACAATCGACTGCACCATGCGCTTCTTTTTGCTCACGTTCTGCATGGCTTCGCGCGTCGTCATCACCGGGCGGATGATGAACTTGATGCCCAGCAGCATCGTCATCAGCACGCTGAAGCTGCCCATCGTTCGGCTCGGCACAAGGCTTGCGACGTAGCTGCCTACGACCGTGAACGCCAGCACCGCCGCCATCATCAGCAAGCCGTTGCGAATGTCGAGATTCTTGTTTTTTCCGTATGTCCACGCGCTTGCGGCACTCGCCAGCACGTCGCTCGCCAGCGCAATGCCGACCGCCTCATACGGCTCCATGCCCAAGAACGTAATCAGCATCGGGCTGATGACCGCCGCGGCGCTCATGCCCGCGAATCCCGTGCCTAAGCCAGCGCCTAAGCCCGCCAGCAGACATACCAGCACTTTTTCCACCATGAGGAAAGCCTTCCTTCTGTCGATTCTTATGCACATTGTAGCGGATTCGTGTGTACTCAGCATGAACATTGCGGACGAAAATGCAAAATTCGCGCATCAGGCGAAAATCCGCCGCTGATGGCTGGAAAATTCCGCAAGAAGCCGCGAAACCGCTTGTGCAAATGCGCATTTCGGGCTATACTACCCTTATCAGCAGAAGGAGGATGAACATCATGTGTACCGCGATTCGTCTGACCACGCGCGACCACTATTTCGGCAGAAACCTTGACTTGGAGTACAGCTATCAGGAGACCGTCGCCATCACGCCGCGGCACTATCCGTTCCATTTCCGGCACGAGGGGACGAACAGCGACCATTTCGCCATGATTGGCATGGCGTTCGTCGTTGGCGGAATGCCTTTATATTATGAAGCGACGAACGAGAAGGGCTTGAGCATGGCGGGGCTGAACTTCCCCGCGAGTGCCGTGTATCACGACGTGAAGCCGGATTGTGCGAACATCGCCAGCTTTGAGCTGATTCCGTACATTCTGGGGCAGTGCGAAAGCGTCCAAGAGGCGAAAACGCTGCTCCAGCGCCTGAACATCACTCGCGACGGCTTCAGCGAGCAGCTCCCGCCGTCGCCGCTGCACTGGATGATTGACGACCGCGAAGGCTGCATCGTCGTCGAGTCGATGGCGGACGGGCTGCACGTCTACGACAACTGGTCGAACGTGATGACGAACCGCCGCTGCCATTGCAATTGGAAAATCTGGCGCACTATCAGGCGCTTTCGCCGGAAGAGCCGGTGAATCGCTTTGCGCCCGCGCTGCCGCTGAAGGTGGGCGGACGCTGCACGGGCGCGATTGGCTTGCCGGGCGACTGGTCGCCGTGGTCGCGGTTCGTCCGCGCGGCATTCCTGACGAACAACTCCGTCTCCGGGGACAGCGAGGAGGAGAGCGTCGGGCAGTTCTTCCACATTTTAGGCGGCGTGGCGCACCCGCGCGGCTGCGCCCACCTGCCGCATGGGTATGAAATCACGGTGTACACAAGCTGCTGCAACGCCGACACGGGGGTCTACTACTACACGACCTACGGCAACCAGCAGATTTGCGCGGTGGACATGCACAAGGTGGATTTGGACGGCGGCGAAGTTGTGTCGTATGGACTGAAAAAGCAGCAGGAAATTCATTACCAGAACTAAAAGCAGGGCAGGGGTGCAGAACGCATCCTTGCCCTTTTTGCTTAGCCGATGCAAATCACCGTTCCCGACGAGAAGTCACTGGGCAGCAGCGTCGGGTTCAGCGAGAGCAGCCGCCCCCGCGTCGTCCGAAAGCGCACCGCCAGCGTGTCCAGCGTCTCCCGTGGCTGAATGGTGTACGAGCGCAAGCCGGCGCACGTCTGCCGCGTGCCGGACGGCGGCGCACAGTACGCGGTGCCCGCAATCAGGTAGCCCGGCATCAATTGCGGATTCGCGCTGCGCATCGCCCGATAGCTGACGTTGTGCTGCACCAGCAAATCCGCGTAACTCTGCCCCGACTGCACCGCGGACAGCGTATATCCTGACGGACAGACACGGGTCGGCGTGTCAGGCAGGGCGGGATATTCGCCGTCGTCCGGCAGGGGAATCACGGGCGTCTGGCTGTCATCGGGCAGGGCAGGGTACTCACCGTCGTCCGGCAGGGGGATGGCGGGCGTCTGCGCGTCGTCGGCATCGTCCGCTTTTGCCGGAACACACAGCACCTGCCCGACGGTGAGATTGTTCTGTGACACGCCGGGATTCCGCTCGGCGAGTTCGAAGGTCGTAATGCCCAGCCGCGCGGCAATCGACGCAAACGTGTCGCCGTTTTCAACCACATACGGCTGACCGCTGATGCAGGTATAGATGAAATTGGGCAGACAGATTTCCTCCCCGGCGGTCAACGTGGCAAAATCGACGCCGGGATTGATGACCTGCAGCGCCTGCACGGTGGTGGCGTATGTACGGGCGATACGCTCGGCGGTGTCGCCCTCCTGCCAAGTGTAGCTCTCCGCCCCGCGCGGACAGACGCGCCCGATGGCTCTGCGACCTTGCTGTTCCATGCCTGTTTCCCTCCTGTTTGCACTTTTCGGCGGGTTTTGCGCCCACCATTCAAAATTTATGCGCCGGGCAGTGGTTTCATCCCTTGCCCTCGCTGCTATTCTATGCTATAATGTTCGGCAGGTGTGCTGACGCGCCGATTTTCGTGTGCCTAAGTTTCACCAGAATCTGGTTGTTTCCCCTGAACCCGACACATTTCGCTGCGCCTCGGTTCGGGCGGGAAAACGAAAGAAACCATGATGCGTATACAGAAAATGTGCATCAATATGCAGCTTTATACTTCTGCGACATCTGCGAAGAATGATGGAGGGAATTCCCATGAAGCATCTGCTGAAGCTCCTCGACCTGAGCAAGGAAGAAATCACGGAGCTGCTTGACCTCGCTGACCGCTTGAAGGCGGAAACCAAAGCCGGCGTGGAGCACCACATCCTCAAAGGCAAAACGCTGGGCATGATTTTTGAGAAGTCCTCGACCCGCACGCGCGTCAGCTTTGAGACGGGCATGTACCAGCTGGGCGGTCATGCGCTGTTCCTGTCCAGCCGCGATCTGCAAATTGGCCGCGGCGAACCGGTGGAGGACACCGCGCGCGTCCTGAGCCGCTATCTGGACGGCATCATGATTCGCACCTTTGCGCAGGAAGAAGTGGAAACGCTGGCGCGCGTGGGCAGCATCCCGATTATCAACGGCTTGACGGACTTCTGCCACCCCTGCCAAGTGCTGGCGGATTTGCAGACCGTGCGCGAGTACAAGGGGCGCATTGAGGGGCTGAATATGTGCTACATCGGCGATGGCAACAACATGGCCAATTCGCTGATTGTCGGCTTCCTCAAAATGGGCGCGCATGTGTCCATCGCCTGCCCGAAGGCGTATCAGCCGGATGCGCAGGTGCTCTCGTTCACCGAGCAGTACCCCGGCAAGTTCGTCATGACCGAAAGCCCGGAAGAAGCGGCGAAGGATGCGGACGTCATCTTCACCGACGTGTGGGCTTCGATGGGGCAGGAGGAAGAAAAGGCGGTGCGCGAGAAGGCGTTCCGCGGCTATCAGATTAACGCGGAGCTGCTGGCGAAGGCGCATCTGGGCTGCATGGTGCAGCACTGCCTGCCCGCGCACCGCGGCGAGGAAATCACGGCGGATGTGTTTGAATCCCACGCCGACCAGATTTTCGACGAGGCGGAGAACCGCCTGCACGCGCAGAAGGCAGTCATGGTTGCTGTTATGGCGGACAAGAAAGACTGGTAAGCAACACGCGGTTTTTGCCCCAATAGAAAAATGGAGGAAACGAGCATGAAGGGCTATCTGCTGCTGGCCAACGGTCAGCTTTACGAAGGCACGCTGATGGGCGCTGCGAAGCCGGTCATGGCGGAGCTGGTGTTCACCACGGCGATGACTGGCTATCTGGAAACCCTGACCGACCCGTCCTACGAAGGGGAAATCGTCATTCAGACGTTCCCGACCATTGGCAACTACGGCGTGATTCCGGAGGACTTCGAGTCGCCGCGCCCGCGCCTGTCCGCGTATATCGTCCGGGAACTCTGCGATGAGCCGAGCAACTTCCGCTGCCAAGGCAAGCTTGATGATTACCTCAAAGCGCAGGGCATTCCCTGCCTGACGGGGGTGGACACCCGCGCGCTGACCCGCGTTATCCGCAATGCGGGCGTGATGAATGCCGCGCTGCTGACCGAGAAGCCGGAGAATCCGGAGGAAATCTGCGCGCAATTGAAGGTGCTGCCGTTCCATCCGTCGATTCAGGACGTGACGTGCGACGGCGTTCAGCCCGCGAAGAAGCGGGGCATCCACAATGTCGTCCTCTGGGACTTCGGCGCAAAGGCGAACATCCAGCGTGAACTCGAAAAGCGCGGCTGTGCGGTCACGGTTGTTCCGGCGAGCGCGACGGCGCAGGAAATCCTGAACCTGAATCCCGACGGACTGATGCTGTCCAACGGCCCCGGCGACCCGGCGGATAACACCGCCGTGATTGCGAATCTGCGCGAACTCATGCGCCACCGCATCCCCACCTTCGGCATCTGCCTGGGGCATCAGCTGCTGGCGCTCAGTCAGGGCGCAAAGACCGCCAAGCTGAAGTACGGCCACCGCGGCGCAAATCAGCCCGCGAAGGACGTCAAGACCGGGCTGTCCTACATGACGAGCCAGAACCACGGCTATGCGGTGGACTGCGACACGCTGCCGGAAAACGCGTCCCTGCGTTTTGTCAACGGCAACGACGGCACCTGCGAGGGCGTTGATTATACCGATATGCCCGCGTTCTCCGTCCAGTTCCACCCGGAAGCGTGCGGCGGCCCGCTTGACACCCGCTTTCTGTTCGACCGCTTTATTGCCATGATGGGAGGGAATAAGGAATGCCGCTGAATCCCGATCTGCACAAAGTAATGATTATCGGCTCCGGCCCGATTGTGATTGGTCAGGCTGCCGAATTTGACTATGCCGGTTCGCAGGCGTGCCGCGCCTTGAAGGACGCGGGGCTGGAAGTCGTGCTGGTCAACCCGAACCCCGCGACCATCATGACCGACCATTCCTCCGCCGACCATATCTACATTGAGCCGCTGACGCTGGAAACCCTGCGCCGCATCATCCTCAAGGAAAAGCCGGACTCTCTGCTGTCCACGCTGGGCGGGCAGAGCGGTCTGACCCTCTCCATGCAGCTGGCGAAGGAGGGCTTCCTCGAACAGCATGGCGTGAAGCTGCTGGGCGCCAAGTGCGAGACGATTGAAAAGGCGGAAGACCGCCAGCAGTTCAAGGACACGATGCTCTCCATCCACCAGCCCGTCATTCCGTCGGAAGTCGTGGAGACGGTGGAGGATGCGCTCGCGTTTGCCCAAACCATCGGCTACCCCGTGATTGTGCGTCCGGCGTATACGCTGGGCGGTTCGGGCGGCGGCATCTGCCAAGACGAAAAGGAACTGGCGGAAATCGCCGAGAATGGTCTGCGCCTGTCGCCGATTACGCAGATTCTGGTCGAGAAGTGCATTTCCGGCTGGAAGGAAATCGAATTCGAGGTCATGCGCGATAAGCTGGGCAACGTGATTGCCGTCTGCTCGATGGAGAACATCGACCCCGTCGGCGTGCACACGGGCGATTCCATCGTCGTTGCGCCTGCGCTGACCTTGGCGGACAAGGAATATCAGATGCTCCGCCGCGCCGCGCTGGACATTATCACCGCGCTGGAAGTCGAGGGCGGCTGCAACTGCCAGTTCGCGCTCAATCCCGATACGTTCGACTATGCCGTCATCGAGGTCAACCCGCGCGTCAGCCGTTCCTCCGCCCTTGCGTCGAAGGCGACGGGCTACCCGATTGCCAAGTGCGCCGCGCAGATTGCCATCGGCTACACGCTGGGTGAAATGAAGAATGCTGTGACGGGCAAGACCTGCGCCGCGTTCGAGCCGGCGCTTGACTACATCGTGGCGAAAATCCCGAAGTGGCCGTTTGACAAGTTCGTGTACGGCAAGCGCACCCTCGGCACGCAGATGAAGGCGACCGGCGAGGTGATGGCGATTGGCGTGAACGTCGAGCAGGCGCTGATGAAGGCGGTTCGCGGCGCGGAAATCGGCTGCGACACGCTGCGGATGAAGTCGATGGCGAACCTCACCGTGGACGAGCTGCTGGAGCTTATCGGCAAGTGCACCGACCAGCGCATGTTTGCGATGTACGAGGCGATTGCGCGCGGCGTGACGCTGGAAAAGCTGCACGAAATCACGAAAATCGACTACTTCTTCCTCCATAAGTACCTGAACCTGTACAACATGGAGTGCCGCCTGAAAGAGGGCAATATCGACGCGGAGACGTATCTGCGCGCGAAGAAGATGGGCTATCCGGACAAGGCGATTGAGCGCCTGTCGGGCGAAAAAGTGCCGATGCACCGCGACCCGGTTTACAAGATGGTCGATACCTGCGCGGCGGAATTCGCGGCGGAAACGCCCTACTTCTACGCGACCTATGACGACGAGAACGAAGCGAAGGAGTTCCTCGATGAGCGCCCGAAGAAGCCGTGCGTCGTCGTCCTCGGTTCTGGCCCAATTCGTATCGGTCAGGGCATCGAGTTCGACTATGCGTCCGTCCACTGCGTGTGGATGCTCAAACAGGCGGGCTACGACGTCGTGATGATCAACAACAACCCGGAGACGGTTTCGACCGACTTTGATACCGCTGACCGCCTGTACTTCGAGCCGCTGACGGCGGAGGACGTGCTGGGCGTGATTGCGACGGAGAAGCCGGTTGGCGTCGTCGCGGCGTTCGGCGGGCAGACGGCGATTAAGCTGACTCACGCGCTGGAGCAGGCGGGCGTGCGCATCATGGGTACGTCGGCGGATATGATCGACGCGGCGGAAGACCGTGAGCGCTTTGACGCGGCGATGGAGAAGTACGGCATCAAGCGCGCCAAGGGCCGCACGGTCATGACGAGCGAAGAAGCGGTGGCAGCGGCGAACGAGCTGGGCTATCCGGTGCTGGTGCGCCCGTCCTACGTCTTGGGCGGTCAGAACATGATTATCGCCTATCAGGACAGCGACATTGTGGAGTACATGCGCATTATCCTCGCGCAGGGCATCGAGAACCCGGTGCTGATTGACCAGTACCTGATGGGCATCGAGGCGGAAGCCGACGCGATTTGCGACGGCACGGACGTGCTGATTCCCGGCATCATGGAGCACGTCGAGCGCTCCGGCATCCACTCCGGCGACTCCATCGCTGTCTATCCCGCGTGGAACCTGACCGGCGCGATGACGCAGCGGCTGATTGAGGTCACGCGGCAGATTGCGCTTGAACTCGGCACGCTGGGGCTTATCAACATTCAGTATATCGTCTATCATAACGAAGTCTATGTCATTGAGGCGAACCCGCGCGCCAGCCGCACCGTGCCGTACATCAGCAAGGTGACGGGCGTGCCGATGGTTGACCTCGCCGTCCGCGCGATGCTGGGCGAAAAGATTCGCGACATGGGCTACGGCACGGGGCTGTACCGGCAAAGCCCGTACTACGCGGTCAAGGTGCCGTGCTTCTCCTTCGAGAAACTGGCGGATGTCGATACCCACCTCGGCCCGGAGATGAAGTCCACCGGCGAAGTGCTGGGCATCGGCACGAACCTGCAGGAGGCCATCTTCAAGGGACTCGTCGCCGCAGGCTACAAGATGCGCCATCAAGGCGGCATTCTCGTTTCCGTCCGCGACAAGGACAAGCCGGAAGCCATTGACTGCGCGCGCAAGTTTGCCAAGCTCGGCTTCAACATTTTCGCCACGCCCGGCACGGCGCGCGCCATGCAGGAGCATGGGCTGTACGCCGCCGTCGTGAAGAAGGAAGCGCAGGAGAAAATGCTGGAAATGGGGCAGGTGCAGTACGTCATTTCCACGTCCAACAAGGGTCGTCTGCCGCAGCTGGAATCCGTCCGGATGCGCCGCAAGGCGGTCGAACGCGGCATCCCGCTGTTCACCAGCCTTGACACGGCGAATGCCCTCGCCAACGCGCTGACCAGCCGCTACTCGCTGGGCAACGTCGAATTGGTGGACATCAACAACATGCGCACCAAGCACAAGAAGCTGACTTTCACCAAGATGCGCGGCACGGGCAATGACTACCTGTACTTCGATTGCTTCGACCAGACGGTGGAAAGTCCCGAATCGCTGGCTGTGCGCCTGTCCAACCGCCGCACGGGTGTCGGCTCGGACGGTATTGTGCTGATTATGCCCTCAACCATCGCCGATGCGAAGATGCGCATGTTCAATGCCGACGGCACGGAAGGCTCGGTGGCGGGCAATGCCCTGCGCTGCGTCTGCAAGTACCTGTACGAGAACGGTCATGTGCGCAAGGACGAAATGGCGGTCGAGACTGGCAGCGGCGTTAAGACGGCGAAGCTGTTCATCCGCGAAGATCAGGTGTTCTCCGTGCTGGTGGACATGGGCTGTCCGGCGTTTGCTCCGGCGAAGATTCCCGTCAAGCTCGACGGCGACCGCGTGATGATGCGCCCTGTGTTCCTCGCGGGCGAAAAGCGCGAAATCAGCTGCGTCAGCATGGGCAATCCGCATGTTGTCATCTTCGTGGAGGATGTAAACCGCATCCCGCTGGAGCAGGTGGGTCCGCAGATTGAGACGGACAGCCTGTTCCCGGAACGCGTGAACGTGTCGTTCGCCCAGATTGTGGACAAGAACGACATCGTGATGCGCGTATGGGAGCGCGGCATCGGCGAAACGGCGGCCTGCGGCACGGGCGCGTGCGCGGTGGCAGTCGCGGCAGTCGAAAACGGCTTCTGCACCCGCGGTGCGGACATTGATGTGCGCCTGCCCGGCGGCACGCTCGTCGTCCGCTATCAGGAGGACGGCAAAGTCTGGCTGACTGGCGACGCCAACACCGACTTCACGGGGACTATCGAAATTTAATTGGCAGCGGCATCTCGTTTTTCACGCGGGATGCCGCCCTTTTTGCAAAAGGGGAGGAAATTTGCATGAAACACGTTCTTTGCTTTGGCGACAGCAATACTTGGGGCTTCATCCCCGGCACCTGCAAGCGCTACGACGAACACACCCGCTGGACAGGCATTTTGCAGGACGAACTTGGCGCGGACTGGCGCATCCACGAGAACGGGCAGAACGGCAGAACCACCGTCTTTCCCGAACCCGGCAAGAATTTCATGACCGGCTTGGGCGCGCTGCCCTACGCGCTGGACACCCTGCGCCCGCTGGACGCCATCATCATCATGCTCGGCACGAACGACCTGAAGGAGCATTCCGCACAGGCGAGCGTCAACGGCGTCGGCACGCTGATTCGCACGATTCAGACGTTCGACCAGCTGTACCCCGCAAGCGTGCCGCTGTTCGGGGATAACAAGCCGCGGATTCTGGTACTGACGCCGATTGAGATTGGCGAGAATGTGGCGGAATGGGACACGCTGCATGGGAAGGGGGAGGAATCGCGGAAATTCCCGGCGCTGATGAAGGGCCTGTGTGAGTGGCTCGGCGTGGAGATGATGAATACGCAGAAGATTGTGCAGCCGTCAAAGGTGGATGGGATTCATATGATGCCGGAAGAGCATCGGAAACTGGCGCTGGCGGTGAAGGAAAGGTTATTAGGGCTTGTAAAAGCCTAAAAGCCCCGAAAGTGGACAGTAGGGAAGCGCACCCAAGCCGGGCTGCCCAAAAAGGGTCAAGGGGGGACTTCGTCCCTTCTCGTCTGTCCCTTGTGGGGTTTGGGGCAACGCCCCAACTGTTCCGCGGGCGACCAATTCCAAGGAAGCCGCCAACAAAGGCGCAGGCAGCGAAGCGTCCCTGCCAGTAACTTTGCGCGTCCGCAGACGCGCCCCCAAGCTGCTCTTCCCCCAAGATTCCAATTAGCAATGAGCAATGACTGGCGCACAAACTCAATCATTGCTCATTTCTCATTGGGCCTTAAAAAAATCGGAAGTCAAGCCGCTCATTTGCGTACTTGACTCCCGATTTTTTTCTTACTTCGTGTTCTTGATTTCCATCCACAGGTTTTCATAGACCTTGCGGAAGGTGTCGTCGATGTCGTGGAAGAATTCGCAGCGATCCTGAACCTCCTGAGAAGGATTCAGAACGTGGTTGTTCTCGTATTCCTCGCCCATCAGCTCAATCGCGCCCTTGTTGGGGCTGGAGTACCAGATGTATTCGCAGTTCATCTGCGCGATGTCGGGGCGGCAGAGGAAGTTGATGAACTTCTCGGCGTTCTCCTTGTTGCGGGCGGACTTGAGGATGACCGCGCCGTCCACCCAGATGTTCGAGCCTTCAGAAGGCACGAAATAGTCCAGATGGTCGTTCAGGTCAATGGCGTACTGCGCGTCGCCGGACCACATCAGCGCGAGCGCCGCTTCGCCAGCCACCATCTTGTCCTTCGTTTCGTCCACCTGATACGCCTTGACAACGCCGGACTGCTTCTGCTCAATCAGCTTATCCTTCGCTGCCATCAGCTCCGGAACTTCGCGGCTGTTCATGGAATAGCCGAGGTACTTCAGCGTGATGCCCATGCTGTCGCGGTAGGAGTCCAGCATGAACACGTTCTTCTGGTACTGCGTGTCCCAGAGGATGCTCCAAGACTGGTTGGGTTCGGGAATCATGTCCTTGTTGTACAGGATGCCGACCGTTCCCCACATATACGGCACGGAGTACTTGTTCTCCGGGTCGTAGTCGGGATTGCGGAGCTTGTCGATAATCTGCTCGAAATTCGGCACGTTGTCGTAGTTAATTTCCGCCAGCAGATCCTTGGCGATCATGCGCTCGATGATGTAGTCGGACGGGAAGCACACGTCGAACGCACCGGGGTTCGCCTCGACCTGCACAATCATGTCCTCATTCGTGGTAAAGCACATGTAGTTGACCTTGATGCCCGTCTCTTCGGTGAAGAGGGTCAGGACTTCGGGTGCGATGTAGTCCTCCCAGTTGTAGACGTTGACGACCTCTTCCGCGAGGGCGGCGGGGGCGACGGTCAGCGTCAGGCACAGGAGCATCAGCAGGGAAAGCAGCTTTTTCATCAGAGATGTTCCTCCTTAAAATATAGTGGATTAGTCGTTATTCGATGCGGTGCGGCGGTTGACAATCAGCAGCAGCACCAGCAGAGCGACGAACATGAGCGCCGACAGTGCGTTGAGCGTCGGCTCGATGCCGCGGCGGGCGGCGGAGTAAATCAGCGTGGACAGATTCTGCACCAGCGGGGAGGTCGTGAAGTAGCTGATGGTGAAGTCGTCCAGCGAGAGGGTGAACGCCAGCATCGCCCCGGTGATGATGCCCGGCATACATTCGGGGATGATGACGTGGAACAGCGCGTACATCGGCGTTGCGCCAAGGTCAAGCGCAGCTTCGTAGGTGTGTCGGTTCATTTGTTTGAGCTTCGGCAGCACCGATAGGATGACGTAGGGCGTATCGAACGTGATGTGCGCCAGCAGCATCGTCACATAGCCGCGGTCTACCTTCGTGAAGAGGAACAGCAGCATCAGGCTGATGCCGGTCACGATGTCGGGCATGGTGTTGGGCAGGTTCGTCAGCGTCATCATGAACGACTGCGGCCGCTTCTTCATGGCGTGAATGCCGATGGCGGCGAGCGTTCCCAGAATCGTCGCGACGACCATGGCCAGCAAGGCAATTGTCACCGTGACGGTCAGCGCGTTCATGATGCGCGTGTCCTGAAACAGCTCCGTGTACCAGCGGAAGGAGAAGCCCTCCCACTTCGCGCGGCTCTTGCCCGCGTTGAAGCTCTGCACAATCAGCACGATAATCGGAAGATACAGGAAGATAAGGATGAGCGCCAGATACGCGCGCTTGCAGAACTTTTTCATGCGATGCCGCCTCCTTCGCCGTTGGGGTCGGCCTTGCGCAGGATGGAGAGCGAAATCAGAATCAGCACCATCATGATGAGGGAGAGCGCCGAGCCGACGTTCCAGTTGCCTTCGGTCAGGAACTTCGCCTCAATCAGGTCGCCGAACATCATCGTGTTGCCGCCGCCCAAGACGCGCGGGATGAAGAACGTCGTCACCGAGGGCATGAAGACCATTGTAATGCCGCTGACGATGCCCGGAATGGACAGCGGCATGGTGACCTTCCACAGCGTCTGCCAGTTGTTGCAACCGAGGTCAGCCGCCGCTTCGGTCAGGCGGTAGTCCATCTTGCTCAGCAGCGTGTAAATCGGGAAAACCATGAAGGGCAGGAAGTTGTACACCATGCCCAGCAGCACCGCGCCGGAGTTGTACATCAGCTGTACACCGTTAAAGCCCAGCGCGCGCAGCACCGTGTTAATCAGCCCGTTGTCCTCCAACAGGCTCATCCACGCAATGGTGCGCAGGAGGAAGTTCATCCACATGGGGATGATGAACAGCACGACGAGGGTCGGGCCGAGCTTGATTTCGCGGTCGGCCATAATCAGCGCCGCCGGATAGCCCAGCAGCAGGCAGATCACCGTGCACTGGAACGCCATCCACAGCGAGTAAACCAGCGTATCCACGTTGACCGTGCCGCGGGAAATGTATGCCTGTCCGGCTTCGCCCATGGCGTCCAGGATGATTTTGTTCGATTCGTAGTTCGAATCCCAGAAACTGCGGAAGTTGTCCAGCGTGAACGCGCCGGAGGAATCCGTAAAGGCGTAGTAGGCAATCAGAATGACCGGAACGATGGTAAAAATCATCATCCACAGCGCATAGGGCGACGCGAACAGGGAACGGTGCATACCGCGGTTGCGGTGGATGGTGATGGCAATCAGCGCGATAAAGACGCACAGCCCCGTGCCCATGAGCGCATATGCCCACCACGGGAGAGACAGGTTGCTTAACATTCGGCATCCACCTCCGCCGCAGGCGTGGTGTCCTCCAGCCGCTTCATGATGTGGATGTTGAAGGGGACGATGTTCAGCCCGACGCGGCTGCCCTGCGGCTGCATCGTCGTCGAATGCACCTTGAAGGTGTACGCGCCGGTGTCAATCATCATTTCGTAATGCACACCCTTGAACAGCACGCTCTTGATGGTGCCGACCATCTGCCCGACGTCCTCGCCGACGAGCATGATGTCCTCCGGGCGGACGACGACGTCCACCGGCGTGTTCTCGCCGAAGCCGAAGTCCACGCACGGGAATTCCGTGCCCGCAAACTCGACCAGCTCATCGTGAATCATCGTGCCGCGCAGCAGGTTGCTTTCGCCGATGAAGTCCGCGACGAAGGCGTTTGCCGGTTCGTCGTAGATGGTCTTGGGGTCGCCGATCTGCTGGATGGTACCGTCCTTCATGACGACAATCGTGTCGGACATGGTCAGCGCTTCCTCTTGGTCGTGGGTGACGAAGATGAACGTGATGCCCAGGCGCTGCTGCATGGATTTCAGTTCCAGCTGCATTTCCTTGCGGAGCTTGAGGTCCAGCGCGCCCAGCGGCTCGTCCAGCAGGAGCACCTCCGGCTCGTTGACCAGACTGCGCGCAATCGCCACGCGCTGCTGCTGACCGCCCGAAAGCGCGTCCACATGGCGCTTTTCGTACCCCTTCAGGTTCACCAGCTCCAGCATCTGCCCGACTTTCTCGGCAATCTGCTTCTTCGGCAGCTTCTTCAGCTTCAGACCGAAGGCGATGTTGTCGTACACGTTCAGGTGCGGGAAGAGCGCGTATTTCTGGAAGACCGTGTTGACGCGGCGCTTATAGGGCGGCAGCGCGGAAATATCCTGCCCGCCGAAGAGCACCTGCCCCTCCGAGGGCGTCTCGAATCCGCCGATGATGCGCAGCGTCGTCGTCTTGCCGCAGCCCGAAGGGCCAAGCAGCGTAATGAATTCCTTCTTGCGGATGTAAAGGTTGATATTCTTCAAAACCTGCACGCCGTCAAACTCCTTCGAGATGCCGACGAGGTCAATCAAATGCTCTTTCTCCACCATGGGGGAAAACACTTCCTTCCAATTACTTAAAATCAGAACGACGGCGGTGTGGAAATCCACAGTACCTTCGCGTGGGATTTGCCCGCATTCATCAGGTAGTGCGTCTCATGCGGATGCAGGCAGAAGCTGCTGCCTGCCCGGATGCGCGTTTTCGTTTCGCCGTCCACCAGGAAGATGCTGCCCGACAGCACATAGCCGAATTCTTCGCCCTGATGCGGCAGAAGCTCGTACGTCCGCCCTTCCTCGCCTAAATCGACCAGAATCGGCTCCATCGTGTTCTTCTGCGCGTCCGGCACCAGCCATGTGATGCTGCCGCAAAGCTGCTCGTCCTCCTTGACGAACATATCCTGTGGTGTAAAGACGGTCTTTTCGTCCTTGTCCTCGCTGAAAAACTGACTCAGGCTGGAGCCGAGGCATTCCAGCATGTCTGTCAGCGTCGCGATAGACGGGGAGGCAAGGTTGCGCTCGACCTGCGAAATGAAGCCCTTGCTCAGTTCGCAGCGGTCGGCCATGTCCTCCTGCGTCAGCCCGCGCCGAATCCGCAGCAGACGCAGCTTTTCACCGATATCCATGGGGATGCTCCTTTCCGGTTGCTTTCAGTCCATATTGACGCAAAGTTCAGAAATACTAAACTGAAAGCCGTGAAAAAATGGTTTAGTGAAACTAAACCTCAAAGCGGGATTCATTAAACCATATTTCTTTGCGTATGTCAAGGGCTTTTGTCGATTTTTTCGGCAGAAAACGCAAAAAAAGATGAAAAGGCGAACGAAAAAGTCCGTAAAACGCCTATATTAGCCGAAACTAATGGATAAATCACCGAATTTGGCGTTTTTTTGCGTACTCCGAAGCGATTAAAACAAGCATCAAAAAAGCCGCTTCTCCGATGTCCATCAGAGAAGCGGTGCGATTTTCGGTTTAGCGATTCTGTTATTTCACTCGCAGGGGATTAGTCAGGCAGCGGCGCATCCAGCGTCACGTTCGCGTCCTTCACGAAGCCGTGCCAGCCGTTCACATCCACCTCGTACCATTCGCCGACCTTGTCCATCACTGCCAGATAAGCACCGACGCGAATCTTGTCCAGACGGCGGCGGCTCTTCGTCAGCTGATATACTGAGACGGTCGCGGTCGTGTTCGTCTTGCCTTTTGCGGACAGCAGCCCGGTTGTGAAGGTGTCTTCGTCCGGCGTTTCGTAGAACTTCAGGCAGCTGTTCAGCACCAGTCCCTCCACGCCGTCGTACACAATGCGCGTGTACACATCGCCTACGCGCAGGACGGTCACCACGCGCCCGGCTTTGCAGGTCATGATGATTTTGCCCTTCTTGCTTGCTTCCTCGCGCATGGTGCACTTGCCGGTCGAAGGCGCGTAGATAACAGCGATTCGCTGGTTGTCATCCGCCTCCGTTTCCCACGAGAGGGAAGCGGTCGGCACGCGCAGGAACTCGCCATCCATGTAGATTTCGCTCATGGCGACACCCAGCGTTTGGAGCGATACCGTCTGCGCCTCGTCGCCATCAGAATAGGTGACGGTCAAGCTGTTCCAAGTGTCGTCAGGCTTGCGGGACAAATCGCTGGCAGTTGCGCGGCTGCCGGAGGGCTTTGGCTTGCTGCTGTTCGAGCCGACCCACACCAGCGCGGCGGAATCCACCCATCCGCTGGATGTGCCGCTGCCGTTCCAGTAGCGGACGTTGCGCATGTTGCCGCTGCGCTCCAGAATGCCGACGTAGGTATTCGCAGGCAGCGTGCCGACCGGGACGAAATCCGACAAGTCCGAAGAAGTCGCTGTGCCTTGGGTCACGGCGTAGAGCGTCGTTCCAGTGCCGGTTTTCCACTCGCACTTGGCGTTCCACTCGGCTTCCGTTTCCGCCAGCGCAGTTGTCATCAGCAAAAGGCAAAAGGTGGTCAGGAGCATCAACAGACGCTTCATGTTATAAAACCTCCTTCAAATCTTCATAAGTTTGTAATCAATATAGCATATCTTTGTGAAAAAGTCAATCGCGTAAAACGATAAATTTTGCCGAATGCGCTTGCAATGCGGACAGAAATGTGGTATCATAAAGCCATGAAACCGATGAGAAGCAGGGGATGCGCAGAGTCGCCCGCAGCGAGCCGGAGAGGGTGCAAGTCCGGCGGTGGATGGCGCAGACCGTGGGGCTTCGAGGGCGCAGGGGAACGGCGAATGCCCAGTATCCCGCGACGGCTTTCCCCCGTGAACAGGATTTGAGAGGCGCAAGCATTTTGCGCAATTGGGGTGGCACCGCAGTCATCTGTCCCCAGAAGAGGGGATAGGATGGCTTTTTTTGTATGGCGAATCGCTCCCCGGCCGTTCGCCGCCTATTCTGAAAGGAGAGATTTCCCATGTCCGAAACGAATACCGCGCCCAAGCCCGAAAAGAAGCCGATTATCTTCTCCGGCATTCAGCCGTCCGGCACGCTGACGCTGGGCAACTATATCGGCGCGCTCCGCAACTTCTCCAAGCTGCAGGACGACTACGACTGCATCTACTCCATTGTCGACATGCACGCCATCACCGTTCGGCAGAATCCGGCGGATTTGCGCCGCCGCTGCATGGAGCTTGCCGCTATCTACATCGCCAGCGGCATTGACCCCAAGAAGAGCCTGATTTACTGCCAGAGCCACGTTTCCGCGCACGCCGAGCTTGCGTGGGTGCTCAACTGCTTCACCTACATGGGCGAAATGAGCCGCATGACGCAGTACAAGGATAAGTGCGCCAAGCACGCCGACAACATCAACGTCGGCCTCTTCGATTATCCTGTGCTGATGGCGGCGGATATCCTGCTCTACCAGACGAACCTTGTGCCGGTGGGCGTTGACCAGCGCCAGCATCTGGAAATCTGCCGCGATATCGCCATGCGCTTCAACGGCATCTATGGCGATGTGTTCACGATTCCGGAGGGGTATATCCCGAAAGTCGGCGCGAAGATTATGAGCCTGCAGGATCCGACGAAGAAGATGTCCAAGTCCGACCCGGAGGAGACGTTCATCTCCCTGCTGGACGACGCGGACACGATTCGCCGCAAAATCAAGCGCGCCGTGACCGACTCGGACGGCGAAATCCGCTTTGACCCGGAGAACAAGCCCGGCGTGAGCAATCTGCTGAGCATCATGAGCGCACTCGGCGCGGGCGACGTGGAAGCGCTTGCCGCAGAGATGGCGGGCAAGGGCTACGGGGACCTGAAGGCGCGCACGACGGACTGCGTGATTGCGGCGCTTGAGCCGCTGCAGGCGGAGTACAAGCGCCTGATTGCGGACAAGACGTACCTGCAGGGCATTCTGGACGAGAATGCCAAGACCGCCGCGTATCTGGCGAACAAGACCCTGCGCAAGGTGCAGAAGAAGGTCGGCTTCGCGGCGAGAGGATAACAGGGGAATATATGAGCAAGCCGCAGGGCGTGGATATGCGCTCTGCGGCTTGCTTTTATCAATTTTTTCGTGACAGTCTTGCTATTATAATACAGTTCATCCGGGCAAATATCCTGCCCATCTGCCCATTCGACGGTGTAGCCGTTTGCGCGGACGCGGCGGAAGTAAGCCGGGTCAGCCAGCGCGCTGCACCATTGCCCACGAGGTTTTTTGTTTCACCATTGTCGAAAACGACGCGCAGACAGAAATCGTCCAGCGACGTTACAGCGGTTGCGGTGGGACGAAGCATCGCGATTCCCTCCTTCACCTCTCAAACCCCAAGAACCTCGTCCCCTGAAACGCCAGCGTCCCTTCGTCGCCCTCGGCCAGCATCCCGTATTCCGCACCGGACACGCACAGTTCCATCCGGTCGCCGCTGTCTACCTGAAACGTCGCGTAGTAGAAGGTGGACGTGCTCGTGCTGAACCCGTGCGCGCCGGTCGCGTCCCCCGCGTTCGGGTGCTGATGGAAGCTCGTCTCCTGCCGCTTTGCAACGACTTTCGCGTGAACAGACAGGCGCGGCGAGTGGTTGTTGCGATTCCATGTGCGGACATTCTGCACAAGGATAAAGACGAAAACGCCGAGGATGACCAGAAAGACGATGGGAAACAGTGTATCCATGACAGAGAACATCGTTGTGTCAAACATCGGAAGCAACTCCTGTTAGATGCGCTTTGCGTATTCGCCCTGCCAAGGCATGGAAACATCCTGCCCCCAGTCCTCCGAGCCGAAAGCCTGAAAGGGAAGGTTCCCGGCGAACTTCTTCAGTTGATTAGTACAGCTTCGCCCCAGCCGGAATGTGGTCATCCACCATCAGCAGATGCAGCCGTTCCTCGTCGTTTTCGTGGTGCACAGCGGAAATCAGCATACCGCAGGAGTCGATGCCCATCATCTTTCGGGGAGGCAGGTTGGTGATGGCGATGCAGGTTTTGCCAAGCAGCGCTTCCGGCTCATAATACTCGTGAATACCGCTTAAAATCACGCGATCTTCGCCGCTTCCGTCGTCCAGAACGAACTTCAAGAGCTTCTTGGACTTCTTCACCGCTTCGCATTCCTTCACCTTCACGGCGCGGAAATCGGACTTGGAGAACGTGTCGAAATCCACATAGTCGGTGAACAGCGGCTCAATCTGCACGTTCGAGAAGTCAATCGGTTCAGGCGTGACTTCCGCTTTGGCTTCTTCCGCAGGCGCGGCAGCTTCGGGCGCGTTCTGCGCAGCATCCGCCGCCTTCTTGTCGGCATCCAGCGGCTTCATGGTGGGGATTTTCGTGACCAGCCTTAGATAAGCTCCGCTTAGCGTCTATAAGTCCAGAC
>ERZ779861.953-NODE-953-length-35360-cov-3.792296_pt1 | contig 35360 bp, 32 predicted proteins | sample MGYA00511558_ERZ779861 | MGnify/ENA primary metagenome ERZ779861 (study PRJEB29588, sample SAMEA2163432) | human gut metagenome | biome: human gut; feature: human-associated habitat; material: faeces | place: Denmark | collected 2008/2010 ...
CTTGGCGGAACGGGCGTCGGCGGCGGTACTCTCGTGGGACTGTCGAAAAAGCTCCTTTCCATGGACAACGTGGAGCACATCTCAAACCTCGCGAAGACAGGCTCGACGGAAAAGGTCGACCTCAAGATAAAGGACATCACAAAAGCGGATATCGTTCCCGGATTCGGCGACATTATGACCGCGTCAAACTTCGGACTGATGGACGACAGAGCGACAAAAGCGGACATCGCGCTCGGTATAATCAACATGGTGTTTGAAACTATCGGCATGGTTTCGATTTTCGCCGCACGCAACTACAAAACACGCGACGTTGTCCTCACGGGAAACCTCTCCGGCGTAAGTCAGGCTCCGGCGATATTTGAGACGCTGAACCGTATGTTCGACATGAATTTTATTATTCCCGAAAACTCACGGTTCGGTACAGTCATCGGCGCGGCTTTAGCAGGGACAGAGTGAGAATATGAAACAGTCGTTTTTGCTCAGAGCATTTATGCTCAGCAGACGGCTTTTCATATTTACAACAAATTTATAATATCTGTATTGACTTGAAATGTATGCTGTGCTAAAATTAATCATTAACATAGCATTATTGTTTGGAGAATAACCCCGAATGAACAAAAATAAAAAACTCTTGCTCTCCGTACTGCTTTTAGTCGGAATAGTGGTCGGAGTTACGCTGTCTGCCGGTCTGCACTACTGGAATACGGAAGAAGCGGTAGAGGACGAGACGGCGGAGAGCGGCAATATAACGGAAGAAGCTCAGGAAGACGCAGACGAAACTCCACACGGAAGCACAAGACTCGGAGTGAACCGCGGCGGAGTAACGGTAAGCGGAAAGAGCGACACGAGAGAGCTGACGGAAGAGGAAAAAGAAAAATATCCTCAGCTTACGAACATTCCGACGCTGTACATTCAGCTCGAGAACAACAAGAGTATACACCGCATAAAACACGACGAATGGATGAACGCGACCTACACTCTTGTTGACGGAGACGAGGGAATAGTAGAGCAGCCGTTTGAGATAAAGGGAAGAGGAAACTACTCGTGGTCGATGAGCAAAAAGCCGTATGCCATGAAGCTCGGTGAAGCCGCTTCTCTTCTCGGAATGGGCAAAGGCAAAAACTGGGTGCTCATCGCTAACTGGAGCGACAAAACCCTCATGCGAAACTACCTTACAATGCAGCTCGCGAGAAACATCGGTCTTGAATATTCCTCCGACTGCAAATATGTTGACGTATATTTCAACGGTAAATACAACGGAAACTATGTCCTCACGGAGAAGATTACCATCGGAAAGCACAGAGTGAACATCGACCCCGAGACCTGCGGACTGTTTGAGATAGAAATGGCATACCGCCACGGTGACTGCACATGGTGTATCAGCCTGCCGAGCGGCGTCCACGTTACCTTCAAAGAGCCAGACGCCGACGACTACGGTACGGAATTCAAGGAACAACAACTGACTAAATTCCGCTCGCTGTTCACAAAAGCCGATATTTCGATAGCTCAAAAAGGCTACGAATATTACTCGCGGTATATCGACGTGGACTCGTTCATCGACTGGTATATCGTCAACGAATTCGTGAAAAACTTCGACTCCGGCTTCACTACGAGCTGCTACTGCTACGCCGGTGAGGACGGAAAGATACACATGGGACCCGTATGGGACTACGACACCTGCATGGGAAACCAAGCCGTCGCAACCTGCGTAGAGTACGATGGATACCATGTCGGAACGTCTCCGTGGTATGACGCGCTTCTGCATGACGAGACCTTCTTCCGTATGCTGTGCGAGAGATGGACGTTCCTTATCGACAGCGGCGCAATTCAGGAAAACTTCTTTGATCTGATGACCGATACCGACGAGTACATCTCCGAGTCATGCGCCGAAAACTTCAAGATTTGGAAGGACGCGCTCGCGTTTGACGGACTGAGAGGAAGCCACCTGTCGACATACACGCATGAGGACGAGGTCGAATACGTGAGAACATGGATGACGAACCGCATGAACTGGCTCTCATCGCAGTGGTATATCGGAGACAATAAATAAAAAACATCCGGTGATAATGGGGAAGGAGCAGGACCCCGCTGTCACCGGATATTTTTGTGGGTAAAATTACCCGAGGTTACTCTGAATAAATCGGAGTTAACCTAATATCTCACGTGCCAAGGCTTCAGCGAAAATATCGGCGCTGAGTAATGCCTCGTCAAGTGTAGACGCACATGAACCTATCTCAACAAGCATAGAACCCTTTGTGTACTGCTCGTTGAACGAAGCGGAACGAAGATTTATGTTCCTCATTATAGTGGGATAGTCTGCCGAGATGCCGCATTGGAGCCGCAGAGCTAAGGTGAGATTGTCTCTCCAGCCTGTGTGACCCGAGCCGCCGTAGTCCGTTCCCACGACGAACATTATCTGAGCCGCCTTGACCTTGTTCTCGATAGTGGCGGTGGGAGCGTAGTATTCGCCGTCCTCGCCCATTATGGAGTCGCGGTGAATGTCGATTATGTATGAGATTGACGGATATTCTTCAATGTATTTCTTTATCGCGAGGGAGGCGTTGTAATACGACATATTGAAGTCCGGATTGTCGTACAGCACGGGGGAGTGAATGGTCTTGATTCCGCTGTCGTTCAGCTTCTGCGTAACTCTCTCTCCGAGCGCAACGACATTTTTTTCGCTGTCCGTTGTCCTGTAGCCGCTGTCGGAGGTGTCTGAGAAGCCTTCGCTGCCGTGAGTGTGAAGAATCAACACAAGAGGTTCACCCTCACCGTATACTGTGTAAAGCTCCTCTGCCCTCGGTATGATTCGTCCGGCGGCGAGGAGAGCGTCTGTGTCGGGCTCGTACGGAGTTTCGTTCGACAGCTCAATCGGTATCGGCATTATCACATATTCTTCACGGGCGTCCGTCTCATCGTCTGTCTTTGCGGCAGTAGGATAGGGAGATACGGTTTCGGCTTCCGCTTCGGTTTCGACTGCGCTCTCTTTCACCTCGGATGAAGCTACAGCCACAGCGTCACGTCCCGTTATCGTCTTTATCGCGAGCTTTGTTATGCTTTCCGCGGAGATGCCGAGCTTTCCGAATATATAGATCCCGCAGAACAGCGCGGTCGTCAGTGTGACAAGACACATGGCTGACACGAAAATCTTCTTTAAAATGCTTCCCGTTTGAGCCGGAGAGGGAGCTTCTTCAGTGCTTTCGGTTTCAGTCGGAGAATCGGCTTCGATTTTTTCTTCTTCCTTCAGCTCCGCGGTGAGCAGCATATCTTTTTTTTCGTCCATCTGTAAGTCCTCCGTTTCATGCTAAATTATATTCCCGTGCAGAGGACTATATGACAAGCAAAAGCTTTATTTTCGGGAAAAGATAACGCCGTTTATCGCGGAAGCAAGCACGGTCGAGTAGCATTCCGTGATAACGTCAACGTCCGCCGGAGCAAGCAGCCTTTCTTCATAATAAAATACGGTGGGAACTCCGAGAGATACTACAGGGCAGGGCATGGTCTTCGCGCTGATCTCCCCCGATGTGTGTGCGAGAGCGGAGCCGGGGATTAGTCCAACATTGTTTATCTGCACTGCCGTTCCGAGACGGGTGATATCGGTGGCGCATAGTGAATCCACGGTTATGATAAGCTCCGCGCCTATGCTTTTTGCTAGAAGAGATACGGTCTCCGCGGTGTCAAGTCCGGTCTGAGATGGCGTTCCGGGAGAAGCGGCGTAGAGAAGAGCAGTGCCTGTGACGAGCTTTTTGCACACGAGAGGACCGAGACAGTCGGCGGCGATATATCGGTTTCCTATTCCTGCGGCGAGTGCGGTTTCCGCTTTTCTGACATACCCGGACAGCACCTCTCTCACCGCTCCCGACAGCGCCAGCTTTTCCTCCGTCCCCCTCTTCCATACCTCGCCCGAGAGAACAGTGTGGCAAGAAAAGTTTCCGCTCCTGCCCGAGAGCACCTCATATCCCCCGACGGAATACCTCTCCGAGACGGGAATGTGCGGCGTGCGGGAAGGCTCGAGAGCGTCGTTGTCGGCAAAAAGATCACTTGAAAACGGCATGGACTTCACCTCGCTGTGACGTTTGAGGTTATTTTGCCCATAAAAAACATAATAATGAGCTTCGGGACAAAAAAGTCACAGTAAAACTGCACAAAAAATAAGGCTCTAATTGTGCATTCGGATGAATCTTGACAAGAACCTCAATAATTGTGTTGATTCTTTTAAAAAAAAGTGATATAATGAGGTAAGTTTAAACGACACGTATAACTACGCTTTACAAGAAGCACGAGGAGGATTAACTGAATCATGAAAAAGGTGTTATCCCTTGTCCTTGCTATGCTGATGGTGGTATCGGTTGTAGCCGGATGTACGACACTTGAAAAAGACCCTTCCGACCCTGAGGGCAAAAAATACGATAAGGGCGCAATCATTGATATGTATCTCACGACAGAGATATATAATTTCGACCCGCAGCTGAGCATCACCGATGACGCGCAGCTCAAGATTTTCAGACTCATTTATGAAGGTCTCACTACCATTGACGAAAACGGCAAATGGCAGAGCACCGGCATGAAGAGCTACAAGATCGAAAAGGATACAAGCGAACAATTCTCTATTCTCGTTACACTTAACAGCAACAAGTGGAGCGACGGTCGTACTGTTCAGGCTTCCGACTACGTTTACGCTTGGAAGAGACTCCTTGATCCCGATTCAACAAGCGAAGCATCCTCTCTTCTCTTTGATATAAAGAACGCAAGAGACGTTAAGATGGGCGACGCTACAATTGACGACCTCGGAATCGCCGCTGTTGATACCTACGTTCTCCAGATCGAGTTCGAGACAAAGGTAGACCTTGACCAGTTCTTTGAAAACTGCTCTTCTATCGCTCTCGTTCCTCTCCGTGAAGACGTTATCACACGTTACGGCGACGATGTATGGGCTCAGAAGGCTACCACTATTGTAACAAACGGACCGTTCTGCCCGAAGGATATCACCTACGGCAACACTCTCCGTCTTGAGCGTTCTTCCTACTACTACATCAACCAGGATAAGGACGAAAAGCTCGACAAATATGTAATCCCGTACAGACTTCTTACAAAGTACAGCGAAGGCAACGCAGAGGCTCAGCTCTCCTCCCTTCTCAACGGTAAGATCTACTATGACGGCGAAATTCCGCTTTCTCAGAGAGCGCAGTACGCTTCAAGCGCTGTTGTTACAGACATGATGACAACTCATACCTACGTGTTCAACACAAAGAATGAGCTGTTCGCAAAGCCCGAAGTAAGACGCGCTCTTTCCATGGCTATCGACAGAAATCAGATAGTTTCTCTCATCACATTCGCAAAGCCCGCTACAGGCTATATCCCTTACAAGGTATTCAACACAACCTCCGGCACTTCCTTCAGAGATGTTGGCGGCAATGTTATCTCCGCTTCCGCTGATGCTTCCGGTGCAAAGAGCCTTCTCTCTTCCGCAGGCGTTAACGGCGGTTCCTTCACACTCAAGGTTCGCGACAATGAAGTTGACGTTGCTATCGCTAACTATGTTGCAGGCGTATGGGGCGACCTCGGATTTAACGTAACCGTTGAAGCTGTTAAGGCTACTCCTAACGCAAACGACTCCACAATATTTGTTGACACATTCCAGAAGGCATACGACGACGGTGACTTTGACGTTATCGGTATCGACATGAATATGCTTTCCGCAGACGCTTTCGGTGCGCTTTCACAGTTCGCTACAAAGTTCTCCGGCAACGGCGTTGATATGGACTCCGAAACCTACGATCTCTACGGACACATCACCGGCTACGCAAGCGAAGATTATGATGCTCTCATCGAATCCGCTTACGCCGAAAAGGACAGAACCGCAAGAGCAACAATTCTCCACCAGGCAGAAGAAATGCTCATGAACGATATGCCCGTTATCCCGCTCGTATTTATGCAGGACGCGTATATCTACACAGACGTTCTCTCCGGCATCGGCTCCGACTACTATGCGACAAGAAACTTCAAGAAGACAAAGATGAAGGATTACATGACGTATAAGGCAGCTACGGATAACGCCGAAGAAACAACAGCTAACACAGAGACAAAAGCAGCTCAGTAATTTAATAAAAATTCCTAAGGATACTCTGAATAAATCGGATTTTTGCGATAAAAGGCTGAAATATAGGGGTTTTTATCGCAAAAATAACCTTACATCAGATGCTTCCTAACTAATGAAACGGGGAGAACATAGACTTCCCGTTTTATTTAGTTATAAAGTCGAAAAAAGAAGGAGGCAGACCCGTTTTGTCCTAATTTGACGGGACGGGAGCTATTATGCCGGAAACATTTCACTCGCCGCAGCAGGTGAAGGTATTTATTTTGTATCTGCTTGAAAAAGTAGGATATCCGCTTGACTATAACGACCTCGCGACAATAATCATCCGCGACGGTTATGTAGACTATTTTGACTTTGTCACATATTTCCATGAGCTGCTTGAAGACGGACATATTAAAAAAATAAGCGTTCCATGTGACGGCGCAAAAGATAAACCGAGCGAACAGAAGGATGAGAACGGCGTTACGGGGCCTGATAATTCCTCCGACAACGACGCTCAGACTAAGGATTTGTACGAAGTCAGCGAGACCGGACGAATGATAGCGAAAGGGCTTGCCGACGACCTTTTGATAGCGGCTGTACGTGAGAAGAGCTACATCTCCGCAATGCGTCATTTGTCACTCGAAAAGCGCGGCGCAGTCGTGGATCACCGTATCGAGATGGTCGGGGACGGTACGTACATATTCCACTGCTCGATAAAGGACTGCGACGGAATGGCGTTTGATCTTGCGCTGAGAGCGGATTCATACCTTCAAGTGTCGCGAATGAGGATGAATTTCGAGGATAAACCAGACGTCGTCTACCGCGGAATTATCGCTCTTGTGACGGGAAACGTCAATTATCTTTTTGAAAAATAAGCTGTCGACATTAAACCAGTTAAACTATAAAGCCATTTGGTATAATGAATTATATGTGAGACACGATTGAATTTGTGTAAAAAATCAAAAATGTCTGAAATAATTGTAAAAACCTATTGACAAATTATAATTTTATGGTATAATTGTTACAGTGTAATTATAATTCTTTTCGGAGTTCTGCTTTGAAAAACGAGACGTTATCGTTGCTTGATAAAATAAAGACGGGCGACGAGAGTGCGTTCGATATTCTTGCAAAAGAGTATGAAGGACTTACCGAGGCTGCGGTGAAGAGATTTCTTCCGTCGTTTGATATACGAAACGGAGAAAATCCGGTGTTCGGCGAGGAAGATCTTCGACAGTGCGCGGCTCTGGCTCTGTTTAAGGCTGCTCAGACATACGATGAAGGAAAAGAAGTCAGCTTCGGACTTTACGCAAAAATTTGTGTGAACAACGCGCTGATATCCACCCTCAGAAAGTATAAAACCGAGCAAAAAAGACAGCGTCGTGCTAAGGAAAGGGAGAATAAAGCTCCAGCCGATCCGATTGCCGCACTAATTAACGCCGAGGATGACGAAAGACTCAAAGCAAAAATAAAAACAGAACTGTCAGATTTTGAAAAAAGTGTATTCGACCTATATATTAATGACAAGTCCACTCGAGAAATCGCTGAGATACTCGGACGCGAAGAAAAGTCCGTCAGCAACGCATTGTACCGCATGAAGGTTAAGATTAAAGGACTTCTGAAAAATTAATATCGTATTTCACCGTTCAGCGTAACGGTTAGAAATAATTCGCCCGTATAGCTTAACTCAAGAGCGTTGTTGTCAAAGGTGACGTTTAGAGTCCGCCGAGGGCAAAAAAATCAACCAATTCTATTTCAAAGCGAGGAAAAAGAGATGTTCGAGGACAAGACTTTAGTGTGCAAGGAATGCGGCAAGGAATTCGTATTCACAGCTGGTGAGCAGGAATTCTATGCAGAAAAGGGCTTCCAGAATGAGCCCCAGAGATGCAAGGCATGCCGTGACAAGAGAAAGAATGCAGGCCGTGAACCCAAGGAAATGTTCACAACTGTTTGCGCTAACTGCGGTAAGGAAGCAAAAGTTCCGTTCCAGCCCAGCAACGACAGACCTGTATACTGCTCCGAGTGCTTTGCTGCTATGAAGCAGAACCAGCAGTAATTTGAGTTTTAGTCTTAAATAAATACTCGAGATAAAGGGAATGCTGAAATATGCGTTCCTTTTGTTGTTTCGGAGATAATGAAGACGCAAAAAAGCACCTCAACTTTGGTCAAGGTGCAGTTTTGTGTCTTTTATTTTATTCCGCGTACCGACATTATATGAACAACTTCCGTGTCCCACAGCTTTACTCCGCGCGAGAGCATGTCAAGCCGTCTGTCGAAACGTGAATTTATGCTGTTTTTCATCTCCGCAGTTTCCTCGGCTGATACTAAATCAGCGGCTTTTGCTTCGATGAATGATACCGCGTCAAGTGCGCACTGCCTGTCGGATTCTATCATTCTGCGCGACAGCTCCGGCGGATATCGGTTGTCGTCGGGAGTCAGACTTAGCGTGATATAATCGGTTCGAACATCGCGAAATCCGGCTTTTTCCATAGCAATCGGATGCTCCTGCTCGTTTTTAGCGTATTCGCCGATTGAAATACCATTTCGCAATGTACGAAATCTTTCGTCAACTCTGTCCCAGATATATTTTTCAAGCTCGCTCTCTTCTGAAACAATGTCGGACGGAATCATAACACCTTTCCTTGTCGAGAGTATGAGACAAATTCCGCCGTTTTTCAGCACACGATACTGCTCTCCGTAGAACTTTTCGGGTGCAATATGCTCGGAGACTGTGTTTGATATCGTAACGTCAAACGAATTGCCGCCGAAGGGAAGTGCGGTCGCGTCGCCTACTATGAACTGGCAGCTTTTGTCGTGAGCGCGTGCGAATTTTATAAAACTCTCGTCAAAATCAAGTCCCGTCACGGCAGAATTCGGGTACCAACGCGACAATGAGGAACAGAGCGCACCCGGACCGCAGCCGATTTCAAGGATTCTCGCGCCGTCGGGTATTTCAAAGACCGAAACAAACTTCTCGCGGAAACAGTCGTCAAATCTTACGCATCGGCTTGTGTAGAGAGTTCCGGCTTTTTGAACAAATTCAGACCAGATACTGCTCATTTGCGGTTCGGGTCGAAGTCGTTTGTGCCGTCTCCGAGGTACCAGTCGTAGCGGACAACCTTGCCGTCGATTTCCCACACCGTAGGATATTCGTTTTCCATCCAGTCGAGCGGGCGGCAGCGGTTCGTCTGAACTGAGTTTACTGCCCATCCTTCGCGCAGGTCGTTAAGCTCGGATTCGGAGAGAACGCCCGGCTTGCAGGAGATGAACAGAGGGGAACCGCTCTTTGAGAGAACGTCGAGCCACTGCTTGTTGAGAGTCCAGTCTATCGCGCCGGTGATTCCCACACAGTCCGCGTCAGTCATGTAGAACGAGCCGTTCTGAATCATTCTGAATGCGAGAGTGTTTACGCCCATCTTGCGGGTTCTGCCCCAGTCGTAGCCGCTTGTGTCGTCTCCCGTTCTGTTGAGACTGTACAGACCCGCCACAAGGTGCGAGAACGTGTTGCAGCCTATGATAACGCAGTCCTCACCTGCTTCTTCCTGAACGGCGCGGAGGAAGTTCAGAGTAATCTCAGCCGTAGTTCTGCTTCTGTCGCGGAAGTGCCAGCCGTCGCGCATAATCTGCTGTCTCATGGCAAAACCGAACTGACCGCAGATGTCGCAGGAGGAGAAGTCGTGCTTGATAAGCTCGTAACCCCATTCGCGGAGCATTCTTGTCACACGTCTGACGTATTCGATGACCTCGTCGCATGAGGGGTCGAAGTAGTTCGCGTCGCGGAGCATACGGCATTCTTCGGGAACGGACTTTACTTCGTGATGTGAGTCCACCAGATATCTCACCCAGATTCCGGGACGAACTCCGAGCTTTCTCATCTCATCCGCCAGAGCCTTCATGTCGTGGAACGTGTCTCTCAGCTCATCCCAAGGACCGTCGCAGCCGTATTTCTGCCATCCGTCGTCGATAACCATGTAGGGTATGTTGTCAAGTCCCGCGCATCTTTCGGCAACGAGCTTTGTGTCGGAGATTATCTCTTCCTGTGAGGATCTTCCGTAAGCGTAGTACCAGTTGTTCGAGCCGTAAACGGGATGCTTCGGCAGGTGGGATGTAGTCGGGCACATCTTCTTGCAGAACAGCACGCCCGCGTCGAATGCAGTCATGTCTCTGTACTCGCCGAATACGATTTCGCAGACCGTCAGCTCACGACCGGAAAGAATTACGCCTTCTCCGCCGTTTCTGATGTCTGCCCACATTGTAATTCCGCCTGCGTCATACTGCCATGTGACAAACGAGGACGGCTGAACCTTTACGCCAAAGCCTTCGGTGAATCTGTCGCCGACTTCCTTTTCGAGGTCGCTTCCGTTTGATACGAGTATGTACCACGGCATGATTCTGTCCGGTGTTATTCCCATCCACGCGAGATTGCCGTAGCCTCTCTCAAACGCGTCTCCGAGTATCTTAATGCTGTCATGTCGTATTTCGTCCTCGGTGAAGTTAAAACGCAGCTTGACGTATTTCAGCGGGGTAGAGTCAGCCTTAACTTTCAGCGCCATAACGTCGTTCTCGATAGCGAGAGAAAGAGCTACGTCGTCCGCTGACATATTGCCTTTTTCAAATTTGTGACTGCCGCTTTCTGTGTAAACAACGGCAAAGTCGGGGTATCGCAGTTTCATATATTTCCTCCGAATATCATATTCACGTAAGATTATAACAGTATTTTCAACGAGAATCAAGTCATATTAACAAAAATATCCCCATCCGAACATTTTTTACTATGCCGGATGAGGATATCTTTTTATTCAGCTCAGCCTACGCTTGATACCTTGTAAGCCTGATACTTGTTGCCGTTTTTGTCGGTGAGCTGGAGATAGAATGTGCTGTAGTCTCTGAAGAGATTGCCGAGTCCGCCGAATGAGGGGAGCTTAACTCTGCAAGTTACACCCTCTGTGCATTCAACATCAGCGTATTCCTGAACATCGCCGTTTGTTACGATAAGGAGTGTGATTGTACCGTCGCTGTCGGGACGAAGGAGAACTTCTTCATCGCTGTCATCATATACGGTGAATCCGTAGCCGCTCTTGTTTGATCCGTCGTCGAAGGAAGGAGTGTCGCCGCCGCTTGTGTTGCCGTTTGAGGTGTCAACAACAGTGTAGGGAAGGAATTCGCCGTCTACCTTGAACGCGAGAACAAGATATGCGTACTTTTCGCCGCTTACATAGTGGTCGTCGCCTTTGGAGAGGTTCTTTGTGGAGGAAGAGTTTGCGCTGTCGTAAAGTGCTTCAAATTCGCTTGTGGATGAGGGAAGAGCGGACTTCTTGTCTGTTCTGTAGTAGTAGAGCTTGCCGTCGTAGAGTGCGGTTACCTTGAAGTCTCCGTCTGAATCGGGACCTGTGATAGTGAAGCCTGAGCCTGCGTTGGACTTGCCGGAAGCGTCTACGTCAAGCACATAAGGCGTGTAGATAGTGTCTCTTATGGAGTCTCCGTCACGGTATGCGATGATGATGTAGGGGTATCTGTCCAGGATGTCCTCGTCATAGGAGAAGGAAGCCACAACGCCTTCTTTAACGGTAACTGAGCCGCGTCTCGTCTTTGCTGTATCGTCGTACCAGTCAAGGAAGTCGTCTGCGGAAACGTTGGAGTCGTCTCTGGAGTAGAAGTAGAGAACTTCGCCGTCGCCGGTTGTTGTGAAGTAGATTTTACCGTCCTTTGCGTAGGGAAGAATCTTGAATCCGTTGTCGGCTGTGCTCTTGAGAGCTACGAGAACGGGGCTGTAAACGTTTCCGTCGTCGTCGGTGAATCTCAGAGCCATGTAGGGATAGCTTTCAACATAGGAAGCCTTGAACGAAATGGACGCGTATGTAGTGGAACAGGTCTTTGATCCCTTGTACTTAGTCTGCGCGTCGTCGTAAGCCTTTGTGAATTCTTCGATGGAGGGAGCGGAGTTAGCCTTGGTGTAGTAGTATTCTACCTTACCGTAGGTTTCTGTTCTGAAGGAAATTGTGTTGTCTTCGTCAAGCTCGGGCTCGTTTCTGAAGCCGGTGGTGAGGTTGATGTTGACTGCAACAGGCTGCATATACTCGCCGTCGGAGTTTCTTATTGCGAGAATGAGGTAAGGATAGCTGTCGATGTAGTTTTGGTTGTATCTAAGCTCTGCGGCAGTGCCTTTCTTTGCCGTTACCTTGTCGGAATACTTAGCTCCGTTGTACTCGGACTTGAAGTCGGAGGCTGTGGGGAGGTTGGCGTTTTCCGCGTAATAGTAGTAGAGGTCGCCGTTTACGCTTGCCTTGTAGGTGATAATGCCTGCGGTCTTGAGTGCGGGAGCTTCCGTGAATCCGTTGTCGCCCATGGAGAGAACTACAGGTGCGTAGTATGTGCCGGAGGAGGACTGGAACATAAGAGCTACGTAGGAGTAATTCTTGAGGTAGCTGTCCTTCAGACCTATTGTGCCGGAGGAGATAACGCCAACTGTGTCAGAACCCTTGAGTGCGCCGTTCTGCTTCTCATACGCGGAGAGGAAGTCTACCTGAGTGAGAGTGGAGCCGTTTTCTGCGTAGTACCAGTAAACAGTACCGGGCCTTGCGGTCTTGTACTTGATTGTGTTTGAGTCGGAGAGGTATGGAGCGGTTTCAAATCCGCTGTCGCTTGCTGCGAGAGTGTTGTCGATGAGGTAAACGGGGTACTTCTTGGTGCCGTCCTGGAGCTGTACTACAACGTAGGAGTAGTTCTTTACTGCAGATGCTGCGTATGTTTCCTTTGAAGTGGGAGTGTTTGCCTTAACGTCGAAGCTGCTTCCGTGTGTTGCCGCAGAATAGCTTGAGTTGAACGCGGAGATTGAAGGAGCTACGGCATTGTTTGTGAAGTAATAGTAAACAGTACCGGCTGTATTTGATTCGAGGTTGAGGTAGTAGGAGTTCTTGTCGGCGGTTACGAAAGGCTCAATTGTGAATGATGACTGAGCGTCACTGTTGCCGGAGTAAACCGTACCTGCGAAGGATGCGCTGAGGTTGTTGCCGATTTCAAATTCTTCGGGGAGCATTGCAGAAGAGAATCCGTCTGCATAGATGTAAGCGGATTTAATCTTACCGTTGCCTGTAACCTTAACATTGTCCGCGCCGTTCTTTATTGTGATTTCCTTTACGGTGGTGTTGGAGAGGATGCTTATCTCGCATGACTTTTCAACTGTGAGAGAAGCTATTTCGGAGCCGCTTACAACGGAGATTTTACCGCCGCCGAGAGCAACAACATTTTCAACCTTGCAGTTGTCGAATGTTACGTTAGCCGAGCCGCGGATGTAGAGAGTACCGTTTATGGTGCAGCCGTTGAATGTTACTGTGCCGGAAGATGCGCCTTCGGTAACGATATTGCGTCCGTTCATCTTGATGCCGGAGATGGTGATGTCGCCGCGGGTAACAGTGTTGTTCGTGCTGTGTGCGCCGCTGTCTCTGTTGTACGCGCTGGTGTTATAGATGCAACCGGCAGCTCTGTAGAGTATTGTGAGAGCTTCAGCACGCGTGAGAGTCTTCTCGGGCTTGAAATAGGTCTTGCCGTTTTCGTTGTAGCCGTTGATGATTCCCGCGTCGATTGCTCTGAGGATGTAGTCGCTGTAGTAGGAAGAAATATCACCGAAGTCTGAAATCGCGCCGGACTGTGTTGAGCTTGACGCGGGGAGGTCAAGATAACGCACGAGAAGGGATGTAGCTTCCTGACGGCTTATCTTTGTGTCCGGAGAGGCGTTGTTACCGTAGTTGAGTATGTAGCCCTGTGCGGCAGCCTTAGCGAAGTAGGGATAGTACCAGTCGCTTGACTTGATGTCGTTGTAGCTTATGGAAGTTGTCTTTGTAAGACCGAAGGTTTCGTCGAGCATTTTGATGAACTCGGAACGCTTAACCTCACCGTCGGGCTTGAAGCTGTATGTGCCGTTGTCGTTTTTGTATCCGTTAAGCACGCCTTTTTCGACGAGATACGGAATCTGACCGTTAGTCCATGCCCAGTGGTTTGCTACGTCGGTGAAGGTGATGTTGGCAGCTCCCGCAAATACTGCGCAGGAGAGAGCCATCATTACGGCGAGCACTACGGACAGGATTCGATTGAATTTTTTCATATATCCTCCGTTTTTATGAATTGAAATATGCTGACTTTCATATTATAGCACATCCCGTGTGATTATCAAGAGCAATTTTGTGCCGCTTTATAAATAATAATGTAAACAAAATCCGACGCCGGCAAAATCCGCTCTCATATCTGCTTTGATAGACGAGCCGCAGGTGCAAAAAGTTCCGAAAAACGCGCGAATATTCACCCGAAATTCAATCTGCTGTGTCATAGTTATAAAAGATAAGGCAAAAATACAAGCTTTTGAATACTTTTGTCCATTGACTGATTGTAAAATATATGATATATTCTTTCATGTATCAAAAAACGAATCGGAGACTAACATGAACTTTTCTGAATATAAAAACGTGAAGATAATAACCGGAGAGGGCGCGGTTAAGAAGAATTATTCCGTGTTCTCCTCTCTCGGCAAAAAGGCTCTCGTTGTGTCGGGCAGAAACGGCGCTGACAAATGCGGAGCTATGGCTGATGTTGCCGCTGCTCTCGATATGGCGGGAGTAGACTACGTCAGATTTGGCTGCATTCCCGAAAATCCTCCGGCTGAGCTTTGCCATGAGGGCGGAAAAACAGCGCGAGAGAACGGCTGTGATTTCATTATTGCTATCGGCGGAGGTTCTTCTCTTGACGCGGGAAAAGCCATAGCCGGATATGCCGCAAATCCCGACTGCGCTCCCGACGATATTTTCGACGACGAGAAGAGAACAAACGACTGCCTGCCCATCGCTGCCATTCCCACGACCTCTGGAACAGGAAGCGAGGCTTGCCGTTATTCCGTGCTCACTATCGAAGGCGGCAGAAAAAAGAAGACCTTCAAGCATAAGTCAGCCTACGCAAAGTACGCATTCGTATGCCCGGAGTATTCCTCCACAATGCCTGCGCTTTACACCGTGTCAACCGCACTTGACGCACTTGCGCATTCTATCGAGTCGTATCTCTCGCCGAAATCTACTCCCGAATCCGAAGAAGCCGCACTCTACGCCGCACACGAGATATGGGACGTAATATTCAACGGAAAAGGTGTGAACGGAGACGAATATTCCCGTGAAGCAAGGGAGAGTTTGGCATATGCCGCTTGTGCCGCAGGTATCGCGATAGACTATACCGGAACAGGCTTCCCACATCCCCTCGGCTACAGCATCACACTGACAAGAGGAATACCTCACGGAAACGCGTGTGCTGTGTTTGAGGGAGCGTACCTTACATATAATATGCTCACCGACGAAGGACGCGCGAAGACAGAAAAGCTCGCCGCGCACCTCGGAACAACGCCGGAAGACATGATAAAACGCATTCCCGAGAAGAGCGGAGTTGCCGAAAAGGTTGGAAAAATACCCGAGGACGAAAGAGAAGAGCTTATCGATCGCGTTGCCGGTGCGGCAAACTATCAGAACAGCCCGTACGTCATCTCAAGGGGAGAAATGAGCGATATTTACACCCGTATTTTCGGCTGAAAAATATTGCGCTAATTTGTCGCTTCCCCTTGAAAATTCCGCGCCGATATAGTATAATAAAGCGAATAAAATTCAGATGAAGGGACGTAAAAAAATGAATCCGAATACTTTTCACGTTGTAGACCACCCGCTCATCAAGCATAAGCTCAGCATTATGAGAGAAAAAGACACCGGCTCTAAGGATTTCAGACAGCTTCTTTCCGAGATTGCCATGCTCATGTGCTATGAGATTACCCGTGACATTCCCGTAGTTGACGTTGAAATCGAAACACCCGTATCAAAGATGATCGCTCAGAAGGTAGAGGGCAAGAAGCTCGCTATCGTGCCTATCCTCCGCGCAGGTCTCGGTATGGTTGACGGTATCCTCACACTTGTTCCCGTAGCAAAGGTAGGACACATCGGTCTTTACAGAGATCCGCTCACACATAATCCCGTAGAATACTACTGCAAGCTCCCGCAGGATATCGAGGACAGATACATCATCGTCTGCGACCCCATGCTTGCGACAGGCGGCTCGGCTTCCGGCGCTATTTCAATGCTCAAGGACAGAGGATGCACCCAGATAAAGCTCCTTTGCCTCGTAGCAGCACCCGAAGGCGTTGAAAGACTTCAGCACGACCATCCCGATGTACAAATCTACTCCGCTGCACTTGACGAAAAGCTGAACGATCACGCATATATCGTTCCCGGACTCGGCGATGCGGGAGACAGACTCTTCGGCACAAAATAATACGATATCAGTGACATAGGCGGGGAGATGATTTTCCCTGCCTTTGTTTTATTTTCGCGAAATAACGCATTAAAAGGAGAAAAACGGTATGCGAGAGTTCACCGTGAACAAAAACGACGCGGGACAGCGAATGGACAAGTTCGTCTCAAAGGTCACGACAGGTCTTCCGAAATCGCTTCTGTATAAATATCTCAGGACAAAGAGGATAAAGCTCAACGGCAAAAAGGCTCACGAAAACGACTTCACCGCAGAGGGAGACGTTGTCGAGATGTACATACCGGACGAGTTTTTCGGAGATACGGAGACTGCGGAAAGCTACGATAAAGTAAAATACGTGCCGGATATCGTGTATGAGGACGAAAACATTCTGCTGTGCGACAAAAAGCCGGGAATGCTCGTGCATCTCGGAGATGAGGGAGACCGTAACCGCGCAGAAGGCTCAGAAAAAGAGACGCTTATCTATCTTCTCACGGCGTATCTTGTGAACAAGGGCGAATATGACCCGAAAAACGAAAGCTCCTTTGCGCCGGCTCTGTGCAACCGCATTGACAGAAACACCGGCGGCATTGTAATACTCGCGAAAAACGCCGAAGCTCTCCGACTGATGAACGAAGCGATACGCGAAAACCGTGTGCATAAGAAATATCTCTGCGCAGTCCACGGAAAGCTCACGGGAGAGAAGACGCTCACCGCATACCACCGAAAGGACTACAAAACAAACACCGTCCGCATTTTCCCAAGTGAAGTTCCCGGCTCGAAGAAGATTATCACAGGCTACCGCGCTCTCTCGTACAGTGGGAAGCACGACCTCACTCTGCTTGAGATTAAGCTCATCACGGGAAGAACGCACCAGATAAGAGCGCACATGGCGTACATCGGTCATCCGCTCCTCGGCGAGGGAAAATACGCACAGAACGCGGCGGACAGAAAAATGGGATATTCGTCTCAGGCGCTTTATTCCTATTCGGTGTCCTTTGAAACGGGCGGTGCGCTGGAATATCTCACCGGACGGGAGTTCAAGGTCGACATGAGCCACATACCTTTCCTCGCACTATTTAGTACGTTGCTTGGCGATGTTAAAGCGTGAGAAGTTTTCTGTGAAATATTTTTATATTTGTGTGCCGACACGAGAAGAAAATTATAAAAACGACTTGTTTTGTTGAAGTGAATCGGTTATAATTATATAAATTGTTGAAACTCAGCGACAAACAACAGGAGAATATGATGTCATATACATTTTCCGGAGGAATCCACGTAGAGGAATACAAAAACACTAGCCGGAGCAGGATTGAAATACTTCCCGAGCCTGACAGTGTAACCGTTCCCATGCTTCAGCATATCGGCGCTCCCGCAACACCTGTAGTAAAGCCGGGGGACTATGTAACGGTAGGTCAGAAAATCGGAGACGTACCCGAGAACGCACTGGGATGTCCTGTTCATTCAAGCGTATCCGGCACAGTCCGCGAGATAATAAAGAAGACGGTTCCGACAGGTGCTGTAGTGGAGCATATCGTGATAGACAACGATAAACAGTCGACGATGTGTCCCGATATAAAGCCCGTCATGAAAAAGCTCACCGAATGCACGACCGACGAGATAATATCTATAATCAGAGAAGCGGGAATCTCAGGCATGGGCGGCGCGGCGTTCCCGACATACGCAAAGATTAAATCCGCTATCGGCAAGGTCGACAAGATAATCATAAACTGTGCCGAGTGCGAGCCCTTCATCACCGCGAACCACCGCCTTCTTCTCGAGCACCCCGCGTCGGTTGTCAACGGCATAAAGATACTTCTCAAAGCTCTTGAAGTGAGATGCGCATATATCGCGATAGAGGACAATAAGCTCGACGCGGCGGAAAAGCTGGAGGAGCTTCTTGCGGACTCCAAAATGATATCCGTTAAAATAATGAAGACAAAATACCCGCAGGGCGACGAAAGACAGCTCATCTACGCTCTGACGGGTGTGGAGATACCGACCGGTAAGCTGCCTGCCGACGTAGGATGTGTGATATTCAACGCAGAAACCTGCTCGGCAATATACAAAGCTTTTGCGTACGGCACACCGCTTACAAGCCGCATTATCACAGTGGACGGTGACTGCGTTAAGCATCCGAAAAACATCCTTGTGCCAATCGGAGCGACCTTCCCCGACATTTTAGCGTTCTGCGGAGGACTGAAGCGTCAGCCTGCAAAGCTCATCAGCGGCGGTCCCATGATGGGTATGGCTCAGTGGGATGAAGAAATGCCGGTGACGAAATCGACGAGCGCGATACTCCTCTTCTCGGACAAGTTCGGTAAGAAGAACGTCGAGCACCCGACCTGCATCCACTGCGGAAAGTGCGTGAACAACTGCCCGATGCACCTCATGCCGATGTATATTGCGCAGTTCTCGATGGTCGACGACTGGAAGAGAGCGGAAGAATACGGCGCTATGAGCTGCGTTGAATGCGGATCATGCTCGTATAACTGCCCGGGCGGCGTTGAGATAGTTCAGCACATTAGAAAAGCCAAGGCTGCGATTAAGGCTGAGGCGGCATGGATAAAATCACTCAAACCCGATGCGTGATGAGGTAAAATATGGATAACAACGAAATGAATCAGAATGTACAGACTACGGAGACAAAACCGCGCTTTTCCATGCCTCCGTTATTAAAAGTACAGTCTTCCCCGCATATAAAAAGCCCCGAGACTACGGCGACCGTTATGCTTGACGTGCTTATCGCGCTCATTCCCGCGTTCATATGGGGAGTGTATGTGTTCGGTACGCGTGCGCTTGTGATAGGCGTGATATCGGTGGCGGCGGCTGTCGGTTTTGAAGCTCTCACACAGTTTCTGCTGCACAGACCGGTGACAGTATCCGACCTTTCCGCTGCCGTGACGGGACTGCTCCTTGCGATGAACCTGCCCGTTGCCGTTCCGCTTTGGATGCCCGTCGTCGGAGCTTTCTTCGCGATAGTCGTAGTAAAGCAGCTTTTCGGCGGAATCGGCAAAAACTTTGTCAACCCCGCACTTGCCGCAAGAGTATTCCTCTTCTCATGGGCGGGAGATATGTCCACATTCCAGAAGTTCGGCGAAAAGATTAACTCCGCAGCCGTAACTCTGACAGAGGGAGATATTGTAGCCGGAGCAACGCCTCTTGCTTCACTGAAACAGGGAGTAATCCCCGACGCCAACATATTCGATATGCTCACGGGCAACATGGGCGGATGCATAGGCGAGGTTTCGTCCATTCTGCTCATAGCCGGCGGAATTTTCCTCCTCGTCAGACGCGTGATAACATGGCAGATACCCGTCGCGTATATCGGAACAGTTGCGCTTGTCACATTCCTTCTTCCGAAGGGCGGTGGAATTGCGGCTGACTTCATGCTGTATGAGCTTCTCTCCGGCGGACTTATGCTCGGCGCGATATTCATGGCAACCGACTACTCGACCTCTCCCGTGACGCCGAACGGCAGACTTCTCTACGGATGCGGATGCGGACTTATCACGGTGCTGATACGCTACTTCGGAAGCTATCCCGAGGGAGTTTCGTTCGCTATACTCATTATGAACCTGCTCGTTTGGTACATAGACAAGCTCACAATGCCGCGCAGATTCGGAGGTAAAAGGTAATGTCCAAGAAAAAGAAAAAAATAAACAACACTGCCGAAGAAATAAAGGGCGTGGTGACTGAGACAGAGGTCAGCCTTGACGAGCTTGACAAATTCGAGCCGGATGTAAAAGAACAGCACCACACTCCCGAAGCCGCGCCGAAAAAGGTCGAAGAAGCCGACAACAGCGAGAGCATAACCGAAGAGGAAGAAGTTCACGATTTGATTGAAGGCGACTTAATTGAGGACTTTGACTATCTCGAAGACGATGTTCCCGAAGAGAGCGCGGAAGAGGCGGTTGAAGAAGTCATAGAAAACACCGATTCTCAGCCGAAAAAGGAAAAAAAGCCGAAAGAGAAAAAGGAAAAGAAAGCTCCGCGCAAAAAAGAAAAAAGCGAACCTGAAACCGAAAAAGCTCCCGCGGAGGGAAGTACAGCATATACTGTGCGGATGGTGGTAATACTCGCGGCAATATGCACGGGAATCGCACTGCTTTTGTCGGTCGTGAATATGCTCACCGAGAACGTGATTGCTGAAAACGTCGTGAAGGAGCAGAACAAAGCCGTGCTGAGCATATTCCCCGACGGAGAAGAAGTCAAGGAATACACGCTCGACAGCGGAGAAACAGTCTTTGCCATAATAAAAGACGGCGGTATCATCGGATGCTGCGTCAACTCCGTGGGAAGCGGATACGGCGGAGATATTAATCTTATGGTAGGAATCGACACGGACGGCAAGGTCAGCGGAATCTCGTTTGTCTCCATGTCCGAAACTCCCGGCGTCGGAACAAAGGTCAAAGGAGAGGGATTCGTTTCACAGTTCCTCGGACTGAGCGAAAACGCAGTGATTGGCGAAAACGTTGACGGCATATCCGGCGCAACATTCAGCTCAAAGGGTGTTGCCGAAGCCGTGAACAACGCACTTGCGCTTGGTATCGACTTTGAAGAGATGGCAAAGAATCTCAGTGAAGCCGTAACGATAGGCGGGGAAAACACGGACGACTTCCATAACTCCAACGAAGACAACGGCGAAGAATCAATAAAAGCTGAAGAAGTCGAAGAAGCCGAGACAACTCCCGCCGAAACGGAAACAGAAACCGAAACTGAGCCTGAGACCGAGCCGGAAGTTCCCGTTATAGCAGAGCCTGAGACAGAACCCGAAACTGAGACTGAAACAGAAACGGAAACACAAGCTCCCGAGACGGAACCCGAGACATGGATTCCCGAGACGCAGCCTGAGACACAGACACCGGAAACAGAGACACAGCCGCCGGAAACCGAAGCTCCCGAGACAGAATCCGAAACGCAGCCTGAGACACAGACACCGGAAACAGAAACTGAGACTGAAACACAAGCTCCCGAGACTGAAACAGACCCCGGCGAGATTGAAATTGAGATAGAAACAGATCCCGAGACGGAAACCGAAACGGAGACTGAAACCGAAGAAGAAACGGAAACCGAGACCGAGACAAAATGGGTCAAGCCGTAAGCGGAAAGGATGATGAAATATGAAAAAATCAATACCTCAGCTGTTTCGTGACGGCATAATCACTAACAATCCGACGTTTGTACAGCTTCTCGGAATGTGTCCGACGCTTGCTACCACCACATCCATAGTCAACGCTCTCGGAATGGGAGTGTCGGTAATTGTGGTTCTGGCGTTCTCAAACCTGTTTATCTCGCTTTTGCGTAAGATAATTCCAAAAGATGTCAGAATCGCGTCGTACATCGTTATAATCTCCGGCTTTGTTACGGCAGTGGAGCTTATAATAAAGGCGTATTTCCCCTCGATAGACGCGTCCCTCGGACTATTCATCCCGCTCATCGTGGTAAACTGCATTATCCTTGCCCGTGCGGAAGCGTTCGCGTCGAAAAACGGTCCTATAGAATCCTTCTTTGACGGCATCGCCACGGGAATAGGTTTTACACTCGCGCTCTTCTGCATAGCATTCGTCCGTGAGCTTCTCGGAACAGGTATGCTCTTTGCTTCAAGCGACGGTACGGGCGGAGTTAAGATATTCGGAGACTGGTTCTCCCCCGCGACAATATTCCTCATGCCGACAGGTGCATTCCTTACGCTCGGATTCCTCGTTGCTCTCGTGCAGAAGCTGAGATACAAAATCGGTGAAAGACAGCGCAAAAAGCTCCTTGAAGCCGACGCCATTGAGAACGGATATCATCAGACCATAATGAAAGACCCCGAAACCGGCAAGCTCGTCCGCAAAGTAAACGAAAATGAAGAAGAGGAGGCGGCAAAATGAATATACTCATGATAATGTTCACGGCAATTCTTACCGAAAACTTCATCTTCTCGAGATTCTATGGCTGCTGTCCGTTCCTCGGAGTATCGGATAAACCGTCGACCGCACTCGGAATGGGTATGGCGGTAACGTTTGTTATGACGCTCTCGTCTGCGGCTACATGGGCGGTGTACAGATTCCTGCTCGAGCCGTTCGGACTAAAATACCTTAAAACTATCGCGTTCATCCTTGTCATAGCCGCGCTTGTGCAGTTTATCGAGATGTTCCTCAAAAAGAACGTGCCGTCACTGTACTCCGCGCTGGGTATCTATCTGCCGCTCATCACCACAAACTGCGCAGTCCTCGGTTCAGCCCTCGTGAATATCGAAAAAGGCTACAACTTCATTGAAAGCGTAGTGTTCGGATTCTCGGCAGCTCTCGGATTCACTATGGCTATCGTGGTTTTCGCGGGAGTGAGAGAAAGACTGAACTTCGCAGATCCCCCGAAGGCATTCCGCGGATTCCCGCTTCTTCTCATATCCGCAGGACTTGTGGCAATGGCATTCTCCGGTTTTTCCGGAATGAAATTCTGACGGAGGTGCTTTATGAAAATTTTACTTCCCGTACTGATATTCATAGGACTCGGACTTCTCATGGGTGCTCTGCTTGCCCTCGCGTCAAAGCTGTTCGCCGTCAAAAAGGACGAGAAAGCGGAGGCGATTAAGGAATGTCTTCCCGGCGCTAACTGCGGAGGATGCGGATATTCCGGCTGTGACGCTTATGCCGCTGCTGTTTCTGCGGGTGACGCTCCCGTAAACAAATGCTCTGTCGGAGGTGCCGAAGCCGCTTCCAAGATAGCGCAGATAATGGGAGTTGACGCAGGAGAGCAGGTGAGAATGAGAGCGCAGGTCATGTGTTCCGGAACCGGCGAATACGCAAAGAAAAAATACATATATGAAGGAATTGACGACTGCGTTGCGGCTTCCAAAATCGGCGGCGGCGACAAAATGTGCAAAAACGGCTGCATAGGTCTCGGAACCTGCGTGAGAGCCTGTCCGTTTGACGCTATAGTTGTAGAGGACGGAGTTGCCGCTGTAGACTATTCCAAGTGCAAAGGCTGCGGCATATGTGTCTCCGCCTGTCCGAAGGGAATTATAAAGCTCATCCCGTTTGACGCAAAGCACTGGGTGGGATGTATGTCGGTCGACGACGGAAAGAACACACGCAAGGTCTGCGACGTCGGATGTATTTCCTGCAAGATATGTCAGAAGAACTGTCCGGCAGGCGCGATAAACGTGGACAACTTCGTGGCGTCAATCGACTACGACAAATGCACCGGCTGTGATATCTGCACAGACAAATGTCCGCGGCATATCATCTGGTCGGGCGAGGTTCAGGGCAAACTCGGACTTGTGATTAAGCGCGTAGGCAAAAACTGAACCGTGCTATAACAAAAGCCGATATGACTTTATGCAAAGTGTACATCGAATGACAAGAATAATTATGCAACGTGCCGAAATGAAAAATTCGGGCAAAAATGTGCTTTTTATCTCTTGAAAAAGACGAAAAAATGTTATATCATACTCTAAGATGAAAGCTTTGCGGCTTCACTATTTAAACAGAAATTTTTTAATCCGGAGGATAAATAAATGGCAAACGCATCAGACATCGTAAGAGTCGGTATTATCGGCTGCGGCGGTATCGCAAACGGTAAGCATATGCCTGCACTTAAGAAGGTTCCCGGCGTACAGATGGTTGCATTCTGCGACATCATCGAAGAAAGAGCTCAGAAGGCTAAGAAGGACTACGGTACTCCCGACGCTGCTGTTTACACAGACTATAAGAAGCTCCTTGAGGACAAGACTATTGACGTAGTTCATGTTCTTACTCCCAACCGCGCTCACTCCTTCATCACAGTTGACGCTCTCGAAGCAGGCAAGCACGTTATGTGCGAAAAGCCGATGGCTATCAACTCCGAAGAAGCTAAGAAGATGCTTGACGCTGCTGAAAAATCAGGCAAGCTCCTCACAATCGGTTATCAGACAAGACAGACCGCTCAGGCTCAGTACCTCAAGGCTGAATCCGAGATGGGCACATTCGGCGACATTTACTTCGCAAGAGCTTGTGCTGTAAGAAGACGTGCTGTTCCTACATGGGGCGTGTTCCTCAATGAGTATGAACAGGGCGGCGGTCCCCTCATCGACATCGGTACTCATGCTCTCGACGTAACACTCTGGATCATGAACAACTACAAGCCGAAGTACTGCGTTGGTACTACATATCACGCTCACAACAACGATACAGAACAGGGCAACGACTGGGGCAACTGGGATCCCGCAAAGTTCACCGTTGAAAGCTCCGCGTTCGGCTTCATCGTAATGGAAAACGGCGCTACAATCTCCCTCGACGCTTCTTGGGCTCTCAACACCCTCGAACCTCGTGAAGCTTGCTGCATGGTATGCGGTACAAAGGCAGGCGGAGATATGTTCGGCGGCGGCGTTCACATCAACGGTATCCGTCAGAACAGACAGTACACCTTCACACCCAGCTTCAGTGCAGGCGGCGCAGCTTTCTATGAAGGCGTTTCCGACAATGACCCCGCAGGCAAGGAAGCATATCAGTGGATTCAGGCTGTTCGCGGCGAAAAGGCTCAGCCCACAGTTCTTCCCGAACAGGCTTACACAGTTACCAGAATTCTCGAAGGTATCTACACCTCCGCTAAGACCGGCGACATCTTCAAGTTCTAATTTTAATAAGTATAGTGAAAAGGTGGAGAGCTTCTCTTCGTCTTTTTTCGTGGAGGATACATTATGAGCCGCAGACTTTTTTGTGAGCTGTCACCGCTTGCCTACAACATTTCCGTTTTCAAGTGCTGTACCGAAAGACGGATAAAGGATTTCTTCAGCGGAGAGCGATTCGCGAGAGAAAAAAGGAGTGAAAAGCTCCCCGTCGTCATATATAAGCATAACTCACTAATCAGAAGGACGCTCGGAAACACACAGCCGCAGCTTCAGGAAAACAAAGCCGTGAATCTCGCGCTGACTGCTCCGAAAATTAACGGAATACTGATAAAACCTGGCGAAACCTTCTCGTTCTGGCACCTCGCGGGCAGGCTTACCGAGAAAAAAGGCTATAAAGAAGGGCTTATGATATCGAACGCAAGGTCAGTCTCGGGCATCGGCGGCGGAATGTGTCAGTTCACCAACCTAATTCACTGGATGGTAATGCACTCCCCGCTTGATATAACCGAGCATCACCACCACGACGGATTTGACCTGTTTCCCGACTTTAACAGACAAGTGCCGTTCGGAACGGGAACATCAATCGTGTACAACTACCTCGACTACCGCTTCAAAAACAACACGGACAACACATATCAGCTCATAACATATGTCACGGATACGTACCTCTGCGGTGAGCTGCGAGCGGAAAAGCCTCTCGACGTGAAATACCATATAGCGTCGGAAAACGAGCATTTTGTCCGCGAAGACGGCATAGTATATCGAAAAGGGCAGGTATACAGAAGTTGTATTGACAAAAAAACCGGCAATACCATATCACGGGAGCTTATCCGAGACAACCACGCTAAGGTAATGTACGACACGTCGGCGCTTGAGATAACGGAAGAAAACTGACAGGCACAATCTATTCAAATAAGGCGGAGCTTTTCCAATAACGGAGGAGCATCGCCTTTTTTTGGTTAATTGATTAATTATTATATAAACTACAAAAATAGCGTATTGGAATTTAGTTGAATGTGCAAATAGAATTTTTGCGGTAAATATGCTACAATATATACAAACAAAGTCTCTTTTTGTGAGGTAAAAGATGAAGAAATTAACCAAAAACACCATATCGCTGATTCTTGCCGCAATTATGCTGTCGTCCGCTTTTGTGTCATGTTCCGAAAAACCGCAGGACAAAACCGAAAACAAAACAGCCGAAAGTCAGAACATATCCGCCGAGGAAAGCGAAACCGCGGAGACGGAAGAGGGAGAGAAGCTCGACATACCGTTCACTGACTACGAGGGATATACCTTCAACACGCTGACAGGAGACAATGTTACGTACAACTGGCGCGAGCTTACCGTTGAAGAGATAACGGGAGAGCCTATCAACGACGCGTTCTACAACCGTAATCTCTGGGTTGAGGACAAGATGAACATCAAAATCACATCCGTAGTCAACGCGACAGGCGGAAACACAAGCGCGTTTAAAAACTCCGTAAACTCCGGAGACGGTGCTTATGACTGCGCATTCATGAACTTCACCGACGCTTCCCGTACTGCGACAGGCGGCTACTGTCTCGACATAGGCACCATGCCATATGTTGACCTTGATAAGTCGTGGTGGGACAGAGACGCGAGGGAACAGCTGAAGGTGCTCGGTACAAACTACCTTATGGCTTCCGACATCACGATAGGTGACAAGGACGTTATGTGGGTTCTGTATTTCGATAAGCAGTATTTTGAAGATCTGCACCTTGACGATCCGTATAAGCTCGTAGCTGACGGAAAATGGACGTTCGATACGTTCTACGACATGATAAAGCAGGGACTTCTCGACCTTGACGGCAACGGCGTGTACAACATGAAGGACCGCTACGGGCTTCTTACACACGGTGAAAACTATGCCGGAATGTGGATGAGTGCGGGTGAAGCTCTTATCAAGCTCGACGACCGGAATGTTCCGCAGATTTCATGGGGCAGCGAAAGATTCAGTAATGTGTGGGATAAGATAGCTCAGATAATGGGCGACCCCGCAGTATACGGAGACAATATTGACTTTATCTCCTCAGGGTTGCGTGAAGGAAACGCACTGTTCGCAACCGAGGTTGTAGCCTTCATCAGAACATACCGTGAAAACGACCGCGAATTCGGAATTCTTCCCATGCCGAAATATGACGAAGCACAGGACAGATACTACACATATGTGGCGGTAAATTCCGACCTTATGGTAGTCAGCCGCACCGTTAAGGATGCTGCTCGTACAGGCGAGATACTTGAAGTTCTGGCGGCGAAGGGCAAAGAAATGATCATGCCGGAATACTACGACGTTTCCCTAAAGAGCAAAGGCTCCAGAGACGAGCAGAGTTCAGCGTCGCTTGATATAATCTTCACAAACCGTATGTATGACCTCGGTGTAGTTTTCGGATGGGGCGGAGTTATAAACGCTCTCAAGACGCCGAACGCCAACATCGCTTCTCTTTATAAAAAGTACGAAAGCATCACGAACAAGACCATGACCAAGGACCTCGAGAACATGACGAAGAACTGAGGATACTCTGAATTAAATCGGATTTTTGCGATAAAAGTCTAAAATATAGGGGCTTTTGTCGCAAAAATAACCTTAAATCAGAGGCTTCCTAAGGATACTCTGAATAATAACCTAAAATCAGAGGCTTCCTAACAACAGTTTACATAAACCCACTTGTAATTCCGAGCGCGGTGTGGTATAATTTTTCCATCAGAAATAAATCCACACACGAAAGGAAAACAACATGAAACTTTGTGTTCTTGCTAACCTTTATGCAAAGAAGCCGCTTGACGAAGCTCTCGCTATCTTAAAGAGCCACGGCGTTGAAGCTGTTGAAATAGGCTGCGGCGGTTATCCCGGAAAGGATCACGCCGATCCCGATGTCCTCCTCAACGACGAAAAGGCTTTTGAAGAATGGATGAACACCTTCAAAAAGTACGGCATCGAAATCGCAGCACTCTCCGCTCATGGAAACCCCGTTCATCCCGATAAAGCTACCGCTGAGATGTACGACAGAGACCTCAAAAACGCGATTCTTCTTGCCGAAAAAGCAGGCGTTGAAACCGTTGTAGGCTTCTCAGGCTGTCCCGGAGATCATCCCGGCGCTAAATATCCGAACTGGGTAACTTGCCCGTGGCCGGAAGACTTCCTTGCTGTTCTCGATTATCAGTGGAACGAAGTCCTCATCCCCTACTGGAAGGAAACCGTAAAGTTCGCGGAGGAGCATCATGTACATAAGATCGCTCTCGAGCTGCACCCCGGCTTCTGCTGCTACAATACCGAAACTCTTCTCAAGCTGAGAAAGGCTGTCGGCAATACCATCGGCGCAAACTTCGACCCCTCTCACCTCGTATGGCAGGGAATGGAACCCGCAGCGGCTATCCGTATGCTCGGCGACGCTATCTATCACGTTCACGCGAAGGATACAAAGGTCGACCCCATCAATACCGCACGCATCGGTGTTCTCGACACAAAGCACTACGGCGACGAAATCAACCGCGCATGGGTGTTCAGAGCGCTCGGATACGGTCACGACGTTGCATGGTGGAAGGATCTCATCAGCAACCTCAGACTTGTCGGATATGACGGACCTATCTCCATCGAACACGAAGACAGCCTTATGTCAATCGACGAAGGACTTACAAAGGCAGTTGAAGTGCTGAAGGAAGCTATCATGCACGATCCCAAGCCGACAACTATGTCATGGGCATGAGTAAATCAAACTGAATAAAATTTCAGCCTGAAATACGTTTTATAGCGTAAATCAGGCTGTTTTTTATTTTATTTCACCGAATCCGCAGACAAGCTGACCGCCGACCGTTTCAATCAGCGCAAACGACTTGTGAAAGCCTGTGCCGCATGAGCCGGGATTTATGATTCTGACAGAGCCTTTGAGCGAGCCGTCAAGCTGTGCGTCCTCCATTCGGTGCGTGTGTCCGAAGAACAGGCAGTCCGCGCCCTTTTCTATAGCGTGATCCACCGCTTCCTGATAGGTATACTTCACGTCGTATTTGTGTCCGTGCATTAGAAGGAATTTCCGCGCGCCGACTGTCACTATCTTTTCGTAGGTCGTGTCGGTCAGTTCATCACGAACGTCACTCGGAGCGTCGCAGTTGCCGAGCACACAGTCGAAATGCAGAGAGGGGAACTCGTGCGTAAGCTTTATTATGTCGCGAATCCCGTCGCCGAGGAAAAATACTCCGTCCAGTTTGCCTGCTTCAAGATTTAATTTGATAATTCTTCTCATAGCGTCGGTGTTGCCATGAGAATCCGAAAAAACAAGGTATTTCATTTTTAATCCTTTATATATTGTCAAGTCGGCGAGCGGGCGAATATACTGTAAGCAGTCAGCGAAAATATTCGGAGGGAACAATGCTTAACAAAAACGCTATAGAAAAAATGCTCGAGATGCCCGATGACAAGTTCATTATGATGCTTAATTTAGTGCTCGGCAGTGCCGGAATTGACATGGGAAGCAAAAAAATCGACGGCAAGACCGTGAAAAAGATACGCGCGCTCCTTAAAGAGGTAACGGACGACGACATAGCGCGGCTCACGTATCTGGTGGGAGTGTACAACGGGGTGTGAAATGGAAAACGATATTTCCGGAATGATAGCAAAGATAATACAAAATCCCGAGTTCGCCGATATGGTTAAGGAGATACGCGGGGGAGACGAAAGCACGGATGAAGTCCAAAAAGAGATGATGGAAAAGCTCCCTGGCGTGCTCTCGATGGTGTCTCCGCTTATCGGGGGAAACGCTTCCGAGGGGGAGACAAAGGAGAAGAGCGAGGGCGAAAAATCGGAAGAAAAGCCTGCACCTCCGAAATACGACAAAGGCAGAGCGGAAAAGCTGATGGGCGCGCTCAAGCCGTATCTGAAGCCGGAGAGACAGCAGATTATCGACAGGTGTATGTCGGTCATGCAGCTCAGCGATGTTATGGGAGCGTTCGGCGGGCTTGATGGTCTTATGGGCAAGTCGAAGTAAAGTGAGGTGAGCGGTATTTATACGCGGGATTTGAGGAAAAATCGTTACTCTCCGCCTCCTGGATACGACGGAAACACGTTCAAGGACTGGAAAGATGTGTCGGGCATGAGCGGCGCTTCGGCGAGATTCACGGCACAGCGGGATGAAAGCACGGAAGAAGAATACACGCCGGAAGAAGATATTCTTGAAACCTCTGCCGAAGAATATGCGGAATATCAGCAGGAACAACCATCCGCACAACCATCAAATGAAGTGCTTCAAGATGAAGTCTCCGCATCTGCAAGCGCAAAGGCTCACGAGAACATAAGCAGTCTCATAGAAAACCTGCGCGGCAAAATCGGTCGGGAAGAGCTTATCATACTCCTTGTGATGTTCCTTATCGCGAGTGACGGGATGTGCGCGGAGGTGCTTATTCTTGCGCTTGTACTCTTAGCCGCGTGAATGGAAAAAATCCATGATTGATACGGCTTCCGACAGCGCGGGAATTATGATGGAATACGGGTCGGAATACTTGAACGTTACACTGTCGTCGATTGCGTGAGCGGCTTTTATCCTTATGCTGAGCCTGCCGTTTTCGCTTCTTACGGTGGGCATGAAGTCAAGTGCGTTTGCTATTGCTCCGAGAGCGGAGGCGGTGTATCTGAGGTCGGGGAAGGTTTCCGCTATTTCAAGAAAACTGCCGCAGTCGCTGGTGAGGGCATAGCTTGTAGTGCATGAGAAATCCGCGATAACTCCGTCCGGGTGACATTCAAGCGAAACCGAGACTTTGTTGTCAGCCGAAAGATACGCCGCGATGTGAATCAGTCCCGTGCATACGTGAACAAGGGACGCGGGATTTATCGGGTAAAACGACGGCTTTGCGGGAGAATTCACATTGTCCAATGATACGACAGCTCCGCCGAACAGTGAGGACGACATAACGCCGCCGCATATCATTTCGATGAACCTTGCAATGTCGCATTCCTTTACGTTTCTCGTGGGTGAGAGCAGCTCGTCAAACAAAAGCGGAGCCTTGGAGTAACAGCTGAGAGCCTCGGGCGTTACCTTGACGTTCTCTTCACCATCCGACGCTTCGATTGACATGGCAAGCTCGTAGATAAGTCTGCCGGTTTCGGTGCGGTAAAGCTCGGTGTCGGGCGACATGAAGCTGATAAAGTCGGTGATTTTCTCGCCGAGAATACACAGCGTCATGGGAGAAGAGTTTATTATAATCTTTTCGAGAAAGACAAAAGCATTGCCGTATTTCAGCAGTCGTATCACTTCAAAAGGACACGGCAGGCTGTCAGCCTCGCAGAAATGATAGAACAGCTTTCGGTCACCTACCTTCATCGAGCGGATGATCAGCTCAAGCAAGTTCTCCGGAGAGCCGGCTTTCACGTCATACGAAACCACAGCGAGGTCTTTGTCGAGAATCAGTGAGTCTCCTGTGGAATAGGGCTTTAGTACCATAGTGCTTCTCCCGTGTTATCGTAGTCGCCTGAGTAGTCGTCATAATAATCACCGGAGTTGTCGTCATAATAGCCGCCGCTGTAGTCGTAGTCTGTTTCCGTTTCGGTTTCCGTCTCGGGTGTAGAGAACGATGAGCCGGCGTAGGGATTTTCTATCTTCTGCTGTTCTGTCTCGGCAGTGTCTTCGGTCGTTTCCTCGGTTGTGTCGAGCTTTTTCACAAGGTCGTCGGGCAGAGTGTAGCCTGTGAAGCTGATGTGCTTTACTCCGGCGTCGGTGCAGGCTTTGTATACCGCGGGAATGTTGTCGCTCGGAGACACGAGAACCGTCACGGTGTACAGCTCAAACATACCGACCATGGAGCCGAGCTTGTGCGTTACGCTGTCATAAACCGTGTCGTATGAGCCTGAGACAGAGTCAAAATACACGCACAAAAACGCGCCTCTTTCCGAAAACAATTGCAGCTGCTGAACCCCTCTCGCTTCAAGTACATAGTCGGAGGGCAGAGCTATGCCGAGCTTGTCTTCGTCAAATTCCATCGCGGAGATGTAGTTTTGTATCCATCTGTGATAGTTTTCGTCGTCGTGCGCGGAGAATTTTAACATAACCCTGTCCGCTCCGTTTTCGTAAAGCTCCGAAATGAGAGCGCTGTCGACAAAAGCGGCGTTTGAGGGGGAGGAAATTCCGTCGGAGGGAGTGAGAAGCGCGCATACCTCCATACCCTTGTTCTTCGCGGCGGCTGTGCATGACGAAAGCAGGTCAAATACGGTGTTGTCCGCACTCACTTCCGACCTCGATATTTTCTCAAGCGCGGGAGAGGAGTAAATCAGCGTGCCGTCCTCCCTGCATACGGGAATAATCAGCGTGCTGTAGTACGACGAGAGCGTGTCGAGAGCGGAGAGCATATCCCCGTCGCTTGTGTATGCGGTGAGGTCTATTCCTCCGGCTTTCATCGCGTAGGCCGAGCCTGTGATTTCTGTCGGAGTATCGGCAGGTTCACGGCTGAGCTGGATTCCCGCGGCTTCTCCCGAGGCTTTCATAGCTTCCTCAGCCGCGTCTATTTTATTTTTTAGATGATTTCCGAGCATCGCGGACAAAATCACAATGACAAGCGCGGCGCATATTACAAAGAATATACGAAACAGCACCTTTGACATTTTTCCGCTGCCGGATCGTCTGGGGTAGTATTTCAAATCTGTTCACCACGGCTTACTTTAAGCTGAGTACGGGGTATTTTTCCATCGCGTCCGTGTACGTTACCGAAAGCTCCTTTTCCTTTTCCGCGAGAATGAGGTTGTATCTTCCGCGGATGTAGTCGTCGGCAAGCACGTTGAAGTTTTCCGCGATGAATTCGGCGTCCTTCGGATAGCGTTTGATTATGCTGAACCCCGCGTCGGTCTTGACTATTCCGCTGATTTCACCTATTTCAAGGGAAAACGCGGCTTCTTCAAAGGCTTCGTGATAGCTTCCGCGCGAGATGTAGTAGCCGTTGTCGGTGTTGAAAAGGTATAAGTCTCCGCCGTACTGCTGTATCATCTCGTCAAAGTCCGCGCCGTCGTTCAGCTTTTTCAGTATGTCTTCTGCGAGCGCGAGGTTTTCCTCCTCAGAGTTGCCGTTGTCGTTTGAGATGAGAATCTGCTTAACATGAATGAAATCGGGACCCGAGATTATTCCCTCAAGCTCTTCGTCTGTCGATGGAATCACCTTGTCGTCCATCATTTTGTGAATCAGCTCTTCCGAGAGAATGTCGTTACGCGTGATAAAACGGTACACGGAGTCGTTCATGTGGTACTCCGCTATCTCTTCCGCGTAAACATCGTAGTCGTTCTCGTACCCCTCGTAAATCGCGTCCATTTGAATATCGAGCGCGTCCGTTATATAGCTGTCGTCGGGAGATATTCCGTACTCGTCGCATACATAAAGCGTGGTGTAGAGGTGGACTATAGTCTCGTTTATGCTGTCTTCCAGCTCGCTCAGCTTAGCCGCGCCGCTTTCTCCGAGCCATATGTCGCTTCCGTCGCCTTTTTCGTAGTCGGACTTTGTGTTCAGCGCAACATATTTGTATAATTCAAGCGGAACCTCGTATTCACCCACAGTCATAACGACGGTTTTGTCTTCCTTTGTGCTCTCGAGCTTTTTCTTAGAGTCGCCGCAGGAGGGAAGAGTGAGCAGAAACGACGCCGCGGATACGCATGATAATATTTTAACGTAAGTTTTTTTCATGTGATTACACCGATTCAGATAAATATAAAAATTCTAGGATATTATATCAAATTTATTTTAACGAAACGTGAACAGCGATAAAGTATAAGGTTAATTATCCCCATATTTACTTGTACATTACAAAAACGCACAAAAATATTGCAATACGCGCGGCGATATGGTATAATTCCGATAGTACAATATATGCGATCGGAGCCATGCAATATGGAAGAATTCACGAACAGAGTTGATCTCCAAAAAATAATCACCGAAAACGGACTGAAAGTATTATACACCCCGGAAGACCCTTCAAAGATAATGATCGCCTCGTCAGACGTAAACCGACCGGGACTTGTTCTTGCGGGATTTTTCGAGCACTTCGACCCGAAAAGAATAGAGATAATCGGAAACGCGGAGTCCATGTACATCAAGCAAATGCCGGAGGAGCTTCGCCGCGAGAGACTGACCGATTTCTTTAAGCATCACCCCATAGCAGTCGTCGTAACTCACGGAAACGAGGTCGACCCGATACTCATCGAGATAGCGGAGTATTTTGAAGTTCCGGTTTGCTCCACTGAAGAAAACACCAGTGACTTCATGGCGGCGCTCATCTCGTTCCTGCATGTGCAGCTTGCTCCTCAGATAACGCGTCACGGTGTGCTTGTCGAGGTCTACGGCGAGGGCATATTCATCACGGGAGACAGCGGAGTAGGAAAGAGCGAAACCGCAATCGAGCTTATCAAGAGAGGACACCGTTTCATAGCCGACGACGCGGTAGAGCTTCGCAAGGTATCGGCAAAATCAATCGTAGGAACAGCTCCCGAAATATTAAAATACTACATCGAGCTTCGCGGCATAGGAATCGTCGACGTGCGCAGACTGTTCGGTATGGGTTCGGTCAAGGCTACGGAGAAGATAGACATGGTAATAAATCTCGAGCCGTGGGTGCAGGGAAAAATGTACGACCGTCTCGGACTTGAAACCGACTACACCGACATCATGGGCATAAAGATACCTATGACGACAATACCGGTAAAGCCCGGACGCAACCTTGCGGTGGTTCTCGAGATAGCGGCGATGAACAACCGTCAGAAGAAGATGGGCTACAACACCGCGGAAGAATTCAACCAGAAGCTTATGCAGAATATGGGAATTAACGAGTAGATATCCATCTGGGGGACAAACCGATATGAAGAAAAAATGCAAAAACTGCGGAGCTGTGCAGGACGGCACGAGAAACACCTGTATCGACTGCGGAGCTATTCTGCCGCCTCCGATGTCACGTGAAGAGGAAAAAGAGCTGAACGAAGCGATTGACGATAAGCTCAGCGGCATGAGTGAGGGAACTGCGGATTTCTATGTCCCGCTGTGGGCGAAGATAGTGGCGGCTCTCAGTGCGCTGTGCCTTGTCGGGGGAATACTGTTCTGTGTCTTCTCCGAAAGTGCGAAATATGCCGACGCCGCATGGATAGCACTGCTTATTCCGACATCGGTGGTTTCTGTGATTTCACTGGCGTTCCCTAAACTCAGATGGATTCTCGCGACCTTCTGCCAAAGATGGTGGTTCAGCGGTGAGCTTCAACCCTCGGAGACATACCTGTCTGTCCAAAAGCTCATCGGAGTTGTGTGCTTTGCTGTCGCCGTGATATCCCTGCTCGCTCTTGTGGCTGGATTTGAATTGTAATTGAATACAAAAAGTCTTCGTCATAGGATACTCTGAATGAATCGGATTTTTGCGATAAAAGGCTAAGATATAAGGGCTTTTATT
>ERZ779861.964-NODE-964-length-35223-cov-3.930448_pt1 | contig 35223 bp, 28 predicted proteins | sample MGYA00511558_ERZ779861 | MGnify/ENA primary metagenome ERZ779861 (study PRJEB29588, sample SAMEA2163432) | human gut metagenome | biome: human gut; feature: human-associated habitat; material: faeces | place: Denmark | collected 2008/2010 ...
CCGCCGATCAACTCGCTCCCAACGAATACCTGACCTATCCGATGGAATTCTATTGCTGAACCTTTTGTCGAAGAAGTTGATAAACAGATTTTTTGTCCCCGGTCGTTTTTCGATCGGGGCAGTTTTATGCGTTGGCTTTTGTCTCATTGTATTCGTTTCGATATACATAAGAAGTTTTATTGAAATTTGTCTTGATTTTTTTAGAAACTTGTGTTATAATATATCAAAATATAGGATTGCCATTTATTGATTCAAGGAGGACGATATATTGATTATCGGTAAAAAAGGAAAATATTTTACTGTTGAAGAGAAAAAGACCCATTGGAATGTATTTCGTCGTGAGGGTACATCAGGCGTAAATTACATGATATATAAGACGACGTGTCCGACTGTCGAAGATCTCGCCCGATATGTGGAAAAGAGTGATTTGGTAAAATAGATTTTTGTGTCTAAAAAGCCAAAACTCAATTAAAAAATGGATTTTTATATGATATAATAACATCGATAAAAAGATCGACGGCGGGTTTGAGTATATTACAGATTATATTTGTTATATTGGCAAAACGTCAAGGGCTTGCCTGAACCACTTGTGGCGGGCGCAAGCCGCAACCGTCCATATTTCAGACAGACGTGAAAAATCGTGTTTCCGTATGGCGGTCACTATGATTGACAATTATGCTTATTTTCGTTAAAGTGTCTGAAATACCGATACTTGTTGAGATTTATGATGTTTGATAAATTAAAGAAACGCTTCTCCCGAAAAGAAAAAATAGATTATGTTTTGCCGTCGCATACGGAAATAGTTGATATGCTTTACGATAAGCATCTTGATTTTTCGGACGAAACAGTTATAAAAATTGTTTACGGCGCGAATAATGAGCACAGAGTTGTAATCCTGAAAAACAGCGATGGGTATTTTCGGTATATATTCGAACGCATAGAAGAATATGATGCGGATGAAATGATGTATTTTTCGGGGTATCCCGACAGATTTCCGGCAGAATGGCGAGAGGTCGATGACAGACGTTTTTCGGCTTTCGGTTCCGAGGAAGAGGCATGGAATGATCTGATAGCAACTTCCGAGTACAAGACGTATTTCAATCGTTAATCTAAAAATTAAGCGGTATAATGAATACAATTATACACTTGACAAAAAAGACTTGCTGGTACGATTTTTTTTGCAGTGTTGGAACGGAGAAAAATGAAAAATGGTATCATTAAGGCATTTTGAAAGTTCGGATATTCCGTTTTTGAAAGAGAAAATGGGATATACGGACGAAAATGCACAGGCGTTGCTGAATACATATAAAACACTTGAATATGACGGCAAATATTTTGAAATGTTCGCCGTTATACACGATGGCATAATTGTAGGAAATACTTCGTTATATTATAAATCCGAAGATACTGTTAGCGATGGAATAGAAATTTTGCCCGAATATCGAAATAAAGGATACGGCGGAGAGGCAGTATCTGCTGTTTGCGAAAAGGCAAAGGCGTGCGGGTACAAGTTTGTTATCGCGCAGATACGGATTGAAAATGAAGCAAGTATCAGACTGCACAAAAACGCAGGCTTTTTATGCCTTTTTGAAACGGTAAACAGCCGAAGCAGAAAAGTATATATCTACGGAAGGCAGTTATAAATGAATAAATCGCTTGCTTATAAACCATTACGATTCGCTTATTGACGAAAATAACGACCCTCTTCAAGATACCCCCGCATTACGGGCGTATATGGATAAATGGGACGGTCAAGCGTTTTTTGAAATGCTTGCATTGTCTTCAAACCAAAAGGGTTTGGAGATAGGCTGCGGCACGGGACGTCTTGCCTTTCGCGTTGCTCCTGTCGTTTCGTCATTTTTCGGAATAGATATTTCTCCGAAAACAGTCGAGCGTGCAAAAAAATATTTATCTTTTCCGAATGTTACTTTGATTTGCGGCGATTTTCTCAATTATCCGTTTGATACGGTTTTTGACTTGATATATTCGTCTTTGACATTTATGCACATCAAAGAAAAACGGCAGGCGATAGAAAAGATTTATTCTTTACTGTCGCCGAGCGGAAGGTTTGTTCTTTCGATTGATAAAAATCAAAGCGATATTCTTGATTACGGAAAAAGAAGTCTGAAACTGTATCCGGACGATCCCAAAAAGATTCATTCAATACTGTTTTCCGCCGGATTTAGTAATATTCAAACAAGAGAAACTGAGTTCGCATATTTGTTCTCCGCTGAAAAGAAATAACAAAAAAACAGGCAGCCTTTTGAGGTTGCCTGTTTTAAGTTGTAATGTGTTATGCGATAAGTTCTATTATGAATATCGAAATTATCATCAGCGGAAGAACAATGAGGAAATACCATTTCATCCAAGGATAAACTTTAAGTTCTTTGCCCGTGTTCGCCTCTTCTTTGTATTTGTCAAAGCCCCGGTCGAATTTTTTCACGCAGAACAGAGATATACAAGCAAACCGGGCGGTCGGTGAATGTTATCGGCAAGCAGGGTTTTGCTGTCGAGGATACATCGTCCGCCATCTTGGTGAAAAGCATTTGAAAGCGCATCGAATTCAGCACCGTAATCAAAGCAGGCGGGGGAAACTGTATATCATTTCAATGAATAGCGGATAACTGAAAACAGCGCATAAAAATTCAATAGTTCGGAAGCCTTTCAAGTAACGTATGTCCGTTCTCTTTCAGCCACTTGTTTCTTTCTTTATAATCGGGTAATATACGGCTCACTTCCCGATAAAACGCGGCAGAATGGTTCATCTGCTTTATGTGGCAGAGTTCGTGAACTACCACGCCGTCAAGCACTTCGGGCGGCGCAAGCATCAAAAGCGCATTAAAACTCAAATTGCCTGTCGACGAGCAGCTGCCCCAGCGCGACCGTTGTTTGCGAATGGTTGTTTTACCGTATTTAACGCCGACGGCGGGCGCAAAATATGCCACACGTTCCGGTATATGTTCTTTTGCCGCGGCGACCAACTCTTTGAGTTCGGTTTCCGTAAGCTTTCCGACTGTTGCAAGGCGCGCGCCGCGTTCTTTGACCTTTTTCTGTGTTTTTTCTATCCAATCCGTTTTTGTGTTTATGAATGAGTAAATCTGCGTCTTTGACGCAAATCGCGGCGCTTTTATAATTACGGAACCGTCGTCGCAGACTTTTATCGCTATCGTTTTTCTTTTGCTTCTGATTATTTTATACATTTCAACTGCCTCCTTTTGAAATTATACCATTTTCGCGGACACATATCAAGAATAAAAACACATTTTTTTTCAATTTTGCTTGCGAAATCAAAATTGATGTGATATAATTAAAAAAACGGCAAAAAGGAGTATTTTATATGTCTGTTGCTGAAAAACTGAACAGTTCGCCGATGTATCTGATATGCGGCGGAATCATCGCCTTTGTCGCTGTTGTTTGCGTGATTTTTATGGTGCGCGCATATCGGCAGGGAAAGGCTCTCGGAATGGATACCGTCAAAATGAAGCGTGTTATCGTTTCAAGCGCAACGTTTTCGGTGCTTCCGAGTGTCGGAATATTGCTTGGCGTAATTGCGCTTTCGGGCAGTCTCGGAATCCCGTGGCCATGGCTTCGCCTTTCCGTTATCGGAGCGCTCCACTATGAAACGCAGGTCGCGCAGGGGGCTGCGGAACAGGTCGGAATGAAAGAGCTTTCATCAAGCGAAATGACGGCTTCGGGCTTTGCGACCATAGCGCTTTTGATGAGTATTTGCATTATCTGGGGAATGGTACTTTCCGTCCTCTTCAACAAAAAGTATACGAAAAAACTTGTTTCAAACAATAAAAAGAATGTCGGCGCAGGCTTCGGCGATACCGCAATGACTGCAATGTTTATCGGACTTGTCAGCGCATATATCGGCAGTTACATAGGTGCTTTTGCTTCATCCGAGGGATTGTTCACTTTTAAAGGCGATTGGACGCCTTTGCTGGTGGTTGCGGTTTCCGCTGCTGTTATGGCTCTTTTCGTGTACCTTTCATCCAAAAAGAAATTCGCTTGGGTAGACAGTTTTTCGATTGCCGTCAGTATGCTTGTGGGAATGGCTGCGGCAGTTGTTGTCAAACTCATATAAAGGGGGAACGGGAAAATGGACGAAAATAAAGATTTGAACTGGGAAAAATACAGCAAAAAAACTCATATTATCGGAAGAACCGTCAGCATTATCGCGCTTGTTATGCTTGTCGGCGCACCGTTCCTTATCGGCACTTATCTCGGCGCGATGCCCGACCTTGCCGCAACCGCAAAAGGCTTTGTTGCGGTCGGTCTTGTATGGCTTGTCAGCAGCATTGCCGAATTTCTTATTTATACACCTATGCTCGGCTCAGGCGGCGGTTATCTTGCGTTTATAACGGGAAATCTGATAAATATGAAGATTCCGTGCGCCGTCAATGCCCGCGATATGGTCGGCGCAAAAACGGGAACGCGCGAAAATGAGATAATCTCGACGCTCTCCATTGCAACATCATCTCTTGTTACGATAGTTGTTCTTGCCGTCGGCGTTGCAATACTTACACCGCTTCGCCCCGTGCTTGAAAGCCCGATGCTCCAGCCTGCGTTTGCAAACGTCGTTCCCGCACTTTTTGGCGCAATGGCATACAAATACTATCGCAAAAATATAAAGGTTGCAATAGCGCCTCTTGTTTTGATGAGCGTTCTTTTTATTCTTGTTCCGTCTCTTGTATCCTCGACGAGTTTTATGATTATTCCGTCGGGCGCAATTGCGATAGGAATAGCGTTTTTCTTCTATAAAAAGGGAAAGAGGGCAAACAAATGATTCATCTTCTTTGGATAATTCCGCTCTGCATTATCGGCATACTTTTGCTGCTCGTTCTTGTCGCCGTGATAAAAACGCTGCTTACACCCGCAAAAGTCTCAGAATATAAGGCAAATGAAAACGAAAATGAGTCTCTTCGCCTTGCCGAAAAACTGTCTGCGATGATCAAGTATGACACGACTTCGCATTCGGGTGTTGATGAAGCGGAAAAATTCCGCGGCTTTCATAAAGTTTTGGAAGAACTTTTTCCGCTTGTACATAAAAACCTCGAAAAAACCGAAATTGACGGAAATCTGCTCTATTATTGGAAAGGCAAAAGCCACGATAAGCCGATACTTCTGATGAGCCATCAGGATGTTGTCCCCGCAGAGGGTGTTTGGAAACATGAACCTTTTTCGGGTGATATTGCAGACGGTAAAGTTCACGGCAGGGGAGCGTCCGATACAAAATGCTCCGTTATGGCTTTTTTTGAAGCGGTTGAGCAACTTCTCGCAGAGGGGTACGAACCCGATGTTGACGTATATCTTGCGTCTTCCTGCACCGAAGAGTGGGCGGGTGACGGCGCGCCGAAAATAGTTGAAGAACTGAAACGCCGCGGTGTTGAACTGTTTTTGCTCTGCGATGAGGGCGGCGGAATAATCAGCGAACCCATCGGCGGAATCCACGGCAACTTTGCAATGGTTGGCATTTTTGAAAAGGGTAAAGGTGACGTTGAATTTACTGCAAAAAGCACAGGCGGTCATGCAAGCGCCCCGTCGAAAAACACACCTATCGCAAGACTTGCCGCTTTTGTGAATGAGGTGGAAACAAAATCTCCTTTCAAAAAGAAAATGATGCCCGAGGTTGCCGCAATGTTCAAGGCGCTTGCTCCGTATGCTTCATTCGAACTTCGGCTCATTCTCGGAAATCTTTGGCTTTTCAAACCTCTTCTTGCCGCTCTTCTTCCAAACATCAGTGCACAGGCGGGCGCTATGTTGAAAACTACGATTGCCTTTACTATGCAGTCTGGCTCGGACGCCTACAATGTCATTCCGCAGGAAGCAACGCTTGGCGCAAATATGCGTTTTATTCCGCATCAGGGTGAAAAAGAAAGCCTTGAAATCATCACGGCTCTTGCAAAAAAACACGGTCTTGAAACCCGCGTGCTTCATGCAAATGATTACACCGAACCTGTCGATATTCACGGCGAGGCGTATACGCTTTTTACAAAAGTCATTGCCGATACTTTCCCCGGGCTTCCGTCATCGCCTTATGTTATGACGGGTGCCACTGACGCACAGTTCTACCAGCCGATATGCAAAAACTGTCTGCGTTTTGCTCCCGTTATCTACGGTCCCGAACAGATGAAAGGTATGCACGGACTTGACGAGAACATTGAGTATAACTGTCTGCCCGGCGCGGTAAGGTTTTATAAGAATCTGATAAAGGCGCAAAAGAGGTGATTTGTTTGAAAATGCTTAACGGCGAGGAATTCAGTTTTAGTCGTTTTTGCAATCACTCTTATACTTTGTTTGACAGTTGCAAGAAAGACTATGGGTGTATTATTATATTGCACGACGGGCTCAATAAAAACGCGCAGATAATGAGTCCGACACCTTCGGAAATTGATGAGATAAACAATTATCCGAATACCGACCTTGTCCGGATTACGGGGCTTGACCAAGCGGGTTTTGAGTATTTTATCAAAAACTACGGTCACAAACTGAAAATCGTTGATTTTTTCAAGCTTAAATCGGTAGAAGACTTGTCTCTGCTCGGAACGCTTCCGAATCTTGAATATGTAAGCCTTTTTCATAATCAAAGAATTACATCCCTGTGGGATATGAGCGGCAATAAATCTTTGAAGGGGCTTTCTATATTGGATTTCAGCAGGCTTAAAAGCATTGACGGTATCGGGGCAGCTCCTGCATTAAAATATTTTAATATCGGAAACGCCGTTTGGTCTCGCTCCGTTATAGATTCTTTTATGCCTCTTTCGAATACCAATTTGGAATGTGTGAATTTCAGCGGGAAAAAAATTGCAGACGGAAACTTTTCGTTTCTTGAAACAATGCCGTATTTGAAATATTTTTCGGGATATATGCTTACCACAGAACAGTGCGCATGGTTGTTTGAAAATTATCCGCAAGTTGATATTTTTCCGAAAGGAACACAACCCGACAGGCTGAAAGGCGTCGTTTACTTCGACGATTATCCCGATTATTCGGGAAAGTCGGACGGTCACGTCGCTTGTATGGTAGGAAAAGGCAAACGTGTATTTGCCCGTGCGGGAAACGAAGCAAAAATACAAAAATGTATTGAAGAGTTTGCTTTGCTGAAAGAAAAATGCAGAGGGAAAACCTATCGGGAATGCTTTGAATAATAACAGAAAAAAAGCCTCTGAAATGCATAAGACCGTAAAAACAGCATACATTTACAAAAAATATCCGACGCGAATTTTGAGGTTCGCGTCGGATAATCTATATGTACCGCATATCGGTATAACATTCTTTTTATTTGCGCAGATATGCGTGTTTTGTCAATATTTGAAGCCGTCGCTGAAAAGCGACGGCTTCAAAACTATATGATATTTTCAGACGGTTGGTATATCAGTCGTTGACCTTCTTCTTTTTAATGCAAACGGCTGCGCCCGCAAGTGCGGTCAGAGCCATAATGCTCCAGAAGAAAACGCTGAGTTCATCGCTCGTCGGAGGTGTTTCTTTCGGAGGATCGTTTTCGTTGTCTATTGTGATTCTTCCGAGAGGTTTGGCGTATTCTTCGCCGACAACACCGCCGAGTTTATCGGTTATATATTCAACAAGAACTTCATCAAGAAGTATGCCTGTATCAAGTTGCTCGGTCGAACTTGCGAACGCATAGTAAGTGTCACCGCCTGCGGCAACAAAGTTGTTTGTGATAACGGCATATTTTGCGTTTTTGTCAAACGGCTTGCCGTTCACTTCGGTTATTCTTACTCTCTGAATGCTCTTCGGTCCGAAATAGGACGAACCGGGATATTCGGTGTCCGCTTTGTCGTATGTCGGTTTGGTATAAACCGTAAACTTAATGCCTGCAACCTGCGGAAAACCGCCGAGGCTTTCGGGAAGTGCCTGCGTGGACGCTTCAAGAGCTTCGAGCAGCTGCTGACCGGAAACATAAACAATCGCAAGGCTGTTGCCGAACGGGAGAACTGTATTAACGTCTTTCTTCGTCAGATCTCCTTTATGGAGCCAAGCGCGGATTCCGCCGCCGTTTGTAAGAGCAACAACATTCTCTTCGGGAACGGTAAGTTCAACCGTGCTCTTGATTTTCCACATCATAGCATCCGTGATAAGGTCGCCGAGGTTTGTTTCTTCGGTTCTGTTTCCGGGTGCTTTGTCGCCGTTGAGTTCAACTTCGGATTTTGCAACAACGGCTCCGAATTCAGCGTCGATACGCGCGATGATTTTGTTTGCTTCCGCCTCAACCGCCGCGTCGCTTCCGCCCTCGTATTTTTTCATATCGAGAAGTTCGTTTTTCTCGATCTTCTTTGTTGTGTTGTCAATAACGATAACGCCGATATTTGCAAATGCCGTTCCCGTTGACTGAATGGGAAGTTTTTCTTCGCCGTAACTTGTCATAACGGTGTGAGAGTGACCGTCGATAATGAAATCAACGTTTGTAAGCGCTTTATAAAGGTCGTAAGATGTATTGGGCTCAGAACTTGCGTCAACGCCGAGGTGAACGATACCGATAACAACATCCGCCCCGTTCGATTTAAGCGTATCAACCTCTTTTTGAGCTGCCGCCTTCATTTTGTCACCCGCAAGGAAAGAGAGTCCCTTGATGAGCGCCGGATTTGCTTTTGTCTGCGCTTCGGGAGTTTCGAGACCGAAAAATCCGACCTTGACATCCCCGAGGTCTTTTATCGCAGATGCGTCATAGAGCAGTTTTCCGTCCGTTCCGAGAACGTTTGCGCAAAGAACCTTGCCTTTGAATTTCGACAGGTTGCTCTGTGCCTGAGCCGCACCGTAGTCGAATTCGTGGTTGCCGAGAGTTACGAAGTCGTATCCGACAGCGTTCATCATCTCAATCGCGTCAGCACCTTTGGAAACGCTGACGTATGCGGAACCCTGAGAAAAGTCGCCTGCGTCTACGAGAAGCACTTTCGCGCCCTTAGCCTCGTAATCGGCCTTGACTGCCGCGAGTTTTGCGTATCCCGTGATGGAACCGTGAACGTCGTTTGTGTGAAGAATAACGGTCTTGCCGTCATATTCACCTGCGGCGAACGCGGGGAGCGCTGCAAGGCTGAGAACCAAGCAGACGGTCAGCAGGATACTGAAAAGCCTTTTTTTCATGTGTTTACCTCCTGATCTGATTTCCGAAGCCGGCATAGAATTTTCGGCTCCGATTTATTGTTCCGTTGTCATTGTATCACAGTTTGGCACGAAATGCAAGAGGAAAAAGACATTTTTTTAACTTTTTGAAAAGATTATTCAGAAATTATTGCATATCCGGGCTTTGATTATATAAGTCAAGCTTCAGACTTCATAAAAAATAAAGATAACTTTTCGTAGAGTATATACCTTTACGAAATATATTACCATTATACATCATTGGTCTGTTTTTGTCAACCTATATGACACACTAATGTAAACTTTATGAAAAAAAACAACGAAGAATACGCGGCGTGTAAGCGATAATGGAATATTTGCAGAGTTTTTTATCGGTTTTGTTTTCGTAAAGGTATATACTCTATGAAATTTGCTGTTGAGGTGAACATTATGGAAAAATATAAAGGCAGCATAACACGAGAACAGTTTTTGTTTTTTGAAACACGGACAGTCGCGCGACTGTTATCAGACGGAAGGACACCCGTTGAAATACAATCTGAAATTCTTGAAAATAATCTTTTTCAATTTCCTACCGAAAGAATGGTTGACAATATTTGCAGGGCGTGTCTTCGCAGGCTGAATGCTCTTGACGACAAATACTTGATTTCCGTTATTGGCAGTGCATCCGTCTCTGTTGCAAAACAGGTAAATTTGTATGCAATGATGAGAGAAAACGGAATTGTTCATGATTTTATGGTAACGGTAATCGGCGAGAAGTACAGAACGCAGAATTTTGAACTTTCAAAAAAAGACCTGAATATTTTTATTCTTGAATTATGTGAACAAAACGAAGAACTTGCGACATGGAGCGACGCCACTTGGCAAAAAATACGTCAGGTCTTGATGCGCTGTCTTGTTGAATGCGAATATGTTGATTCTTGTCGCTCAACGAAACTGAATCCCGTTTGGATAACTCCGGAACTGTTGGACGGCATTCATCGAAACGGTGATTATGATGCGCTTGCTGCGTTTAATTGCTTTGAGTAAGGAAGTGTTTATATGGCTGATGATATGATAGATATTAAAAAGTTGCTTGAAAAGGTCGAAACGCGACTGTCCGAACCGTCATTTCTAAAAAATCAAGGTTTGTCAAATGAAGTTGGCATTCATGTTTTCTGTTACAATCCGAAAGACGAAGAACTTGTTGCGCATTGTTTCAAAAAACTCGCGGAAGACACGACAAAACCATTTCACTTGATTGAGTGTGACTTGTATAAAATTTTTCTTGATATATGCGACGGAAAAGGTATAACAAACAAAATCAAAGACATTGAAGAAAAGAAAGGTTCAGACTTCATTCTTGCACAGCTTCAAAAAACCGCGTCACCGCAGGCGTTTGTCGAGCGGATGAAATACGAACCGCACCGTGCCGGAGATATTCTGCTTATAACCGGAGTCGGCAAAGTTTACCCCTTTATGCGCTCGCACATTATTCTTGACAATATCCAGCACCTGTTTGCCGATATCCCGGTTCTCATGCTTTATCCCGGCGTATATAACGGTCAGGATCTTGAACTGTTCGGCAAGTTTTTGGACGGACACTATTACAGAGCATTCAATCTGCTTTAACGGAGGAAAAAATGAAACTGAAACAAATTTACAAATCGGATATAGACCGTGACATCAACGGTGTTATAAAGGTCGCCCAAGATGATGATGCAAGCGTTGCGCAGGAGTTGCGCGAATACATAATAACGCGCGAGCTGCGATCACACTTTAACACCTTTTTCGGCAATTATGAAAAATCTCTTTCCTCTCCGACCGATAAAATCGGTGTTTGGATATCGGGCTTTTTCGGCAGCGGTAAATCGCATTTTCTCAAAATGCTTTCGTATATCCTTTCAAACAAAGTCGTTGCCGGAAAACACGCCGTTGACTATTTCGCGGATAAGTTTGATGATCCGATGATGTTCGCCCTGATAGAGCGGTGCGTTGCCGTTCCGACGGATACGATTTTGTTCAATATTGATGCAAAAAGTCCGACCGAAAAAGATAAGACCGCAATATTGAAAGTGTTTACAAAAGTTTTTTACGAGCATATCGGTTTTTACGGCGATGATCTGAAAGTTGCAAAGCTCGAACAGTTTGTCGATCGACAGGGTAAGACCTCTGAATTCAGAGAAACCTTTGAACGCATAAACGGCTCCCCGTGGACGGAAGCGCGTGACGCTTTTGCCTTTTTTGAGGACGATATAGTTCAATGTCTTGTTTCCGTTCTCGGAATGAGTGAGTCCTCTGCAAGAGATTGGTTTAACGGAACCGAAAACACGGAAATGAGCATTGAACGTCTTGTTACCGAGATAAAGGAATACATTGACGGCCGCGGCAAAGATTACCGCCTTCTTTTCTGCGTTGACGAGATAGGACAGTACATCGGTTCGGATAACAATCTTATGCTGAACCTGCAAACGATAGTCGAAGAAATCGGCAGTCGCTGTAACGGACGTGTCTGGGTCATGGTAACAAGTCAGGAAGCGATAGACTCCGTTACAAGTGTTCGCGGCAACGACTTTTCCAAGATCACAGGCAGATTTAATACCCGTCTCAGCCTTTCGTCTTCCTCCGTTGATGAAGTTATCAAAAAAAGAATACTTGCAAAGAACGATGCCGCCGCGGAAATGCTCCGTTCCGATTATGCAAAATACAGCGCTGTTCTGAAAAATCTTTTTACTTTTTCAAACGCCGCCGCAGACATGAAAGGCTATTCCAACGAAACCGAATTTGTTGAAACTTATCCGTTTATTCCGTATCAATTTCGCTTAATGCAGAATGTTTTGGCTGAAATCCGCAAACACGGCAATTCGGGTAAGCATCTCGCTGCGGGAGAGCGCTCCATGCTCTCCGGCTTTCAGGAAGTCGCCCAAAAAATCGAAAATGAGGACGACACGGCACTTGTACCTTTCTGCCTGTTCTATGACACCGTTCACACCTTCCTTGAAAGCAGCATTCGTCGCGTTATAGACCGCTGTAAGACCGCCGCAGAGAACAATGACGTCCTTGTTCCTTTCGACGTTGATGTTTTAAAACTTCTTTATCTTATCAGATATGTTGATGATGTAAAGGGGAATGTTGATACCGTCACGACCCTTATGATAAACAATGTAGACTGCGAAAAAATAACGCTTCGCGCCGAGATCAGAGAATCCCTTGATCGCCTTATCTCGCAAAACTATATCGCCCGCAACGGTGATATATATACGTTTCTGACGGATGATGAACAGGAAATAGCGCGCGAAATTCGCAATACGACCGTTGACAGCGCAAGCATAACGCAGGCTATCGCTCAAATGATATTCGGCAGCATATACGAATCGAAGAAATTCAGATACAACGGCAAGTACGATTTCCCGTTTGACCGATTTGTGGACGAGACCTTAATAGGAACCCCGTCCGGCGCTGTCAGACTTCGTTTTGTAACCGTTGCTTCCGAAATGTACGGCGGCGGAGATGAACGTTTTTGTATGCAATCTCATGGCGGAAACGAAGCCATCGTTGTTCTTTCCGATGAGTATTCATATTTTGAGGAAATCGAAAACGCACTCAAAATAAGAAAGTTTTGCAAGAGTCGAAACATCTCCCAACTTCCCGAAACAATTCAGCGTATTATCCGAAGCCGTCAACAACAGGCTTCCGAGTACGAAAAACACGCCGAAGAACTCGTTTCAAACGCTATTGCGTCCGCAACGTTCTATGCTGCGGGAGAAAAACTTGATATACGCGCAGGCGGGGCAAAAGAAAAAACAGATACGGCTCTTTCATTCCTCGTTGAGAGTGTTTATTCCAAGCTTGGACTTGTTCGCAACTTCTGCGAAAGCGATGCCGAAATATTAAAAATCCTTTCAAAGGAAGATCGTGCCGCCGACCTTTTCGGCTCCGACCCGAACGCAGAAGCTCTTGCCGAAATAGATACATATCTGCGCCTTCAATCCGAACGCGCGCTTCCGACCTCCATGGGCGATATTCAGCGCCGTTTTCAGAAAGAACCGTACGGCTGGCGCGAGATTGATATTGCCGCCCTCGTTGCCGCACTTGTTGCAGAGCAGAAGATTTCCGTATCTTATGCGGGAAATCTGATTCAACCGTCCGATGTGAATTTTCCCAACTATCTGCGCCGCCGCACCGAAATTGACAAGGCTGCCGTCAAACGCCGCGTGGCTGTTCCCGACAATCTGCTCCGCAATGCAAAACGCGTGATAGGCGAATATTTTAATGTTATGGATATTCCGTCCGACGAAGACCGTTTAATAGGCTTTATAATCGACTCTTTCACAAAGCAAAAAGCTGAACTTGAAGCCCTTCTTTCTTCTGAATACCGAGAAAATAAATATCCGGATAAAAAGGTCGTCGAAAGAGCTGTTGAACTTTGCAATGCTGTTCTTTTGCAACGGCGCGATAATGTTTCGCTTCTCCGAAAAATCGTTGATTCGGAAAACGAACTGCTTGACTCCTCCGAGGATATGAACGATGTAAACGGCTTCTTCAAAAATCAGAAGCCGATATTTGACAGCGCATTCTCTCTTGTGTCCTCACTTGCGCCCGAATCCGAATATCTGAATGCGGATAAAGACGCTGTTCGGATAATCGGCGAGATTAAATCTGTGTTGAAATCCGAAAGACCGCATCGTCGCATAAGCGAACTGCCGGAACTGACATCCTCTTTGGCAAAAATATATTCCGAGCTGCTCAACGCAAAGAAAGAAGAAGTTTTTGCTGAAATTACCGCCGCGATGGGTGAAGTACATCAGACTGCGGGAATAGATCAAAAAGAAATCGTTCATGCCGCAGATGAAGCCTTTGAAGAAAAGAAAGCCGAAACCTCCGCCGCTTTAAGCCTGACGGAGCTTGACGCCTTAAAAATCAGAATTGACGGCGTTCGCTGTGGTTTTCTTAAAAACCTCATCGTAAAAACCGAATCCGGCGAAGATACCGTCACTTTGAACCGCGCAAGCATTTGCTATACCGCAACTCTTCGCACGGAGGCCGATATCGACGAATATCTTGCGGAGATTCGCGAAAAGCTTGTTGAAAACCTTGCCGATCACGATGCCCTCCATATCATTTGAATTTGAAAAGGATAGATAGTTATGAACAAGACCGCAATTAAGAATTTTGCCGTAAACGCCCGCGTTTCTCTTATGGAAGCAGCAAGACAGCGCGCCTATGAATACGAAATCGTAGCAGGCGCCGAACCCGACCGAAATCTCACCGCCGTCGGCGGCAGAGTTCTGTCCTCCTCAGAAAAAGAGCAGCGAAAAAAACTTGTTTCCGAAATTTCCGCAAAGGGCTACGAGCAGGTGATTGAGGAGGCTGCATATACGTGGTTTAACCGCTTTGCCGCTCTGCGATATATGGAAGTCAACGGTTATTTGCCGTCCCATATCCGTGTTTTTACGGATGAAATCGGCTCATTCAAGCCCGAAATACTTAAAGAAGCGATGTCCGTTGAAATTGACGGGCTTGATCGTGCACGCGTTTTTGACTTGATAGACAAGCAGGATAACGAGGGTCTGTTTAAGTATCTTGTCATAACCCAATGCAATGCGCTCGGAAAGGCTCTGCCCGGAATGTTCGAGCATATCTCCGACTATACCGAACTCCTTTTTCCGAACAACCTTTTGCGCCCCGACAGCGTTCTTGCAAAAATGGTTGAAGATATTCCCGAGGCGGATTGGCAGGATGCGGAAATAATCGGTTGGCTTTATCAATACTACATAACCGAAAAACACGAAGAGGTCGTCGATCCTCTTCATTCAAGGACCGTAAAAAAAGAGGATATTCCTGCTGCTACGCAGTTATTTACCACCGACTGGGTCGTTAAATATGTTATCGACAACTCGTTAGGCAGATATTGGATTGAACGAAACCCCAAGAGTAATCTCTCCGAAAAACTCGAGTTTTTTGTAACCCCGAAAAACGGAGAAATTACCTATATAAATGAATCTGTTTTACCGGAAGAACTTAAAGTTTTTGACCCGTGTTGCGGTTCCGGACACTTTTTGACATACGCTTTTGATGTTCTTATGCAAATATATTCGGAAGCCGGATGGTCTGAACGAGAAGCTGCGGCAAGTATTGTTCGAAACAATCTTTTCGGGCTTGACATTGATGACCGCGCGGGGCAACTTGCATATTTTGCCGTAATGATGCGTGCGCGCAAGTATAATCGTGGAATCTTCCGAGAAAAAGTTTCTCCGAATATATTCGCATTGAAAGATTCGTCTTTCTTGACCGATGACTTGATAGAAGCCGTGACCGGAGATGATATTGTTAAAAAGTCTCTTTTTGAATTGCGTGACGTTTTTTCAAACGCAAAAGAATTCGGCAGCCTTGTTCATGTTCCCGACATTGACCTGACGCTTGTTTTATCTGTCGCAACAGCTTTTTGTGAAAGGTTTGCTGATGATCTTATGACTTCGGCATATCAGGAGACGGTTACGGATAATTTAATTCCGTTGATTAAGCAAGCAATCATACTTTCCGGTAAATATGAAGTCGTTGCAACAAATCCGCCGTTTTTGAATAAGTTTGATGCAACACTCAAAAAGTTTTTGACGAAAGAATATAAGGACTATTCGTCAGACCTTTTCAGCGTCTTTATGTATCGCAATTTTGATTTTTGTAAGGAAAACGGCTATTCTGGGTTTATGACGCCGAATGTATGGATGTTTATAAAAAGTTATGAGAAACTAAGGAATTACATTCTGAAAGAAAAAAACATTGTTTCGCTCATTCAAATGGCAAAAGGGGCATTCTTCAAGGAAGCGACTGTTGATATTTGCGCATTTATCCTAAAAAACGCTAAAGAAAATATAAAGGGACTATATTTTCGTTTGGAAGATTTTAAGGGCGGAATGGAAGTACAACGTGAAAAAGTCCTTGAAGCATTAGCAAACAAAAACTGCGGCTATTTCTATGAAACTACTGAATCCAACTTCTCCAAAATCCCCAGCTCGCCGATAGCTTATTGGCTTTCGCACAAAGTATTCGAATGCTATATACATAGTGAAACAATGGAAAAAGTTGCGCATCCGAAAGTTGGCATGCAAACTTCTAATAATGATAAATATCTTCGACTTTGGCAGGAAGTAAATTTTTCTGAATTTATCGGGAACAGTTATGGCTTAAAGTGGATTAAATATTTGAAAGGTGGTATGTATCGAAAGTGGTATGGAAATTTGGAATTTATTCTTTTTTATAATTATTCACCCGAATACATATTAAGTCAACCACATTCAAGGGTTTTAGGACTGAATTTTTTAAGTATGAAAAAATGTACGTGGACAGATCTGACTTCTGGTGACATCAGCTTTCGATTTGCTCCAGATGATACTTTTTACGATATTTCAGGACATTGTTTTTTTCCTGACGAGAAAGATCAATATTGGCTTTTAGCATATTCAAATACTAAGTTTTTTTCTGAGATGAAGAAAGTATTTAATTCTACATTTCACTGTCAGTGTGGCGATGTTGCAAAAATAGTAGTGCCGCATTTAGGGGAAAAACAGAAAAATAATGTTTCAGATATATCAAAAATGAATGTTCATATGTCAAAACTTGATTGGGATTCCTACGAAACCTCATGGGACTTTAAACGAAACCCAATGATATAGGAGGTTCTTATGAAAAAAATTATATGTTATCACGGAACAACAATCGATAGATGCGAAGAGGTGTTAAAAAGTAACGTTTTAAAAAAGACAAATGTAGAGAGATGTCGATATAAAGGAACAACTCCGGGTTTTGTATATGTAACAAAAAGGTTGTGTGATGCTATTGATTTTTCGACGAGACCTGAAGAAGGAAAGGGAAAAGACCATTTGACTTTTTGCGTTTTTAAAATAATAATTGACGAAAATGAATTATTGCCGGACAATGACGAGGCGGCTTGGACATCGACGATATCTCCTGATGGCTATAAAGAATGTTATAGAATTGAAAGAGATTTGTTGATAAACAAAGATGTAATAGCTCTTTTAAAAAAAACGCATCAACACTAATCGTGAATTAGGTACTTATATGCAAGAATGTCAGATAAATCCTGAAATTGCCGAACAAGAAAAATGGATTTTATTTTAATTTAGGATAATTGAAGTAATGATTAGGAGTAAGATGTATAATGGGAAAAAAGAAAAACTATCATGAGTGTCTAACAACACCTTTTGAAACCGGAATCAACAATTTCACGGAAGTAGCAAGGTACTTTATGTATTATGCACCGGAAATTGATAGTGCACAAAGTGCTGGCGTTTTTTCTCCGGAAACGGAAGAAGAGAGCTTGACAGACATGCTCAACAGAGCAGGCTTGAAGAAAAAAAGTGTTTTCATGCAACGAATACATGAATCTTCATGGAAAAAAGTCGATTTTGAAAATGATAATCTTGACTTTGAAAATCCACGTTTTCTATGCAGTCGATATTCCAAAGAATCAGAACTACACGCACTATTAAGGCATATAAGAAACGCATTGGCGCACGGACATATCTATGTATGGCGTAAGAAAAAGAAAGGTGATTACATATTTCTTCTTGATAAAAATGCGTCAAAGAACGGGAGATCTTCTAAAATTACTGCAAAAATGATGCTTTCGTATACGATTCTTGAAAGGTGGAAAGCAATTCTTGAGAACAGAGTTGCAGTTGGTGAATAATATGGAATTATATTTAATCAGTAAAAATCTGATTTCCGAAACAATAGAAAATTTCTTGGTTGAAATGAAAAAAGATTTGTAAAAAAGGAGAAAGAGATGTCCCGTTTAATTTCCGAAAAATATACTGCATGGAAAGCTGAATGCGAAGAACGTTTTCAGCAGTTAAAAAAGAACGAAGAAGAATTGAACAGAATTTTTATTGATATTTACGGTTTGCAGGACGAGCTGACGCCCGATGTGGCGGATAAGGATATAACCGTTCACCGTATATTTGATACAAAAGATGATGTTCCCGATTCGATGAAAGGCAGCAATTATGTGCGCACAAAGAAAGATGAGATAGTCTCGCTTATCTCTTATGCCGTCGGCTGTACGTTCGGCAGATATTCGCTCGACGTGGACGGGCTTGCCTATGCCGGAGGAGAATGGGATTCAAGCAAGTATAAAACCATCATTCCGGATAGCGATAATATCATACCGATTTGCGACGATGAGTATTTTGATGATGATATAACAGGCAGATTTGTTGATTTTGTGCGGCAGGTATACGGAGAAGAGACCTTGGAAGAAAACCTGAAATTCGTTGCGGATGCGCTCGGAGGAAAGGGAACGCCGCGCGAAGTTATCAGAAGCTACTTTTTGAACGATTTTTATGCCGACCACTTAAAAACTTATCAAAAGCGACCGATATATTGGCTTTTTGACAGCGGAAAAAAGAACGGGTTCAAGGCGCTTATATATATGCACCGTTATCAGCCGGATCTGTTGGCAAGAATGAGAACCGACTATGTGCATGAGCAGCAGGAACGTTATAGAACGCAGCTTGCAATGATCGATTCATCGGAGCAGAACGCAACGTCAACGGAGCGCGTCAAACTTGAAAAAAGAAGGCAGAAATTGCAGGCACAGGCGGCGGAGATTGCAACTTTTGAAGAAAAAATACATCATCTTGCGGATAAAATGATTGAAATTGACTTGGACGACGGCGTAAAGGTTAATTATGCAAAGTTTGACGATGTTTTGGCAAAAATTAAATAACAGGCTTTGCGACGGCAGAGACCTGTTTAACGGACAGTTAGATTGATATAATAAGGTAAAGAATATGCAAAAAGAGAATATTGAAAGCACTTTGAGGGAGCGTTTTTCGGCACCTCTCGGGGAGTATTGCAGGCGAAGAATAGTTTTTTGGAAGGATTCGGAGAGATCCTTTGATTCGCTTTTTGATGAAATCGAGTTGGACGGCGTTAAAAAATTCCGTTTGACCGGAAAGAATAATTTTGAGGCAAAAAAACTGTTCCTTGCGGACGATATAAACTCGAACTATCTTGTTTACGATCCCGTGGTGTTTGAGCGCGAAAAGGACGATTGGTTGCTTGATATCCGTCTTGCAAACGAAACATTCAGCGCGGACATGATGTCTATGCGGCTTGCCGATCTCGGCATTCCGCAATCGCAAAGCGCATATAAGGCGATGCGTATGTATTCGGCGTTTTTCAACAGCCGTGAACGGACGGAAAAGCTGAAGCGGTTCGGAAGCGATTTAACAAATATCGGGCAGCTGCATATTGATATCGCCGCGGTGCTTGCGGGAACAGATGATAACACGGTTTTCGGAGTGACGGAGGCGCTGCTGTCTTCGGATCTTGATACGGAAAAAAACGAAGTTATACGCGCTGTGGAAAGATTCGGAAACCTTGATGCGTTTTACGAGATGATTTCGCGGTTTTCGGGGTTTGTTTTCTCCGACAGGCTATCTCTTCTTCCGCTTGCGGAGCATATTCTTCTCTCGGCGTTTTCGGTAACTGCACCGGAGGCTCTTTTGAAAGGGCTTGAAAACCGTGTATCGGAGGCTCATGCGAAAAGCTGCTATGCTTTTGCGGACGGCTGGATGCGTTCACAAAACAGCCGCGCGCTTTATGACCTTTGCCGTGCGGTTGAACAGGCGTGCGGGCTTGTGTCAAGGTTCGGACGCGCAGATGTTGAAATGCTGCTGTCGTGCGATATATTCCCTTGCATAAACGAGTGTATTCTGCACACGTTTATGACGGAGGCGTGCGAGAATGTTGTTCGTGTTGATTTGATTTTGAAGACGGCGGATATACGCAGAACCATGAAATGGTACGAGCCCGTAAGAAATTATTTTGACGGAATGGTCGCCGTTTCCGAAATGAGGGCTTTTGAGATTTCTCATTCGGGCGGTTTTCATTATGCGGAACCGAAAGAACTTTGGGCGGCATATATCAAAGAGCTCTATCTGCCGGATATGTATTACAGAAATTTTCAGACCGCTTTTATGAAAAGTCTGCGTCAGGGGTATTCCGAGATCGGAGACTTGTTTAAGAGTGTTTCCGAATATGTTGAGAATATATACAAAAACAGATTTCTTTCGGAAATCGGAACATTGTGGTCGAATTTGTCGCAGGATGACCTTGCGGCGAACGGTACGGTTCACGGTATAAAAAAACAGAGAGATTTTTATTCGGAAGAGGTTCTGCCTTTGTCCGAAAACGGACGTGTTTATGTTATAGTTTCCGATGCGCTTCGGTATGAGGTTGCGGCGCGTCTTGCGGTTGAGTTGAATTCGGGAATGAGCGGTTCGGCTTCCGTTGACGCGGTTTTTGCGGAACTGCCGTCTGTTACAAAAACAGGAATGGCGGCGCTGCTTCCGCACAAAAAACTTGAGCTGACGGAAGATATGTCCGTTCTGTGCGACGGTGAGGCGACGGACGGAACGGCGGCACGGGAGAGAATATTGCGTTCCGCGGCAAGTGAAAGTATTGCAATTACATATAATGATTTTCTTTCGCTGAAAAAGAACGAAAAGCGCGATAAGGTAGGAAAGGCGAAGATAGTTTATATCTATCATAATCGTATAGACGCGATAGGGGAAAGTCCGATAACGGAAAACAGCGTTTTTGAGGCTTGCGAAACGGCGATCGACGATTTGAAAAACCTTGTGCGCGTTATTGTGAACGATTTGAGCGGAACGAACATTTTGATAACGGCGGATCACGGGTTTATTTATACATATATGCCTTTGAGCGAGACGGAAAAGGTTTCCTGCTTTGCGGAAAACGGCGTTGCGGCAGAGATAGATAAGAGGTATATTATCGCAACAGCGGACGGCGGGCTTGAAAATCTTATGAGGGTCTGTCTGAAAAATTTGAACACAAGGTTTTTGATGTTCGCGCCGCGCGAATATGTGAGAATCAAAAATGCCGGCGGCGGACAGCGATATGTGCACGGAGGAACATCCTTGCAGGAAGTTGTTATCCCTGTATTGACTTACAAAAATATTCGCAGGGATTCAAAAAAGTTTGTTGATATAACCGTGGCTGAATTACAGCTGATAAGCCGAAGCAGAAAAATCAACAACGGTATCTTTTCCGTTGATCTGTTTCAAAAACAACCGGTCGAAGGAAAGACCGTTGCGGGAGTTTATGATATCTTTTTGGTTGATTCGAGCGGAAAGGAAGTCAGCGACAGGCAGTCCGTTATAGCGGACAGGCAAAGTAAAAGAGACGAGGAAAGAACTTTCCGCGTGCGTTTGACGCTGAAAAGTGTTCAGTTTGATAAAAATGCGATATACTATCTGACGGTCGCGGAGCGTGAAGGAAATGCAGAGCCTGTGAGAACGGAGTTTTCCGTGGATATTGCATTTTCCGGTGATTTTGATTTTTAGTGGGGGAGTTTTGTTTTGGATAATCTTGACAGAAAACTAATCGATTCTTTTCAGGGCAAAATCGTGCGAAAAGACTTGACGGCGATGATGAAACGCGGAATAAACGTTCCGACCTTTGTTTTGGAATATCTGCTCGGTATGTATTGTTCAACGGATGATGAGACGGCAATAGAAACAGGGGTTGCAAAAATTAAAAAAATTCTTTGCGAAAACTATGTGCGCCCGGACGAGAGCGAAAAGATAAAATCGAGGATTCGCGAGTGCGGAGAGTATACGGTTATTGATAAAATCGAGGTTTCGCTTGATGAACGCGAGGATCTGTATGTCGCACGTTTCACAAATTTGAAAATCAAGCCGTTTGAAATTTCGACGGATCTTGTCGTGGAAAACACAAAACTCTTGACAGGCGGAGTTTGGTGCATTTTGCGTATAGGGTACATTCCTCTTTCCGAGAGAGCTTCCGAGTTCGGAGGCGACGAGGGCGATTTTGAGGTCTCGCCGAAAAAGAAATCGAAGTTTGCGTCCCCGTTCAACATAATTTCTCTCAAGCCTATTCAGATGCCGAATCTTGACATTTCCGAGATGCTCGAAGCGCGCAAACTGTTTACAAAAGACGAGTGGATCGCGGTAATTCTTCGCTCCGAGGGGTATGAGCCGACAAAACTTTCGGAAAAGGAGCGTATGCACTATCTGTTGCGTCTTGTTCCGTTGATTCAAAAGAATTACAATCTTGTTGAGCTCGGACCTCGCGGTACGGGAAAATCGCATGTTTATCAGGAACTTTCGCCGTATTCAATTCTTATGAGCGGCGGTCATACAACGGTTTCAAATCTGTTTTATAATATGAGCACGCGCAGGGTCGGGCTTGTGGGACATTGGGACTGCATCGCATTTGACGAGGTTGCGGGCATAGACTTCAAAGACCTTGACGGAATTCAGATTTTAAAGAACTATATGGCAAACGGTTCGTTTGCCAGAGGACAGAGCACCATTAACTCCGACGCGTCCATCTGTTTTGAGGGCAATACGAACGACACCGTTGAAAATATGCTGAAAACAACGAATCTTTTTGCTCCGTTCCCCGACGGGTTCAACAGCGACAGCGCGTTTTTTGACAGAATACATTATTATCTTCCGGGGTGGGAAACCCCGAAGCTGAAAAGCGAACTTCTGACGGAAAACTACGGCTTGATTTCAGATTGTCTTTCAGAATTTTGCCGTGAAATGCGAAAATTTGATTTTACGGATATTTTTGACGCCGAATATGAGCTTAACGACGATTTTAACAAGCGCGATGAAATTGCGGTAAGAAAAACCGTTGCGGGACTTGCTAAACTAATATACCCCGACAGGAATGTTTCAAAAGAAGAGCTGCGCGAACTTCTTGAATATGCAATAGAGGGCAGACGCAGGGTCAAAGAACAACTGAAAAAAATGTCGGGAACGGAATTTTCCGCAACGGCGCTCGGATATGTTGACAGACAATCCGGGGAAGAGGTCGTAGTTCAGGTGCCTGAACAAAAGTCAGACTCGCTTGTTCCTTTGGACAGACCTGCCGTAGGTCACGTTTATACCGTCGGCAGATCTGTTGTAAGCAATGATGTTTGCGTTTATCGTCTGGAAAACAAAATCGTTTCGGGTACCGAAAAATTTGAGCACCAGAATGTATATGCAAAGGTCGTTGCCGAAGATTTAAAAGCCGCATTCAGTTATTTTATTGAAAATGCGGGCAAAGTTGTAAATGCATATCATATTTCGGATTATGACTACTATCTTTATTATGCCGATTTGCAGGAAAAAGGTATAAGCTATGAAGCTTCAATGGCAGAGTTTATCGGGCTTTGTTCTGCATTGAGCGGAAAACCCGTTTTGGGCTCCATGGTCATTGTCGGCACAATAAAGCTTTCGGGAACAATGGAAGATGTCATAGGAATTGAGGATATTGTTCGTGTCAGCATAAATGCAGGCGCAAACAGGATTCTTCTTCCGACTACCGCAATGCAGGAATTATCCGGAATTTCTTCGACGCTGCTGACAAAGATCTCTCCCGTTTTCTATGTCAACCCCATAGAAGCGGCACGGATAGCACTTGGCTTGACGGAAAGGTGAACTGTATGAAATATCAATGTCCTTCTTGCAAAAACAGGTTTTCTTTCAGAGATAAGATTTCGTTTTGCCCGTATTGCGGCGCAATTTTGATCTCTGCGGATGTCTGCGCCGTTGTCGGACAAGACAGCCCTCTGACTGAGTCAATGGAGTCGTTTTTTTCTAAAAAGGATGAGAAAATTGCGGATATCGAAAAAACTGTCAGAGATTATGTTTACTGGCAGTCGATTGTTTCGATATCCAAGGTATTTTTTCCCGATTCAAGGTTTGCCCCGTTTGATTTTGATGCCGTTTATAAAAAATGTTTGGAAAGTCGGAATAAAAAGGACTTCTTCTCCCGCATTTTCGTCGGATTGGACGATTTGAAAAATACGATTAAAACGGTATACAATGCCGGGGGTGCCGATTTTAATGAGTTTTACAAGGATTTTGAGCAGACGGATAAAAATGTTTCCGATGCGCTGACTTTGCTGGGACGTTCCTGCAAAATTAAACCTTTTGATGTTATCAATCTCGAATTCAGACAAAACTCGGTTGCATCAAAAGAAGAATTGCTGTGTTTGCAGGAAAAACTTACGGCGCTTGCCGAAAAAATCGACCGATATGTTTGTGAGCATAATCTCTACCTGAGCAATTTCGGAGTCGAATATTCAATCGGAAGAAATTTTTTCGAAAAAGCTATCGATGACGGCGGTGAAGAAAACGCTGACGAATACAGATTTGTTTTCGAAAAAACAGTTGAAAAGATTAAGAATGTTTCGGAAAAAGAATATGTTTACGATTTCTTTTCCGACTCAAAAGACGTAGATGAGATGATGTCTGCTTTCTGGAACGGATTTTATCGTGCAGGCGTATTTGTGAATCTTTGCGGAAAAACAAAGTGCTTCTGCGACGGAAAACCGTGCGATGCTCTCGGCATACTTAAACATCGCATTGAGCTGCATTATGCCGATGCGGAAAATGAGTTGGAGCGCGCAAAGAACGTTCTCAGAAAAAAGTCAAATGAGAAATTGACTGAAATTGCTATTTCAGTCAAAGAAAAACTTCGTTTTAATTATGAGGTTGAGTACGAGCGTGTTCAAAAACTCGGGATTTTGGATGACAATTGAAATAAAGCGTAAAGGAGGAGTTTGTATGAGAAAAAATTAAAAAGAAAAAATGAAGATGATGAAGAACAGGAAAAGAATTTGAAGTAAAAAAACTGTTAAAACGAAACGGAGGAAATCATTATGGGTTTCAGAATCAGATTGGGAGATTTAAAAAAATACTTGCCTGAAGCAGGCGAGACCGTGGTTCATATCCCGACAAATGTTGAAAGTATATCGTCTGCGGCTTTTTCGGATAGTGAGGAATGTCAAAACATAACAAAAATTGTTGTTCCGGACAGTGTTAAAAGCATTGACGCCCGGGCATTTGCATGCTGCAAGAATTTAAAAGAACTTTATCTCGGAAGCGGAGTATCGGATATCGGTCATGAAAGAAACGGTTTTAAAAACAAGTCTAATATCGTGGACATCAATGCTTCTGTTAATATCGAGATTTCTGCGGCAAACCCGGTTTTGCATTCAGACAATAACTGTATCGTCGAAACCAAGAAAAAGGTTTTGGTGTTTGGTACAAATTCGGGATATATACCCGATGACGGCAGTGTTTCCCGTATAGGGGAAAGTGCGTTTTACCATTGTTCACAACTTGAAAATGTAAAACTTCCCGACTGCATAAAATATATTGACATGAATGCATTCTGCGGCTGTCGGTCAATCAGCAGAATTTCGATACCCGAGTCCGTAAAAGAGATAGGCACATATGCTTTTTATAATTGTTCATCTTTGACTGAAATAACTATTCCCGAGTCCGTAAAAGAGATAGGCGCATATGCTTTTTATAATTGTTCATCTCTGACTGAAATAACTATTCCCGATAATGTAAAAAAACTCGGCAGAGCGGCATTCGCCAATTGCAAGAATTTGGAAAATGTTACCGTTGGCGAAGGCATCACGCAGTTGCCGGAATCTGTTTTCGGTGGCTGTACTAATCTTAAACAGGTTAAATTAGGTAAAAATATTACAAAGATCAATAAGTCGGCATTTAATGGTGATACAAACTTGTCTTGTATATGGATTCCGCCTGTTGATAATATTGACGATATCCTCAACGATTGTCCGAATATATGTGAGATAATTTGTCCCGAAAAGAGTTATTCTTCTTTTTCGGCAGAATATAAAGCGCCTGCCGTTATCGGATACCTGAAAAATATGCAGTTGTATTCGGATGAGAAAATTGTTGATGAATACAAAAAACAATTGGCTAAACTGTCTCCGCGCGTTTTTGAGCTGATTTTTAATCATGATTTGTATGAAGTTTTGTCTGTCCTTGCCGATAATAAAAAGATAACCGCAACAAATTATGATAAGAAATTTTTATCACCTGCACAGGAAGTAAAAGCTGAAAAATGTGTGGCTTTTTTGAAGGATTGGCAAAGTAAAAACGTTTCATCGGAACGATTGTCGGAAATTAAAGAAAAAAATGACGCAAAAGAAAACAGCCCGTTAGCATTGATGAAAAAACTATGGTCTTATCGCAAAAATGATGAGAGCAGTGTATGTTTGACCAATTACAAAGGTGAAGATACCGAAATCATTGTTCCTGAAATGATAGGAAATTATACCGTAACTTCGCTTAAAAAGACATTTTACAAAAAAAGACAGATCAAAAGTGTAACTGTTCCGAAAACAGTAAAAGAAATCGGAGAAGAAACATTTTTCGAATGTGACAGTCTTCGTGAAGTTGTGTTGGATCAGGGTCTTGAAATTATAGGAAGCTATGCTTTTTACAGGTGTAAGGAACTTGAAAAAATAGATATTCCGGACACCGTTAAAGAAATCGGCGAGGGTGCTTGGAAAAATTGCGAAAAGTTGACGGAGATAAAATTGCCGGACGGTTTAACATGTCTCGAAGATTCATTGTTTTCTTGGTGCGATAACTTAAAAACGGTCTCAGTTCCGGATAGTGTCTCTGAAATCGGGGATTATGTTTTTGATATGTGCTCACAATTAGCTGAATTTAAATTCCCAAACGGTGTAACCAAAATCGGTTCAATGGCGTTTAGTGACTGCAAAAACTTAAAAGAAATAACCATTCCGACAAGTGTAAAAACGATAGACAATTTTGCCTTTTCATATTGTTCGGGAATAAATAATATTGCAATTCCCGAAGGTGTAACTAAAATCGGTTCAGGTGTATTTGAATCCTGCGGAAACCTAAAAGAAATAATCATTCCGACAAGTGTAAAAACGATTGACGATTCTGCTTTTTCAGGTTGTTCTGAAATAAAGAATATTACAATTCCCGAAGGTGTAACCAAAATCGGTGATAAAGCATTCGCTTCCTGCTATGAATTGGCATCAATTTCACTTCCGGACAGCCTGACAAGTATCGGAGAAGAAGCTTTTGAACGTTGCCGTAATCTTACAAGTATAACAATTCCGAAAAACGTTAATTGCATCGGCGGTGGCTTCATTGCAGGCTGTTCAGGAATTGAAACCATAATTATTGACAAGGAGAATAAAAGGTTCACCGTGTCTGGAAACTGCGTAATAGATATTTCCGAGAAAAAGATAGTTGCGGGTTTTGGGGATATTGTTATTCCGAGTGACGGAAGTGTTGAAAGCATTGAAAAAAATGCTTTTGCAGACTGTCGCAGTTTATCCTCTGTCGTATTGCCTAATTCCGTGAAGAATATCGGAGAACTGGCATTTTATTCTTGTCATAATCTCAAAGAAGTATATTTGCCGGAAGGAATAAAAGAAGTCAGATCGGAAGTCTTTGAACACTGCTCACAATTAGAGAAAGTAATACTTCCGGAAAGTCTTTCCGGTATCTCTTCTCTTGCTTTTGGTGGTTGTAATTTACTAAAATGCAATGATTTTTCCGCTGAAATTGAGGCGTTAATTGCAGAAAAACGCAACCATAGACATGGATATGTTGTTGTTATAAATTATAAGGGCACAAAGGCACAGTGGCAGAATGTACGAAAACTCGATACATATGATTTGAGAGGCGCTGCGGCCATAGTTGCCAAATGCAAAGACGGAGAAACCGTTTAATTGATTTTGTAAACGCAATATAAAACTGCACAGCGGCAGATATTTCTCTGTCGCTGTGCAGTTCCTATTGCTGAATTATTGAATAAGTCCGCTTTCTTTGAGCAGAATTTCGATATCCGTGCCCTTGACTTTCTTCATCACGAGTTTCAGTGCCTCTTTTTCCGCGAAAGAAAGTTTTACGTCGGTTATGGGCTTTTTGTCTATCGCGTAGTAGCACGCCCTCAACAGTTCGCGGACATCGTATTTGCTGCCCCAGACTTCGGGAACGCCTCTGTCAACATTGAGCAGAGTATAGACCGCTTCCATACCGGTACGGATCGAGTATTCCGTGGTGAAAATGGTATCTCTCGGAGTTTCCGCGAACTGACCGAGGAATGCGAAGTTGACGGCGTCGTGAGGAACGACAAGCGGACGGTCCTCTTCTTTTCTCGGCTGGAAGAATGCGTTGATGAACGGCATGAAGCAGGTCGTTGTATTGCAGGCATTCTTTGCGAGCTCGTCAATTTCGTTTGTCGGAACGCCGATATGATAAAGCCATTCGCGGCAGACTTCTTCGCCCGTGCAGTCGCGCATTGCCTTTTTGACGTAGTTTCCCTCTTTGTTTGTGTTCAGCGCATATACCCAAACAAGAACTGTGTTTTTGTCCTGTGCTCTGAACTGCGGCTGACGGTTTATAGTCCAAGACAGATACCAATTGTCCGTGCTGTCTTTTACGGTAACGATACCGCCTGTCGTAACTTTGCCGGCTCTCGGGTCTCTCTTGCAAATGTCCATGATATGGCGGATAACTTTTTCGTCCGATGTTGCAACGGTGGCGCTCATCCAGTTTGTCGCTTCAAAGTCGTTGCAGAATTTGTCGGGATTGCCGTATTCGCCGTTTTTAGCCTGTCTTGCGATATTCTTCCAAAGATCCCAGGATTCGCCGACGCCGTCGCGAACATTCGAAATATCGGGTGCATGGGTTTGGTCGCCGTAGCAGGAAGTGTCCGTGCAGCAGCCGTTTGTTATGAATACAAGATCGTCTTCGATAAGGTCAATGGTCTGCTCTTTGCCGTCTTTTACATAAACTATCTGTTTTGCAATTTTTTTGTCGCCGTTGTCTTCGATTATAACATTCTTGACGTCCATACCGTATTCAATGGTGACGCCGTGCGATTCAAGATACTTTACAAGGGGAAGTATCATGCTTTCGTACTGATTGTATTTTGTGAATCTCAATGCGCTGAAATCGGGAAGACCATCGATATGGTGAACGTATCTGCAAAGGTATCTCTTCATTTCAAGCGCGCTCGACCAACGCTGGAACGCAAACATCGTCTGCCAATAAAGCCAGAAGTTTGTTGACCAGAACGATTCGGGAAGAACGTCGGAAATCTTTTTGTCTTCAAGGTCTTTCTCGGGCGTCATGAAGAGTTTTGAAAGCGCCAAAGCCGATTCTTTATCAAGAGCAAATTTCTTGTCCGTATGTGCGTCTTCGCCGCAGTTTACGGTCGCTCTGCAAAGCGAATAGTTCGGGTCGTGCTTGTTGAGCCAATAATATTCGTCGAGAACGGAGACTCCCGGCGTTTCAATGGAGGGAACGTCTCTGAACATATCCCACATGACTTCGAAATGGTTATCCATCTCGCGTCCGCCGCGCATATAGAAGCCTTTTGTCACATCTTTGCGTCCGTCGCAACTGCCGCCCGCCAAATCAAGTTTTTCGAGAAGGTGAATGTGTTCGCCTTTCATCTGTCCGTCACGGACAAGATAGAACGCCGCGGAAAGCCCGGCAAGACCCGTTCCGATGATATAAGCCGATTTTTTGTCAACGCCTTCCGGCTTTTCCGGACGAGCGAAAGATTCATAGTTACCTGCCGAATAATACATAATGGATTACCTCCGATTTATTTTTTCTGTCTTTATTATACTCACTTTTCGGCGAATTACAATAAACAAAAAAAGACCCGTGATAAAGAACTTATCACGGGAATATAATCTGTAAAAAATTTTATCATCTTCGGGGATTTGATAAGATTATGCTCTTCTCTTATCGGTTCTGAACCGTTCAAGCGCTGATGAGATATTTCCTTGAATGGCGAGCGCCAACCGTTCAACGAGTTGTTCGGGTTCTTCTTTCATGTCGTCGCAAATCCAATCCAACATAACGCCTACCAATATATAAGTATATATTTTTGCAATGAATTGTTTGTCGTCGTCGCGCACGGACATTCCGACGGACTGCTCCTCCACAACGCCCATAACAAGGTCGTCGGTAAGCGGGTTCAGGTACCTTTCGACACGCTCACGGCTGACGCATCTGTAAACATTCATTATGAAAGGCTTGTTTTCCCTGACCGCATAAAAAATCTGAATAAGACCCTGTTCCCATGTGTCGTGCGTCTTTTTTTCTTTCAGAGCCTTTGACGCGTCCTCCAGACAAGACCATTCCACAAGGTCGTAAATGTCCTTAAAATGATAATAAAATGTCATTCGGTTAATTCCGCAGTCATCGGTTATATCGTTGACGGTTATTTTGTTCAGCGGCTTTTTGAGCAAAAGATTTTTCAGCGACGCTTCAAGCGCCCGTTTCGTTATCTGCGACATTTCACGACCTCCGTTTTGACTTTATACATAATGATTATATCATAAATATCGCGCGATTGCAATAGAAAAAAATGCGCGTGCCCGCAAAAAATCGGGAACTTCATTCAGAAGTTCCCGAAAGTTTTTTACAAAATTATGCAGATAAGCCCGCCGCTGCCCTCATTGATTATTTTTTGAAGCGTTTCCTGAACTTTTCCGCGCGCTTCCTGCGGCATTTTGTTCAACTTCGCATTCAGCCCCTCGTTGACAAGTTCATGAAGCGATTTTCCGAAAATATTGCTCTCCCATATCTTTTTCGGGTCTTCTTCAAACCCTGTCAGCAAAAATCTGACAAGTTCTTCCGACTGTTTTTCGCTTCCCACAATGGGGGAGACTTCGGTCTGAATATCAGCCTTGATTATATGGTATGACGGAGCGGACGCTTTAAGCCGAACGCCGAACCTGTTGCCCTGTTTTACTATTTCAGGCTCATCGAGTGTCAGTTCGTCAATGCTCGGAGTTACGATGCCGTAACCGGTCGCGTCAGCCGATTCAAGTGCATCCGAAAGTTTGTCATACACCTGTTTTGACTGCGAAAGTTGTGTTACAAGCGAAATAAGGTCTCCGTCGTCTTCAAGTTTTACTCCTGTTGCATCGCCGAGAACTTTATAAAAGAGCAGTTTAGGCAGATCGAGCGTTATTCGCACTATACCGGTTCCGAGATCTGTTTTTTCGGACTTCGCGGAGCAAATGTATTCGTTCTTTTCGAGCCGTTCCGCAATTTTTGAAACTTCGCTTATGCGGCAACAGTCTTTTGTCGCTTCACGCACATCTTTATATACGCTTTCTTTCAGCGCGTGCCCGTCTTCAAGCGATGAAACCCAAGAGGGAACGGCAACTCTTATTTCCCGAACAGGGAATTCACAAAGTATCTGCCCGAGAATATACTTTATCTCTTCTTCGCCGAGTGTCAGACAATCTGCGGGAATGACCGTTACGCCGTACTCGTCCGCCATCGAACGCGCCAAAAGTTTTGTCGGTTCGGATTCCGGCTGCGTGGAATTGAGCAGTACGACAAACGGCTTTCCGAGGTCTTTCAATTCGGATATGACGCGCGTCTCCGCTTCTATGTAATCGTCACGCGGAATATCTCCTATTGTGCCGTCGGTGGTAACAACAAGCCCTATCGTCGAATGTTCGGTTATAACTTTTTGCGTGCCTATCTCCGCCGCCATATTGAACGGTACCTGTTCGTCGAACCACGGTGTCATGACCATTCTCGGATAATTGTTTTCGATATATCCGAGCGCACTCGGCACAATATATCCCACGCAGTCAATAAGCCTTATGCGCATATCAATATTGTCGTCAACGCATATATTGACCGCTTCGTTGGGAATGAACTTCGGCTCTGTTGTCATTATGGTTCGTCCCGCCGCCGATTGCGGCAGTTCGTCAACCGCTCTGTCGCGTTTGTAGTCTCCGTCAATGTTCGGAATTACAAGCGCTTCCATAAATTTTTTGATGAATGTGGACTTACCCGTGCGCACAGGTCCCACGACACCTATATAAATGTCTCCGTCCGTGCGCGTCGATATATCCCTGTAAATATCGGTTCCCGTCATAGTTTACCTCCGAAAAATTCGTTTTGGTAATAACTATGACGGGAAATACTCATTTATGCGTTGATTTTGACGGCTAAAACATTTTCTTCTTTTTAAAATATATGATTTCAAGTATAACGGAAACGACGGCGATAACGATAACCCCGAGATAACCGTGTTCCCATTGAAGTTCAGGCATGTTTCTGAAATTCATTCCGTACCACCCCGTAAGAAGTGTCAAGGGCAAGAATAAGGTTGTTCTATTGTAAGAATGCACATAACCTTGTTTTGCTTTGCGTCCTGCTTTGCCTGATAAAGTTCCCGTAATTGCAGAATGTTTTCTTGCAGAAGTCGAATATGGTCTCCAAGCCTGTCGGCTCTGCCGCCGAGTCTTGACCAAAGTTCGGTTTCCTTAATTATTTGTGTTTTGCCGTATGCCCCGAGTATATCGGACATATCGGATATCTGTTCGTAAAATGCGTGCATTTCTGAGAGTTTTTTGCGTTCTTTTGTAATCTCGTCAAAAAAGTCATTCGGCAGATTTTCCGAAATGGAATCTTCAAGAGTTTCAATCTTTTTTTCGATATGGGAAAGATACATCAAATCGTTTTCAAATGAACTTTCAATGATCCTGAAAAGCAGCGTGTCGGAACTGTTGAAATCGCAGAGCTTTTCGGCTTGAACCTTTATCCATTGTTTGATGTTGCCGACATCTTCAATCAAAACAAGTTTGTTATCAACCAAATAAAAAAGAAATGATACGGGCGGTTTTGTGTCGTCACTTTTGTTCGGTATTCTGACTGTTCCCCAAATACAGTTTGCGAAAACATCCGCTTTGCAATACCTTGCGGCGCCCTTACCGTGCAGCACATCCTTGACATGCAAAAACTCATTTTTCCGTTCTGCAAATTCTTCCGCAGTCATAATTGTCAGTATGGGCGAAGAGGCATTGTTTTCAGCAGATAAAAGAGTACCGCCGTTTTTTTCTGTTCGTATATATTCGGTCATATCTTTCTTTCTCCTAAATAGCCGTTTTATTAAATTATCTGATTACTGTTTTCAGATAGAGGCAATGGGTGTAAACGGATACCTTTATGCGTTAATGTTTGTATGTATAAAATATAGCACATTATAAGAAAAAAATCAAGATATCGGTTATGTTTAAATCAGACATTCATTTTTTATAACCGGAAAGAATCTTACGGATATACCTCTTCAAATTTTTTAAAAACGCAACTTCCGTTTCATGGGCGAGTTTTGTTCTTGAAGTCGCGGCCTTTATTTCCGTGAGAACAAGATTGCAAGTTCGTCGGCAAGTTTACCGCCCCGGACTTCCATATATCATGCCTTTTGCTTGGGGCTGTATTTGTTGCGCGCGGTATGCCGGCCACATCGTTTCTTCTGACATTTTGTTTCTCTTTCTTCTGAAAAATTCAATATGACAAACTAATTGTATCTTATAATAAAACCATATAATATTCAATATAATCTTCAATAGAAAAATCCACCGTAATTTTATCAAAAACATGGCGACTGAGTCCGATAGGGGTATTTTGAAACGAAGTTTTTGAGATAAAAAGTGGCACAAAAAGTGGCACAAATTTTTATTTTATTGCGCTTCAAGTGTATTTTTCAGAGATAATCAAGATATAAAAAATCCCCATAACCAGCGGTTTTTTGCCGTGGCTATGGGTTTTTTCAATGGTGGAGGCGGGGAGAGTTGAACTCCCGTCCGAAAGAACATTCCCAAGACTTTCTACGAGTGTAGTTTATCGTTTGAATTCGGCGGCAGGGGAACAATAAACAAATCCTCTGTCGCTATAAACGGAATTAAGCCGCAAAGGAGTCCCGATACCCTCCGATGTCGTTCACCGCTGAATCGACGCCCTGTTCTTCGCCGCGGTACTCAAAGAGAGGACGGCTGCCTGGTTAGGCAGCTGCTAATTCTGTTCTATTAGCGTTTAATTTTAAGTTTAGGCCTTTTAAGTGATTGCCCGACACTACTCGCTTATCAAGGTTCAGCGCCCCCGTCGAAAACCGGTACGCCCCCGAATACGGTGTACCTGCGTGAATAATAAATCCGCGCAAGCACACATTTGGCGTTCCCGAGGTGATTCGAACACCCGACCTACCGCTTAGGAGGCGGTCGCTCTATCCTGCTGAGCTACGGAAACATTTTTTAGGCCGTATTCTGTTTCAATATATTATACCATAAAACAAGCGCGTTTTCAAGCCTTTTTCATGATTGTTTTTATTTTTTTGCATAATTACCGCTTAATTCCTTGCGGTATTAGGCGGATTTATGCTTAAGGAAAAATCCGAATTTCTGAAAAACGCAGAGGATTCCCCGTTTTGGGTTGATGAACTCGCGGGCAATTTGAGATATTTTGAATTTGACTATGTTCGGTGTAATTACTATTTGATATATAATAAAACCGAAAGAAAATACAATATTACGCCGTGGGAAGACGAAACATATACTTTTTTGGTCTTCGGCTTTGATGCGCAGAGCGGAATTATTTGCGTTTTCGAAGAAGAAAGCACATTGGGTAGATGAAAATTAAAAAAATTCGCCGAGAGACTGTCCTCTCGTCGTTTTTGTTCGTATAAAGGATTGAAGAATGAAAAATGCGAGAGATATTCGTCGTAGATGTCTTGTATTGTGAAAAAGTGTGTGGGTCACAAAAAAATGCGCAAAGGGTTGTTGACGAATATGTGTTAAAATGGTATAATGTTATTATAAAATTCAGATTGGAGATTTCAGAATGACGATAGAAAAAAAACTTGACGGAACGTCTTTGACGATAACTCTTGAAGGCAGATTGGACACCAACACCGCACCTTTGCTTGAAGCGGAACTTAAACAGTCTCTGAACGGGATAACCGAGCTTACGTTTGATTTCGGCGGGCTTGCGTATATTTCTTCCGCGGGGCTCCGCGTTTTGCTTGCCGCGCAAAAAGTTATGAACAGGCAGGGCAGTATGCTGCTGAAAAACGTAAACGACGATATAAATGAAGTTTTTGAAATAACCGGGTTTTCCGATATATTGACGATCGAAAGATAAAGTTATGTTGATTAAAACTCTTTTACAATTAGCCCTGATTGCGGTTTTGCCCGTTATCCTCTCCGTTATAATATATTTTATCGAGAAAACGCGGCTTGCCAAAAAGATTCCGTATGCGTTGAATCAGATCATGGTCGGAATCCTTTTCGGCGGACTGGCGGTTCTCGGAACGGAGTTCGGTGTTGATATAGGCGGCGCGGTGATGAATGCCCGCGATGCGGCTCCCATATGCGCGGGGCTTTTGTTCGGCGCGCCGGCGGGTATTATCGCAGGTGTTATCGGCGGCGTGGAACGGTGGTTTGCCGTT
>ERZ779861.981-NODE-981-length-34554-cov-3.399055_pt1 | contig 34554 bp, 26 predicted proteins | sample MGYA00511558_ERZ779861 | MGnify/ENA primary metagenome ERZ779861 (study PRJEB29588, sample SAMEA2163432) | human gut metagenome | biome: human gut; feature: human-associated habitat; material: faeces | place: Denmark | collected 2008/2010 ...
CCCACGAGACGCAAAGCTTTTCTACGAAATTACGGAAAGCAAAAAAAGAGCCAACGAACACTTACCACAAACAACAACTTATCTCTTGTACCAAGTGAAGAAAGATGCTATAATAGTATAGCATAATATTTATATATTATAGTTTTAATTTATCAAAAGGGGGAATTTTTTGTGAATCAAAAGAAAGGTGCGCGTCTTGCGTTGAAATTAAGTCTGACGGTGGTTATTCCGATTTTTCTGATAACGATTGCCGGAATTTTGTTGAGCGCATATAAACAAAGTGATTTATCTGAAGATTTAGTAAAACGAGAGATAAGCGGTATTGCCAGAAGTTTACGACAGACATATTTGGCAACTGAGGGGAATGAAAAGTTTGTCATGCAGGGGGATAATCTCTATAAGGGCAATACGATGTTGAGTGGAAATTATAAACTGGTCGACCAGCTAAAAAATGAGCAGGAAGTTGAAGTATCATTGTTTTTTGGTGATGTCAGAGAAGTGACAACATTAAAAGATGAATCCGGAAAACGTGAAATCAATACAAAAATGTCATCCGAGGTTTATGATACCTTGAAAAAAGGTGAAGAGTATTTTGCAACAAATGTAGATGTGCTGGGAACAGATTATTATGGCTATTATGTGCCACTCTACCAGCCGGGTACGAAAGAGTTTGCCGGTAGTGTATTCTGCGGACGTACCCAGAATCAGGTGACACAGAGTCTCAGAAATACCATTATATCAATGGCGGTTGTTATGTTGGTGATTTTTTTGGCGGCATTTATTATTGTACTTTTTATGGTGAAAAGTATTGTAAAGAGTATTGATGGTGCCGTGTCAAATCTTGGTAATGTAGCAAAAGGTGCACTTCAGTTTGAGATGAAGCCGGTACTTTTGGAACGAGGCGACGAGGTTGGTGATATTGCAAGAGCGATTCAGAGTTTGATTCATTCGCTCCGTGAGATTCTTACAAACATTACATCTTCTGCGAAAGCACTGGATGGTTTTTCAAATCAGTTTGCGGAATCCTTTGCGAATATTACGGATTCGGTTGACAGTGTAAATACGGCAGTTGAGGAAATTGCTTCCGGTGCGACCAGCCAGGCGGATGAAACGATGAGTGCGAACCAGCAGGTTGCTGAGATGGGGCAGGCGTTGGAGGAGACTTCGGCAAATGTGGAGAACCTTCATGCTAGTTCTGAGAAGATGGAAGAATATAATGAGACCGCCGGTAGTAATCTGGAAGAATTAAATGCGATTAGTGAGCAGACGAAGCAGTCAGTTATTGAAGTACAGAAGCAGACCGATTTAACGAACCAGTCGGCAAAACAGATTAAAGAAGCAACTGAATTGATTACGGATATTGCTGCTCAGACGAATCTGTTGTCCTTAAATGCGAGTATCGAGGCGGCGAGAGCAGGTGAACACGGTAAAGGATTTGCTGTTGTGGCAGATGAGATTCGTGCCCTTTCTGAGCAGTCCCGCCAGTCGGCAGAAAAGATTGTTGAAATTGTGGATACACTTTTGGTGAATTCTGATACAAGCGTTCAGACGATGAGTAAGGTAATGGATAAGATTGGTGTTCAAAATGACAAGCTTTCGGAAACAAGCCAGATGTTCAATCTGTTACATAATGAGATTGGCACAGTGGCAGATGCCATTGTGCAGATTCGTAAGCAGGCAGAAGCTCTAGAGGATAAGAAAAATAAGGTTACATCAATTGTTGATGGATTAGCAGCAATTGCAGAAGAAAATGCAGCCAGCACGGAAGAGACCTCAGCATCTATGCTTGAGTTTAATGAAATTCTTTCGGTGTGCAATAAAGCGACCGGAGAACTTCGCAAACTGTCAGAAGAATTGGCTGAAAATACAAAACATTTTGACCTTTAAACGCGAAAAAGATGAAATAAAAACGAAAAACAGGGAAACCTTTGCGGCTTCCTTGTTTTTTTGTTTTTCCATTAAAATGACACTTTTCTATCACTATTTTTTGTGATAAAATATGAATCAGGAGGTGTTTATTTGCTAAGTGAAGAAAGAATTCGTAAAATGATACGATTGGCGGATTATGAAAAGGGAATAGGCAGCTCTGATTTGAAGCGAACCCACTATTGGCGGATGGATTATGTGCGTATGCAGATATTGAAGACAATATTGGCAGTATTCGTTGCTTTTGTTTTGGCTATTCTTTTATCGGTTTTATACCACATGGATTACGTTATGCAGCATGTCTGGGAGCTTCCTTACCGGACGATACTTATTTATGGCGGTATTGTATTTGCGGCGGCGGAGATTCTTTTTGTGATTTTTACTGCCAGAATTGCCGGGCGTGCGTATGATGAATCGCGTGCAAGAGTAAAAGAATATTATGTTACGTTGATGGAATTAGAGGAACTATATGAAAAAGAGGGAGAGGAGGAAACGTTATGATGATGGCTTTGCTTACCCTGAAAAGCAGGTTAAAGAGTTTTTTCGAAAAGCATTACCGGATTTTGAGGTGCTTTGGAAAGGCTGTTTTGATGATTATAACTTTGATGATTATCACTAGTCAGTTGAATTATCAGGCGTTTCTTGCCAATCACTGGATTGTGCTTCTTCTTGCCGTGATTTGTGCGGTTACACCGGATATGGCATCGCCTCTGTGTGTTTTCCTCGTGACGGAAATTGAAGTATTTCAGGTTTCTGAACTGATTGCGGTTGCCATTTTGCTGATTGTGTTGATTTACTATCTGTTGTTTGGACGGCTTGCGAATCGCCAGAGTGTAGTGCTGGCATCGGTTCCGGTGCTGAGTGTCCTTCAGATTAGCTATTTGGTTCCGATTGTGGGCGGCTTGTTCTTTTCACCGGTGATGATTCCGGCATTGATATCCAGCGTATTTTTCTATTTTGTACTGTGCGGTGTGCAGGAATATGCACTGGCGGCATCACGTATGACGCAGGAGAGTACTTTTTTTGAACCGCTGAAGTATCTTTTGGATTATTTGCGGGGAAATTTACTTTTGTACACATTGTTAGTGGCATTTGTGCTGACATTTATTTGTGTGTATCTGATTCGGAGAAGTAAGATACAGTATGCTTCGCAGATAGCAATTTTGGTAGGAGCCATATTAAACCTATCCATTTTGCTTTTTGCTAATATTTTTTTAGAGTTAAATGTGGATTTACTGCTGATGGTTGTATCAATTGTCGTCTGTGTGCTGATTGCTTACTTGATACAGTTTTTTCGGTTAACACTGGATTACCACGGAACACGTAAGCTACAGTTTGAAGATGATGAATATTATTATTATGTGACAGCAGTTCCGAAGATTAAAGTTGCCGCCGTTGATAAGACAGTGACAAGAATTGTCCCGGATGAGGATGATGAAAATCAGGATTTAAGAAGTGAATTGGAGAAAGAATTGGAAAATGATTTTAATAATTTTGAATAGATTGGAGCGTGTGGCGGATGAACACAATCATTAGTTTTTTTAGGGATTATGTGGCGTGGCTTACGATTCCCGACTTTACGATTACAGATGTGCTTGAAATTGCCATCATAGCCTTTGCCTTTTATCACATTATTTTGTGGATAAAAGATACGAGAGCATGGGTTTTGCTAAAAGGTATGGTGATTCTTGGAATTATTTTCTTAGTGGCACTTGTGTTGGAAATGAATGTTGTGCTCTGGGTATTCCAGAATGCGATGGTAGTCGGAATTATGGCACTTGTTGTCATTTTTCAGCCGGAACTTAGAAATGCTCTGGAGCAGCTTGGAAGAAAAAAGATTTTAAGCTCACTGACCTTTGATAATCAAAAGTCGAAAAATGAGAGATATTCGGCAGAAAGCATTGAAGCCGTGATAAAGGCTGTTTATGATATGGCACGTGTAAAAACGGGCGCATTGATTGTTGTGGAGAAAGAAATCCAGTGTCGCGAGTATGAGAGAACCGGAATTCCGATTGGTGCAAAAATCAGCAGTCAGTTATTAGTAAATATTTTTGAGCATAATACACCGCTTCATGATGGAGCAGTGATTTTACGCGATAACCGGATTGTGTCAGCGACGTGTTATCTGCCACTGTCTAACAATCTGGCAGTGAGCAAGGAATTGGGAACGAGACACCGTGCCGGTCTTGGCATCAGCGAAGTGTCGGATTCTCTTACTATTATTGTTTCGGAGGAAACAGGTTTTGTTTCATTGGCTTGTGATGGTAAACTTTATCGGAAAGTGGATGCGGACACACTGATGATACGTTTGCAGGAAGCTGCTAAAAGAAATCCGGATGAAGGAAAAATGAAATGGTGGAAGGGGCGCAAAAAAGATGAAAAAGAAACTGACCAGTAAATTAATGCTTAAAATTGTATCGTTGATTGTCGCTTTTTTGTTTTGGCTGGTTATCATTAATATAACGGACCCGACGACATCAAAAACATTTTATGATATACCGGTACAGATATTAAATGAAAATGTAATCACATCGGCAAATCAAGTCTTTGATATTGTGGATGGTGATACGGTTAAGGTTACGGTAAAAGGAAAACGAAGTTTTGTAGAGAAATTAAAGGAGTCTGATTTTACAGCAACGGCTGATTTGAGCGAATTGTCAAAAGTAAATGCAGTCAGTATTAATGTAAAGCTAAATAAGGAATCAACTTCCAGTGTTGATGTGGATTGGAATAATGCTGTTCTTAAAGTGGCCCTTGAAAAGCGCATCACAAAGAGTTTCAAAGTTGAGGTGGATTACGAGGGCGAATTGAGTGAGAATTATGTACTCGGTGAGATGACAGCAAAGCCAAATATGATTGAAGTATCCTGCGGAGAATCGAAATTCAAGAAAATTGATCATGTAGGTGTTATGGTCAGCTTAAAAGGTCAAAGCGAAGACTTTGATTCTGAATATTCGCCGGTATTATATGATGCGAATGGGGATGCTTTAAATGATGCAAATGTCAGCTTTAGCAATGATACAATTAAGGTGTCAACCCAGGTCTTATCGACCAAGGAAATACCGGTTTATGTGGAGACAGAAGGTGCACCGGCATCCGGCTATCGTTTGGTTCAGACTGATTATAAACCCGAGAGTATCCAGGTTTCAGGAACGAAAGAAGCACTGGAGAAAGAAGTCTCAATTAAGGTGCCAATATCGATTGCCAGAGCAAAAAAGGACATTGAAAAGGAAATTGATTTAAGGGAGTACCTGCCATCAGGGCTGTCGATTGTAGGGGAGACGACGACGGTTTCCGTCCGTTGTGATATTGAGAAGAATGGACAGCGTGTGCTGGGACTTACATCTTCGGATATTGCCGTGAGAAATCTGCCGAAAAATTATACAATGAATTTTGAGCCGGAAAACGGAAAGTATTCCGTAGAATTGTTAGGCGAAGATGCGACGCTGGCGGATGTAAATGTAGGAGATTTAGGAGCTTATGTGGATTTGAACGGATTATCGGATGGCTCGCATACGCTTGAATTAAAATATAGTCTGCCGACCGGCGTGCAGGTGAAAAATAAAATCAAGATTAAAGTCAAACTAAAACGTCAGGAAGGTGAGGTGACAGATGCACCAAGCACACCAACTCCGACAGTGGAGTAGAAACTAAAAAAATCCCGGTGGACTGCCAAGGAGCAGCTGCCGGGATTTTTTGATATTTTTTACAATGGGATATTTCCGTGTTTTTTATGAATTACATCAATCGAGCGTTTATCTGCAAGCATTAAGATGTCGGCATAAACACGTTCTCTTGTTGCCTCCGGTTTAATGATTTCATCCACATAACCGTGCATGGAAGCAATACTTGGATTCATGAATTTTTCATTGTATTCATCAATCTTTTCGCTGCGGAAAGCTGCTTTTTCTGCAGGGTTCATATTCTTCATCTGTTTACCATACAAAATATCAGCGGCACCATCGGCACCCATAACAGCAATCTCAGCGGTTGGCCATGCATAAACAAAATCAGCACGCAGGTGTTTACTGCTCATTGCGATGTAAGCACCACCGTAAGCTTTACGAAGGATAACATTAATTTTAATTGTTGTGGCCTCAGAGTAGGCATATAGTAATTTTGCTCCGTGGCGGATGATTCCTTTATATTCCTGGTCTTTACCAGGTAAAAATCCCGGCACATCCGTTAATGTAAGAATCGGAATATTAAAAGCATCACAGTAGCGGATGAATCGTGCTGCTTTATCAGAAGAGTCACAGTCAAGGACGCCTGCCATAAATTTTGGCTGGTCAGCAATGATACCGATGACAACTCCTTTAATGCGTCCGAATCCAACGACTACATTTCTTGCAAATTCTTCCTGAACTTCGATAAAGGAGTCTGTATCTACAATTCCGTTAATGACATCGTGGATGTCGTAACTGTGATTGCTTTCTTTTGGAATGATATTTGCTAAATCCTCATTAAAAATAACATTTTCGTTGTATTTAGGAAGTGCCGGACGGTTTGTGTGCAGGTAGCCATCCTCATAGCACGGAGGAATAATTGAAATCAATTCCTTCACGCGGCGGAAACATTCCTTTTCGTTTGGCATATGAAAATGAGCGACACCGCTTTTGGATGCGTGCACATTGGCACCACCTAATTCTTTTGCTGTAATATCTTCGTTTGTTACGCTTTTGATAACTTTTGGTCCGGTAACAAACATCTGGCTGATTTCGTCAATGACAAAGATAAAATCGGTAATACCCGGTGAGTAAACCGCACCACCGGCACAGTTACCGGCAATAATCGAAATCTGCGGAATGTATCCGGATGCCATTGTATTATAGTAGAAAATCTCACCATATCCGGCTAAGGCATTTACACCTTCCTGAATACGGGCTCCGCCGGAATCGTTGATGCCGATAACCGGACAGCGGCTCTCGATTGCCATTTTAATTGCATTGGCAATTTTGAAACCGTGCTGTTTACCAAGAGTACCGCCGATAACGGTGAAATCCTCAGAGTAAATCACGACTTTTTGTCCGCCGATGGTACCGTAACCGGTGATTACGCCATCATAAGGAAATTGTCCCTTTTTAATGTTAAAAGCATCTTCTAAGTTCGTAATGTTCGAGCCAATTTCACGAAATGAATCTTCATCTAGCAGCATGCAAATACGCTCTAAAGCGTGAAGTTTGCCAAGCTTGTGCTGCTTCTCCATATTGTAAGTTGACATTGTTCATTCTCCATTCTTTCTTAAAATATCACTTGAAACTACGGAATCTATCATATACCATAAAAAGAAAAAATGTCAATCCTATGTTGGCTTTTTTTGTAGAATAGTTGACGAAATACGCATTTGGGTGCTATAATCAAATGATTGAAAAAATAAAAAGGATGGACTAGAGAATGATTCAATTTTTTAATAATTTCCTAAAGTACAAGTATCTCATGGGACAGCTTGTGAAGAAAAATATCAAGCTCCGTTACCGCCGTTCTTATTTAGGAATGTTATGGACACTGATTGAGCCGCTGCTTACAATGATTGTATTGTCGGTTGTGTTTGGCAGCTTGTTAGGAAGAAACAGTACCGATGCTGCATTTGCAGGCGTGCCATTCCCGATTTATGTCTTGACCGGACGTTTGCTGTATTCGTTCTTTTCATCAGCAACCAACAGTGCGATGCGTTCCATTCGTACAAACGGCGCTATGATTAAGAAAGTGTACGTACCAAAATACATTTATCCGTTTTCCGGCATTTTGGCAAACTTCATTATATTTTTGATTTCGCTTGTTGTACTGGTTGGTGTAATGGTATTTTTCTTAGCAACCGGTCAGTACCATGCACCGATTAACGGTTATATGTTTATGACGGTGATTCCGCTCTTAAATTTGTTTATCCTATCAACGGGAGTCGGCATGATATTATCGACCTTATGTGTATTCTTCCGTGATATCGAGTATTTGTGGAGCGTTATGTTAATGCTCATCATGTATTGCAGTGCGATTTTCTATTTCGCAAGCAACATGAGTGGTGACACACAAAAACTGGTAAAATTGAATCCATTATTTGGCGTGATTGACAATTTCCGCCGCGCCTTTTTTGGACAGCCTTTTGATATGAGATTATTGCTGTATACATCCGTTTTTGCGGTTGGAACATTGGTTATTGGTATGATTGTATTTTATCGGAAACAGGATTCCTTTATCCTGAATATTTAAGGTGTAAGGCAAATTGGAGGTTATTATGGCGAAGAAGTCATTAGCAATGAAAATAGAGAATGTGAGTATGAAGTTCAATCTCAGTTCTGAAAAAGTTGATAACATCAAAGAATATGTTATTAAAATGATGAAAAAGGAATTGATGTTTCAGGAGTTTTGGGCACTCAGAGATATCAGCTTTGAAGTTCAGAAAGGTGACCGTGTTGGTATTATGGGATTGAATGGTGCCGGGAAAAGTACTCTTTTAAAAGTAATTTCCGGTGTGTTAAAAGCCACACAGGGAACGGTTACAACAAATGGCAAGATTGCACCGCTTCTTGAACTGGGAGCCGGATTTGACAGACAGTATACCGGTGCTGAGAACATTTATCTGTATGGTGCGATGCTTGGTTACAGTAAAGAGTTTTTGGAAGCACGTTACGACGAAATTGTAGAGTTCTCGGAACTTGGCAGTTTTATCGATGTGCCGGTAAAGAATTATTCTTCCGGTATGCGTGCCAGACTCGGTTTTTCCGTGGCAACAATTGTTGAGCCGGATATTTTGATTCTGGATGAGGTGCTTAGTGTTGGAGATGCGAAATTCCGTAAAAAATGTGAAAATCGTATTCAGAGCATGTTTGATAAAGGTGTTACCGTCATTTTCGTATCACATTCAACCAGTCAGGTCTTAAGAATGTGCAACAAGGGCATTCTTTTGGAGCAGGGCCGTCTGATTGCACAGGGGGATGTTGAAGACGTAGTAAGTGTATACGAAGCAAAGATGAGTGAGAACGAATAGGAGGAAAAGAAAATGAAAAAAGTGATTACTTATGGAACGTTTGACTTACTTCATGTAGGTCACATTAATTTACTTCGCCGTGCGAAAGCATTGGGGGATTATCTGATTGTTGTTGTTTCCTCAGATGAATTTAACGCCGGCAAGGGCAAAAAAGCGTATCATTCTTTTGAAGACCGCAAAAAAATTCTTGAAGCAATCCGTTATGTGGATGAAGTGCTGCCGGAATATACATGGGAACAGAAGATTGATGATGTAGTAAATAATAATGTCGATGTTTTTGTTATGGGAGATGACTGGAAGGGCAAGTTTGATTTCCTCAAAGACTATTGCGAGGTTGTTTACCTGCCGCGTACCGAAGGAATTTCCACAACAAAAATTAAAAATGATTTGAATATGAAAGACTGAGAAAATGATTAAAAAAACAGGCTATGTGCTGTTTGCTTTCTTTTTCTATCTGTTCCGCCTATTACCCATAAATCGGCAGAAAGTATTTTTTGTCGCAACGCATGATGACAGCAAAGAGGGAAATATCGGCATTGTGGCAGATGCTATAAAAAATCAGTTTCCATCCATGAAAATGGTGTATCTGACAAAAAAAGACGGCATACGAAGACCATTTTCGTTTTTCTTTGGAAAAGCGTTTCATATGGCAACGGCATCGGTGATTTTTCTCGATAACGAGTTCATGCCGATGGCGTATATGAAATTTAATAAAAATGTGAAAGTGGTGCAGTTGTGGCATGGAACCGGTACGATTAAGAAATTCGGCTTGGATTCGGATACCGGGGAAGTAAAAAGACTAGCAAAAAAAGCAAATGAAAATATTACGCACTTGATTGTCAGTTCCGAATGTACGGCAAAATGGTATAAAAGTGCGTTTGGTGTAGACGATGAAAAAATTTTCCCGATTGGACTGCCGCGCACCGATTTGATGTTAGATGAATCTAAGAGGCAGAAGATGCAAGAGCGTTTTTTTGGGCAGTATCCTGATTTGAGGGGAAAGAAAATTACGTTATACGCACCTACCTTCCGAGATTCACAGGTTGAAAATCCGGAAATTTGTTTGGATTTTGATTCCCTTAATCAATGTATGGGAGAGAATGAGGTGCTTCTTATCCGTCTGCATCCGCACGTGGCAGAGCATTGTCCTGTCGGTATATGGGATATGTATCCGGATAAAATAAGAAATGTTTCCGATTATCCGGGAGTGGCTACGCTGTTATCTGTGGCAGATCAATTGATTACGGATTATTCATCCATTATTTATGAGTACTGCCTTTTGGAAAGAAAAATGATTTTTTATGCGTATGACTATGAAGTATTTCAGAAAGATGGTAGAAATTTTTACGAGGACTATGAGAAATTTGTGCCGGGAATGATTGTATATACGCAGCCGGAGCTGGAAAAAAACTGGCATACGGCTTACGAGGATGACTCACAACGAGAGCAGTTTTGCAGGCGCATTTTCAAGTATCAGGATAAAAATGCTGTAAATCGACTTTTATGTTTGATTTTTGACAAGAAATAAGATATAATGTTGTGAGCGTATTATTAGGCTAATTTGAGAACGGAGGGTTACGAGTGAAAACATTATTAGAGAGAAAGATTAGTTTAGTAGTAATTATTTTGCAGTTTTTAGTTTCCTTGTTAGTTTGTATTTATTTTGGAACAACAGGGCTTGTACCGGTTAAGTACATGGTTGCGATTGCAGTCATTATGGTTGTATTGCTTGTCTATCAGGTGATGAGCCAGCTGACAAACTCCAGTTATATATTTGGACGTGTGTTAGCCGTTCTGTTTTGTGCCGTGTTCCTTGTTGGTGCGAACTATGTGAGGGAGAGTATGGCAGCATTCCAGAATGTCGGTGGTGCAACCAAAAAGGTTGATGTTATTTCTTTCTACGTCATGAAGGACGATGCAGCAAAGACATTAGCAGATGCTAAAAATTACTCTTTTGGTATTCTAAGACAGCAGGACCGTGAGAATACGGACAAAGCGGTTCAGGATGCAAGTAAGAAACTGAACAAGACATTGAACACGGTTGAGTATGATGATCCGTTGACTATGGTAGATGCCTTGTACGCAAAAGAAGTGCAGGCAATTATCATGAATAAAAGTTTTGTAGATACGGTTAAGAGCCAGTATAAGACATTTTCTACGGACACCAGAGAGCTGGATGCAAGCAAGATTGAGTCAGAAGTAGAAGAATTGGTTGATACCGATGTAACAACAAAACCATTTAATGTTTATATCAGTGGTATTGATGTATATGGTAAGATTGGACAGACAAGCCGAAGTGATGTAAATATTATTGCGACGGTTAATCCGGTTACAAAGAAAGTATTACTGACATCTACACCTCGTGATTACTATGTACCGCTGTACAGTAAGGGCGGTAAATCGTATTCCGGAGGTATGCCGGATAAACTGACCCATGCCGGTATTTATGGTGTTGACTGCTCGATTAATACACTGGAAAAATTGTATAACATTGACATTGATTACTACGTACGTGTCAATTTCACCAGTCTGAAAAAGATTGTTGATTTGCTTGGCGGTGTAGAAGTGTATTCGGATTATGACTTCATTTCTGACTGGGGTCCACACGGTGCCGGTACACATTATAAGTTCAAAAAAGGTTATAACAAAGTAAATGGTAAGAAAGCATTGGCATTCTGCCGTGAGCGACACCATTTCGCAAATGGTGACTACCAGCGTGGACGTGACCATCAGCATATGATTGAGGCAATTTTGAACAAGGTGATGTCACCTTCCGTACTGCCAAATTTCTCAAGTTTGTTGAAAGAATCGAAGTCCATGTTCCAGACAAGTATGTCAAAGGACAAGATTGTATCGCTCTGCAATATGCAGTTGAATGATATGGCAAAATGGAAGATTGCTTATGCGAATGCCGAGGGTACAGGAGCTAAGAAGACGACCTTCTCGATTCGCTCAACGGCGCTGTATGTTTGTGAGCCAAACTACAATTCCGTGAAGAAGATTACAAAGAGAATGAAAAAAGTAATGAAGGAAACGAAAGAAAACGAGAGCTCGGCTTCCGATAAGAATGACGTTATTAAGTAAGACATTACACGAGATAAAACGGCCGCTTTTTAGCGGTCGTTTGTCGTGAATAAGTGGGGAATAAAATTGATTACGAAATTACAAGATTTGTTTATTCTTCTCCTTAATCCATGGATTCCGATTGTGGGAAGAATAAAAGACAAGGTAAGGTACCGGCTGATTACGCTGTGCTTTGTAATTGACCTTGTTTTGTTTTGTATCGTCCGCTACGGACTTCATAAGGAAAGCTATTTTTATAATACGGTTTGTGGTATTTTTGTTATGTTTGCCATTGCCATATTATCGCTTGACCGGACATTGGTTCATATCCACTGGAGACGTTCTCTTTGGATTGCTTGGTTTGGTATGTGCATTTCCTTTACCGTTTCGGATATTCTGGTGCCGAAAAAAATGTGTGGACTGGGTCTGATTTTAGCTTTTGTCTTTACCGCTGTATTTTTTGTGTGGCAGAATCATACGAGAAAAGATTTGTTGTGGCAGTGCTTCAAGAATGCCATAAAATGGTCGTTTGCCGTTATGTCGGTGATTTCCTTTTTGTTCCGTCCTCTGTATGAGGGAGGCAGGTATGCCGGCATTTTTACAAATCCGAATACGTTTGGATTGTATTTGTATATTATTATTGCTGTATTTTTGTCGGATTTGGACTGGTGTGTGGAGACCGGCCGGTCTTGCCGGAAAAACATTGTAACGTATGTTTCGCTTGCCTTATGCTTTTTCTATCTGGAAAAAAGTCAGGCGAGAACTTCACTGATTGCGGTTGCAGCAATTGTGCTGCTTTGGATTGTACTGCGGTTTTATTTGGCCAAAAAGACAAAAAATTACCGGACCTTTTTAGGAAACTTAGGCTGTATGGCAGTATTCACCGTAGTGCTGTATCCTCTGTTTTTAATCTGCCTTTTGCATCTGCCAAACATTGTTGGACATCCGATTGTGTTTGAAGGAAAACCTTTGTATTATACAAGTGAATTTCAGGGGAATAAAGAAAAAGCGGATGAGCCGGACGATGTTGTGGTGCCACAGTATAAAGATGTGGAGGAGACACAAAACAAGAAAGATACGATTACACCACGCAATATGTGGGAACGCATTTGGTATAACATCAAGTATTCAAAGGGCTTGAATGCCATTACGAATGGAAGAATTGATATTTATCTTGCCTATTGGGATAAAATGAATTTTAAAGGACATGCCAGCACTTCAATGGTAGTGGATGGGGAAAAGAAAAACCATTCGCATAACAACTGGATTCAGTTTGGTTACACCTATGGACTTCTCAGTATGTTTTTCTATGGTGTGATTACGTTATTAGGGGTAGCGTTTTCTTTGAAATTTTACCTGACACAGAGAAGAAAAAATGCAACATATGCTTTTTTGATACCGGCAATCTGTATCGGATTTGTTATTGCTACACTGACGGAATGTTTGTTTCTGCCATTTGAAGTATTTCCGGCATTTGCGTACTGGTTTGCATTTGGTGATTTATTTGTGAAAAAAGTACCAAAAAATAAATTTTTACAGGAATTAGAGGACGAGGCATGATATAATTTTGACATGTAAACGTCTTAGTATAAAAAAATGATTGAAAGATAGGAGAAAAACATGAAGGAAAATAATAAAATATGGTTGCGTTATATCATATGTTTTGGGCTGATTGCCATTCTATGCTACTTGTTTCCATATACCGGAGATGACTGGGCATGGGGAAGTAAAATCGGTATCGACAGATTAAACAACTGGTTTGAAAATTACAACGGACGATATGTGGGAAATCTTATCGTTTTGGCAATGACGCGCTCAAACCTTTTAAAGGCAGTTATTATGTCATTTTGCTTAACAGGAATTGTAGCACTTTGCGAGTATATATTTAAAAGAAAATGGGTTTTTTATGTAAGTTGTGTTGCACTTGTTTTGATACCTAAATTGATTTTGCGTCAGGCCGTTGTATGGACGGCAGGTTATGCAAACTACGTAACCTCAATGTTTTTCACATTGTTATTTATAGCGTATGTTTATCCTATTTTTCAGGAGACAATGCCACGAAGAAAAGTTTGGCATTGTCTGCCGCTCTTTGTGTTAGCGGTAATAAATGCATTAATTGTAGAGCATTTGACAATTTATAATGTGGTTTTGGCTTGTGGTGTGCTTGTGTATACAATTTGTGTTCATCGCAAGGTGGTTGCTTCTCATGTGGCGTATTTAATCGGAAGTGTGGCAGGGGCAGCTTATATGTTTTCAAATTCGGCATATCATACGATCGCAAATAATCAGGATCAGTATCGTCAAATGGCAGAGGGAGGAGTAATCAGTCGTGCATTTGACAATTATGTCAATGAAATTGCAAAGCATCTTTGCCTGAATAATTGTTGGATGAATTTAGCAATCGTTATTGTATGTGCCATGATTTATAAAAAGATCTATTCTGACGTAAATAAAAACAGAAGTGTGTTAGTAGCAAAAATTTGTCTAGTAGTTATGGCAGGATTTACGACATGGTCTTTGTTGTCGTCCTTTGGCATCAGTACATTTGCAAAACAGAACCGGTTATTATATTTTGAAGCGGCTTTTGTGGCAGCTTACATGATTGCACTTATTATTTATTGTATTATTATTGGCAGTCAAAAAAAATGTTTATGGAAAGTTTTGTTTTGGAATGCGGGAATTGTTTGTGTTGCCGCGCCGTTGCTTGTTGTAAATCCGATTGGTGAGAGATGCTTTTTTGCCACGTATATACTGTTTTTGATGCTCCTTTTGGAACTGCTTATCCTTTTAGACGGAGAAGAGAAAGAAAGCCGGATTTTTACAAAGACATTTTGTAAGACATGCGCAGTTGTGTCCATTTTCGGATTAGGGTTTTATCTTAATATTTTTTCCTCAATCTATCAGGTGGATAAAGATCGATTGGCTAGAATTGAGAGACAGGTAGAGGCAGGTAAAACGTCCGTGGAAATTCGGCACTTGCCATACGAATCTTATTTATGGACAGCCACTCCTGAATGGGAGCCATGGATTGAGCGTTACAAACTGTTTTATGGTCTGCCTGAGGATTTGGAAATAAAAGCAGTATGGGAATACAGTAAGAAAAAATAACAAGATTACGGAGGAATGTTTTATGGAAAGGAAAAAAATTTCAGTTGTCGTGTCCGTATATAATGAGGAATTGTCTTTGAACCAATTCTATAAGACAACAGTAAGTGTTTTGGACAAGTGTGTTTGGGACTATGAACTTATTTTCGTAAATGATGGCAGCCAGGATGGCAGTATTGAATTGTTAAAAGGTTTTGCAAAGGAAAATGCCAAAGTTAAGGTGGTGGATTTTTCGCGTAATTTTGGACATGAGGCGGCGATGATTGCCGGTATTGATCATGCACAAGGGGATGGAGTTGTGTGTATGGACGCAGATTTGCAGCATCCGCCGGCATGTATTCCGGACATAATTGCTAAGTTTGAGGATGGTTATGAAGTGATTTCGATGATTCGAACGAAGAATGCAGATGCCGGAATTATTAAGCGAATTACGTCAGGTGCCTTTTATAAAGTTTTGAATCTTATGTCGCCGGTTAAATTTGAAAATAATTCTTCTGACTTTTTTGCCATCAGCAAAAATGTTGCAGGTGTTCTGCGAAAAGACTATAGAGAAAAAATCCGCTATTTAAGGGGATATGTGCAGAGTGTTGGATTCCGTAAAACAACATTGGAGTTTGAGGCACAGAAGAGAGAGGCAGGGGAAAGTAAGTACAGCATTCGAAAACTGCTGCATTTTTCCATTAATGCGCTGTGCAGCTTTTCGGATTTGCCATTGAAACTGGGAATGTATTCAGGTGTATTTGTGGCTCTTTGTGGTTTTATATTGATGATTTTCACTATTATAAACAAAATTGTCAATGGAGCACCGGCGGGGGATTCTACAATCATTGTAGTTTTATGTTTTATGTTTGCGGTTGTTCTTATGGTAATTGGAATTATAGGAGAATATATCGCCGTTTTGTTTGCGGAAATTAAGGATCGACCGATATATATTGTCAGAGATATTTATCAGGAAGAGAAAGAGACTCATGGAGGAGAGAAAGAGTGAAAGTTTCGGTAATTGTTGCTGCTTATAATGCAGAGAAATATGTAACAGAGACGATGGAAAGTCTCGCCAATCAAAGTATCGACGATTATGAAATTATTGTAGTCAATGATGGTTCCAAAGACCACACGATTGACATTTTGAGGGATTATGAAAGCCGTTATGACAACATAACAGTTGTGGACAAAGAGAATGGTGGACCTTCTTCGGCGAGAAACCGCGGACTGGATTTGGCAAAAGGAGAGTATGTATACTTCTTTGATGCAGATGATGTCTTAGAGTTAGACGCCTTAGAGGCACTGTATGAGCGTGCAAAAGAAAAAAAGGCAGATTTAGTCATTGCTAAGTATGATATTTTTAATCGTTTTCAGACTTTTGCAGTCAATGGAATCAATGATTTGGTGCAGATGGAAAAAATAGACAAATATGAGCCACAGATTCTGTGGACGTTTTCGCTGTGTAATAAATTATTTAAACGCTCAATTATTGAGCAGTATGAACTGCGTCTTCCACCGATTTCCTATTCGGAGGATGGGGCATTTTTGATGCGTTATGTATACCGTACGAACCGAATTACCGGACTTGACCGTGTGATTTTCCATTACCGCAGAATGTTTGATGGTGAGGCGGAGTCGATTACGGCTTCGATTTCTTCTTGGAAAATCAAAGACTACATTGAGGCACACCGGCTGATTTTGGAGTCGGCAAAAGAAAGTATTTTAATTGATTTCCCACAGTACAAAGATATTGAGGAAGTAAAAGAGAATAATGACGATATTCACAAATATTTAAATGAAATCAGCCGAAAAGAAGTGCAGATTCTGTTGGATCAGTTTTATGCGAAATACTGGACACTGCCAAAGGAGACAATTACGCATCTGGTTTCAGAAATGAATGATAAAATTTCAACATTGGATATGCGTGATATTTCGATGTTAAAAGATTCTCACCCGGAATTTGCACTTGACAATCTGGCGGTAGACAAAGAGGATTTGCTTTCTCATGCGTGGTTTACCATTGCCCTTTATGGGGAGAAAGAACAGGAAGAAAAATTTTTGTTAAGTATTCAGAGTCTGACACTGCAAAATCTGATTGCCATTCGGATTATAATGCCGCTTTTCTGGAAAGAGACAGTGGAAAAAGCCGGATTTTTACAGGATAATATGGAGTTTTTTGATGTAAAAACAAGAGATGAACTGTATTATCAGGCATTGGAACAGGCACAGACGCCGTACATTACTTTTGCGGATGCCAAAGTCAGTTATGCGAATAATGCATTTAAGTATGTGGTTAAGAACTTTATCAAATCACCGGCAGATTTTATGTCAGAATTGATATATCACCGCAATTTTGGAGATATGCAGGCGGTACTTTTCAGCACGGTGGCATTGAATTCCGTAAAGACAGGCTATGAAAATAACCCATACATGGGTATGGATTACACACTTGCCAATAAATTTTTCAAGACGGAATTTTTGAAAAATCAAACCCTAGATAAGTCAAAAAGTCTGCTGTCACATCTGACACAGTGGTACCATAGAGGATATTTTACGTTTATGAATGACCGTATTGTATTCTATGAGGATTTGGAAGCAACATATGTGGATTATGTTGGAACGAAGGAAACCATTCCGATGATGAAAGAATATTTGGTAGATAGAAAAGCAGATTTGAACAGCCCGGAGATTGTTCCGGATTTAAATGAGATTATGCCGAAGATGCTTCGTTTCCCGTCTGAAAACATCGGTCAGATTTTGTTCCGTAAGATGGTAAATTTCCTGCGACGCTATCCGGTAAAAAAGCAGGTGCTGTTTTTTACGGTGCGAAAAGACGGTGAACTAGAGGGCAATGCAAAAGCATTATATCCGTATGTCAAAGGAAAGAAAGTGATTTGTGCCAAGCGTCTGCCACATAATCCTTTTACGAAACTTTATATGTACTATAAAAATATTACAAGCCGTGTTATTGTAACGGATGACTATAACCGTTATCTGCGTCACTTCCAGCTGCGTCAGAGCCAGCGTGTTGTACAGTTGTGGCATGCCTGCGGTGCGTTTAAGAAATTCGGACAGCGGGGAACCAACATGTCGATTGCTGCGGATCATGCTTATCATGTGCAGTACAATATGGTGACGGTAAGCAGTGACAGAATAAGAAGTATTTATGCGGATGCCTTTGATATCGATGTGCACAAGGTAAAGGCGTTGGGATGTCCGAGAACGGATGCATTTTATGATGAAAAGCTGATGGATGAGACAAAGCAGAAAGTATATGCCGCACATCCGGAATTCAAAGACCGCTATGTTATTGTATATGCACCGACATTTCGTGATATAGGGGATGACAGAACGCAGTTTAAACCGGATTTGGATTTTGATAAATTATCAAAAGACTTACTGCCAAATCAGATATTTGTAATCTGCCCGCATCCGGTCATGAAAAATAAAATTGTAGAGAAGTCTTATGACAATATCGAAGTTATCAGAGATTTCTCCACAAATGATATGATGTTGGTATCGGATTTGCTGGTAACGGATTATTCTTCTGTTATTTTTGAATATGCGCTTTTGCGAAAGCCAATAGCATTTTACTGTTATGATTTACTCAATTATAATCGGGGCTTTTATCTGAATTATCCGGATGATTTGCCGGGGGATGTTTATGAGACGCAGCAGGCACTTACAGCGTATCTAAAGTCACCGGAAAAAGATACATTGACAGAAAAATATGACCAGTTCATTGAAAAATATATGGGAGCGTGTGACGGACACAGCAGTGAGCGGATTGCCGCTATGATTAATCAGTATATGGAGGAAGCGAAACATGAATGAGACAGAAATTACATTTTTGAGCAGCCGCGGACGTGGGCTGAGTAATGACCTTGCGCTTTTGAAAGATTATCTTGCGAAACAATCCGGAGAGGATGTAAAGCTCCGCTATTATTTGAATAATGAAAGACATAAAAATCCACTGGCAGCACATGGTTACCGCCGTGCGAAAAAGGATTTTATGGAGGGTATGACAAATGTTGTCTGTGTGGATGCTTCTCTATCAACTAAAATTAATAACTTAGCACCGGAAGGCAGTCGGATTTTACTGGGTGTTCCGTATGATTACCAGTTTAAGAATATGTTTTTAATGGAGTCAAAAGGAAAAGAATTTAATTTAAATACCTTTGCAAGATTTACGCACATCATTCCGGGCTCTCCATTTACGGCAGATTTGTTAAAACGGGCGTACCGTTTAGAAGATAAAGAAATAATCGAGGGTGTTTCCCTGCCGTTTGCCTATGATATAGGGGATGCTAAAAGAAGAGAGAATGTCTCGGAACTGATTTATTATTACTTTCCGCATGCAAGAGAAAAAAAGATTCTTTCTGTTATTGTATATGGTGATGAAGAGATGAAAAGGAAGGATTGGGAAACTATTGATGTAAAGCAATGGATGAAAGAGCTTGGGGAAGAATGGTTTGTTTTTACAAACAGTGAAATTTTGATGGAAAATGCATTTTCTATGGGAAATCAATACAAAAAAAGCTTTGGCTATGTAAACCGGATTCTCCCGGTTCCGGATTTGTTGTATGCTACAGACGTTTTGGTGACAAATAACGGACGTTTGGCTTCTGCATTTTCAATTTTAGAAAAGCCTTTATATGTTTGCCACTACAACAAAAATTATTTTGAAAAATATGTAAGTTTAAAATATCCGGAAATGTATTTTGAAAATGCCGGGAGGTTGTGTGAGACAGCATATCAGGTGGATGTGTGCAATAGAGCACAGGCGGATTTTAACGCAAGTATGTCATATGGTATTGAGAAAAATGTATATGATCAAACGTTGAAATGCTTGTTAGATTGAATGAGAAAGAGAGGAAAAAGATGAATCGAATTGCAAAATGGGATAATGCAAAATTTGTGTTAATAATATTGGTTGTTATTTGCCATTTTTACGAAAATTATTTAGGAAGTTCTAAATTGGTAAATTCCTTGTTCTTTTCCGTTTATACGTTTCACATGCCGGCTTTTTTTCTGATTTCAGGTATGTTTTCCAAGAAAACCGTGAAGGAAAGAAAAATTGTAAAAGTAGTACCATATCTGCTGGTTTATTTGTTTATGAAAATGTTTGGTTATTTTGTATCCGGTATTATGAATGGAGGAACATTTATATCGGTTGATTTCTTCAGGGAACCGGGTGCCGCTTGGTTTATTCTTGCGTTATTTTTCATGTATTTAATTACGTTTTATACCAAACAATTTCGACCTGCTTATGTTTTGATTGTATCTGTTTTTGTTTCAATGGCAGCAGGTTACTCCAATATGGATACGAATCTTTTCTGCTGGTTGAGGATTGCAATTTTTTATCCATTTTTTTATGCTGGATATGCATTGTCAATGGATACTATTACGAAATGGACAGAAAATAGAAAGTTGAAAATAGTTTCTGTGGCAGTTATCCTGATATATTTTTTAGTCTGCTATGTCGGAATTGATAAATTGTTTTGGGCGAGATTTCTGTTGACGGGAAGAAGTTATGAGGCACTTACGCATGGTGCATTTTATGGTGGTATTTTACGGTTGTTTACGTATGTGTTATCCTTTGGGCTTGTGTTCGCTTTTTTATGCATCATTCCAAAAGGAAAGAATATTTTTTCTCAATTAGGAACGAGAACTTTGGGTGTTTATGTATTTCATTATAATTTCATTAACCTTTTTGTGCATTCTTGTTGGTATAAGGCATTATATCATAATTTCCCAAATACATGGGAAATTATACTTGTTTTGCTTGGAATTGTGGTGACCTTGATTTGCTGCTTGAAACCATTTGATGCATGCTGCCGTGCGATTTTGTCCAGTAAATGGAAACTTCGCCTCGATGATGAGTTGAAATGACAAACTATCTGTGATATGATAAAAACAACGAATTTTTTTGGAGGTTTTAGCAGATTATGATATTTGGAGTATTGTTAGCAGGCGGTGTTGGAAGCCGCATGGGAAATGTAGAGAAACCGAAACAGTATATGAATATTGGTGACAGGCCGATTATTATTCACACAATTGAAAAGTTCTTTGTGAATGATAAATTTGAAAAAATCCTTGTTTTGTGTCCGGAACAGTGGATTTCACACACCAAGAATCTTATAAAAAAATATTTGGGGGAGACAGACCGTATTGCTGTGATGGCAGGTGGCACAACGAGAAATGAGACGATTATGAATGCCATTTCTTATATTGAAGAAAACTATGAAGTGGATGATGATACGATTATTTTGACTCATGATTCCGTCCGTCCGTTTGTGACACATAGAATTATTGAGGAAAATATTCGTTATGCACTGGAGTATGGTGCCTGCGATACGGCGGTAGCTGCGACTGATACGATTGTACAGAGTGAAGATGGCAAGGTGATTTCATCTGTGCCGGACCGCAGTAAGATGTATCAGGGACAGACACCGCAGACATTCCGCTTAAAGAAACTAAAATCGTTGTATGAATCTTTGACCGATGAGGAAAAGAAAATTCTTACGGATGCAGCGAAGATTTTTGTTATGAAGGGCGAAGACGTATATCTCGTAGAAGGAGAAGTATCAAACATTAAGATAACTTATCCTTATGATTTGCGTGTGGCAGAAACATTGATTCAGTCGAAGCAGGAGGATTAAGAGCGAATGCTTAATACAGTATACCAGTTGGTGGCTCCTCGTAAATTCGAGGTCACTTATGAAAACATCGGATTGCAGGATGATGACATTATCGTTCGTCCGACACATCTTTCGATTTGTAATGCAGACCAGAGATATTATCAGGGGCTTAGGGAAGAACATATACTTCGTCAGAAACTGCCGATGGCATTGATTCATGAAGGGATTGGTGTTGTACTTCGTGACCCGAGTGGCGAGTTTGAGCCGGGGGAAGAGGTTGTGATGATACCGAATACACCGGTAGAGAAAGATGAGTTTATTGCGGAGAACTATCTTCGCTCAAGTAAATTCCGTGCCAGCGGATTTAATGGATTTATGCAGGAATATGTAAAAATCCGCAAAGACAGACTGGTTCGTCTGCCACAGGGAATCAACAAAGAAGTAGCGGCATTTACGGAAATTGTCAGTGTCAGTGTTCATGCGATTTCACGCTTTGACCGTTTTGCACATGGTAGAAGAAATGTGGTAGGTATCTGGGGCGATGGTAATTTAGGTTATATTACGGCTGTATTTTTCAAAACGATGTTCCCGGATACAAAACTGTATATTTTTGGTGTCAGCAAAGACAAGCTTTCTGATTTTACATTTGCTGACGCAACGTATCAGGTAAGTGACATTCCGGAGAATATGGAATTAGATCATGCTTTTGAGTGTGTGGGTGGAGCCGGTTCCGGAAAGGCAATCGACCAGATTATTGATTTTATTAAGCCCGAGGGAACGATCTCTATATTAGGAGTATCGGAGTATCCGGTACCGATTAATACCCGCATGATTTTGGAAAAAGGATTGAGAGTATTCGGAAGTAGCCGAAGCGGAAGAGTAGATTTTGAAAAGACGGTTGAATTATATAGAGAGCATCCGGAAATTATCAATTACCTGTCCAATATTGTAGGTGCGGTAATTCCGGTTCGTTCGATAGCTGATATGAAAAAAGCATTTGAGATGGACATTCAGAAGTCCTTTGGAAAGACGATTATGCTTTGGGAGAAATGAGGTATCTTATGATAGCAGTGATTGTACCAATTTATAATACAGAAAAATATTTACGGGAAACAATAGACAGTGTCATTTGCCAGACACTGTCTTTTGCAGAGCATATCCGGCTGATTTTGTTAGATGATGCCAGCACAGATGGTTCATTCGCCATTTGTGAGCAGTATCAGAAGCAGTATCCAAAGCAGATTGTAGTAAAGCACTACGACACAAACCAGGGTGTTTCTGCACTTCGCAATGAAGGCGTACGGATTGCGGGAGAGATGGGTGATGAACTTATTACCTTTTTAGATTCGGATGACAAGTTAGCAGATGATGCAATGGAAAAAGCAAAAATGTATTTCGAATCACATGAGGATATTTCAGTTGCGGCTATTGCTGTAAAATATTTTGGCACAAGAGACGGAGAGCAGCGCTTAAATTGGCGCTTTCAGGAAATGGATGTTGTGGACATTAAAAAACAATATATGTTTCCACATTATTATGTAGGTGGCGTTTTCTTGAGAAAACGTGTTTTAAATGAACTTCATTTTGATGAGACCATGAATTTTTGGGAGGATGCGCTGGCGATTAATCAGGTGATTGTGTCAGAAGGAAAATACGGACTGATTCAGGATACATTTTATTTTTATAGAAAGAGAGAGGATGAGTCCTCTTTAGTGGATACGGCATGGCATAAAAAAGAGCGTTATACAACGCTGTTATCGTCCGGTTATGGACAGTTATTTGCCTACTCAAGGAAAAAGCACCATCGTATTATTCCTTATGTGCAGTACATGGTAGCGTATCATATGCGGCTTATGATGATGAAAAGTAAGCAGAGCATTATCGAAGAAATTTTATCGGAAGAAGAGTTGGCGGCACTCAGAGATGATGTGCAGAAGGTATTAAAAAAGATAAAAGTGAAATACATTTTACAGATTCCGACGTCACTTCCGATTATTGAGGGAATGCTCTCAATGCGTGCCGGAAAACAGGTGCGTGCCAAACGTGTCTACAAGGACAATGACTGTGTACTTATGTATAAGGGCGTTGAATTAGCCAGAATGTCCGAGCGCTCTGTTAAATTATTCCATATCATAGAAGATGAGGAATCGGAGTTTAACGGTATGTGGAGAGGGCGTTTTTGCACACCGATTTACGCTATGAAAAAAGAAGATTATATCTTTGCCGAGCATAACGGGGTACGGATTGATTCCAAAGAATTTATCTGCCGTAAACAGATTTTTATTCTTGGGAAACGTCTGCGATGCTACTATCATGCAGGGTTTGCCATTGCGATTCCGAAAGAATGGGATCGTGCTGTGTTTGGAATCCATATTGCAGAAGCAGATGCGGATATTTTGATGAATGAGATTGTATTTAATGAGGTAAGGCTGATTTATTTTGAAGGGGAAACAGAAGAACATGATGAATTCGAAATCGACAGAGATGATGAAAAAGACATGTAAAGATCATTTTTTTAAAGCAGGGCAATGGTTTTGGTTTGTGTTTGTGTACGGCATTGCTTTGATTGCCTTTAGCAGTTTGGTACAAAAATCTTTTTTTGCGATGCTTTTACTGCCGATTGTTGTTTATGGAATATATCATTTTTTTATGAGAGAACGAATTGCCCTTAAAGAGATAAATTATCAGATTGTTTTTTATGTCGTAAGCATTGTTTTTGCTGTGTTTATGTTTCTTGTTGCTTATTCCGTGCGTGTGCAGATTTTTTCATGGGATTGGGGAAAAGTAATTCGTTCTGCAAGTGAGTATACATTAACAGATAAGTTGACAGATACTACGTACTTTGCAAGATATCCGAATAATCAGTTTTGGTATTGTATTTTGACATTCTTTTTCAGAATGGTTCATTTTATATGGCCGGAGACGGGAATAAATGAATTTTATTTAGCGTCTATAGCACTTGGATGTGTTATGACAGTGGCATCTATCGTGTTGCTTCATCACATAGCAGTGCTTATTTGGAATGAAAAGAAGGCGTTTTTTGTTGGCTTAATGACATGGTTTTGTATGCCGTTGTGGTTATGGGCTATGTATGCTTATACGGATATAGCAGGAATGCTTTTGCTGGTAGTTATGCTGTATTGCTACACGAAGGCTGTTTTGAGTGAACCCGGCTGGAAAGTTTTTTGCTGGTTGTGCTTATTTGGAGTGGCTGCATCTGCTGCATTTTCAGTTAAAGTTACTGTGTTTATTCTCTTTATTGCAGTTTTCGCCTGCTTGTTACTTCAAAAAAAATCATGGAAAAAGATTATTGCCGGTATTGTCATTGTAGCAATTTCGTTTGGAGTCGGTCATGAATTGTGTAATTATGTAAAGTCTTCTGTAATTCCGTTAGAAGAATCGTATTGCGATGCCTATGAATTTCCGCTGACCCATTGGATTATGATGGCTCTTGGATATGGGGGATATCAGCAGGAGGATGTCGATTTTACCATTTCATTTAATTCTTATGAAAAGAAAAAAGAAGCCAATATAAAAGAGATCAAGAAACGATTGAAGGCACGTTCTTTCCATGAAAGTTTTAAATTTTTTGGTTATGATAAACAAGTTAGAACATGGGGAGATGCTACACTTGCCAGCTGCGTATATTTAGCTGAAGGGCCACAGGAGCCTGACAATATATTAAAACAATTTGTGACATTAAAAGGAAGCAAATACTGGATAGCTCTTTTGTATATGACGCTATATTATGGCTTAATACTTGTTGGGATGTTTTTATCGGCACGATTTGCAGTAAAAAGAAAATCTGATGCAAAAGCGGTGGATATGCCGATTTTTGCTTCAAGTATTACGATGCTTGGAATAGCATTGTTTCAGACTATTTGGGAATGTAATTCAAGATATTTAGTCGTATTTATTCCTATTATGATTTTGTTAGCTGCTGATGGTTTCTTTGCATGGAGAGATTATCTTAGAGAGGAGAGGATAAAGTGAAACACTATCATTTTTCAAAATCCGACACATCAATTGCAAAATTAATTGCTATAACTTTGATGCTTTTGCATCATTTATTTGGATTTACGGATCGGATTTTGCCTGAGAATATGTACCAGAGTTTATATATGTTTCGCGGGCAGCCTATAGAAGCAGCAATCTGTGCTTCTTTTAAGGTGTGTGTTGCGTTCTTTTTGTTCCTTAGTGGATATGGAACATATCTGAGCCTGCGTAAAAGTAAATCAATTTCGAAAATGATTGCAAATCGTATATTTCGGTTTTTAAAATACATATGGCAGGTTATGATTATTTTTGTTCCAATTGATTTTATATTAGGTGTGACAAAGGTAAATCTTACATCCTCATGGACCATTCAATATGATTTTGAAAGCATTATTCTTAGCATGCTTGGATTTGAAAAGTATAATGGTGAGTGGTGGTTTGTTATGCCATACATATTTTTGCTTATAATGACGCCGCTTATGTTTCGGTTTTTACAGAGAAAAAAAGCTGATTTCTTTACGGATTTTCTCGTTGTTTTGGGGATTGCTTTGTTTTCTTTGTATGGTATCCCTAAGTTGATGAGTTATGATATGTTGATTGATTTTAAAGGGACAGTATGGGGAATTCTGCTTTGCAACGTTGTTTACCTACTTCCAATTTATCTATTTGGTATGATTTTTGCAAAGTACCAGGTATTCTCGTATTATCATCAGATATTACCGAAAGGAATATTAAGTTACCCTGTATTATTATTTGTTGCAGCTGCAGGTTTTTACATGCGTTATAAACTTGGATCTTCTTATGATTTTTTCTTGGTTGGACCTATGATTTATGCGTGTGTTATGCTTATTAAGAAAATTCCGGGAGTTATCTGGGTGTCAAAAAAGGCAGGAAGATATATTACCTTTGTTTGGTTGATTCATAGTTTCTACGTGTTTCAATTTGGACAGAAATTTATATATTCCTTCGGAAATCCGATATTAATTTTTATCGTGCTGGCAGTGGTTTCTTTTGCTTCAGCAGCTGCTGTTTACTGGCTTTTTACCGGATTATCCAAAGGAGTCAAGAAAATTAGATGCTTTCATAATCGGACAGTGTAAGTCTGTTTTCCAAAATTATATCAATGGCCTCACGTACAGGAGCGTCGCCGGACTTTTGAGTCAGAACAAAATCAACATATGGATGCAATGCGGCAGCGCAGTCAGCCGGTGCAAAGGTAATGCCGGCTGTTTGCATTGCAGACAGATCATTCATATCATCACCAATATACACCGTTTGTTCAGGAGTGCAGTCATATTTCGCCATTACAGTTTTCAAGATATCAGCTTTATCGCGAACACCCTGATAAAGCACGGTAATCCCTATTTCTTCGCATCGTCTAGTGACAATTTTTGAACGGCGGCCGGTGATGATAATAGGAATAATACCCTTTTTTATTAAGAGTTTAATACCTAATCCATCTTTTGCGTTAAATGCTTTCATTACCTCACCGTCATTACCAATATAAATTTTTCCATCGGTTAATGTTCCGTCGACGTCCATTGCAAACAATTTAATTTTTGAAAAATCTTTTTTCATGTGAGTACCTCCGGTATTAGTAATTATTCATCCATTACCGTTTCAAAGTAAGATGGTGTAATGAATGAGATAGGGCAGCTTGATTTTCTTGTATTTTTATAATCAACAAGCATGCTTTTTATATCTTTATTTGCTTCTTCAGCATTTAATGTATTTCTGGTTTTTTCCATGGCTTTTTCAACGTAATTCGGATTTTCACTATTATGGCTGTAACCATCAAAACCTGCGATGGAAATGCTATTCACATTCATCAGGTCTAACAGACGGAGAAGAAGCACACCAGAATTATCAAGCTGCTCCCAACCGCATTTTACCAATCGCAGAAAATCGATAATAAAGAGATTATCATCTTTTCTTGTCGTTACATTTGATGTCACAATTTTTTTGCATTTATTAAAAGCTGCTTCATTACGCCAATACTGGTACCGGTTTTTGTTGCTGAAATATGCAAAATCAATCGGATAACAATCGGTGAGAAGATTAACGCTAATTACAATAGGATTCTTCTCTTTATAAAAATGCTGAATTTGTCCCTGGCAGGTTTTAATCGTATGACCGGGAAGAAGAACCAAAATATCTTTTCCACTGAGTGCATTTTGAAGTGATGCAATGGCAGAATCATCCTCACAGTGTGTATTTTGATAATCCAAATAGGTCTTTTCGAGTAGCGAGTAGTCGTACCGTTTTCGCTCCACCGGGTCCAAACGGTTTAGCAAAAAGTTAATGTCGCGGCTTGCAATTCCTGCCTTTGCTGAAAGGTAGGAGATGTTATTTACATGCGCACTGTGCGAACCAGCAAGAAAATACGGGATGGAGTAGCCCCATTCATAACTGTTATGGAAACCGTCGATATAATTGTCTATAAGATCTAAAACAATATCAATATCATAACCACTATTAAACTTACGGTTCATATACTGCATGACAAGCTCTGTATTTGTATTTCCTGCGCCACGTCCCATGCCTGCCATTGTGCTGTCTACAACAATATCGCGGAGTCCCTGGCTCATATCGATAAAATCCTGAGATAGAGCAAAGGACATCTGCAGGTTATTATGTGAGTGGAATCCAATTTTAGTATTTGCCCACAAATTATGATGAACCAGATAAAATACGCGCTGTAAATCTTCACGATACAGAGAACCGAAGGTATCGACGATGGAAAAGGCATATGGTTCCAATTCATTTATTTTTTCAATCAAGTCTAAAAGTTCAGCATCTGTATATCCTAATATGTCAACAGGCTGGACATAAAGTTTGTATCCTTTATTGACGATTGCTTTACAAAAATCAATAACTTCAAAACGTTCGCTTTTAAAAAAGCAGGCACGTACACCATCAATTGAAGTGCCGTCATAAGGCTCTAAGTTATCAATATGGTATCGGCTGTAATCGGCAAGGCAGACATAAGATGAATGCCTTTTGTCTGTAGGTAAAAATGAGCGGAGCTGTGCAGCATTATTAAAGATGGTTGTGCCCTCCCGATGTGGTTCGTCTTTCAGAAATCCGCATTCAATAACATCTATGCCGCTTTCTGTTAAACCTTCAATAATTCCTTTTATTGCGGTATTGCCAAATTGACTGTCAATCAGGTATGCACCATCGCGCAGTGTACAATCTAATATATTTACTCGTTTCATAAAAACCTCCCTGTTAAATTTGATTCTACCATTCTGATGGAAGAAGCCAATTCTCATATGGTATCATATGTCCAAATGCGACAATGGCCCCTTTCGCTGTTGGATAGTAGCGGTCTACCATACTATTTTTAATTGCAAGAAGTTCCGGGGCAATCTGTTCTCCCGGAATTTTATTGCTTGAATTGTAATAGCGTCCAAAATAATATAGGGTAGCAGATTTATTGGTCATCTTATTATAACATTGTGTTACCATTTGGGAAATCGTTTTGTGTAAATACTTTCCATATTCACCAAAAGGATTATGAGTGGCAATCAAATCCCATTTTTTGTAGGATAAGATAAGATTAATATCTTCCTGCATAGCATTTTTACATGTGGAAAGCATATCGGTTTCATACTTTCCGTTACTAAATGTTTTTCGGACGTCCGGGTAATCCAAAATCAGGTATTTGTCATTTGTTGTACGCATTGTTTGCTCAAAGGCTGTTCTTCGTTTTGGATTCCAGCCATGCGTCATGCAGACAACGAGATATTCACCTTCTATAAGATGTCCGCCGCCCCAAAGTGTCTCATCATCCGGATGTGCGGTAATCATCACTTTTTTTATGGCAGTTAAGTCAAGGTTATCTAACATTTGTTTCGTAATGTAGCCTTTTGTACGAGTGATTTTAAGATTCCAGCTGCATGTAAGAGCTGGATTTGTCTTATATACTGCAGTAATAGTAACAGTTTCAATTGGACGAAGGGCAGTTACTGTACCATTTTCATCAACGGTTGCAGCGGTTTTGTTGCTGGATGTCCATTTGATTCGATGATCCGTTGCGTTGGCCGGACCTGTGACTAACTGCATTTTATGTGATGTTCCGGATTCTAACGAAACAGGATTGTTCTTTGCAAATTCTATTGAGGTATATGGTATATCCTCAATAGTAATATGATGTTTTGCCTTTTTTTTGCTTTCTTTCTCGCGAACTGTTATAGTAACCTTTCCTGCATGGTGGGATGTGACAACACCATCCTCATTGACTGTGGCAATACTTGGATTGCTTGACGAAAAAACAAGGGTATCATCCGTTGTGTTTTTTGGAGAAAGAGTAGTTGTCAGTGCTATTTGTTCACCAACAAGTGCGGTATTTTTTCCGGAAAGTGTGATTTTTTTTATCTTGATGCGTTTTTTTACTTTTAATTTAAATGAAGTGTGCTTTTCTGTTCCTTTTACCGAAGCGGTTATGGTTGTAGAACCTTTTTTTTTGGCTTTTACAATGCCTTTTTTTGAAACAGACGCAACTTTTTTATTTGAGGAGGTGAAAATTACTTTCTTAAAACGCGCATTATGGGGTTTTACCAATGTTTTCAATTCCAGTCTATCACCGGTTGCCATGGCTTCTTTTGGTTTGTTTGTTATTTTGATTGATTTGGTACGAAAATAGGAAACGACACGTACAGAAGCTGTAATATCGTTTGGTTTACCGGGAATTTTGAGAGAAATTGTAACGGTCCCCTTTTTCTTTCCGGTGACGGTTCCATGTTTGTTTACGGAAGCAATGCTGGAATCACTGCTTTTCCATATCCAAGCGGCTTTGTTTTGCGTTGAAAGTGTTGAATCTTTCACTTGCATTGTAGTTTTTTTCCCGATTTGTACGGATTTATCAGGCATATTCTGAGCTGCCTGTACTTTGATATAAGTACTGCTGCATGTTAAAAAAAATGCAGCACCCAAGAAAAATAAGGCTTTTTTTGTTATAGTCATAATAATAGCATCTCCTTTTGTTAAAAATTCTTTGGTTTATAAAATAAAAAAGATATGTGAAGAAAATATGTCAAATGGACACATTGTTTTTTCTTATTATGTTTTCAACCAAGGCAACGTGTTCCGGTAAGTCCACGCCAATGGAGGTATAGGTTGTTTCTTTTAAACGCATGTGATACCCTTTTTGCAAGGCGCGCAGTGGTTCAATACCTTCACCTTTTTCCAATTCTGTCTGCTCCATATTTGCAAATTTCAACAAAAAATCTTTTTTATAAGCATAGATTCCGACATGGCGAAAAACTCGTGCTAACTGACCGTCTTTTATATTGGACGGAATAACAGAGCGGGAGAAATACATTGCATCTCCCGTGTCGTTTGTTACTACCTTTACTGTGCTTGTGGCACGGATTTCATCAGGATCTGTGATTTCCTTTTTTAAACTGCCAAAATAAACCGATTCATCTTCCGTAAAAATGGAAATCACTTCTCGGATCATTTCCGGGTTAATGACAGGTTCATCGCCCTGAATGTTGATATACAAATCACCATCCGTGTGTTCGGCAACCTCTGCTACGCGGTCGGAGCCTGTCTGATGGGTATCTTTTGTCATTTTTACATTCATGTCGTATTTTTCGCATACTGCACGAATTCTTTTGTCATCTGTGGCAACATAAATTTCGTTAAGTTCCTTGACTTTCATAGCCTGATGATAGACCCAGTATATCATTGGTTTTCCGCAGATTTCAACCAATGGTTTTCCCGGAAAACGGCTGGATTTATAACGTGCCGGAATAACACCGATTATCTTCATTTTGATTCCTCCATTTTTTTACTCAAAACATCTTCAAGTTTTACGCGTGGAAAGATTTCAAGATTTCCACCGCGAGTTGCATTATAGATATGAATATTATGTTTCTTTGCATACGAATCAAGAAGTGCATATACTTCCATGGAGCGGTCTATGATGTGCTCCCCAATTTGTTTGGTTGTTAAAGTATTTGCATGCATTCTTGTCTTGATTCGGTTAATATCGGTTTCTGCAACTTCTTTTGTTGTGTAATTATCTGTAAAATGTCCACCTTTATCATGAGGGTTTGTACAATCCACGCCGAGCAGATAAATTTCTTTAAAGCCCATATGAAACGCCATTTCGGCAGCTAGAGAAAGTACGGTTGCCTTAATCATGCAGTATGCCTGAATGTTTCCGCGGACTTTGTAGCGTTCGGTTGGAATGGTATGGACGTAAGTGGTATCGACCGGTTTTTTGCGCATGCGGCGATAGGTGCGCTCTGTTGTAAACAGAGGAGCCTTTACCATTTTGGAAAGTTCGATGCCAAGCTTGGATGCGTAAATTGTGTCAGATACACAGTGAAATGACGGACGCCAGTCGGTTTTGTCAAAAATTTTGTATACCATGTTTGTACCGAAGGTGTATTCATCTTTCAATAAATGTAAATCTTCACCGGTCAGACTGGGACCGTTTCCAATGAGAAAACACCGTTCTCCTTTGTGACTGTCCTTCAAACGCTCGAGGCGTAAACTATTATTGTTATGGAATATTCCGTGAGAGCGGAAAAATCCGAGAACATTATAACGCAGTAACAGCCATAAAATGCGCATTCGGTTGAGCGTTTTTTTAGTATAGCGTACAAAACGTTCGTAGAGGGTTCTCTTATGAGGCAGTGCCCTAAGACACATATCAATCACTCGTTTGCCGGAATTCCCATCTTCATATGGATTAAATTTTTGGTTAAATTCCAATTGCTTGTCTCGATAAGGAAATTCGCATTCCTGACGGTGGATGGCATCAACCAGTTCCTGTTCCGTTTTTGTGATTGGTCCCGGTAATTCTTCCGGCGACAGGTAAAGACCACGCACATCTTGTTCGTAGGAATCTGCGTCGTACATATGAAAAACCATCGGACGCATTAAATTTGCATAGTCAAACATGGTGGAAGAGTAGTCCGTAATCATTAAATCACTGACTAAATACAAATCATTGACCGACTCTACGTCACTTACGTCATATATGACAGGGTTATCTTTTATTTTTGCCGCTCCAATTTGGTGATGGGCGCGAAATAAAAGAATATAATCGCTGCCGAGCATGTCCATCAGTACATTGACATCAAAACCATCCGGCAAGGAAAATGCCCCATTTTCATCCAGTGATGAGTCACGCCAGGTTGGTGTATAGAGAAGAACCTTTTTCCCTTCCGGAATATGTAATGCTTCCTTTTTCTTTTGGATTTCTTCACTTGTATAATGAAAAAGTTTGTCATTGCGAGGATATCCACTTGCGACAAATTTTACAGAAGGATCTCCGATTGCAAAAGCAGAAGCTATTTTTTCACTATAATAAGGAGACGGAGATGGAAAAAAAGTTACTTTTTTCCCTTTTGCCCGGTATCGTCTGTGCATATGAGAACGTGTCTGACGAGGATCGGAATCTGTTTCGATATCACAGCCGAGTCTCTTTAATGGTGTACCATGCCAAGTCTCGATATAGATTTGGGTTTTTCGTGGTTTTAGATAATCAGCAACTGTGATATTGTTAATCCAGTAACGAGCACTGGCATAATATCTGCGGTAGGCAGAAGTTCCCTTCTTCACCAGTATGGTATGATGGTTTTCCAGTAAATCAAAATGCGCTGCAGGGTCAGTGAATGCCCACACAAAATAAAACGAGCGGAATTTTTCATCCTTTTGCAGCTCGTCATATATGGCACGCACGCTGTCAGTGGCTTTTTTTCCGCCATAGGATTCAAAGACAATATAGTTGTCAGAGACTGTCGAGTGCAGTTTTGTAATACCGTATTTTATCCGATTTTTATAGTAGGACAAATTTTGTCTTAGCATGTAACGAGACTGCTTGTTCATGGTTGTATGTTCCTTTCCCCAAGTGTTAATAGATACCTCATATACTATAACGATTTATAGGTAAAAAGTCAAATGTTTTGCAAATATATGAAAACTGTGGTATAATGCCCATAATAATGTGATAATATAGGAGGACAGGTATGTCAAAGGGTAAAATAATTTATATGGTTGTACCTTGTTATAATGAAGAAGAGGTGCTTGATGAGACGACAAAACAGTTAAGTGATAAATTGCAAAAATTGATCGATGCAGGTGAGATTAGTGAAAAAAGCCGGATTCTTTATGTGAATGATGGTTCAAAAGATCAGACATGGCCGATTATCTGCCGTCTGCATGAAGAATATACACTTGTCAGTGGATTGAATCTTTCCAGAAACCGCGGACATCAGAATGCTGTGCTTGCCGGCCTTATGTATGCGAAGGATCATTGTGATGCAGCGATTTCAATGGATGCTGACTTACAGGATGATATTCATGCTATTGATGAGATGGTAGATAAATTTAATCATGGAATTGATGTTGTTTACGGTGTGCGCAGCAGCCGAAAAAAAGACACGTTTTTTAAGAAATTTACGGCAGAAGGATTTTATAAAATCATGAAATGGATGGGGGTTGACATTGTCTTTAATCATGCAGATTTCCGCTTGATGAGTAAGCGTGTTTTAATGCAGATGGAAAATTACAAGGAAGTCAATCTCTTTTTACGCGGAATTGTACCGTTAATCGGATATCCGGCAGACAACGTATACTATGAAAGACAGGAGCGCTTTGCAGGAGAGAGCAAATATCCGCTGAAGAAAATGTTGTCGTTTGCATTTGACGGCATCACTTCGTTTAGTGTCAAACCAATCCGCTTTATATTAAGCCTTGGTCTTGTCATCTTCTTGGCAAGCCTTGGAATCCTGATCTATTCGATTGTGCGCCATGCAATGGGTGCAACGGTACTTGGCTGGAGCAGTCTTATGGTTTCTATCTGGGCGCTTGGCGGTTTGCAGCTTCTTGCGATAG
>ERZ779861.988-NODE-988-length-34374-cov-3.090125_pt1 | contig 34374 bp, 55 predicted proteins | sample MGYA00511558_ERZ779861 | MGnify/ENA primary metagenome ERZ779861 (study PRJEB29588, sample SAMEA2163432) | human gut metagenome | biome: human gut; feature: human-associated habitat; material: faeces | place: Denmark | collected 2008/2010 ...
GTCCGGCTCCGGGGAAGGCGGCCTGTCGTCCGCGTACTTCCCCTCCAGCACCTTGGCCATATTGGCGTCCCGCACCAGCCAGTCAAAGTCCGCCCGCCAGTTTCTCTCATTCCCGCCGTTCAGAAACCGGCTCTCTCCCGCCAGCCGGAACAGCTTCTCAAAATCCTCCAGGGCATATCCCGAGGAATACCTTGCCTTGACCGCTTTTTCTCTGGCGTCCGATACTTTCATGCAGCGGTTCATCTTCGGGCAAAGGTCGTTATACAGATTTACAATCTGCTGGTAGGGGATCGCGCGCCCGCGCGCTTCTTCCTTTCCCTTCTCTTCTTCTTCCTTTTCTTTTTCTTCTTCTTTTCTCTTAGGCATGAGTCCTCCATGAGCATTCACTGAGTCCTCACTGAGTCCTCCATGAGCGCTCACTGAATCTTCCGTGAGTCCTCCGTGAACATTCAGTGAATCACTGGGAGGATCAGGAACATCTGATGGAGACGGACGGTTGATCGTCTGAAACTTCTCCCAGCTTTTCAAGGCGTAATACTCTTTTTCGTCATGAGTGTAAAAGATGACGGACATCGTAGAGGCTATCTCCTGTAGCGTCTTTTTAATGTCGGCCGATCTTATCCCTTCCTCATAAGGAAACAGCATTGACTTTAGATAGCTGGGGTTCGCTTTTCCGCGTCCCTCATCGTCAGCCAGAGAAAAAAGTCCGATAAAGATAAGTTTTGAAAAAGACGAGAGCTTTGAGAAATCCTCGCTGCTCCATATCCCCGGGTCAATCATTCGTTTTCTTGCCATTCATATTCCCCCGTTTTTCCCATTCTTCCATGAGCGCCGCCAGCTCGGCGGGCGTTTTCGTCTCGATCCCCTGTTCCCGGCATTCCCCTATGATAAGCTTGATCAGCCGCGACATCTGCGCCGTGTCATACTCCGAAGAGCCATAGTAGGAGATCACGTTCACATATCCTTCCAGCTTGCTTTCCCCCAGGCTCTGGGCGATCCATCCCAGGCCGTTATGCTCCCAGTGCCGGATATATGCCTCCACGGCGTCCTTCCTTATGGGGTATATGTAGGCGTTGCCTCCGATGTTCTTCACGCTCTCCCGGTAAATCTCTTCTTTGGAAACCCCGGTCTTTTCCGCCAGCCGGTCCATCAGCACCCAGGCATAGGCGTTGGCATCCAGGCTCCGCCTCTCCCGGTGTTTGGATATGGCCAGGTCCAGGGCCGGGCAGCTATGCAGCTCGTCATAAATCCGCCGCATGGCCCCCACGGCTTTCCCGGCAATTCGGAAGGACGCCATCGTTTCCCCCTCATAGGTCGTCGTCAGGGTCATCCCTTCTGCAAGTACTCTATCCATCCGAATCCCCCTTTTTGTATAGCAGCCTGCTTTCCTCCCAATCCGGGTACTGGCTTTGCAGATACGCCCGAATGCGCCGCCCCATGGCCTCCCGTTCCTCTCTGGTTCCGTTGTCATAGCGGTCATGGCAGTTCCCCGGGCCAAAGCCCGTGCAGAGCGTCACGATATTTTCCGGGATTCCCAGCCCGCCGTGGGCGCGGCTGATATAATGGGCGTTGGGCGCCACGTTCACGCTGGCCCCGCAGAGCACGCAGCGGCCTTTGTCCCGCTCCCATACTTCCCGCTTCACCCGGGCCGGGATGTCGCATGCCTTAGCCCGTTTGTTTTTCCTGTTTTGCATATTCCTTCTTTCCGCAGCTCATGCACATCGTCTTTCCAAACGTCTTTTGGCTGCTCGCCGCGATCTGCTCCGCCGTATGTCCGCCCATTGCCAAAATTCGTTTTCCGCATACCTCGCAGAAAGGCTCGCTGCCGGGCATGGAGGTGTCGGGTTCCCTCCGGGATGCGGCCCCCGGGCGGCCCGCCGGTTTTTCTTCTTCCGGCAGGTCCTCCCCGGCATAGATGTAAAGCCCCAGCCCATGCCGCGCAATCGCCTTTGTCAGGCTCCGCTGAATGGCCTTGTTCACGTCAAAGCTGGTGACGCTTTCCAGGGGAATGCTCCGGTTGCGGTGATCCATCACCGGCAGATATTCAATGCACTCCTGCCCGCCGATGGTTACACCAGTCTTGACCCAGCATGTCCGCCCGTCCGTGTGGTAGCACCATCCCTCCCGGTTTTCATAGATGGTATATGCCGCCTCCGGATACCGCTTTTTTACCTCGCCCCAGGCCCACGCCCAAGAGAGATATGTCAGCCCGTTTTTCTTCTCGGTTTTGTCGTTGACGTTGATGGCGCTCAACGCAGCGAATACGTTCTTTTCCTCTTCCATTTCATGCCTCCAGCTCTACCGGGCATTCCTGTCCCCGCCGCGCCCATGGGTCGGCGATCATCTCATTGGTCAGCCGGCACCAGTGCCGCCCCATCTCGTCCCGGCGGCAGAATCGGCACCACTGGCAAAATACCTGATCCTCCGGGAAATGGACATATATCTCCGCTTTCCCTTTCGTGTAATATTTCACGCCTTTTTCAAACATGGCATTTTTCCTTTCTTCAGCATCTTCCGCAGAAGCCGGGTCGCCTCTTCCGACGCGCTCATGGCGCCGTCCGGCTCGTCCTCCGGTTCCCGCTCATAGCCCCACTTTTCGCAGTTCACGATGTAGGGCGGGTCTCCTTCATGCGTCATCCTTCTGTTCTCCATTCTGGGCCTTTTCATACCAAAATGCCCGGGCTTTATCCAGCACCTCCTCCAAGTCCATAATTTTCCCTTCCAGCCTGGCAATAATCTTCATCAGTTTTTCTTCGCTCATTTCGTTTTCCTCCATACTGTCACCGGCCTCCCGGTCGTTTTGTCAATCCGTATCCCGCAGGGCTCCACCCGCCCCGCCTTTTTAAGCTCGGTCAGCCGCGGGGCCGCAGCGTTGCGCTCATGAAACCCCAATTTCTTGGCGATCTCCCGCGCCGTCATCTCACGACCATCCAACACCGCCAAAATCTCTTTCTTGCGCGTTTCCCTGTCCATCGCTTCATAGCTTTCCCGCCGTGTCTGCCGGGGAATGTCCGTCACGCGAGTTGCAACCGCCCTCTCCCGCGTTCCGTCTGTCCCGGCGGGTATTTCATCCACCAGGCTTGCCACAACGCTTAAAAACCTGTTTTGGAGCTCCGGCGTTGGGTCGGCGTATCCGTGCTCAATTTTGCTATACAGCGTCTTATCGATCCTATGCGTCTCCGGGCATTCATCCAGCCGCAGGTCTTTGAATGTAATCCCATGCTGTAGGCGGATTTTCCGCATCTGCTCCCCCGTCATGTTCTTCCCCCTCTCTTGTATTGTTTTCATCCGTGTGATATACTGTATTTAGTATTCTGTAGGGATTGGGCCGCGTCAGCGGCTCTTTCTCTATCTTAATATCTTCATCAGCTTTTCCATGATCCGCTCCGGCAGCTTGTCCGCCAGGAGAGCAATTCCAAAAACGACTGCCGCCGCTGCGGTGATTCCGATGGCTAACTGCATCTCTCTTCCTCCATGAGCATCAGCTCCGCAAGGTCGCATGCAGCAAGGTACTCCTTTTCATGCCGGGTTCCAGCATGCACATCCCGCACCCGTTCTTTGAAAGCGGAAAGATCGCTGAACCAGCACCCTGCGCGGACAAAAATATTTCCGTCCCTATCCGCGAAAAAGTATGTCTTTCGTTTCTCGCTTCCGATACGGTCGATGGCAACATATCTGCCGCCAGATACGCGTCCCCTTTCAAAGCTGCACCCCTCGCCAAAGCCGCACCACTCGCCAAAGCTGCACCCCGCGCCAAAGCTCTTGATCTGCGTATAGTCGCCGCCGGGACAGATCAGCCACCCCAAATCGTCTCTCTCAAACCCTTCCAGGTCTTTTTCTGTATATACTTTCATCCTATCTTCCCTTCTGCCGTTTCCCCGTCCGCGCTGCTCGCGCGGAGGGGATTTCTCCAATGTCCGTTGTCCCCTCCCGGGGACACGCTTTCCTCTCCCGCAGATACGCCGTTCTTCTTCCCTGCACATACCCGGAAATTTCCTGGGCCTTTCTCTTCTTTTTCGCCCCCTGCTTGTCCAGTATCCGGGTTAGAAACGCCGTCTTGCTTAGTTTAGTCCGTCCCATAGCCCCAGCCTTTGCCCTTCCCGATACCGTTTTTTCACCTCTTCAATGTCGATACCGGCATACTGGTAAGCGGCCTTTGTGCTCACGTTGTGGGCGTTCAAAACCTTTAGGCCTTCTTCAACCTGCAGCTTACGGATTTTTGTTTTCAGCCGTGCCAATGTAGAGTTGGCCGCAATATCAAAAAGCTCTCTAAGCTGCACATTTCCGATTTCGTTCGGATAATTGAAATAAATTTGAAGCGCCGTGCGCGTGTCAATGGGTTTTGCTGATCGCATATGAATCCCCTTTCTTTTACTGACTGTCCGTCGCCTGTTTCCCCAGATCCGGCTCAAGGTCAAGCGCTGTACATCCCAGCGCCTCTGCGATTGCCTTCAGCGTCGGAGTTGGCATTATTTTGGTCCCTCTCTCGAGCTGGTAGATATATGAGCTTGTAACCTCGATCCGCCTCGCAAGCTCTGCGCCGGAAATTCCCATTTCTTCCCGTCTCTCCTTGATTCTTTCTCCTAGCGTCATATTATCCTCCTTCCTATGAACGATTCATTTGATAGTGAAAAAGGGATGTCAAGCCCTTTTTCACTATGGTATGATATGGCGTAGCTATATCATGAATTTTGGCCTGTTTCTTCCTCCGTCCCTCTTGTCATTTCGCGTTTTGTAGGATATAATGCAGATAGGGCGGCGGGTTGTTATCCCGCAAACCCCATCTGGCGGTTAGTTCAGTGCCTTGATTGCTTTTTCAAGCGTTTCCTCGGCGCAATCGTTGGCGTACCACACGCCGTCGATTCTTCTTAACGTATTCATTGGCTAACCTCCTTTCTGCCACTCGCCCACCGAGTGGCTTTTTTTCAAGGTAATTGCTTACCTTGGTTATAGTATATCCTACATATGTAGGATTGTCAATATATATTTCTTATTTTTTTAGGATTTTTTGAAAGGATATTTCTATGAATTTTGATAGATTAGACGAATTGCGAAAAAAACATGGTGTTTCCAACTCTTTTCTTTGTGATTTGGTCGGAAGAAAGCGATACTATATAAATGACTGTAGAAATAAAGGGACAGTAATCCCTGACGAATACATAAAAAGATGGGCAGAAGCATTGGGAACCACTCCTGAATATCTCAATGGAGAAACCGATATAAAAGAACAGCCCGCCACCAATGATGACGGGCTTACAGAAGAACAGAGAGAAATCATTGAATTGTTTGACAGGGCTGATCCGGAGGTGCAGCGCGCGGCGTTGGAGTTTCTAAGAGCCATTGAACGTCGCGAGCATAAGCCGGATAACACTTGAGCAGCCTTATAAATTCTTCTCTTTCTTCCCGCGTTATTTTGCCATCGTATGGCTGAACTAATTTTTCATTCGTCGTCCCCCTTTTTACAATTACTTTACGTCGAAGATATCTTCGACGGTGGTTCCCAATGTGCGGGCTAATCGAATGGCAATATCAACTCGCGGCAGATGTGTCTCGTTTTCTATGTCTCCTATAGTTGCCCGCCCAATATTAGACATCTGCGCAAGCTCTGCTTGCGTAAGATGCTTTGACAATCTGATTTCTTTTAGTCTTATATGCATGGAAATATTTTGCACAGCTTGAGCATATTCCTTTCGACAAAAAATTGCAATAGAACTCCGAAATGTCGGAATTTTATTTTCTGCATTGCTTATGCGAAATATACTAATAATTCCATAACGTTTTGTTGACGCCAACAAGTTGAATCTTTATTGACGGCATTATATACTAAAGGTGTCCTAGGATATTTTAAACAGGCCCTTGCCAGTACGCGCCCCCAGGATCGGGGAACGCTGAGCACAAGGGCCTCATTTTACTAAAAATATATCATATTGAAGGGGAAAATATGGAAAAGCAACTAACTACGAAATTAAAGCTATTTGAAAATAACAAGATTCGTACTGCATGGGATAGCGAAAAAGAAGAATGGTATTTTTCTATTGTGGATGTAGTGGCCGTTCTGACCGGAAGCGCAGACGCGGCTGCTTACTGGCGTAAGTTAAAACAGCGCTTAAAAGCAGAGGGAAATGAAACCGTGACAAACTGTCACGGTTTGAAAATGGCCGCCGCAGACGGAAAAAGACGTATGACCGACGTTGCCGATACCGAGCAGCTTTTGCGAATCATACAGTCTATCCCATCGCCCAAGGCAGAACCTTTCAAGCAATGGCTGGCGATGGTCGGGAGTCAAAGACTGGATGAGACTGCTGATCCGGAACTGGCAATCCAGCGCGCCTTATTCGCTTATAAAAAGAAAGGCTACTCTGATAAATGGATCACGCAACGTTTAAAATCCATCGAGTTCCGAAAGGAATTGACCGATGAATGGGATAGGGCTGGAATTAAAGATGTTGAGTACGCCATCTTAACAAATGAGCTTACAAAAGAGTGGTCTGGAATGACAACTGGAGAATATAAGGCGTATAAAAATTTGAAAAAAGAGAGCTTGCGTGACAACATGACCAATACGGAACTTGTTTTAAATATGCTCGCGGAGGTATCCACCACGGAGATATCTAAAGCAACCAATCCAAAAGGACTTGAGCCAAGCCGCAGAGTAGCAAAACAGGGTGGGACAATCGCTAAAAATGCCAGAAAAGAATTGGAAGAAAAAACCGGAGTACCTGCTATATCCAGACATACCGCTAAAGATATGAAAGAACTGGATAACTGATATCCGGCGACCATCGTTTTTCTTTGTAATTGAAAGGAGTTTTTATGCCCTTCTATAAAATGAACGGAAAACGCGACGGAAAACAAAAATACCGGGTGCGCATCAACTATCTGGACAGCGCCGGAAAGCCGCACCAGATTGACCGCGTCACCTATGGTCTGGAAGAGGCAAAGCTCCTGGAGCTTCAGCTCGCCAAGGAAGTCAAGGATGAAGCGCCTGCAAAGCGCATGACCCTTCAGCAGCTCTTTGATGAATACATTAAGGCCCGGAAAGGCAGTGTGCGGGAATCCACGCTGGATAAGTCGCAGCGGATTTTGAAATGCCATGTATTGCCGGAATTGGGGAGCCTGCGGCTCCATAAGCTGACTACCCCGGTTCTCATGCAGTGGAAGATGGGCATGGAACAGAAAGGCCTTGCCATAGCAACCCGGCAGAACGCCTATGCGGAATTTCATATTCTTTTAAATTATGCCTGCCAGATGGAATATCTGCCGAAAAATCCGCTTGATAAGGTTGGAAATTTCCGGGCTTCCGGCGAGATAAAAAAGGAGATGCAGTATTACACGGCGGACGAGTTCAAAAAATTCATTGCCGTCGCCCGTGAGAGCGCGGAAAACGCGGATATAAACGGCATTTTAGGCGAATGGGATTACTATGTATTCTTTGCCATTGCTTTCTATACAGGGCTGCGCAAAGGCGAAATTCACGGCTTGGAATGGCGGGATATTGATGGGGCATATTTGTCTGTCAAGCGGAGTATCGCCCAAAAGCTCAAGGGAGACGACCGGGAAACCGCGCCGAAAAACAAAAGCTCTATTCGGACGCTGCAAATCCCCGCTCCCCTTCTGCGAATTTTGGACGAGCACAAGGCAAGATGGAAAGCGGTTCCCGGATTTACAGAAACATATAAGGTCTGCGGCGGCACCCGTTCCCTGCGGGACACCACGATAGAGAAGCACAACAGGCGATTTGCCGAGCTGGCAGGGGTCAAGAAAATCCGCATCCATGACTTCCGGCACTCTCACGCCTCCCTTCTGGCAAATGCCGGGATCAATATCCAGGAAGTAGCCCGCCGTCTCGGACATTCCCGGATTGAAATTACGTGGAACACCTATTCCCATCTCTATCCAAAAGAAGAGGAAAGGGCTATCAAGGTACTGGATGAAATCGTTTAAAAAATGCTTTTTCGTGAATAAATCGTGTAAAAAACGTGTAAGGCAAAACAAAAACCCGCTATTTAAGCGGGTTTTTTGGGTGTTTGGCGGAGAAGGAGGGTAGTTATTTTTAGAATTTCAGACCATTTTGTTGCGTTTTGTAAACATTAAAAATCCGCATAACAAAGGCGTTTATCGTGCATGCGCTATCATATTTGCGCACATTAAAAAAACGATAGTTTGCAAAAAACGTGTAAGAAACGTGTACAGAGTCAAACAAAAAAAGAGCCAGATTAAATCCAGCTCTTTTAAGTATGCAACATTGATTTTTTCGACCTAACAGTATAAAATATTCATTGAAAAAGGTGTACGTTTTCGGACGGCACTGGGGGAGCTACTCTGTGGCTCTCTTTTTGGTTGCCTCTTAGTTATTTGGTTTTTCTAAGTTATTTGGTTTTTCTAAAAATGTATAGCAAAATAGGAAATAAGGAAAACAAATTATTGTTCATCAGAGCTATTCGCATAAGATTCAGCTAGCCCTTTCCATGTTTCCGCCTCGTTCTTTAGACGATCACATTCCTCTTTTAAATTTTCTATTTCTACATCTCTGTCTTTACAACATGTAGAGGGCGGAATTACTTTTCTCAATTTATTTCGAGGATATAAATTATGGTGCGGGTCAAACCAAACAACATAAAACACCCCTTCCGTAAGGACACCGTGAATACCGCCTTTATTTATAGAAATACGAATTTGCCACATATCTTCCATTGATATATTGTGTGGTATTCTGCAGGGAGGAATAACACCTTTATGACGGTGAATCCTTAGCGTTGAATTTTTTCCACTATATGCCCCCGCCAATATATCTCTTTCTCTTATATCTGATACTTTTTGTATTGTCTCAAATAGATCAGAGGCCCAGTTCGCGCAGGTTCCATCTAAATTAAAATACTCGTTTCGATCAATAGGCGCAAATGAAAACAGTATTTTACGATTTTCATCATCGCTAAACTGTCCCGGCAATTTTATTCTCGAATTTTCAGAAATTATCTCTGCAGAAGGAATCATTATTTCATCAGCTTCCTATAAAAATATTTCATATCATCTTCAGAAATCTCTTGTGAACAACTTTCCCAAGGCTCCCGGTCTCCTCTTGCCTTGATCCACGGCTCTTCCCTGTGATTAAGGCTCTCAAGCTGATTTCCGGTCAGGCTTCCATACGCATCATAAACTTCCTTAGCAAAGCTCAAAAATTCCTCTGGAATATCTCTGGTTTCTTCTAGTTTGGGTATATTTTCATAACCATATTCTTTATATTTTTGATATAAAGCCGGATTTACCGCGCCATGAACCCATGCTTGAAATTGCTCTGGTATTATATTTGTATCATATATCGCGAGATACCAAGCTTTTGCATAATAGCATAATTTTTGAAGCTTTTTATTTGTCATTGCAGATATAGATAAAAAAGCATTCGCTAAAGAAAAAATATTGTATGTTTTTCTCCCCTCGGCGATACCAAATTGTAATGTTTTTTCCTTTTGGTTACTGCTTATTGATGCAGAAAAATTTATAGTTGTATTCATTATTCGTTTAATCCTTTCACATAAATTTCTTTCGCGCCAACGTATTCTTTATCCACTGTTATTTTTAATGTATACAATCCCGAAGTTTTAAAATTAACATTTTGCCAATTCATAGCTATATTTAACCCTTTATGCTCAGCGGGCAAATTAGTTGTATTTTCAAGTTTAGGGGATTTACCACATACAACAACAAGTTTTTCATCCTCAGGACTACAAAACTCTATTAAAATATCATGTTCAACATTTGAATCAATTCCTAAAATTATCGCTATTACAGAAAAAGAAAATAATCCCGGTATATAATTCGGCGTTAAAGAAGAAAATATATGTTCAGCTTTCACCCCTTCTCCTTCAACATTGATTGCATTCCCACAAAATATAATATTTGAAATTTTCAAAACAATTCCCCCTCCCTAAATCTCATTAACAACAAACAATCATAATTCTTTATTTATATATACCCCAAAACCATGTCCCCATGGTACTGCTTTTTAAAAAATTCACCTTTTATTATAACCATGGTTACATTTTATATTTCGCCACTTTTTTAGCTTATTCCTTCTTTTGAATTAGCATTTACTTATTTGGATTTTATATATAAAAAAGAGGGGCTTCATAGCCCCTCTTTTTCCATCTTGTCGTCCAGCGTATCAATGCGGTGGGTATTGCTCTTGGCCCGATCCTCCACCGCCTGCATCCACCAGATTGTTGTGCTTCTCTGCCTTTTTCTCCAGTTGCTGCAAGCGGAAATTGGTCAGCCGGGCGGATGCCAAGATTCCGCCCAGCGAACCCGCCATAGACCCCGCCAGCGCCAGCAGCGCCGCGAACACCTCGCTGCTCATCCCCTACTCCTTCGGCTTTTCATACGTCAATGCCTGTTCGCTGTCCCCCACGCCTTTCGTGGTCGGGTCGGTGAGCACACCGATGAAGGACAGCACCGCCATTACCACCGTGCCGATCAGATAGGGGTTGCCAAAGAAGGCCGCAAACACCTCCCCTATGCTGCTCCAGGTGGTCAAATCCTCAAAGCCCAGCCCCAGATACGCCAGGATCGGCGACGCAATCACGCCCACTAGCCCGATCCAAAACTGCGGGCTTTTTACCCGTACTTTCCAGTTGATTTTCATTGTTTTTCCTCCTTTTATCCTTTTACCCAAGGGGCACAAGCCACTTGCCGCCCAACGCGTCAATGGTATTCTCCCCAGCCTTGCCGTCCACGGTCAGCCCTGCCGCCTTCTGGAAGCTCTTAACCGCGCTCTCGGTGTTCTTCCCGAACTCGCCGTCCGCTCCCGTGCCGCCGCAGGAATACCCTTTAGCAATCAGCGCGCTTTGCAGATTCTTCACATCCGCCCCCTTCATTAAAGGGCTGGTTTTCTTGAGGATCCGGCTTACTGTCCATGTCGTCCCGGCGGCTTTCCATTCGCCGCCTAACGCTTTTGTCGTCTTTTCCCCCACAATCCCGTCCGCCGTCAGTCCAGTTGCCTTCTGGAATGCCTCCACGGCCTTTTGGGTATTGCTGCCAAATTCCCCATCGGCTCCGGTACTCCCGCAGGGATATCCACGGGCGATCAGCGCACTTTGCACATCTTTCACGTCCTCTCCCGTCATGAGGGGGCTGGTCTTTTTCAGCAAACGCCCTACGGTGAAGGAAGGAGAGATGCCGCCGGTTACCTTCGTCAGATCGCTCCGATTGCTGATATATCCGTCCTTCCCGTCATAGTCGATCCTGTACCAGCCCGATGCACTCATGCCCTCCAAAAGAAAGCTGTCCCCTTTGTGGGCCACGCCCAGGACCGCCGTTTCCGTGTTGTCCCCGGCCCGCACGTTCACCGAGCCCCCCAGAACCTCCACCATGCCGCCTGCCGGCGTATCCGCCCCGGCTTCTCCATACTCCACATCCCGCAGGTATCCCCATTCCTTCCATTTCTGGCTGGAAAGGGGCGAGATTACCACGCCATAGGCGGTTCCCCGGGATTCCAGCACCTTGCCCCCGCCCAGGTAAACGCCAATATGGCCGCTTTTCCAAAGTGCTGTCCCCGGCGTCTCGGGAAGCGAAGATACCGGGCCGCTCCCGGCAAACTGGCTGCGGAAGGTGTTGGCCGTCCGGTCGCCGTATTGGGGGTTTTCTGCCCGAAATGCCTGCACCAGCAGGCCCGAACAGTCCACCACCCGCCGTCCGATCCATCGGGCGCAGTCCTGGGTAAAATATCCATAGCTCTTGCCGGCCCGCCTGGCCTTTCCCCATTTCTCCGCCAGCTCTTTGGTATACATCTCCCCCTGGCCGGAAAGAACATAGCCATAGCGGTTCCGATAATAGAGGATGCCGCCGCTCTCCTTCTCCTTCGGGCCGTTCATGCCCGCCATTTCTTTGATCTGCTTCAGCAGGTTTTCCGCCTTCATCGCTCTTCTCCTTTCTCCGGTGCGCTTTCCAGAATCTCCTGCATTTCCTCTTCGGTAATCCATCCCTTTGCCACGGCATTTTCCAGTTGTGCCACTTCGATAGACCCCGCATGATACAATCGGTTCAGTGTCTCAAACATCTTTCTCACCCTCCCAGCGCGGAAATGACCAGCATGTCCACCGTCTCCCGCAATATCTCCAGCTCGCTCCTGCCCGGGGCCGGGGCCGCCGGTTTCTCCGCCTCCGGAATCTCCTCCAGGGCCTCCCCCGTCCAGCGGTAGTTCGCCCGCCCGTATTCGTCCCGGATATCCTTTGCCAGATAGCGGCTCTGGGCATGGGCATATTTGTCCCCGTTTCCCTCGCCGATCAGCACCGCCCCTTCTCCCGGCTCCTCAAAGGCGTCCGAATAAATCCGCGTCACCTCTCCCGCCGGGTTTATCTGCGCATATACCTTCCATCCCTTTTCTTCCATATTATGAATATACCTCCGCATCCAATGTCAGCCCCCAAAACTGCACTACGCACGGCCGGTTGCTTGTCACTCCCGGCGCTGTCGTCGTCAAATACAATGTATCCCCCGACGACTGCGACGACGATATCCCCGCCGTCCGCTGGTAAATCACGTCGCTGTCCACCGGCCGCACCGTCATGTCGTTCACATTCCCCCCGATGGTCGGCACGCTCCGCATGGGCACCGGCGGCATATATGTGAAGCTCGCTCCTCCCACCGTAATATATCCCGGGCAGAACACCGTCCCCGTTTTCTGGTAATACCGCATGCACGCCAGCAGCTCCTCGCCATAGCTCTTTGGCACATATGGCGTCGCCTCTTCCCCCAGCTCCAGTTTCGCCCAGCATACCGTCTGCCCCGCGGTAAATCCTCCCAGGCTCACCATGGCGCCCGTCACTTCCGCCGGACGTGTGATATATTTCATACTCCCGTCACTGTTCTTAACCCCTATCGACAGCGTCAGCTGTTTCCCCGCCAGCAAAGCAACATCCTGGGACTCCAGCATATATGCTATGGACACGGTGGCTCCCGAAACCAACATCCCGTCCTCTGTCCGCGATACCGTTGCGCTCTCCGCTCCTCCCGCCAGTTTCACGCAGTACCATCGATCCGCCGTATACATCCGGCTCGTTCCCACCGTGAAGCTCTCTCCGCGCTGCCACACCGCAAACCCGCCGTTGATCAGGAGGTTGGGATTGGAAAGGGCGGCCGCCTTTTCCTCGGTATCCGCCAGGCCGCTCTCCAATGCCGTGATTTTGTCCTGATACCAGGTTCCTCCTAGTACATCGGCTATCTGCGAAACAATCCCCGTCACGTTGCCTCCCGCGATGGACACCACGGCCATCTCGGCCTGATAGACCATGTCGCCGTTTTGCGAATTGATCTTCCCTTTTGTGAGCGCAGGGAATACGTCGGTGGCGCTGTAGACCACGGAAAGCTCCACCTGTTCAAATGTCTCCGTGCTGCTGGTCTTGGAAAGGTCGATGGTGAGCACAATCTGTCCATATCCATCCGCAATGGGATTGGATATATCGATCTGCGTCGCCCCATCCACCAATAGAATCCGGCCCCCGATCATCAATTCTCCCGGCTGTATCGTGAGAGTGCTGGACGTCACGGACATGGAGCACCCCCATACCTTCCCATCGCCTGGGAAAATGGATTCATATAGACCCCCGTCCGTCCTGCTGGACACATACTGGTTGTCAAATGTGCATCCCTTAATCAAAATTTATCCTCCTTCTTTATAGCAAGTCTAAATAGGGATACTGCATCTGCAGTTCCCCGCATTGTACGGTTACGATATCCGAGTGTTTCTCCTCCGTCACCCCGGAAACATAGCTGGAAAAAATCCGGTTGTCCAGCTTGATCTTCAGGGGATCATACAGGGAAAAGCCCCGGCTTTTCGGGGCTTGAAATTCGATCTTGTGGCTAAACTCGTTTTTGGCAAATTCGTCCCGGACGCTGTCTTCCACATCCTCTGCCTTTGCCACCGTCAGCGGCACCCACTCCCCGCGTATCCGGCCCGCCGCCGGTGTGGTGTCCGTGATACTGCCGTCTTCCATAAGCACCCAGGTTTTCATCTCTCCATTTTCTTCACAATAGGAGGTGATCTTGCTCACGGTCTTTTGTGAAAAGTCCTGAGAGGTCACCACATACAGCGGATTGGAAAAATCGATGTTTTTTGTCACCTTGACCCGGCGGGCAATTTGCAGCGTCAATGTGTCCCGGCTGATGCCCCATTCGCAGAAAATGTTATATAGCCGCCGCATTTTTGCCGCATACGATTTTACAGAAAAGATGTTGTTCTCCGTGTCCGGATTCATCTGGGCTGCCGTGTGAGTAACCGCCTGGGCCGTCAGGTACGGTAAGGCATAGAAAACGTCTGGGCACTGGGTAAAGTTTTCCTGCACCAGCTGGGCCAGATAATCCTCCAGATAGGTAAAGGGCGCGGGCGTATAGAACATATTCCGTTCCAGCAGGCTGATGATCTGGTTCACATCCAGCCGGGTTTTCCCTTCTTCCGGGGAAATCGCCTGGATGATGCCGAAAAATCCGTTTTCCATATAGAGGATATCGCCTTCCCCCGGGAGTGTAGCCGGGGTCTGGATGGTAACACGGGAAACCGTGTCGTAGATGGAATATTTCAGCGCATAATCCAACACAAGGTTATGCGACTTTGTTGCAAAGGTCGTTCTGTCTTTGATAAAAGCCCGCATCGTCACACCGTCCTATAGTATCGATAAATACGCAGCCCTGCTGTCACTCCCAGGAGAGATGTCGCTGTCAGGGAAAATTCCATGGGAATCTCTGTTGGAATGCGGAAAAAAGTGGGGATTCCTGCACGGATCCCCAGCTGCGCCGTCAGGTCGGTTTCCCCCTGCGGTGTTTTCAGCATGGCCCCGGCCTCCCGGGGAACCGTGGAAAATACGATGGTTTCCCCCGCTGCGGCGGACACATTGCTTAAATCCACACGCCCGATCCCCTCCCCCGTATCCAGCCGTTTTGCCGTGAGAATCGGGTTTTGCACCGATCCCGGCAAGGTGAGCTGAAAGTCGCAGGGCATCTGGGCGGTTACGGAAAAATCCAGCACCCCGGCCCGGGCTGAATTGGAATAACGGTAAGGGTATGTATAGGAATAGCACTTGATGCCTTGCAGGCCCTCCCCTTCCACGGTCAGATTCAGGTCATAGGGGGTATACCAGGGCGACAATGGCATAAACGTCACGGGTACTTCCAGCACGCCGCCTATCCCCAGCTCGGTTTTCTCCATGTCCGTGATATCTACATCACAGAAATACCAGTCACCGTCCGCCGAATAGGCCAGTGTCAGCCGCTCCGCTGCAAAAATCCAGTTGGCAAATTCCCAGTATCCTGTATATGCCCGGGTGGGCAGGAAGACCAGCGTCCCCGTCTTTTCCGTCTGCCCGGATTCCCGGCGTGTCTCGATGAAGAAGCCGTCTGCCTCCATATATTCCACATCGTCGAAAAATCCCAGCCCCGCCGGGCCGGACAAAAAAATCGAGCCGCCCTGCAGCTCGATTTTCTCGCCATATTCATTTTGGATGTAAAAGCGTCTCAACTCATGCGCCCTCCTGTCATCTTGGCAAACTCCCGGCCCACCACTCGGGATATCGTTTCCGCCTTTTTTTGGATATCCGCATCCGAAAGCGACCGGCTCACGCTGATGGGGACGTTGACGGTGATGCCGCCAAATCTGTTGCTTATGGATGGGACTTCTGTTCCCACCTCCCGGAAAATGATGGGGTTCACGCTCACGGCAGCGTCAAGCACCTGCTCCCGCAAGGCGCTCGAGACAGCATCGGTCTTATCCGCAATGCCCTTGGCCATGCCTTCGGACATCATCGCGCCCACTTCCCGCTCAAACAGACGGGAGGGAGAATGAATCTCGCCCGCTTTCTTTGCCGCCGTAACTGCGGAATTTATCACGCTGCGCATGGCGCTGTTCAGCGCCCCGGATCGGGACTGTATACCCCGCCGGATGCCGTCAATCATGTTGATGCCGATAAGCGCCCAGCTCCCGTTTTTTGCTGATTTATCAGCTTCCCCGTATACATTTTTAACCGCTATTTTCATCTGCGATTCTAAAGCAACGCTTTTGCCCCGAATAGTTTCGTCTGCTTGATCGAAATAGGCGCTGTATGTTTCGTTTGCTTTTTCTGGGGATAATTCTTCGTTGGACGCTTCTGCCACTTCTTTTGATCCTTCCTGCGTGGCGTCAACAACGTCATCGAGGCCCTTCTCTGTCCCTTTCAGCCAGAGCGCAAGGAACTCCTTTGTTGTATCCCCCAGCCCCTTTTGTGAATCCTTCGCCATCTGCATGATCATAGACATTCCTTCTTCAGTTGTCGTGTCCACAGAATCCAAAAAGGCATTCAGGGTAGCATCATTCAGGCTGCGCAGCTTTGCCAGATTTGCGTCAACATCAGCGATTAGCTTCTGATTGTCCTGCATATTTTTTACACGCTTTTGCAGCGATATCTGATCTGCGAGGCTAATCTTTTCTTCTGTATTCGTGGCAATGGCAACGCGGGCGTTCTGTATCTCTTCATATCGCTTCAGCTGCGCCTCTTCAATTTTCGTCAGCTTTTCGCCGGCGTCTTTGCGGGCGGCCAACTGCGCATAGGCCGCTTCGGATAGCCGGGTACTCCCGCTTTCAATTTCTTCGATGGCAGAATTGATATACTCCTGCTGCTTCGCGTATTCCGCAGAAATTTGCCGCAGGCTAGCCCGGGTGGAATCGTCCACCTCGATATTGGCGTTCAAAAGGTTGTGAACCGCCTCAATCTCGTCCTCCGTAAAGCCAGATATTGCCTCGTAGGCATTGCCCGCCGCCTCAATCCGATCGGCATACCTTTTAGCCAAATCCTCCTGGGCTGCCTTTGCCAGTTCGGCAGACGCTTTTTCTTTTTCATATAGCTCCTGCGCTTCGGCAGACAATGATTTAACGGACTCCTCCAGTGTGTTATTGCTGTCCGTGTACGCCGCGTTTTGGTCTATAAGGTTTTGTTCTTCTTTGTTGAGGTATTGCAATTCATTTTGTAATGCAGCGGTCGCCTCCGTTTCCTCCTGCGTCGCCGCGCCGGTTCCCCGCGTGGCCGCTGTCAATACCTCCGATATCTCGGCCCTGCGACGGTCAATTCCGGCAATTCTTTCATTATTAGCCGCCAGCTTCGCCGAATTTTGGATAAGCATATTCTCTGCGGTATCCAACTGCGCTTGAGCATCCGCATAGGATTCTACCGCATCGGTATTATACTGAATCGCCGCCATCGCTTTTGCATATGCGGTCTGCGATTGTATAAGGGCATCTGTTTCCTTCCGGTTAATGTTTAATAGGCCCGTGTCCTCCTGTACATAATCGGATAATACGCTATAATCGCCGCTCAGTTCCCGCACAATCTCCGCCATCCGGCTTTGCGTTTCTTTTGTCTGGTCGGCGCTGTTCTTCAGCTGAAAATATTCCGTAACCAGCCCACGGGCGCTTTCTGCCAGGTTGTCTGCCTGCGCTGCGCTCTTCTCATATTCCGTTGAGATTTCTGCGGCCTTCCCTTTCATCTCGTCCATCTCTGCCGCAATAGCTTCCCCTGATTCCTGGATTGCCTGCGCCTCTGCGCTGGTTTCCTTTCCCAGTCCGTTGAAAACACCAACGAGCAGCGAAACGGCGGAAACCACCATCCCTGCGATGCTCAACGCCGAATTGAGTGTAAGGCCGAAGGACTTCACTGCCGGCTGCGCCGCCGCCGACGCCGTTCCAACACCGCTGATTCCTGCCCCTGTCGCCGCGCTGGTCGTCGCCGTGGCTTGAAGCACCTTCGCCGCCTGATCGCCTTCTATACCGAATTTTTTCAGCTCTGCGGTGTTGTGGGAGAGAATTTCAACCGTCGTATAGAACTCTCCGTTAGATTTTTTAGCCCCGGCCGTGATGAGATCAAGCCCCTTGGATGCCGCCGTGGTGGATTCGCCGAATCTGTTCACTTCTTTTGCAATCTTGCTCATTTGCAGGCCGGTCAAAGCCTTATCCAGCTTTTGCACCATGCTGTAGGCCCCGGTTCCCAGCTTAATGACAGGCCCGGCTGCAGCGGCGATCCCCGCAATACCCAGAATCATCTTCTGCTGGGCCGGGTTCAATTTCTGAAAGCCGGAAAGTATGTTATTGAGCACTTTTAGCGCGCTGGCTGCCGCCGGAACCAGATTTTGCCCCAAGGCTGCCGCCGCCTGCTTTAACTGTTCCTTGGCCATGCGGGTCTGGTTGGCCACGCTGTCCGACGTCCGGGCAAAGTCCCCCTGGGCGTTTGTAGTGTTGGCCAGAACATAGTTATACCGAAGCTGCACCTTTTCCGCCTGGCTCAACTGTTTAATGTTTTTTTCTAACCCCTGCTGCATCGCAAACTGTTCCAGATTGGTTTGCGTCATGACAATGCCATATTGTTTCAGGGTTTCGGTTTCGCCCGTAAAAATTGAATTTAAAGCGATCTGGGCCGTCTCCTGGCTGGTGTTATTGAAGGAGGCCAGATCGGCGGACAGCTGGGTCAGGGACTTTGCCATCTCGGCCCCCTGGTTTGCCGTAAGTCCCATGCCGGCAGCCATATTGCCGTATGTGGCCGCCGCTGACATAGCCGTTTCCTCTGCAAGCCCCATCTGTTCCACGGCGGTAGAGGCCCAATTCTTGATGGAATCCGCGTTTCCGCCGAACACCACGTCTACCTTGCTTAACGTTTCCTCCAAATCCGAGGCATAGTTTAATGCTGCCGCTGCTCCCGCCGCTAGAGGAACCGTAAGGCCCAAAGTGAGCTTATTTCCCAGCTTGCTCAGATTTTCCACCGAAGCACGGTGGCTGGCTTCTACCTTGGAATCTACCTCCTTCACCGCTTTTTCCGCAGCCTTCAGTTTGTCCTGCAGCGGCTTATCATCCGCGCCTATTTCAACGTATAATTTTCCGACTTTTCCTGTTGCCATAGTTTTCTCCAATAAAAAATACACCCTTTAGGGTGTATTAGATTTTTGTGCTTGTTTGTTTAGGCTTCCACATTCAGCCCTTCACTTTCCAAATAGGCTTTCAGCAAATCCATACTGTCGGATACCATACCATAGTATTCTTTAGTAAGATCAGAATATGCGGTAATTGCATCTGCTGTTGTTTCGGAATACGCTTCTTCCATAAGGGTTAGAATTTCCACAAAATAGATATTTATATCGGACGCAATCCCTTGCGCATAGCTGCATTCCGATGGAGCACCACTTAGTTCTGCAGAGTCGTAGATATTTTCAACATTTTCTTTCACCGTACCCAGTAATTTTATAAACTCCATCGCGGATTCATTTTCCGCCGCATAAGTCCCAAGCCCTATATCCGCTTTTTCTGCCAGCTCGCACATATTCTCAAAATTATCAATCAATGGCTCAAGGCTAGAAGTCAATTCTTTCATGGCGCCATAATACGACAAAAGTTTTTGATTATATACTGTTGCATCATTCTGCCCGCCATTATTATCCAGAATATCGTCCTCCAAAGCCGAGTCTTCTGTCGAGGGTGACGGTTCCGGCACATCTATTTGTACTGATGACATACTTCCTTTTTCGCAAAACTCATAAAAAGCATTTTCATATTGCTTCGCATCGTCCGGAACGATATCGTAATCAATTCGCATTAGCGCAAGCCCGTCCGGAGATTCATAGATATACTCGTTGACCGCCATCATCTCCAGATATTGTTTCCGGCTTTCCATATCATTTTTGCTGGAAAATACCTCGATCGTTCCACCCAAAGGATCTTCATCAACATCATATTGCTCCACTCTGGTGTCCGCCCAATTTACTTTGCTTGTATACTCGCCCGGACGTCCCAACAATCCATTTGGGTCCGTTTTATCTGTATAGTCACTTATACTTGAAATCGGGAATCCCGCCTGTTTTAATGCCTCTGCATAGTCAATGGCTTTATACTTGCTTTCTTCCGGCGCACCTCCGCACCCCACCAGCATTATAAGCAACAACAAAAGACACAAGAAAATAGAAATCCCCTTTTTCATCCTACTTTTCCTCCATTTTACATATTTTGTAAGGATGTATATATTTTACTAAATTATAATCTGCCTTGCAAGCTATAATTCGTCAATATATACGGTTTCCGGCTCGCTTGCCGCATCCTGGGCACGGAGGAAAAGCTCCAAGTTTTGGGAGAAAAAGACGTCTATGCTCATTCCATGCTGCAAAAACATGGCGTTGGCCAGCTTCAGAATGCTTTCTATTGCGGCTTTGCAGTTTTTTCTCCGCCCGCCGCCGCTGCGAGAGGAGCGCCGAGAAAAGCCTCGGTCATAGATCGGTCAATCTCCCGGTATACGTCCATCAGCTCCCGAAAATCCGCCCCATTCTCCAGCGTGTCCATGGGTATCTCCAAAACTTCAGACACAATCTGCGTTCTGTCCCGTGTAACCTCCTGCGTAGTCGGTCGGCTCCCCTCGTGCTTCTGAGCATATTCCAGCAGCCGCATCCAGTCTTTTACAGTGAAGTGCTTTTTGGAATAAACAGTTCCATCAATGGTTAGTTTGATTTCTTTCATGGATTCTCCCTTTTTAAAGGAGGGGCAAAGCCGCCCCTCCGTGTTGTTCCTATTGCTCCCCGGTCTGCTTTTTTCCTGGCTTTTTCGGCTCTTTTATGAGCTTAAAACCCAGGGCAAGCAGCTGGTTCTTTTTATACTCCTTGTCCGTACAGGCAACAAAGCCGTCTTTTTCCAGCTTATACAGCATCAGCCTGCCGCCCCTGCCTTCGCGCCGCTCACATTGGAAATGCCGGCCTTGCCCCCGCCTGTCACATAGAGGCGCACCAGATATTCCTTGCCCGCCTGCAGTCCGGTGATGGTGGCCGCTGCATCCGAAGCCGTCTTGTTATCCACTGTCACCCAATCGCTGCCCTGCGATACCTGGATTGCGACGTTTGAAGCACCTACAGCCGCCGTCCAGGCGAGAGTAATCTGCCCAGCCTCTGTGCCGTCAGTAGCCACCAGATTGGAGACCGGGGTTGTGCTGCCCTGGTATGCCGCCGGGTCAAAGTCCGGGGATGAAAACCATCCGTTTACCGCCGATTCCAGTTGGGCGATGGAAAGCGTATTTTCCGGATCGTTGCTGTCCAGAAAGCGCCGCTTCTTTCTGTCAAATGTGCGCGGCAGAGCCGTGTGCATGATCGTGCGCGGCTGGAAGGTGATGCCTGCGCCGCCCTTGGAAGTAACGCTTTCCTCCTGTTTGGAAAATTTCCCCTTGAGCACCCAGGTGAAACGCATAGCTCCGTCCGATTTTTCGGACATAAAGCCGATAGCCACCTCCGGCGGATTGTCGTTTACACCCTCGCTGATAACGCCGTGCTGGTCGCGTTGTACGCCCATCAGTGTTGCATAGTCTTCCGGGTTCAAATCTGCGATGGTGATAGTCGTCTGAACCTCTCCATCTCCCGCATAACTCACATAGGTGCCGCCATCCGCATCCCAGGAAGCCGTCTGCGTGTTGGGATTATATGCCACAGTATTCACGCCCTGCAGCCACACCGGAGCGGAATATGTTACACCTTCTTCTGTATCCGACAATACTAAAGCGTAATACATTTTGTTTACGCTGATCGCCGGCACTGGTTTGTTTGCCATTTATATTCCTCCTCTTACTACATAAAAATTTTTGCTTAACAACGGGTTTCCGTTGTCGTCTTTGCCGAGCTGGTTAAACCCCGAACCCGGCGTATACACCAAAAGATAAAGGGAGCCGTTTATCTCGGTTCCCCGGGAAAGTTCGCCGTCCCTCCGGCCAATTTCCGTCAGGGCCTGCGCCGCCGTGTAGAGCTGCTCATAGCCTCGGGCAAAGTTTTCCGGCTCCACCCGCAAAAGCAGCTGCAGCCCAGGCGTCTCTGCCGCATTCATCTCCGGCGGAAGCCCCTGGTATTCAAAAAGTGCAATGCAGTTGGCGGGGGCGGGCGGCAGATTGCCTACAAAAAAAGGAACCCCCAATTCCAGGCGTTCCAGATATGTTTTCATGTCGTCCAGAAAGATCACTCTATCGCCTCCCCGATCTGCTCGCCGATATACTCCGTATACCGCTGCGCGTTTTCGTTAAAAGGGTTTTCCAGATACTTTGCTTCGCCGCCCCGCGGATGGTTAAAATCCAGTCGTTCATGCTGTATAAGTGAATATTCGTCCACCTCGCGCGTGTATCCCACCTTAACAACGCCGCTGGAAATTTCCTCATCATCCACAACGCAGTTTTCCCGGAGCTTTCCCGTATCGATGGGTGCCCGGTTTACCGACTTTTCCTGCAAGTCCGCCCCGCAAGTCAGGAGTGCGTCTTCCATGGCCGCGTGAATCGCGTTCATCGCTTTCGCTCCGTTCCATTCCAGCATTACAGGTATACCTCCCAGCCAATAACACTGCCGTCCCGGTCTACCATGCTCATGGCGTCGATCACCAGGCGCCCGTTAATTTTGTCCAGGGGGGCGATCTCCGCAAGGGAAAATACCGTCGTATTAGATGCGACAGTTTCCCCATTTATGTCCCGCACCAGACGCGTCCGCCCCTCCATGCGAACCGGGATATCCTGCGGGACGCCATACTGCATGTTTCCATACGCATCCGGCCCGGTCTGTTTTTGCAGTTGTGCCGTTTGCTTGAGATACAGTGCGAGCCGGTCAGAGTACATCATAGGAGCCTCCCACATAGGGCGCTACAATCTTCTGCGCCGTGCTGCTTTTCAAAACTGCCGCCACGCTTCCCTCTCCGGCCTGCCGGAAGGTTTCCGAAAGATGCCCGATGGAATAGGAGGCCACCGGGCCATTTGCCGCCTGGCTGTTTTTTGTGTCCAGCGACGGGCAGGCCAGTTCAAAGGCTTCCTCGATCTGCGCCGCCTTGATCTCTTCCGGCACTTCCGCTAGCTCGGGATAGATATAGGAAAGGGGCGCGATTAAATCCCGGTATGCCATCGCCCATCCGGGATAGGAATACCGGGGAAACGGCAGCGGCTGAAAAGCCGTAAACGTCACACCGCGATAGGAAAGGCGGCTCATGGAATCGCAGGCCCGGCGCAGGAATACCTCCTGGGCGGCCTCGGAAAGCTCTCCCCATGCCTGGGCCCGCGCGTCCGCGGAGGGATAGTGCGCCCGGATATATTCGCCGGCCTCGTCCGCCGTCACATAGCTGTCCACGCCCACTGTCAGCATAGCTCCCTCCTATTTCTTCACGACCTTCGCCGAACCGGCGCCTACCGCCTTATCCGAGCTGTCCGTCTCTGCAACCGTGATATACACATTGGTGGAAGCCGCAATGATGCCGTCTGCCGGCATATCCGTCCAGCCTGTAGACAGGTCTGCGCCATACGCTACAGTTTCCGGGGCCGCGCCCAGTTTATACACATAGCTGTTGCCGCTCGCGGGCTGCGTCGGATTAACCGTCACTTTGGTGCTGCCCGCCGTGGTTCCCTTCACGGACGAAACCACCAGCGTCCCCATGGTGCTCGCCGCGGAATATACCTGGATCAGGTCCGGGGTAACTGCCGTGGTGCCGAAGTCATAAAAGAGTTTTAGGGCCCAGTTGTTGCCAAGAGGCAGTTCAGTTGCGCTGTATACGTCCGAGCGCACCGGCTGCGCCACCGCGCCCTCTACCATGGCGATGCAGTTTACGCCCGCCGGAAGATAGGTGGAAGCATAGGTGCGCACTCCATGGAACGCGAAGAAGTCGTCCTCATTCGTCTGAATGTTGGCGTTATACGATTTATCCAGATACGCGCGGATTTGCCCATAAAAAGCGGGAGAGCACACAAGGTGGATCATATCCCGAGGCACGCCGTCCACAAAGTCGTTCTGCGTGGTTTCGATGGTCTGGATCAAGTCCTCCAGGATGGCCTCGATATTCGTTTCCGACGTCGTGAACGCCGTTCCCGCCGTCTGGGCGCATGCAAAAAATGCCCGCTCCAGTTCCCGCGCCATTGTCCGGGCATGGTTTCTTGTCCGCCGTGTAATCAGGTCGGGGACTCCCAGCGTCGCCGCGTCATAGCGTTCCAGATTCTCAATGATCTCCCGGTGCATATTGATGGGCACGTTCACGGGCTGGAGCTTGATGTCCGCTCCGATGCCGTTTGCCGCCGCCGTTCCATACTGCTGGGACACCGCGTTGGCAAACCGCTTTGCCTCTACCGACCCCGCTTCAAAATCCCCGGATAAGTCCTGATTCTTGAGCCGGGACGAAAGCATATAGCTCTCCACATTTTCGATAACTGCGCGGTACTGCTGCGCCAAAAGCGCCAGCCCGCCGTCCGTGTTTAAAAAAGCAAGCGAAGTAATCCGCCCGCCGTTTGCTTCTGCCATTGTTTTTCCTCCTTAGAAATGCCGTTTGATTTGAAATGTTTCCTTGTCCGCTCCCCCGGCCGGATTGCTTCCGGATTCCGGGAGGCTTGTCCCCGTTCTCCACGACGGGTTGCTCTGCACAACTTTTGCAATCGCGTCTTCCATGGATGTGTCCCCATCCGCACGCGCCATCGCCAGAATGACGGCATCCTCGATGTGCTCGGGCTTGAGCCCGGCGGTGGCTGCCGCGATCATGGCATTCGCCCGTGCCTCCCGCTTCTCTGCGGCCGTTAAGGCTACTTCCGCCTGCTTTTGCGCTTCGGCGATCCGCTGCGCCTCGGTCTTTTGATCGTCCTGCCATTTCCGGAACGCCGCCAGCTCCTCCTTGCTGGGCATGTTCTTCATCTTTTTTGCCAGCATCGCATCCGCGATTTTCTGCGCTTCGGATTTTACATCCGTTCCCGTTTTAGGCTCGTCAGCCCCTTCCTGGCCTGCGGTTTGTGTATCCATAGGATTTGCCCCCGAAACTATTTCGGCCGATTCTGCCCCGGTTGCAACTCCTGTAGACGCGCCCTCCGCGTCCATGAAAGGATTCATTTTTAATTTCAGCATATTGCCTCCCCGTTTTAGGGCCGTCGCCCATTTCTCCCGGTTTTTCCCACACCGTAAAAGGGCAATAAAAAACCACCGCAAAGGGTGGTGGCTTGCATGTTGATTTTTATTTTTCTATAATCTCCCATCTCCCGCCCGGAGAACTTCCGTCCAATGGCGCGGGATTCTCTTTCGTATAAAGATAATCCTCCCCGCTATCATCGATCACTCGATAATAGTCCGCATTTTCTTCCGTTGCCTCATATATTTTTCCATTTGTGAGACTGTCCACACCGAAGCTATCTCCCACATATCGCAATTTCATCTATTCTTTCTCCTTTATATGCTTTATCTTGGCTTGATACTGAACGCCGTTCCTCTCATACCAATGGACGTCAAATATATACTGATCGCTTTCCACTTTTCCCACTCTTTTCGTCCATTCTTCGACCGTACCCCCATATTGGATTATCAACCTTCCAACAACGTCGATTTTACGCTTTACACCCGCTCCCGCTATCACTTTAACACTGGTGATCATTGTATTCTTAGGAATAAATGCTTTTTTCCCATTATACACGAAAGGAAGCTGCTCCTGCAAGCCCGTTGCATTGTTGAATTTCTCATATTGGCGCTGTAAACCTTGCCATTTCTCCCCATCTGCCGCCTTGATCCGGCGGAAAACAGAAAAGGTCTTGGGCGCATCGTCGCCCAAAACCAGCCGATACCGCTCATATTGCTTCTGATCCTCATATAGCCTGCGGTTTCGCGCCTGCTTCAATCGGTATCGTTCCAGGCTCTTCTCCGCCGCCTCGGCCTGTTTTTTCGTCCATCCGCTCCCGCCGACGTCAAAAGCCCGGTTGGAGAACTCCCTCATACTCGCATTTTCTTCCGGCGTGTGCAGTTCTTCAATATACTGCGTGACCACATGGCGGCATCGGGGGTGAAAATTCTGATACTCCCGGGAAAAGGGTGTGTCATAGAGATAGGGATAGCGCTCGTCGCTCAAGTCCGTGCTGTAAACCCGGCCCTGGTAGGGCGTGCATATGGGGCAGGCCCCGGAATGGCTGGAAATGCGCACCAGGTGATTCCCGATCCGTTCCCCCAGGTTGATGTTGGCCGTGTTGCGAATCTCATGCTCGGTTGTCCGCGCTACCAGCTCCGCATAGGCGTCCAGCTGCATGTAGCAGGTTTTTCCATTCCGGACATACGATGCGGATTCGATCCCCTTGGCCTTTAACGCCTGGATCAACTGGGCCTGCATGACCTGCGTCGCCTGGCCCTTTGTCATGGCTTCTTCCGTCGCCCGCAGGGCGGCCTGCTGGATTTCCGTCTGCATATGCTGCCGCGCCGCGTCAACGGCCTCCATCAATAGAGTGTCAATATTGGCCTGGGAAGCCGCCACCGCCGCATCATCGGCCGCCGTCCATCCCCGAAATGACATGGCTTTCTTCCCGGCCGCCGCATATTGCCTTTTGACAGCGTCCGCAGATTCCTTCATCCCCTCGGAATACAGCGCCCGGACGTTCCCGCGGCTCCATTTCCGAGTATACACAAAAACGGCCGCAAAAATTGCCGCCGTTTTCGCAAGAAGCCGCTCCCTATATTCCTGATGCGTCCCCTTCGGGGGCTTCCCGGCTTCCGCCAGAAGCTCCTCCTGCGTCTTCCGGTATTTCTCTATTAGCCTGTCGATTCTGCTCAATGTTCCACTCCATCGGCTCATATGCCGCCGCATGCTCTCCCTCGATGGCGGCCAGTTCTTTCTCTGTCGCCGTGTCGTCCAGGTTGCCGAACCGCTTGATGGCGGTGAATTGGCTCATGAAGGCTTTGCCACCCGTAGCCCGTTCATAGAGCTCACTATCCTCCGTGATGTCGTTTGGCAGTCCGTCCTTCCAGGTGGTGGCAATATCCTTTGTATCCAGCGGAATGCCGCCCGCTGCCGCAATACAGCGAATAATCTTTTTCACCGTCTGGTCGTTGATGCCCACCAGCCGCCGCGCCTTGATAATGGGAGACGTCATGCGCAGCCGCAATGCCCGCCCGCTGTTGACCTCGCCCCGGCCTGCGCCCTCCAGAAAAGCCGCTCCCATCTCCGAAAGTGTATACATCTGGTTGGTCAGCCATTCGATTTCCCACTGTACGGCCTGCAAATTCCCGTCCCAGGTGAGATATTTCGGCGATGGGGTATCCGAACTTCCCACCTCAAAGAAATTTCCCGGCTTGACCAGCCATAGGCCCGTGATGGGGTCTTTCTCCTTCATGGAAGGCGGCCCAACAAGAGAAGGAGCGGAATGCTTGTCCAGAATCCGCTCCACACAGAAAATGCGCCATAAAAGCTGGCGCAGCGTGTCCTCAACGATGTCATAATCGGAAACGCCATAGAGGCTGTCGGATGTAGTGACGTTGGTGAGCACCTGGACGGCGTTTTCGTCCAGCCCCGTCTGGAAGCTCTCCCGGCCGAGAAGCCGGCCAAACTGGAGGGCCGCCTTGTCACCCCGCTGGGTTTCCACTTCATATGTCCGCCGTTCATACCGCCCCGCCTCGTGAATCTCTACGCAGATCGTCCGGCCCGCCACAAAGGCGATCACCTGATAAAGAACGTTTTTTCGGTCATAGGCGTCTACCACCGGGAACCAGTGCCGCGGCGGCGTGATGGAAACCCGGTCTTTCAACACCTTCATCACGGCTTCGCCATAGCGGGACACGTCCATAAATCCCTCATATAGCACGTTGGAAAACTCCATGGCGTCCAGCGCGTCCTGCAAGGCGCCCGTCCTGTCCCCCGCATCAATGACCGGCGGTTCCCCGCAGACGAAGTCCGCCGTCTTTTTGGTCAGCAGCTGCGGATAATTGATGATCGTGGAAACGCGGGCATCCCGCAGCCGAAGCTCCAGGGCTTTGTTCGCAAAGTGAATGCCGAATACCGCGCCATAATCGCCCCGGAACATCCGCTCCGCTTTTTCATATTCTTTTAACCGTTCTTTTTCCTCGGGCGGCGGGAAGGGCTTTCCCGGCGCAATCCAGTGTAAATCTGTCAGCATATCTCCCTCACATCATAATGTCGTATACGTGGACGCCGTGGGGCTTGCGCATGCCCTCAATGGCATAGCGCAGCGCCGCGATGGCGTCATCAAAGAAGGGCACCGGCTCATCCAGCCAAATCCCCCGCTTTTCGTCCCTTCTCCATTTCCATTGCTGCAATTCCCGCATCAGGTTCACGCAGGACGGATGCACATGGATTCTCCGCCCCTTCAGATAGTCGATCTGCGCACCCACGCTCCCGGGCTCCTTCTCCACTGCCCGAGCTTTCCACCCGGCATTTGCCCAGGTTTTGATCCGGTCTGGCTCTGCGCTGTCGCAAAACATCTCGGGTTCCCGCGGCATGGAGCAGGCGGCAATAATTTCCCCCGTGTCCTTTTCATAGTCGTACTGTTCCCGCAGCACATAGATTTCCCCATCCTTAAAGCCCACCAACAAAAGGGCATTGGCGTGGTTGTATCCAAAGTCCTGCCCGATATATACGGCGTCATAGTCGGTGATGTTCTGGCTGATGTTCTCTGCACTCCAGTTGGTCAGGATCAGGCCACCCACCTCGCCCCATTCTCCCAGGCCGTAAACCCGGTAACCCTCCGGGTCCAGCTCCCGCCGCCGCATCATGCGCCGGTGAAATGCCTCGTCGATAAAGCGGTTGTCCAGATACGTGCTGTGGTGAGTAAACACATTAGTATCCGGAATATCAAAATAATCGTGCTTAATCCAGTGCGTCGCCGCCACCGGGTTGAAAGTAAACCGCATTTGATAGAAAAGGCCGTCCGGCAGTTTTCCCCGCAGACGGTCGTCCAGAATATCCACGTCTTCCCGGGCAAACTCGGTGGCCTCTTCCAGCCATATATCCGTCAGGCTTCCCCGCTCAAAGGTGATGGACTTGATCTTCTCCCGCTGCCGGTCGTCATTCATGCCGCGAAAGATAATTTTCGCTCCGTTGACACACCGCAGCTCCAGCGGCGACAGGACAGCCTTCCAATAGCCCCAAAGCCCCATGCGGGAAACCGCTCCGCACAATTCCGCAAAGGTGCTGTCCCGGTTGGTGGCCTCGCTTTTGCGCAGGGCCAAAAGGTTGCGGCCCTTGTCGTTCATCAGGCGCAGGATATAATGCTGGGCCGTATCCACGCTTTTCCCGCTTCCCGCGCTCCCCTTCAAAAGCACATAACGGCACCGGCTCTCGTTGGCCGGCTCAAAAATTTTATTCGCTTGAATCCGAATTTTCCCCATAATCGATCACAACATGCAAGTCCAGATCCCCCGACACCTCGGCTTTTTCCGTGAATAGCCGCCACCGTTTTCCCATAAGCTCCGCCGCCTTGTTTACGTCGCTCAGCTTGGGCGGAATCTTTACGCAGACCGGCTCTTCCGTGTCCAATATCTGCTTCTTTCCGTTCTCGTCGTACCAGCTTTTATGCGTTTTGATAGTCACCACGACGGTTTCTTCTTCCTTCCGGCGCATTACCCGTGTCAGCGTCTCCATGACCTCCTGCGCAGTTGCAACGCGCTGTTCACTCATCTCCGCAAGCAGCTTGTCGATATATTCCCGCAAGTAAGGCTTTGACAGGTTTTCAGCACCCGTCTGCTTCGCCGTTTTTTTAGAATATCCCGCCCGCGCTGCCGCCTCTGTAGCGTTTCCCGTCTCTATATAATACTCGGCAAAGGCCCGCTGCTTTGGTGTCAATTCTTTCATCCCATCACTTATATTCCTTCCCCGTCTGCATATCCGTGAGGACTATCCGTTCCTCGATCTTGTATCCTACCATCTTTGCCAGCCGGTGAACCATGCTGATAAACTCCATGGCACGCTTGTCCCGGTATCCGCTCCGATCCGCCTTCTGTATCGCTTCAGCCGCCGTCTTGTCCATGCAGTGGCTCGTGTTGTATAGGTTCATCCTGTCACCCTTTCCCATAACAAAAGCGCCTGCCCTTAGGAGAGGCGCTTTTCTCACTTCATATTCCACTAATGGCTTTACCTATTATGAATTATATCATTTTTAGGTGGGACATTCGGGACAACTTTTATTTCTTTTTTCAATAAATCGATATGCCGCTTTTTTGACACTTTCATTCGTATTCCCCCCTCCAATCTCCATTGCAATCCTCTGCCACGTCATCCCATTCACATACCGCAGCGTCAATATCTGCCGCATCTGGCTGTCCTCCACGCTGGAAATAAACCGGATCAGGCGGTTATATTCGATCATACACCGCCGCATATTGCACTCGATAATCTCTTTCAACTCCATGATCTCGATGGCATAGCGTGCCGTTTTATCTCCAAATCCCGGTGCTATGGGCATCCCGGTCAGGTGTTGTGTCGTTCCCTCTGCCAGTGCCTCCAGCTCCTTAAGCCGCCGCTTGTCCCTTTCAATCTCCCGGCTCAAATAGTAGAGCTGGGATAGTTCCCGTTTTGTGAGTCCTCTTTTTTCCACTATGCAGCTCCGCCTCCCTATGGTATACTATATATAGCATACATCATACAGAGCAGTATACCACCGGAAGCGTGGGTGCTGCTCTTTTTCTATCTCAATCCTTCCCCCAGCCTTCCTTGTTTCGGCCTGTCCGTATTCCCTTTGCAGTAAGGACAGCGCCGCATTTTTATATACTCCCCGCTTTCCCGGTCAAGCGGTGCCTCTCTGCCGCACTCGGAACAGGTGACCTTATATCCGTCCCTGTCGTCCACAATCCATTTCATTTGCTTTCCCCTCTATACCCCCAATCCAAAGCATTGAGAAGCCTTGTGTCTCCATCTGTACCGGGGTCAAAAAATTTTAGCCCATCAATGTGAGCGGAATTACCTTCGGGGCATTCCAACCCATCGCACACTCCCATGAGCCTGCAAATCATTGGGCGAACCGGATATATGACGCATCTTCTGTTTTCTTCATCCCGGAACGGGCATGTAAAGTCTGGCCCTCTCTGCGCCCGTATTTTAGGGTTCTTCTTCAGATACTCCTGAATCGCTTTTACTTCTCTTTCCCTCACCAGGATAACGCCGCAGCACTCTCCGCAGTTTTTGCATCTTGTGTGCTTTGGAATGTCAAAAATTGCATTCATCCTTTTCCCTCCCCATCCATTCTTGCTCCGCAGTTGGGGCAGTAATTTGATTTTATTGCGCTTCCCTTGCAGCATAAAGAACATGTGTAATAGCGGAAATGCCTATAAATATCTTTGCCGAATTTATTTATGCCAACAATTGTTTCACCATCCCATTCTTTCCACTTTCCATGCCTCACCGGCGCAACATCGGCGGCGGGCACATACTCCAGCCTGGCGCGAATATGCTCGCAGGCATCACTCCATCCCTGGTTGTAATCCGAATATGTCTCCGGCCTCCGCGAATCTTTATCATAGGGATGCTCCAGAATTGCATGATCCGCAATGTTTACAACTGTTTCACGCTCTAAATATTCACTCATTCTGCATCCTCCTTAACGTTTCTTCGGCGGATTCACGGGTGAGGAATACGGTTTTTCCGATATCTTCCGGCGAAATCTCAGTATAAAGGCCATTTTCGTCTGTTCCTATTATCACAACGGTTTCCCATTCGCCGTACCATGCAATCCGTTCTTCGTTGCATACGGCAATTTCTATTAGTGGGTTTTCAATGTCCCTGGGGTCTATTTTATAGAAAGTTTCCTGATCTCCAAATATAATTTCGAGCCAATCTTTGCACGGCAAAATCACGCATCGCCCTTCCTTGTCTGCCTTGGCCAATTCTCGCAAACGGTTAGCCGCAATACCATAATACTCACTCATTTTTATCTATCCTTTCGCCCAGGCTGCAAAAATCTTTCTCGTCTGTATCAACATCATCTTTCATAAAATCGCATATTCCAAAGTCCACCGGGCTTCCATCTTCAGATTTTAAAAGCGCTCTATGCCAATACTTACAATCCTTGCACCGCACCACCGGCGCAGCATCAGCAGCGGGCTGCATCTCTATCAGCTGCCTCATAACGTCCGCCCCGCCTATGCCGCAAAAATTATGTTCCAACACCTTTAGCAATCTGTCTCGGTCAATATACTCACTCATTTGCTTCTATCCTTCCTCCCTCACTCTTACCTTCACACCCTCGCCCCGCCAGAAGCCCTGATATATCCCCTTGACGTGCTTTCGGTCGTCGTCCTCGATCACCCAGCCCTTCAGGCCATCTTCGATGAGCTTGGTCAAATACCCGTGATTGGAGCAGTCCAGACGCGAATTGTAGTAAAATTCCAGTATGACCGGGCCTTTCAGGGGCTTCCTGGGGATTTTCTGCGCAAGCAGCTCCGCCCACACTTTCTCATGGATATGTGCCGCATCCGCGTTTCTCTTTGCCCAATGCTTCCCCGCATACACCGCGTTAAACCCGTAGTCCTTCGCCGTCACCCGGATGGGCAGTATGATTTCAAGCATCCTCACCCCTCCCGGAACAACGGGCACTTTTTCACCCACAAGGTCTTTTCGCCGTTTACAATCATTTCCTCCGCCTCCCAGCCCGGCACCGGATCCCAGCGGATGTCCCCGTTTGGCTTCCTTCCGCACCATGGGCAGACATTTTCCGGGTTGGTGGCGTGATAGCAGCGCCAGCATAGTTGCTCCCTCTGGCCTGTCTGCGGTTTGCGTACATACCGGATTCCCCGCTCCCGGGCCTGGGTCTGTACCGCCCCAATCGTCCGCCCAAGAATATATGCAATTTCACTAGCCGTGTGGGTTTTTCCCAGCTTCTCAAGCCGCTGCAACTCTCTTTCACCCCATGGCTTGCCGTGGTTCTTTGCATTTTTCATACTTTCCCTCCGCCTCTACCAGCTCCCGTATATGTTCTATAGACCCCAGGCGTTGGTATTCTTCCAGCTCACGCTGCATGGCCCGGATCACACAAACCGCCTCTTTTGTCCTTGCTTCCCCGCATACTCCTGGAAAGCTGCATTGGATTCCAAGGATAACAGCGTTTACTTCGATTGGACTCATTCTTTACCCCTTCCCTCAAAATGGCAGATCGTCATCATCCGGCATATACCCGTCGTCCGGCGCAAACATGCCGTCTTTTGCTTCCCTGTTTTCCGCCCCTTTGGGCTTGGCCAGAAATTCCACATCATCGGCCTGAATCTCGGTCACGTAGCGTTTTGTGCCGTCTTTAGCATCGTAACTCCGGGTCCGAAGCTCGCCGCAAACCGCCGCCTGCTGGCCTTTCACGAGATATTTTGCGCAGTTATCCGCCAATCCCCGCCATGCCACGACATTCAGAAAATCCGACTCTTCCCTATTCATCCGCCGTGTCACCGCAACGGTGAACGTTGCCACCGAGATGTCATTCTGCGTTGTTTTCAGCTCCGGCGCCTTGGTCAGCCGCCCGATAATAAATACTTTGTTCATGCTTCTCCCCTCCGTCCTTTCGCCTTTCTCTCCTGTTTTTCCCGTTCCTTCCGTTCCCGCATCGCCGCCAGCTGCTCCAGCTTTTTTTCGATCTCGCCCCGGACAAAGGCCAGCCATTGGGCGTCCGTCCGGCACATACATGCGTTTCGCAGCAGCCGCTCTATTTGCAGCAAATATTCCCTTTCGGTTGGTTCTGGTATGTTCATGCTTTCAGCCTCCAGTTCTTTTCTTTCCCCGGGCTGATCTCCACCCGGAATCCCTTCGTCCGCTCATAAATGCGGCTCCCTGTCGCCTCGTCGATCTGCAAGAGACCGTTCATGTCATATTCGCAGGAAAGGATGGTCTTTTTCCGGGCTGCATACCGGCTGTTCAGCAGCTCAAAGGCCAGGTGAATATCTCCCGTGGTGGGTCGCTTCCCCTTCTCGCCTTTCCAAAAGTCGTCGATATACAACACGTCGCAGCTCTTGAGCTTCCACATCTCCAGCGCGTATTCGTCACTGTTTAAAAGCCCCTTCAGTCGGGCCGCCTCATCCCGCCAAAGCATATACCGGACTTCCTCACCCCGTCTCAAAAGCTCCCCGCACACCGCCGTGCAGATATGCGTCTTTCCGCATCCCACCTGACCGCCCATAAACAGCCAGCCCGATTCGCTGGAGAGATACCGCAGGGCCGTATCCAGCATAATCTGGGCATGGGGCGCCCATCTCTCAAAATTGTCCAGCCGGCATTCCTCTATGGCCGCCGCCAATCCGCTTTTCTGGATGAGCATCCCCGCCCGCCGGGCTTTCATGCAGTCACATTCCCGCAGGACAAAGGTATTCCGCTTGGGAACCGCGATATATCCCCGATTTTTGCACGCCGGGCAGTCTATCCCCTGGCGGTTCCCCTCCTGGGCGTTATACCGCTCTGCCTCCAAAACCGCCTGCTCCCGGCTTTTTTCAGAATACCGCTCGTTCCGCTCCATTTCCGCCTGGTTCCTCCGGTCGATCTCCTGTATAAATGCGCGGCCTTTTTCCCCGTACTCCGCAATAATCGCAGCCCGCAGCTTTTCCACACGGGCCTGCATATACTCAACACCGGATAACATCCTTTAACCCCCAATCTGTTTTTGCGTCTGT
>ERZ779861.996-NODE-996-length-34162-cov-4.994986_pt1 | contig 34162 bp, 24 predicted proteins | sample MGYA00511558_ERZ779861 | MGnify/ENA primary metagenome ERZ779861 (study PRJEB29588, sample SAMEA2163432) | human gut metagenome | biome: human gut; feature: human-associated habitat; material: faeces | place: Denmark | collected 2008/2010 ...
TTTGGTCATATAACACATGATTAAGACTATTCCAATTCACCTTCATCAACATCTGTTTACCTCCACTAGACAAAGTAGGAATAGTAACAAAGTCGTCTACACCATCAAATTGGTATGAACCATCTTCATTAACTCCACTTCCTTCTGCATAAGCCGAGTTATGAATAACTCCATGATTACCATGACCGGATATATCGGGAATGTAACCTAGAATCTTATAGCTAGAGTTAGGTATTCTCAATAGTCTAGGAGATAGGATACATTTAGGTTCGTTGTTATCAAATATATAAGCACTTTTAGCCTTAAATACCATTGTTTTTTCAACAATAACTTTAGAACTAGTTACTTGATTGTCATTCAATAATAATCCAAATATATTATATATATTAGGAAGTAGATTAGAATCAGCGGCAGAACCTATTATAGTAATAGTAGAACCTACTCTGAATTTACCTCCCCAAGATACTTCATTACCGTTTTCATCGTTGAATCTCAATAGAACTGGATATGGCTGCACAATGTCCTCGTATCTGATGTACTCATCAATAGTGATGTTTATCTTTTGAGGGGACTTATTAGTAACATAAGCTCTTATGTCAAAACTATTACCAGAACCACTTGATTTAACCACTCTTACATTTTCAAGATTAGAGAAAACTAGATTACTTGAAACTTCATCAACAGGATAACGTAAATCTACTGTGAATGAAATTTCAGCATTATTTGGAAGGTAATCACCGGGAGATATAGATACCCAATTGGCATATTTATGAATATAAAAATATTTTAATTTTGATATCAAATCTTTATCATAAGTCACAATCGGTCTAAACTCCACCATATCAGGATACAACGTACCCAGCTTATGCTTCTTTAGCTGACGTTCGATGAGGAACTCGGACATACTATAGGGGAAAGTCATTAGAGAGTAGATAGCTACGTTAGCAAATCGACTATCTCTATCTCTAAGTATACCTAACCAAAGTTTATCAGAGTCAAGTGCCGTACCAGCTAACAATTCTATCCCATTATAGCTATATTTAGATTGATAACTTATACCTCTAGTAAAATCAGTATTAGCAACTTTACCATTATCTTTATAGAAACTCCAAGCACTTATATTATTAGGAGCACCTAAGTACTCAAATAAGAAAGCACCTTGTTTGTTTACATCTGTTGAATCTTCGGATTTAGAAGCAACTATTCCGGCTGTATTACCAATAGATATTATTTCTCTATCTATAATGAAAGTATAATCCTTGTAAATCGGCATCCCTATCACCTTACCGAAGTCATTTACTCCGTCAAGCAACAATCCTCCTTTATGACTAGGAATAAATGTAATAGTTATTTCTCCTGCATATTCTAAATTAACATAAGATACAGCATTAGTTGGTTCTATACCTTCGGGATATTCAAATTGGTCTAATCCACATATAATAACTTGTGTAGGTGTATTAGCTAATACTGGATACTTTTTTCTTATACTTTCTTTATTTCCTTCACTATTGATAAAACTCGTTGCATTAATCCAATAACAATCTTTGTCAGTAATAATAGTTACTTGATATGAAGTATTATCTCTTATAATAGATTGTACTGTCCAATAGTAACTAGGGGTATTAGACTTTATTTTGTAACTAAACTCATTATAAATAGTAAGTTTTTGTCTAGCTTCATCAGATATGATGGTATAATCCTTAATAGTTTCAAAAGGTTTTGCAGCAATACCACTACCGCCTTTCCAAGCTAGATTACACATTTGTATATCTCTACCATTACCACTATAATCAATAAGTTTATCATTAAACTCCGCATGATTATCATTAGTAATACCTTGTTTACCTATATTACATAATATATCAGGTTTAAGACTACGGTCAAGATTATAGTTACCAATGATAAGATTAATCTCATCTTCGGTAGCTTTACCTAATACAGCAAAAGTCCAATAATGAGCAACACTACTTGTTTCAAGTATATTACCATTACCATCTATATATCCTTGTACACTAAACTTTCCTTGTGATAAATCGCCTACTATATTTATAGAATAATCGTTTTTATCTCCTAATATAGTATTTACTACATGACTATTACCAGCACCGGAATTACTAATATTATAACATACATATCCATATATTCCAGTTTTACCAATATTAGAAACATGACTTCTTACATATTCATTAGTTTTAGGTCTAATATAATTAGTTAATGGAACAGAAGCAGAACCTCTCCAAGATATCTGATGAATCATACTAACAATAGTAAGTTCTTTAGTAACTCCCATTTCTTGAAGAGTCTTTTGACTAATAATCATATCGTTTATACCATCGGTAACAAAAGCATCTTCAAAGTTTGGAATTTGAGTTATAGTTCCACTACATTCTTCTGATGTAATACCAATAGAAAATCCACAATTTACAGGAGTTTCACCAGTATATTTAGTATTATAACTAATAGGAGTTACATATTCTTCTGATGTAATAGCCTCATTAGTATATACTCCTTCCGAAGTTATATAATTATAAAATACTTTGCCTTCTCCTTTAAGTTTAATACGAACTTTAAAAGAAGGTATATCTTTTCCAATATTTGATTTATAATATAATAAATTCCAAATAACATTGGTAACAAAATCAAAAGATTCGGAATCAACAGAAGTTATCTTACTACTTTTAGTCCAAGTAGTAAAATCTTCGCTATATTCTCCGAATCCACTATTTAATTTATATGCAGCATTTAGAATCTCTAAATCTCCGCCAGCATTAGGAATCTTATTCTTAATAATATTCCTATCAGTATCAGTATTCTTCTTACCATAATTAGTCCAAACACCAATCATTCTAGCTTTAAGCTCCGGTGGAAAATAAGGCTTATCTCCACCAAGAGCATTGTTCTTAAAAGGAATACCGATACCTATACCAAGTCCAGTATTAGTACCCATATTGTAACGTATCAGCAACAGCGTTATTAACTTGTTTAACTAACTCAACATTCCAACCGGAATAAATAGTTGTAGTAATAGGTTCTTCCATACCTGCAAGAACTACTTCTACTTGTATTGGGTCTTCGGTTATATTCTTTAATAAGAAAGGTTCTTTACCACCCATTCCATTAGGAATAGAAAACTCTGCAACAGCATCAACTTTACCCATTATAGAAATCTGTAAACTATTAGCTGCATTAGCTCTGTTATAAATACGATTATCCATGATAATTACTTTTAAATGATTATTAATTAGTCTTTGTAACATTCCCCCGTAAAGAGATGTGATTACTGTTAATACTAACTCCTTTATGGGGGACGTTACAAGAAACTAAATTTTGTTTAATTATACAATACTATTATCAACTTTTTGTTATACCATACCTGTATTCCATCCACTAGGAACACTATTACCATTAGTAAGATTAGCCTTACGCATAGCATAGAACACGTTCGCTCTATTAACAGAGGATAGACTATTTAGCCAATTCCAAAATTCAGGAACACTACCAGTAGTAGAAGTTGCATTATAGAATACACCAGTAACATTAGTAAGCTGTTTATGTTTACTAGCATTAAACAATGTAGAACCAATCTTCTTAGGGCTTCTACCTGACCAATCGCCCTGACTTTGCCCACTAGCAAAAGCATAACTAATATTCTTTAGATTGACATTCTTAGCGAATATATTATCGTCTATTTGTTGTGCTTGACTAGCAGTTGATTCAAATCGTGCTGCTAAGAACAAACAAGATATATCCTGTAAGTTAATACAGTCAATTACAAATTCAACAGGTATAATAATATCAGCAGGAATTACACAGAAATAGAACATATAAGATATATTAGTTAATTTAGTTAATCCTGCGAACATTTTCTTAGAGAACATTTCACCAATATCTCCTGTGGAATTATTCCATTTATATGGAAGAATTAAAGGACAACGATAGAATGTCATTGATAAATTAGTAACATTACTAACCGGTTTAAATAAGTTAGTTGGAATACGACCACGAATACCATAATTAAAGTAATCGTATGTTGGGTCTCCATTAGGTCTACCGCTACCATTAAATACACCGTTGATAACCATATTAGTCCCATTAGTACAATAATAGAATAAGTCAGGCGAACATAAGTAATTTAATACTTTTCTATTAGCATGAACAGAACTAGGTGGAGCAATTGAAGCAGCAGTATCTTTAAACACATCAGGTATAGTAGGAGAACAATTTATTGTTCCATTTGAAACAGCTGTATAAAGACTACTATTTAATATAATATCTTCAAGTCCACTAAGTCCATCGTAGGCATATTCATTCCAAGCATATTCATATTTATCATAGTCTTTATTTATGATTACTCTATGAATATCTCTATTATAGTTAATCATTGTCTGCTCTTCATTAAGATATTCTCTAGGGTCATAATTAGGATTAAGAATATACTTAACTGGATTATACTTTTCATTAGGTACTATAATATCTCCATAATTACTTGGAGTAAGATTACCATAATTCATAGTATAAGCCTGTGCTTCCGTACTTTGGAATCTCTCTAAACAATAAGACATATTAACTATTGTCTTTCTAGGAAGAGTTCTCTGTTTATTATAAGTGATTTCAGTAGGCATTGGTGCTTGTTCATCAGGAATCCATTCTCCATGTTCATCAATACCGTAGTTCTCATTTATACTATTAGTAGAAGCATCAGTTTCATTCCAACCTTTCCAACTATAATTATTAGTAGCTTCCATATAGAATAGTCCATAGGGAACAGCACCTTTCTTAACGTAAGTATTCTCTGTTTCAGAGAAACATCTATAAGCATTAACTATCTTACAATTAGAGAAACCTTTACCAGTAAGACTATACTTACAATTCTTCATATCAAAGTATAAGTTTGCTATATTAGTAAGATTGTAATTAGTCTTAAATGAATCAAGAGGAAGTTCAACAATAGTATTTGTAGGAAGAACAAGATTAGCAAAGAATCCCGGTATTTCAACAATAGCACTGCAACCAGTAAATACATCATAAGGAAATGTTTCTTCTCCTTCTTTAATAAATTGTTTAGTGAATCCTTGAAAACTTCCTAAAGTACTTTCATTAATAGCTTGTTGTCCAGTTATATATTTTAATGAGTTCTTCAATCTACTAAACATTGAGTTGTGGATTGGGAAAGTAACATTAGAACCTGAACCTAAACTAAATGAATTATAGATACCATATAAAGCTGTCGGAAATCTTACTTGTGTCTTATTCTTAACAGTACCACCAAATACATTATATAAAGAACCAGTAGAATCAACAAGTTCTTTAAATGAATCTTGGATATATTTAAGTTTAGTATTCTTATAGAACAAAGGACAATATTTTACTTCATCTTCTACATCTTCATCTGTTAATTGATTAAAGTCTATATTAGAACCATTAAACATAGTGTCTAAATATTCTAAGTCAGGAAGATTAGCAAGAAGTGTTCCGCAATCAGCATTAACAAGATGGTCGTTGATAGTACTATCACTAGGACAATTATTAATATTATCTACGAACTTAACAGTTCCAATACTAAAAATACTTAATCTTTTAAGTTTAGAAGGAACATTTCCTTTAAACTTAGCTAAGAAAGCAGGACTTGTATATATAGTACCACCAAAATAAAATATAGAATCCATAGCTTGTAAATTAACAAGAGGACTAAATAATCCATTATGTTCAGTAGAACCATAATCATAAGTACTAGTTAATATTTTAAAGTCTTGTTTTTGTAATCCCCAAAACAATGAGTTCATTGTAACTACTTTAGTACAATGATTAAACATATTTCTTCTAGGACTATCTAGTAAATCCCATTTAACATTCTTAGCACTAGCAAAACAACTATCAAGAGTAGTTACATTATCACACTTATATAAGAAATAATAAACATCATATATACTACAATTAGTAGCATTGAACATAGAAGTACAATTAGTAGTACCAATAGTAAAATTAGTTCCTAAATCAGTATTATTATTCCAAGCAGCCTTCCCTTCTTCTGTACTAGTATCTGAACCAAACCATTCTCCCATATAATCAGGAGTAATGCCTTCTACTTTTTCTTTAGGCTCATGAATATAGAAATTACCACATTGAGCAAATATAGAAGTACCATTAAGTTTAATATGTCCAAATACTCTTTTAAGATTAGAGCAACCAACAAAGAAACTACCACCTACATTGAAAGGAGTATTTCTATTATTATCAAACTTAAAGTAATGTACACCTTTAGCATTTTGAACCGATAAACTAGTAAGATTAAGTTTACTAATATCGAATATCTTATTTTCTTTATAGGTAGGAACAGCAGCATTACCATATTGGATTGCTGATACCTGACTATTAGAAATATTAAGTGTTCTAAGATTAGGTAAACTTGAAGCTGCTTGGATATCATTAGGTGTATTAGTACTAGATATATTTAATTCTTTAATATTAGGAACACCTACTATATAAACAGTCAATGATTTATTAGTACATTGAGATACATTAATGATTTCAACATTATTACAATTGGATACATTAAATGTAGTTAAGTTAACGTTGTTAGTACAAATTATAGACTTTAAGTTAGGACACGAAGTAATTCTTATAGTATGTAAGTCTCCTAGATTACTAAGGTTTAATTCAGTAATCTTATCACAAGAATCAATAGTAACAGTTTTTAATCGTTTACAACCAGAGAAATCTAATCTATCCAAGAACGGTTGATTAACTAAGCTAATACCTTCAACAGCCGAATTAATAATATTCAGAGATGCAAGAGAAGCATTAGGCAAAGATATAGAAGTTACAATAGAACTAGATATATTCAAATCTTTTAACTTGGTATACTTTTCTATATTAACCGTAAACGTACCTTGTCCAATATTACCACTCCAAAACTTAGTATTACTTAAATCAATATGTCTTACGTCAGAATAACCTTCGTCATTAACGAATATTGTTTCAAATGGAATAGGAGAATCACTAAGAGTATCAACAGAAGACAAGTCTAACTTAGAGAAACTAGGAAGTTTCATAGTAGACATAAATCGTTGGAATCTCATTCCGCCTAATCCTTCAATATCATTAATTTGAGGAGTATTATTAATAGTAATCTGCGTATTGAAAGAACTAATAGGAGATAATCTGATTTCAGTAGGCTTACCTTCTTCTAAGAAATATCTAGTATCGGTAGTATTGCCAATATTAACTACAAATATTGCAGGACAATTAGATGTAATAATAAGTTTAGGATTAGTAGCTTCTGCACCGCCTGCTGAAAACGTTCCTTTATTATTATAAGGTTGAATATTAGAAGCATTACTATATTTAAACACTCCGTCAAAGAACCAAACACGTTTCTTTAACCAGTCACGAACATATTCAACACGAGTACCATGTAAAAATTCTATATTAGCATAAGACGCTTCACCACCAGCTTCACCAATATAAGCTGTAAGATACTTAACATTATAGTCATAATTAAATAGTAACTCGCCACAATTAATTGTTTGAGCTGCAAAATAATTATCTACATAGTTATTAATATCTTTGCATATATTATCGTTATTTCTCCATAAGTCCCAAAGTCCTTCAAGAGAATTATCATATACACCAGTATTGGCAAATACAGTATCTCTTAGTACATCCCACATACGAGAGCTATAAGTATCATATCCACCGTCAGCAGCGTTCTTAGTAATAACTAATGAATTAACGTTGTTCTTATCATTATTGCTAAACTTATCCAACCAAGCGATTTTAGCAACAGATTCGAGAGCAACATTATCAAGTCCATTAGCCGTATCCATGTCATAGAATCTAATAAACCATTTCTTACTTCCATTAATATCGTAACATACAATAGTCATATTCTTACCAAGAGAATCGACAAGTCCGTATTTTACACATACTAACAAATAAGAGAAAGCATTTCTTATTGAGAACTTAGTATCAAGTTCAGCAGCAAGAGTAGACCAACTAGATTGTGCGGGATATTCACCTTCGGTTTCTTCATATCCTCCTACTGATTCATTCCAAATATACTTCTTAACTGTCGAAGTAGTCATTTGAGCAAAGATGCTAAATAGTTCTTGTAGTGCTCTCCAAACATTATCATCAGTAACAGGTGCACTAGGCTCTAGCCAATTACCACCATTATATTTAAATTCACCTACATGCTTGATAATAGATAAATCATCTTGCATAAACAATGCTAATGGTAATGTCTTTTCTCCATCTACAATTACATTCGCATTTTCTCCAAACTCATAAGAATAAACTTTTCTTTGGTCTATGTTTCCGAATAGTTCATCTTGTGCATAAGTATGATAAGAAGTAACAAAAGCAGGAAGTTTATTATCAACATACTCACCTGCTGTATTCTTTATCTTAGTAGTAAAGTCTTTCATAAACCGGAAACCCATATTATAATAAGCTCCACGACCTAAGTTAAAACTATATATACCAAGCATAGTTTGAGTTTCTTCACCGTCAAACTGAATAAGTAATATAATAGGGAATCCTTCAAGTGTTTGCTTAATAGTTACCTTATCATGAACTGTCTTATCACGAGTATCTACTGGACGGTGAGCTTCTAACTCTTCCATAGGTGGAGTTTTCTCGAATAAGAAATCCGAGTTATCATTAATCCATTTACCAATAGAAGCATTGTTAGCATGAGCACTATCTACAACATCAGCTTTAAGAGTAAACTGTCTTTCAGGAAACCAAGTCTCTTTAGGTTGGAATAACTCATAATCAAGGTTACTTCCGTCATCGGCTTTCAACATCTTATCAAATCTTATTTCCAAGTTCTTAATAAGATTGTTCATAGTAGATGTACCTTGTTTAGAAACAGCAACATCAGTAGTATATTCAGAACTTGATTTACCAGAAGTCGGACTAAAGTAACTCATAGTACAACCAGTGTACCAGTTATTGTTCTGTCCACCTATTTCCTCAAATACAGCACGAGTAAAACCAGTATTAGCACAGTTAATCAACATAATATCTACTGGAAGTACTCTAGTAGTATCAGAAATAAGACTATTAAAGTTAACATTAGCATAAGTCTGATTAATATCGTCCCAAAGTGTTGAATTTGGTTCAGAATCAGAAGTAGAGAAGAAGTTTCTTAACTTCATTCTATTGTATTCTGTAAAATCTATACTACCGTCAGCTAATAGAGTTGCTCTAGCTTTTGAGTTCATTGCATTGATAACAATCTGTTTATCATTCGCAGGAACACGGAACAACTTAATATCATAGAAGTTAACATCGGCAAAATTCTGAATTTGTCCAGCATTACTAATATCACAACCTAGATATATCTTTGAACTAGTTCTCCAAGTAAAGTCATTCTTTATTTCACGAGCTGTACTAAGAATACCATTAATAAAGATAGCAACAACCATCTTTCCTGGATTCTTATTAACTATAAAATCAACAGTATTAATAACATCTTGTTGTATCTTACAACTCATAGTCTCTTTAATATTACCGTCAGTATAAGACCAAGTAATATCTTCAAGACCTATTTTAATACCTTCCGAGAATTGCTCATCTGTATTGTAATCCCCTATAAAGAAGACTGTTCTATTTGAGAAAGGATGTCTATCTGACTTGAATGTACACGATATACCAAAGCCTTGTCTTGACCAGTTATTAAGAGTAGTAGTATCATCTTTAAATGGTTGTACATCAATTACTCCATAAGCCTCTCCTGATATACGTAACATTGATTGTCCGTTCTTTGTTAAGAAGCCTGAAAGAACACCATTAGTATTATATACATTTAGTTCAGTTGTAGCACCGCTAGGTTCAATAGCACCAGGAACTGTAAATGAAGGTTCATTACTTATCCAAACTTTAGTAGTAGATACTTGAGGAAAACTTTCTTGACGAACGTGCCAACTAGCATACCTACTATTATTAGGATTTTGGTCTGCAATAAGAGCTTTGGAACTAGATACTACTTCACAAGCAAGAATTGTATCAGTTACAGGGTCTCCTTTTTCAGACCAACAACGAAGTGTAATATTCCAATTACCAATAACATCTCCTTCTGTTGGAATAGCATAACTAAATACTTGTTGTTTACCACGTTGAACATATTGGTTATCATTATAATTTCCTTCATCAAAGTAACCTATATCTTTAACAATACTATTATGTTCTATTCTAACAGCATAATAGATAAGACTTACTCCTGCAAGATACGGAGTGAACGCAAATGATATATTACCACTTTGAGAGAACTTAGTTCTTTCAACTCCTGAATCTACTTCTGCCTTACTAGTAATGCCTTCTACAAGTACTACTAGATTTACACCATCTTCAACTACTACACGATTAGTTACTTTATCTGATTGAACAATCTGTCCATTCATTGAAGTAAACGCTTGTGCCTGTATAGTATAAGAACTACCAGCAATAATACTTCCTAAATCCCATAAGTTAACATTAACTTGTCTAGGAGCAGTAGAAGTAGTTTTACCTAATTCAATAGTTTTACTAGCACCATTAGTTACATTAGTAACTACAAGATTAACATCTGAACCAATAATCTTACTAGTAATACTATAAGTAAAAAAGTAATCAATACCAACAGTTGCAGTATTTCCTGATACAGAACTAGCGAGTTTAATACTTGCTTCTACTATATTTAATAAATATGATTCAGCAGAGAACCCGTCTGTATCACTAGCTGTAATTACAACAGAGTGATTACTATTAGAAGAGAATCTATCTAACTGCGGAATATTAAGAACTCCAGGAGTATTAGTCCAACCTTCTTTTCCTTCGATAATATTATTACCATCAAGAGTAACAGTAATAAAATATCTCTTGTTATTCTTACTAGAAGTAATAAGATACTCTAACTTAATATCGGTAGTAACGGTAGAATAAAGATAATTAATATTACCTTCTTTTACTATATTACCATTAGTAAGAGTAATCTTATCGCCAGTAGTTCCACCACCGCCACCGCTTCCTCCACCACCATGTTCGGCAAGCCAAGCAATATATCCACCATGTTTCTTTAATTCTTTTTCATGACGAACAAGAACATCATTAAGACTTTCACCAGTAACACCTTCTTCTGCTACTTCAGGGTCGATAAGACGAGGGTCTTCGACAACAATACCAGTAGCTTTTCCAGAAGAACTTATATCCCAATTACCAGTTTTAGGATTATACCTTTTAATATTATCTGCCATAATCAACTAATATTATAAGTTGGAAATTTCACGTTAATTATATCATTACCATTATTAGTTTCTCCATTACCACCAATAACTCCATAAGCCGGATTTAATCCTTGAAGATTAACATTATAATTACCGGAATTATTAAATACATTAGATAGCTTCTTAACAGTAGCTTGTAAATTAGGGTAATAATGTAAATCATCTACCTTGCCTAGCTTTAAGAAATACTTAATATAGAAAGGATAACGTTGACCTGCATTAACTTTAGCCGTAACATCGTCTCTACTATTAATAGTAATACTAGCAGGAAAGAAATACCTTAACCACGGAATATTAGGACTAGGAAGTTCTTTATTACTAGTATGTTTATATCCACTAGCCTGACACATAAGATATACAGGAGCAGTTATTTCATCTACTAATTGAAATGTACACAAGTGTTTCAGCATATCAAAGTTAGTATTATTTTCCCAAGATTTAGGGAAAGATTGCCCTTTTAACGCACCTTCGGCAGTTTCCGTATATAATTCATCAGAATTAAAATCCTTCTTTAAAACGTCCGCAGTGACCTGTATGATAGGCTTCATAGAGCTGTTTTCGTTCTCTAAAATGGGATAGCTGCAACTGTACGTATGTTTGTGTCCACCAAGACATAAACGGTAATTATGCGTCTGTAAGAACTTTGAGAACCAATAGGCATTAGCTTTAGTGGTATTAAAGTTCAAACGACTACCACTACGTTCTACGCTAGTATCTTCTTTACCGTCCCAATAGAATGAATTAATAAGATTTTGAGTAATAATAGTAAAAGGCATTTCATGACAATAAGCTATCTTAGCTTTAGCATTAGTTGCATTAGCATCATCTCTTTCACACCATTGTCTTATTAAGTCATACATTACTCCGGTAGTAGAAAGTCCATAAACACTTCGTTCAGTATTAGAACTTATCTCACTATTAACACATAAGAAATGAGTATGACCAACATCGAATGAGTATAATGATTCAACAAATATTTCCTTTCCTTCAACAGTAAATACAGGAGGATTTTCTTCATCCATTTCATAACAATAGAAGAAACGAATGTTAGTAGCATTGATTTTAGAATCATCTCCACCGTCACCAAGAACATAGACATTAGCAGGGGTAAGGTCATTGTTACCAACAGTAACCATTTCTGCAATATCATATAAAGATGCTCTACCGGCTTCGTAATCTAACCATTCATTAATACGATTACCATTCTGTGTCATATCACCAGTATTAATCATAAAGTAGCACACAGATATGTTACTAGTCTCATATCTATTAAAGTCCTTCTTTATTTGGTCGGCAGCTATTCTCCATACATTATATTCATCCCAATTAAAGCCTTGTTGGTCGGAAGTCTGAACAAAGTTAAGAACATCATTCACCATATTTTCACTCATAACTACAAATCTACGAATATCGCTCTTATAAGTTTCGTCTCTACCTACATAATATTCGTAATAAATATTCTTATCCCTTGTATGAGTATCATATTGTTCTCCTAAATGAGTAAGTATTACTTTATGAGTAGTAAAAGGAGTACCATCAGTAGTTATTGCACGAATACGATTATAATATTTACGAACACCAGTCTCATTTTTAAATGATTCTACTTTAGTCCAATTAGTATAACTACCGTCACTTCTATATGCACGATACCATAAATACTCATCATAATAACCTACTGATACCCAATTGAAACACCTACTAGCATCATCATTAGGTTCGTTAGATTCGTTAAGAGTATAACAAGCCTTTCTACCTAAAGTCATAGTAACCTTATTAGGTTTAGTATGGTCTAGTAAAGTCTTATTAAAGAATATATTCTTATTCTCAAAACTAGCACGCGGAGTATAAGAATCTATTCTAGGTATTATGTTTTCTTCGAGATTAACAAAGTACATATCATTAGCGTTATTTCTAGCACTAAGAGTTTTAGTAGCTTGCTTAACATTGTCCATAGTATAGTACTTAGTAAATAAATACTTACTAGTAAGATAACCATAAGCAGTATTTTCAGCAGCATCAACTTTATCAGCATCACCAGCATTTAAGATTTGAAGTCCAACTAAATCAATATAACCTTTAGATACCCTTATGGGGGAAGTCGTGTTATTATAAGGATTCGCAACAGAACTAGGTGATGTTCCCCAAGTTAAAAAGAACTTAGCTTTCTTATTATCAAACTTAATAAGATTACCATCACTAGCATACCATTCCATATCATAAGTCTCAACTTTAATACGAGTAGTATTAGTATTCATTACTGAACATTGAGCACCTCTAATTAAGAATGTCGAACCTGCTTTAATATTCCCCCATAAAGGGAGTACTTCCCAATTTCCACCTTCTGTACTATACTGTAATGATAGTCCATTAAGAGACACATCTTTACCTGTAAGATTACTAAGTTCAACGAAGTTATGAGAGCATGGATTATAACTATATTCGTCACTAGTAATACCGCCACAATACAAAGAGTTAATATATAACTTTTGTAGATATAGAGTAGTTACATATACCCAACCAGTTCCAGGTTCTTCTTGTCCACCAGTAGGTTCTGCTTGTGGTGTATCTAACTCTTTCTTATATACTACTAGCTGTCCGTTATTATTAACCTTAACACGATATACTTGTCCATTAGGAGCAACGAAGCCAATAGTATCTAATTTATCTAATGCTTCATAATCAATACTACCACCACCGCCTGAACTAGTACCAGTAAGATTAACAGGTTCTCCATTAATCTTAGTATATAGACGTTTTACATCAGTAGCAATTAAAAGTTCGTAATCTACAAAATTATTAAAATTATCTTGGATTTCTTTAAGAGTACCATAATGCCCGCGAACAGCTTTAGTATTAGGTTCATATTGGTCTGTTTCAGGTTCGAGACTTTCACCAACAGCTGCAACACGAATAGCTAACTGTCCAGTATTTGGGTCAATAGGTTCGTATTCCTTTAGAACCGACTTTGTAAATGTATTACTAACATGACCAGGATTTATAATTAAGTCTCTCTGATGTACAATAGTATCAAGGTAGTTTTGTATAACTTGAATAGCTTGAATTATCGGAGCTAATTTCTCATCCTCTTCAAGAGCTGTTCCAAGACCAGAAGTATCTACCCAAAGAGAATTAATATTAGCTGGCGGAGTATCTTGAATATAAACTGTTTGTACAGGTGTGTCTCCACCACTAGCTTGTTTAATAACTAAATGTTCGTTATCAATACCGCCATTAAACCAATATTCATTAATACTATTATTCTGTTTAACGCCAATAGTAAGTCCAATACTACGTAATTCAGGAGTAAGAGTTTCAAGAGCTTCTTTAACACTACTATAAGGTCCGTACTTAGCATCAATATCAGGTAGAGGATTATAGTTATCATCTACGCTGTTATTAACAATAGGTTGACCTATACTTATTCCTTTTCTCATATTACTTGTTTTTACAGGTTATACGAATAGCATCATCAAATACAGAAGGAGAATATAAGAAGAATACTTTATAATATATATCGTCAACAGTACCACCAGGATTATTAGTCTTATAAGCACCGTCTGAACCGTCCCAAAGAGTAGTAACAAAAGTAGTACCATATTCAGCTTTAACAAGCGTCATAAGTGTATCAGGTATAAGAAGATAATGAATCTTCTTTTCTTGATGAATAGTAAATGTATTATTCTTATCTCCTGTAATAGTTCTAGGAGTATTACCTTCTAATGCCATAATATCACTAACAGACATATTTTGAAATGTCTGCGGTGCAATATCTGTATGTCCGTAATACATAACGTTCATTTTAGGAACAGACTTACATTCTACAATAAAGTCATTAGAATAATATGTTTCACCGTCTTCTCCTTCTACACTAGCTCTAAATATATAAACTTGTCCTACTTGAGCGTTAAGCGTTAGTTCATTAAACTTAGCCGGACTATCAATAGATAATCCCGAAGCTATAATATTCTCTCTTTCGTTAATAACTTGATATATAGTAAGAGTATCTTTAACTACATATTCTTTATTAGCGATAACAAACGTAGCTTCATTATATTTTATCTGTTGAGCACCAGTAATTGACATAGGAATATTAAGTTCAAATGTCATAAATACAGGCTTCTCATCGGTAGTATATTCAGTACAGTTCAAAGCTAAAGAAGCATTAATGTAATTAATGAGTAAATCTGCCTGTTTCCAATAACCTAATGTATAGGCAGCACAAGCAGATTGAAACATATTCCAACAATTAATGACTTGACGATTGATACCTTTACAAGTAGAAGTACAATCTTTAATCATATCTACTCCTAAGTCACTTAACTTAATAAGCAATCTCTTATAAACACAATTATACTTACTAGGAACATCCAAGTAAGTATACATTCCATTTTCGTTCTTTCTCATTGCATTACTATTAATTCGTTATACATTGCAATTAGATTTTGCTGTTGTTCTTCACTAAGTTTAGATTCTACATTAGACATATTACTAAGAATAACCATAGCATTATATCTACATATATCTTCATTAGTAAGAACGAATCCAATGTTGGAGAGGTGTACAACTTGTACACCTCTATCAACCAATTTGCTTTTTACATTATCGAAGTTTATGTCCATTACTTTAATGTATTATTTGTTATATAAGTTATGTAAGACTGAAACTTCAAGTTTATTTTATTATTAAAACTAGATATTTTATCTTCTTTACTAAGATTGTCATTAAATACTATCTCTATTATAGACTTCTCTACTGACGGCATCCAATCCTTTTTCATATTATCACTAGCCTTTACTCCATTAATCTTATATAAAGCTAAGCTAGAGAATACACTGTAAAACTCTGCATTAACTATATTATGGATATTAGCAAGTATATTATCTTTATTAGTATGGATGTGGTTATTAATAACAGTATTAGTAACGAACATTGTCAATCTCATTGCCGAAGCGAGCATAGAATCTTCTATTGCAATCTTACATTTGTCCTTATCTTTATCTATGATATTCTTTGTAATATCAGTAATAAACGTTGAGACTTGTAGTAATGACTTAGATACTTCATCAAGAGTATTGCTAATAGAACTAACAAACTTTTCGCTTTCAGTCTTTTTCTTATTGTCCAACCACTTATACAGTAGTAGGAAAATAGAAATAGTTATCAAGGAACTCAAGCCTTGATTAAGAGCAAATTCGATAATTTCCTTCATCCCTATTTATGATTAAAGGGATTACTACTAATTTTAACATTAATAGCAACCCCTTTATTAAACTATTACGAGTTATATTTACAATATCTTCTTTAAGCTCCTGCTGCCGGAGTATTAACAGATGCAAATATTGTTTCAAGAGTAGCTATTTGAGCAGCTCCTGTCGGAATAGCAAGATGAATAATAGTCTTAACATTTTCGGTACTACCACTACGAAGGTCACGATGAGAATAGAAAGTTAGTGTAAATACTGTCCAACCACCTGCATTAGAGAATTCCGGCAAAGTATATAATTTACGAGCATCATTGCTAGTAGAATTAATACCTTCACCACCAATACAACGAATCTGCAATTCTTTAAGAGCAGCATCATCATTAATTGGTTTCACAGCTTTTGTAGTAGTTACTTCTGTTCCAAATAATGAATCTCCTGCAATAAGATTCCATGCTTCATAATCAGTACCAGTTACGGTAATTTTAGCAGCAGCAACACTAGCAGTAAATCCTTCATTCTTACCAAGAGAATTAAGTTGAGTACTTAACTTCTTAGCAATAATAGTAGCAGTATCACCTTCACGAGCACGCTCACTAACCGACCACTTATAACGTTCATTAAGAACAGTATGAGCTTTAGCCATAGTTAACGTATAATCCTTTCCTTCTACGGGGGTAGGAACAGTAATTTCCGCACTAAATTTAGTTCCGGCAGCATAGACACTCTTAACATAAGAGAAACGTCTAGTATCAATATCAGATACAATATTGGTATACTTGCTCTTATTAGCAAATGCTCCACCACCAACAAACAAGGTAAACATCGGAATGTTCTTAGTAAGAGCTTTCGAGATGATTGCACCTTCGTTGTCGTAAAGAGCAACAGCACCCTCTGTAATACCTGCTGCATTAACAGCAGCTAGAGTGGCGGGAGTAGTAGCTAATGCAACATTACCTGCAAACAACAGTCTTTCCATTTTATTCTAATTTAGATAATTCGTTTGAAACTTTCTCATAACTATTATTATTAGAGATAGCATTAAAGGTATTAACAGCCCTCTTAATAACTTCGTGCATAGCAACATCTGATAATTCATTCGTAGTATTAGTTGCAATACTAATTAGAGTAGGATACTTAATATAATTAACTAAGAACTTCTCTATCTCGAATGTCGCTATTACTTCAATATTAGATTCAGTCTTATAACATATAGGACTTATAACAATAGACTTTGAATGATAATCGTTCATCGTTTCACTCACTAAGTCTAAGTCTATCAATCTACAACGATAAGACTTATCCCCCTTAAAGGAGTAGACAGATGTATAGAACATTGGTTTTGGATAGTTGTTTAACTCTATCTTATAACCAGTACCAAACATTATATCTCCTTGTTCAGCTTCAATCTTAATACTAGTATGAAGAGGACTAAGTTCTGTTAATCTTATAACGTTATCAGAGATACCATCGAGTTCACGATTACCTTTACGAGAGAAAACATCTTTCACATATTCGATAGTCTCTAAATTGATTATTTCGTCTACCTGTTCGGGAAGTATTGCTCGCACAGTTTTCATGCCCATTTGTTGAGCTAGAAGCATGAACTCGTTATGTATCTCTGCTACTTTCATAATAAATAGTTATTATAATTTTAGTTTAGTTTCAAGTGCTCTTTTATAATCAGCATTTTCGGGATTACTGAAATAAGCTAATGCTTCTTTCATGTTAGCTCCGATAAATCCACCTTCGGGAGTAAGAACAGTTTGATTAACATCAGAACGAACTAGCTCACCTTTGGCAATAGCTTCTTCAATGAACGCTTGAAGCTCAATTTGTGAATTGTTAAACAGTTTGTTGAATTTCTCCGGCTCTTTAATTGCAAAGTCATCAAGCATCTTTTCTTGGATAGTTCTATCGAGTAACAAGTTAGATAATACATCTTGTTTGTTACTAGCAGAATAACATACGAAAATAGCTTTGAACTTAGCATCGTTATCAATAGCATCAAGATAATTACGTCTTGCTTTGTTAGCTTGAATACGATTACGTTTAAGACGATTGTTTTCTCGTTGTTCATCTTTAATATAGAATTTAACACGAGGGTCGAAGCTAATAATAGCTACGTCTTTAGCGACAATAGGATAAAGTAAACAATGACGATATGCTAAGTAATCATCTACTTTAATAGGATGTCCGTATTGATAACGAGTTGCTTCAAGAGCATTAATCTTAGTTACATATTTAGCAATAGCATCTTTCAACTGTTTAGGATTAGACTTTTCAGCATTATCATATTCTTCGATAATCTCTGTTTCATCTATCTTATAGTTCAGATAATCTCTTTTCTTATTCCATTGAAAAGAACAATTAAGTTTCTTTCCTTCACCATCAACAGGAATAGATATGCTATTGAACCAACGTTGAACACGAGTAATATATTCCTGTGAATTAACAGAACAACCAACAAGAGAAGGCATATATGCTTCCATTTCTTTATAGTTGCTAGTTAAGATTCTAGCTGAATTAATACTACCACCAATGCTATCGTGACGGTCAACGATATATCTAGCATTAACTTGACGATAAACAGAATTAATAGTAATATCAGTAGCAAGAGCTATTGTAATATATCTTTCTTCTAAGAAGTCTCTATCTAAACCATCTTCTTTTTTAAGAAGTTGTTCATAGGTTTCTCTAGGAGTTTCCGGAGCTTTAGCCTGTGTAGTAGCACTAGGGCTATTAGTTGGATTATTTAGACTACTGCCGAATGTTCCGGCTTTTGGTGCTTGTCCTTCCATTATAATTTCAATTTTAATTGTTTAACTTAGAGTACGCACTCCAACATGAACATCTTCTCTTGTCTATCTACTTGCAGACCACGAGACATTTTAACTTCATATTGAGACTTATCAATATCCGTAGATATAGAATTGCTAGGAACAGAACCCCAAGACGGTGGAATAGGAGTAAGACCTTTCAATACACCAACAAGGTAAGACTGACCTTTCATACGTACCATACGAACATTACGATTTCCGTTATATACAGAGTTGTCAATGAACATCAGTTTGTGAGATGTCATAGGCAAACCAGTACGAGGATGAATAAGTCCATTAGCTTTTGCTGTTTCAGCAATAGGAGATTTATCCAAGAAAGGAAGATGAATACAAGTAACAGTATGTCCGTCAATAGTTTTATATTTACGGAAGTATTTACCATAAGTAAGACCACCACCTTCTTCACCAATCATTTTCTCTCCAAGCGGAGTAATGAATCCCTCTGTCTTAACATCTTCACGGATAGCCATGTCGAAATCTTCGATACCACCTTTACCTGCATACAGAGTAATCTCCATAGAACCAGTATCAGTATCTTTATCAACTACGTCACCAATAGTTCTTTTTAATTTGCTAAGAGGCAAGTATTCACCATAAGTATCGTAGTTAGATTCTTCAAGGATTTCAAACATACCAGCAGTTTCAGGAATTGGTTGGTCATTATCCCAATCCTTCATATCAATAGTACCATTAACAGTACGATTGTAACGAGATGTCCATAAGTCAATCTCGTTAGAGATACGCATCTGAACATCGAACTGGCGCATTTCTTCATTAATCCAACGAGTATCAGTACCACCGTCTTTAGTCTTGAAAGCATAACTAACAATAACATTACTAATGTTACCTGCAATTTCCTTGCTATAACGCTTGAATCCTAGCTGGGATTTCATAACTCCCGGACCCATTACATTAGTCTTGTTACCCTTAGAATAAGATTCAGGAATAGACGGAGCTAACATACACCAATACTTACCTTTTTCAAAGTTAGCAGGGTCAACATAAGCACTCTTATCTGGATTCTTTAACTGCAAAGAATACAGATGTCCACCATGACTACCAGCACCATGGTCACGCATTACACGAACAGCAGTCTTACCATCAGGAGCAAGCAAACCATACTGTTCAATAATAAGACCAGTAGCAAACTCAACCTTAATAGGTTTACCACCAATACCAGGAGTAGTATCACCAGTATCAGACCAAACAATGTAATCATTGAATCTCTGACGACCCATTGTCTTCCAAGTCCACTCAACAGTAGTAATATCACGAACACCAGCAGCACCTTGTCCTTCTGTAAGGAAAGTTAGCGGGAATCGGTCATCTTCCATACCATAAGTGTAAGTCAGGAAGTTGTTAATCTCTTCCGGTTTTTGAATCATTAAGGCAGCAAGAGATTGCTCATTAGAGTAACCTCTATCATCATATCTACCTCTTTCGACTTCTCTTAATTTGTACATATTCGTTTTAATTTAGTTAGTTCAAGACAAGTTGGTCATTATCAACTGTCTTAGAATTATTACCTTTACTATTGATAATAACAGTCCTTTTACCAGTAGTTTGTGCTGCGGTAGTTCTAACAGATAGAACTTTCTGCTTATTAACAGCCATACCGACAAGACTAGCATAATCGCCACCAGTAAACCTAAGAAATGCTTTAAGTAAATCATCCTGCATACGAGCATTAGAATCAACTTTAGCTTCGTCTAACATATAAGCTGTATTACCTTCATTGTCAACAGGAGTAGACACATACTTCAAAAAGTCTTTGCGACTAAGCATTACCTTCTTTCCGTCTTTGTTACACTGAATTTGTTCAGGAATACTATAACCTAATAGTTCGCCTTTACTAATAGTCTTTTCTACATTATCCCAATATGCTTTCTCTTCGGCAGCAGCAGCGGCTTCTTTAGCTTCTACTTGTGCTTTCTGTTCAGCAAGTCGAGATTCATAAATGCTATCAACAGCTTCTTTAGATTCAACAGCAGTATCATAAAGAATACCGGCGTTCTTACAATAGTCAATGAATTTATTTACATCTCCTTTTTTACCACTAAGTTTCCATTCTTCACGAATGAAAGTAGCTTGTTGTTCTTCGTTATCTTTACTAACAGTAATCTGACTTCTATCAGGAATTTCTACGAAGTCGTCAAGAGTACCGTTAAGTTTAAGATGATTAATAACTTGTTCTACTTGCGGATAAGTTTCAAACAGATTATTAAGAGCAGCAGTTTGAGCTTCTGCAATTCTATTCTGAATTACTGTATCAACATAAGCAGCAATACCTTCTGTATTATTATCGAATACAATAGGATTACCATTCTCATCTTTAAAGTCAGAACCGAAACGAGTTTGTAATTGTTCAAGAACACTTGGTTCAGAACCATTTTGAGATATAAGTTCAGCAAGTTCAGCAGCAGTACGAAATACAGTTCCATCGGCAGCAAGAGCATTACCGTTAGCATCAATAGTATAATCTACACCATCAACATTTACAGTATCACCTTCTGATAATACCACTTCTTCCCCCGTAGAGGAGTCTCGTTGCTGATTATCTCCTTGACCTTGCTGACCTTGCTGACCTTGATTTCCAGTATTACCATTACCGTTACCAGTATCGGCATTAGTATTAGTATCAGTATCAGGGTTACCATTACCATTACCATTACCATTACCTTGTTGACCTTGTTGTCCAGCACCTTGTTGTCCCTGTCCGGTAGTATTACCGTTATTACCAGAGCCAGCACTTTGACCTGCACCACCAACAGTAGATATATCATCTATTTTAGCAGTACTTAAATCGAGAGAATCATTACTATTAAAAGTTGGCATAATAAATATGTTTTTGATTATTACTTTCACTCAAATGTAATCTAATAATATGAGAAAGCAAACTCTTACTAGTCTGAATACCCTTATTATTAGGTTTAGAATTGCCCGTATTCGTATTTAAGTATTACTAGAGTTAATCTTATCAGCAGAAACTTTGCGTTCGATACAGGGCAAAAGAATGAGCCATTTTAAGACCCGTCACGGCATTTTAATGCTTTCCTTTACAGTTCATCCATTCGATAGGGTAAATGCAACAGAGGCAAAGGAAACGCTATCTACGTCGATTTTATGGGTACGAAAAACCCTACGGAAAGTTCCGTAGGGCACGTCTGAATCATAGAGAATGGTATATAGCTAATTATAACTTAGTATTCACTTCTTAGTAGAACTAGATTTAGACTTAGAACTATCATATCTATTCTTATTCTCTTTAGCTATCTTTAGTTCATTATCTCTATCTAACGCAGAGTTAATCATATCTAAATCCTTAGCTCGTTTCTTTTCATTTAGTTCAGCTTGTTTCAATGATAGTTCAGCAGAATTATCTTGTGGAGCAGTTTGCACAGGTTGATTAGCTAAAGCAGCCATAGCAGCTTCTGTATCCATTCCTTTAGCAAGTAAATCATAATAACCTTTGATTTCTGCTAGCCTAGCATCTTGTTCCCCCTTAGCAGCTATCTGTTCAAGAGCAGCTTTATTCTTAGCTTCTTCTAATTGTTGGTCTAATTGTCTAAGTGATTCTTCATTCTTCTGACGAATCTCTTGATAACGATTAATAGCTAGTTTAAGACTAGATATATTACCAGAAGTAATAGCTGCAACAGCAGACATTAAATCTCCATTTTGACTGGCGTTGAAAGCCCACTCTTTAAGTTGTTCAAACTTCTCTGTTTCTCTATCGGAGTTTTTAGCTTTGATTACATATTGTCCAAGAGTATGATTATCTACATTAAGAGATAGATATTGTTTTCTATCTGACTTATCATAATAAGAAGTATCTAATCCATCTATCCAAGCTAACTTGGAATTATTTAAATCTATTAGATATTCGTCCTCACGGAACTTATCGAACATATAGTTAATAATAACTGTACCCATTGAACCACGAATAATAGCTTCTTCTGTTGTACCTTTACCAGCACTAGTAGCTATCTGTCCGTAACGTTGTGGTGTCATATCTACCATTTCACGAGCACTAGCCTTAATAGATTCAATAAGATTAGATATTTCAGTAATATAGCCGGAGATATTAGCGTCAAGCATTTTAATAGATTGTGCTTTAGTACTATTAATATCTTCCGCATCATCATACGGGAATATACCTTCTGCTGCTATATTATAAATAGCTTCTTCTGCATCTTCTCCAAATAAAGATTTAGCTGCAACAAGAATAAACATCTTGTTCTTAGCTATCATCATCTCTCTATGATAAGAGAAGATATTGATTAATATTTGGAATGGGGTAAGTATTTCTACAATAGAGAATCTTCCCATTTGAGGAAGTACTTCTTGAAGTCCACAATATTGTAATCTAACATCATCATCCAATTGGAAAGGAATAGGTTTAGCACCACCGGGATATATACCAAAACGTTGACCACCTATACGATAACCTTCATAAACTTGTGGTTTATATACAGAAGTTATCTCAATATGTCCAAGTTCAGGATTAAATTCAAAATCATCAGGAACAATCATTTCATCAACTAATCCTACTTCATTAACATATTTCAATATCTTAACTTGTGTATAACCTCTCCAATTAACATGCCATACTTCAAGTAGTTCTCCGTTTTTTAATCTTAAATCATAACCATCAGAAGGAAATATCTCTCTATTATCGTTCTCATAGCTCTTACACTTTTCAGGAAAATAATAACTATAAGCATTGAGACTAAGTGTACGAGTAGCACCGACTGTACTAGGATTATAATATTTAGTTATAAACTCTAGTTCTTCATCTGATAGTTCATCGGAGAACTGGTCTATTACTTGATTATAACTCATCAACATTCTACGAGCTACAATATCATACTTAGATACCATTTGTTCTCCATTAGGAACAGGAAACATATCAGTAGTTGGAACCCACTCTTTAACTAGCTTTTTACCACGAACAGTATGGAAACTATAAACTTCCCCTGTAACGATATAGTTAAAGTACTCAACTGGAATTATTGTCTCATTATTAAGAACATCATCAATAACTTCTAATAGTTGTTGAGCTTGTGAACTTATTTCATCTATATAATTATCAATAAAGTTCTTTTCAAACTCTTCTGCATCAGCTGCTAATTGTTCAGGGTCAACCTCTTGTATTGGTTGTCCTTGAGCTTCTAGTTGAGCATTTTCAGCTTGTTGTTGCTGTATTCTCCTTTGAAGTTCTTGTTGAAATGCTAACATAGCTCGCTTAACTATATCTTCTCGAATAGCAGCATCACGAGCCATAATGATTTCAGGATTATTAGCACCAACAATAAATTCATGTTGAGATTTAACGTATTCTGATAAATAACGACGAACTACATCATTAATAATATCAAGATTCCTTAGAGTAGCAGGAAACCTTTTAAAGTTCTCCTTCGTAGCATTATAAGGATTAAGTGTTTTACGATAGAACTCGTCAGGCATTTCTCCATGAAGTATTTCAAGAAGTTGTTCCGTCTTAGTTCTATCATTACACGCTAGTCCGGCAGCAATACAATAATCTATTGTTCTACCAGCCCAGTATTCATCCTTTTCAGAATTAGGGACACGCTGTTTAGGCATGTCCCCAAGTCGAGCATTTAGCTTAGCATCAATCATAACAATTCGCTTAGTTTAATAAGTATATTAATGTACCAATTAATAGCACCCGTACTTATTACTATAACTAGCATTAATACGAATCCTATCATTCCGCCAAGCAATGTAGCTAAAATATCCAAGAAATCAAACTTACCGCCATACATTTTATCTTTAAATTCCATGCCTACGGCTAAGCCTACTACTAACATTATTCCTAGTAATCCACATGGGATTGCATAGAGGAAATGTTTTAACCTGTTGCTTTCTGTTAACCAACTCATAATTAATAACGTTTACGATTCCAAAAGTTTTCTTTCTCTGTTTGCACTCTCTGTCTATGTTCAAGCTGCTTTTTAGCAAACTTATCATTAGCAGCCCATTCAATACCACGAACAATCATTTCAGATACACGGTCAAAGTTACCAGTATTAGACCATTTCTTTAACTCTAGTATAGACTGATAATCATATATAGTATGAAGAACAAGCATATCACGACCGTCCTCGAACTTCCCTATGGGGGAATACAACATTTCCTTTAACATCCGAAGACCATCAAGTTTAACTGTTTCACTACTAATATCATAACCAATAGTATTAATCTTCTTAGTATTAATATTAGTATCCCATAAATGAACTGGGTGATAACCTAAGTATCTAACAGCTTTCCACTTCTTAAAATTACTAACTGTTTCACCACGATTAATCTCGACATTAGTTGTACCAAGACAATTATAAGTAATTGCGAAGTAATAACAGATTCTATCTGCTTTCTCTAATTCATCAGGACGACCATAATACACAGCACATAATCTAGGACGATAACCATTATATATACAAGGATTCATCCAAACTTTAATACTATTATGTGAATGTTTATTAGTAAGTTCTTTCTTATCTTTATCAATACCAACAGGGTCATAACTAATACTATATATTCCCGGTGGAGTACCTTTAGTTAGCTGACCTGTCTTTTTATCTATGTATTCTACTTTAATTGGATTAAACCATTTACGAATACAACCTTCAGGGTCTTCATTAGAGTGACGAGGAACATTCTTAATATAATCAAAGTAATCCTTCTTAAATACACCACCAGTAGCAGCAATACGTTCATTAGGAATAAACTCGAAGTTATCCGAATCATATTCTACAAACTTACCATCTATATAGAAGTTATATTTATTAGACATCTTTAGTTCTTGCTCCCATTCATCTAATATCTCACTACTAAATATATTCTCACTTACAGAACTAAATGATTCACTAGGCATATTAGCATACTGCCCACAATAACTAATAAACTTAGCGAATGATTTACTCTTAGCTTTTTCAGCAGCACGTTCTTCTTCTGCTATTTGAAAACCAAGAGCTATATCAGAATTACCATCATCATCAAGAGAAGTAAGAGTAGCGATTTGATTATCATCGCCAATCTTATAACCTTCAAGCCCCCAACAATAAGGTTTAAAGTAACCACATACTTCTGGTCTACTATCTTTATCCCATACATTTTCAAATGCCATAAAGTTTCTACCTCTAGGGTCATAGAAGTTTTGCTCAAATGTTACCCAACCTGCATTAGCTTTACCAGCAGTACCCCAAGCATTAAGAAAACCAGTAGTAACAGAACCAGTCTTTAGAGTAGGTTCAGTTACATCCATGAAATCATCGAAGTTCTCAAACTCTGACATTTCCTCACACTTGATTTCTCCGGCATCTTTACCAACAGCAGCGGAAGGATTGTTCTTAGTAGATACAGATATACAAGCACTATTCCAACTGTTATCATCTATAATAGCTGTACTAGGGTCTTTATAACCTAAGATAAAATCACTAGCATCAATCTTAGCTATACCTCTAGCAAAAGGAGTATTAGATTCATAGAAGATAATTTGCTTCTTCATAAAGTCAGATAGACCTCCTGATTGAACTAAGAACTTATTATCACTAGCAGCATGAATAACAGCACGGTTAGGAGTAAGATTGATAAAGTTAGCAGAACCAATAGCTTCCATATAACTAAATCCGCCACGTCTTGTCTTATCATTAATAAGGAACAAACCATTCTCCCGACAAAACTGTTTGATTAAGAAGTACCACCACTGGCAATCAATAAATCTAGGAAATCCTCTTATCTTACGACCAGTAACCTTACCTTCTTCTACTCGAAGTGTTTTAGTATCTAGTTTAAGAATACGACCATAATTAATAAAATTATAATGTTCACCAGTAATATAGACATCTTCTATCTCACCAGTTCTAGTATCCATAAGACATGGAGCTTTAAAACCAACAAGTCTACGTAGAGTTTCCTGTTTACGAAAGTTTATATGAGGCATACTATCTACTGCAAACTTAGTATAAACTCCTTCTTTTTCATAAGTAATAGCAGCAGGACGTAGAAGGTCTGTATTAACAAAACGCTTATGTGGGTCAATATTCATTAAGAATCCTCCGCTTTCTCCTATTAAGAAATGGTCGAATGGGTCTTTATATCCACAGTCTCTTGCGTGCTTATATTTCTTTCCTTTATCTTCTTCGTAATAGAATTGATAAAAGGGATATTCACTTAGCTGCATAATTCACAATTAGTTATTTTAATAGTATAACAACAAGAATAGCTAGCACACCTGTACTAGCTATGAATCCATTACGTTGCTTCTTATACTTTTTAGACTTATTATATTCCTTATTAAGATTAACAATAGCTTGATTACCTACTATTGTTATTCTCTTTATTTCTTCACGTTGCTTAGATATAATAGAATCCTGCAAGTAGCTATCTCTAACTTTTAATTCGTATAACTTCTTGTAGGATTCATATTGACTTTTATACTCTTCTGAAAGTATTAACTTTGCATTGGCTATTCTTAATACTTCTTTATCTAGGCGTCGCTTCGCTCCGCCATCCCCCATAAAGGAGTAGGATTGCTGTAAACTATCTACCTTCGTCTCCAACCTTTGGATTCTCAACTCCGATTGGTTTTGACACAAGATATATGAAGCGTTCGAGAATAGCAATACTATCAGTATCACTAATTGCTTTATCAAATTCTTTCTCATACTGATTAGTATTATTAAGAGTATTGAGAATAGAATCTATTACTAGTTGTAAACTATCTCTTTTTGTTTTTATTTCCTGATATATAGTATCAGGAACGATAAGCGGGACTTCTACATTTTCCTTATTAAAAACAAAATTGTTTAATACTCCAATTATAACAAATGGGATTACTACTATTAATAGTCCTATTCCAATACTCTTTAGTTTCATATTATTAAGTCTTTTTCTTCTAACAACGTGTAAGTAAATACATCGCCCCACAAAGGAATTGCTAAGTTAACTATATTCATAAGTTCTCTGAAATCCATACTTCTAGCTAGAACTTGACAGCCAGCAGACCAACCATCAACAACAACACTTGATTCACCTGCTTTATGAATATTGATACCGAACATTCCTTCTTCTATTGTTGATTCATCACAATCAAGATAGAAATCTTTATTAGCATCACGGAATACTTTAACAGGCTTATGTTGAACAAGAGCAAGATATTGTCCCTTATGATAACCTTTCTTAAAACAACCACGATACTGACCAGGAACTAGAATTGCACAACCTTTAATATTAACAGGATTAGTAAGACTTTTATAACCAGGGTCAGTAGTACAAGGATATATAGGAGTATATCTCTTATCATTAGCTGTCCAATAATCAATTATAAAAACATCATTGAACTCATTACCATGTTCTTTGGAACGAACACCAATAAGATTAAGATTATACTTACCTTTATCAAAGTAAGAATAACCTTTATTCTCTAGTGTCTTTCTCCAATCAACAGTACGACACCTATCTATTAATAAATTATTATATTTAGACATGATATTACATTTATATTATACAAATAAATTCATTTGTTGTTTCTGACTTCCATTAACAGTTTGATAACGGATATTAAGCATAGTATCTATTTCAGGTTCTAATCTAGGTATCTTATACCACTTAGCTGTTTCACTTTTACTTTCATCAATATGAAAACCGTCTTTAAATCTTTGAGGTCTACCATATTGGTTAAGAACAAATGGAACTTCAATATGACAAAGAGCTAAACCACGACAAGGCAAACCAGTAATAAGATGAACCATTTTAGCATATAGATTTAACTGCAAAGCATAAGTAGTACCATTACAATTAGGTAGACCACCAAATGGTGGAAGTAGAACATCTTCGGGCTTATGAACCCATTCATCTGTTTCTTGTACTGGACGAACAGTTTTATCTTTCTTATAGTATCCTGCTTGAAATCTAAGACCTGTACGATTAGTTTTCCAATCAAGAATAACAAAACCATCTTCACGAATAGGAAGTATATCAATAGTTCCACTAAGAAGATACTTAGGAAGAAATGCTCCTATCTCTGAATATATCTTATAATCTCGTTCAGTATAGAACTTAAATACTTTATATATTTCAGGATATTTGTTTTCAGTATGTTCAATGAAAGCATCAACATCGAGAAGTCTTACATGACTATCAACAACATCTAAATCAGCAACAGTAACCATTTGTTTACTTTCTTGTTTATTCAGATATTTAATAGCATTGAAGAATTTACTATTTTGACGAATACCATCTTCAAAACTATTATGATAGACATTACCCATATCACAAGCCTTATCTCTTATCTTATCCCATTGATTCTTTATATCTTTGATAGAAGTGTTTTCTTCTTTAGCTTTGTACTTAGCCCAATAATTAGAATCAAACTTAGGAACATACGAATGAATAATAGTAGTAGCACTAATATAAGAATTACCACAATTATCAGTATACTTATGAGTAGGTTCATCAAAGTATAACTTAGTTTGCTTATATTCAGGTTTAACTGGTATCATTTTGTACTTTCGTATTTCCCCCGTAAAGGAGTGTTAACAATGCTATCACTTATCAATCCTAATTCTCTCTTTTGAGCTTCTACTTGAGCTTCCAAATCACTAGCATCTTTAGCAGACATAGAACTAGTAACTACTTTACCACCACGAGCTTTCTTCTGTTCTATTTCAAGAGCAGCAGCTTGTTTAGCTTCACCTAAAGATTTAATCTGATTAGGAATGATATTAATAATACCATTTAGCTTAGTTATCAAATCAATAACTGGTAAAGTATCTTCGGCTTGCATACCTGCATTAAGTTTATTAGTAAGTTGTTCACTAAGTATATTAGCTGCACGAGAACTATTATGAACCGCTCTAAGAATAGTTTCAAGAGCTTCGCCTGCAACGCCCATCTTATCTTCATGATATCTATCAACAAGACGAAGAATAAGAGCATCTGGTTGCCAATCATTAGGAAGAGCGTAATTAGCTCTAGCAGATGCTAAGGCTTCGGGACGACTATATCCCATTTGATTAGGTGGAGACTTAGGGTCAGCTAGATAAAAGATAACTCCGGCTTCTTTAAGATACCGAAGTTTATCTTCACTAGTATCACGAAGATATAACTCTCTTACATCTTTATCCTGTATCTGATAAACGTTAGGAGCAAAGGGATAACCTTGCTCGTCAACGCTAATCATACCTGTTAAATCCAAAGGGGCAATCTTCGTAATCATAACCTTTATTATTTCTTAGTTCAATATAGTAATCAGAATCATTAACTGGCTTCATCTTACTAAAGAAGTACATATATAATTTAAAAGACCTTTCATCTTGATTAAACTCTCTAAGTTTTCTTACAGCTAACTTACGATTAAGTCTAACAGTTCGAGATATTATCGAAGTTCTACTTCTAAATTTACTACGTTGAGCCATTCGAGTAGCAACTAAGCTCTTTTTAAATTTCCAATATTCTTCATTAGTAAGTTCTTGCCTTTTAGCCTTCATTACAGGATGATGTTCTATTGCATCTAACTTGGCTTCATTAACAATAAATCCGCCAATAAAAGGAATTGAAACTCGTTGTAGACTTTTAATTCTATCAATAATTTGGTCTTCGATATTATCTATAATATCATCTATTATTTCAGCTTCAAGAGGTGTAACACCTAATAAACTAATAATATCAGGACGAGTTACTAATAACTCCTTTTTCTCTTTTAAATCAATAGAAGGCATCTAGTTTATATATTTAGTAAGTTAGTAGCTACTATAAACTTTTGAGATTTACCGCTAGGAATAAGACCTTCGACAGAGTTTTGACCTTGAATATCAGTAAGACGGACAATCTTATAGCCAATACAAACTACTGTTTCAGCAATAGTAGTAATCAACTTACCATTATCTCCTTTCTTTTCAGTAGTAACAGGATTCACTTCTGTACCAAGTAAACTAATAACAGAACCACTTCCAACTTTACGGAATATCTCACCACGAGCAATACTAAGATTTAAGTCTTGGTCGCCACGAATAAATTCAGCAAGATTATAAGGAGTAAGTTCATTACTACGAGGATTACAATCTATACCAGTAAATACATCAGATGGAGCAACATATAAGAAACGATTAAGCATAGCTCTATCTTCTTCTTTAACATCATCGGCATAGTTAGTCTTAACTAATATAAATCTAGTACTACCAGTACCCTTTAAATCAGGATTGATAATCTCACGAAGTTTAGCAGTCTGAATAATAGCGACAATACCAAAATGCTTAAACGGAGTTATATCTTTAACTCGGTCAGAAACATATTTGAAATCAATTTCTCCAATGTGTTGAGGAACTAGGAAAGTTTCTCCTTTAGTTTTGTTCTCTAAATGTAACATGATTACTTTAATTAGATTGTTAATACTATTAATTAAGTTGACTAGCATTACTAAGAGTAATATATGCACCAGTCATTAATAGTACAAGTATACGAATAATATTCGTACTATCAATATCTAACTCGTTAAAAAACCTTTAGAATTGTATTCGCTATATAATTCACATCCATTCACACTAGTTCACATTAGTACACACTCTAATGCAAGTCCACTACTTAACTAAAATATCGACTAAATCTTACCATTCTATTTTTACAATCCTGATGCTAAATCTTCGGACTCTTCGATAGAAGAGGAGAAAGATAATACACAATAAGACCCAATAGACAACTAATACTATATAATATAAGTAAGACCAATTAAGGACTTAAAGGAATTGATTAGACTAATAGGACTAAGTATATCGAAGATAGACTTTGGACTACTAACAACAATAAACAACGAATAGGAAATAAAAGACATAAAGGAAACATTAGAAAGAAAGGATTAGGAAATACTAATGTGTAGGGACTTAGGATTAAAACTTATAATGAACTTAGGATTAAAACTGGGACTAATGATGTGTAGAGACTTAAAAATACTGTTAGGACTACTGTTGGAATTATTAGAAGAAAGAGAATTAGAAATGCTACTGTTGGCTCTACTCCACAAAATAATATTTTTCGTGAGTATATTTTTATCGAGACGAAGCTCCTACCACTCACCGCCCCCTACTTCAAACCAATTCCAATACCCCCGTCAAGACCAAATGACCTTAAACATATTGCTATTGATTATTAATTACTAAAATTATAAAGATTATGAAGATTACTAATGATGCAAATACTACCATTATTGGTAGTAACACAATTGTTGTTGTTATACCTAACAGTGATAGTATTACTGCTAATGTTATTGTTGCTTGTAACAATGGTTATAGTTATAGAATCAGCAAAGAGTGTTACGTTGCTCTCGAAGAACTATTCAAAGAACAGATTGGTAAGATTGAATCTAATGAACCTATCATTGTTAAAGAGTAATGGTGTTCTTGATATTATTGCTAGTAGCAGTGGCTATGACTACTGCTACTTATATTTCTGCTATTAGAAGACAGAAACGGGATTGGAGAAAGTATGGTCGTGCAGGTGAAACCTACGACAAGTTTTGTTCACGTTATTACACTAGATACGTATGAATATTAGTGATAAACTAAAAGTGGTACACTTAGCATTAAGTATGCTAGGTGTGCCAGTATTCATACATCTAAGTTACATTAAGTTGTATGATAACCATGTGAATAGCTTTCTAATACTATTAGTAGTGTTAGTACTTATACTAGATGCTAACGATGTTGTTAAAGAACTATTGGCTTAATCAAACCAAATGACTTTAAACATATTGCAGTTACTATCAAATCAAATGACTTTAAACATATTGCCATTGTGTGTGTAGTCGGGATGCACATTGGTTGAACAGTTGCCGACTGATTTATAACATTTAATACCTATAATCATGGGAACAAGAGTTAATGATGCTGCTAGAAAGGCAGCCGAAGCAGCTGCAAAAGCTGCAAAAGAAGCTGCTGATGCAGCAAGTGCTAACGCTGAAACAGATGCTACTAATGAAACTGCTGATGAAGCTGCTGACGCTCGTATAGTTGACCTATCCGAGTATCATGGACAGGAAGCAGACGATATTACTCGTCTCTTGCTTGACCGTCCTGATTTCGAGAATCACGACAGCTTAATGATTACTAATATCATTGATAATAGTAATCGTTATGCTGGTGCTCTTACTGTTGTTGTTAATCGCAACATTCCACAGTTTGTTAAAGATGCTACTAGTGGTACTTATGTCGAGTCTACAACTCGTAATATATTTACTACTCGTATTCAGCTTGCAGCCATTCTCAAAGGTCAGGGTGAGCCAATGCTCGCAAACGCTGTTATGACAGCTCCGTTGTCAGTGTTGCACGTTATCTTCAAGAAGGCACGTATTAGTGTGCTTGGACACATGCTTGCGCAAGGTGAAGTATTCGTTAATCCGTATGCTGCTAAAATGTCTCGTGAAGAACGTGTTAATGAACACGACCGTTACGAGTATTTCCCGTACGAACTTAGTATGCGTACATTATCCCTTGCGGACGAAATGCTCGTGGCTGACATGTTGGCTAAATACCAACCTGATGCAGAGGGTGCAGCTTAACCAGTTACGTAGGAGAGGGAAACCTCTCCTACTAAACTAAGAATACACCATTCGGCACGTGTTCGACAATACTCTCGACTTGTGTTCGCTAACTGGGATTGGGAACAACCCTAGTCACCTGATAAGCGAAATGCTACAACTGATAAGCGAAGCTAACCAACTGATAAGCTAAAACCCTTGCAAACCCTAAGGGTCGCAGCAGCTCCACGTTAGCCAAGAGTAATGGACTAATAGCAGAGTTAGAAAATCCGATGCAGAATCCGATGCGTCTATATTATATAT
>ERZ779861.999-NODE-999-length-34114-cov-9.429549_pt1 | contig 34114 bp, 22 predicted proteins | sample MGYA00511558_ERZ779861 | MGnify/ENA primary metagenome ERZ779861 (study PRJEB29588, sample SAMEA2163432) | human gut metagenome | biome: human gut; feature: human-associated habitat; material: faeces | place: Denmark | collected 2008/2010 ...
AAGCGGCTGTCCGATGAAGTCCAGCTTGCCAATGACGCAAAACAATGGGTGGAAGCCATTCAGGAATACGCCAACATCACAGAGCTGGACGCAGCCACCCTCAACCGCTTAATCAAAGAAATCGTCGTGCATGAGCGCATTGACGAAGATAAAACAAGACACATTTCTATCGAAATTCATTTTAATCTCAAACCCATCCCGGAGGTGGAACAGGTCACTGCCTGACCTGTCCCGCCGGGACGGTTCTCTTAAAAACACCATATAGATTTTTTGTACGCCGCCGCCCGCCATCGAGCAGAGTTTTACACCTAATTTGGGATAAAACAGTTTATGGCACTGTTCATTTTTACGCATGGCTGCTGCCTCGTGTGCTTTGGACGCATAACTGGTTTTCCGCATATCCAGATTGGTCACCATGGTATCGTACGGATTCGTTACAGTAGCAGAATGACCCCAGGTGTGCTCTGCATACAAAAGAGAATTGTCGCCATAAGCCTGGATCAGCTCTTCGTTATGTACCCCTGTTTTTTCTTCCAGACGGTCGCAGATACGGTTCAGACGTACGGCCTCTTTGTAATGTTTTACCGCATATGGTGTACTTCCAACTCCATTGCCCCACCAGTCATTGATGGCACCCCGATACACCGGTGCATCCTGCACTTTGTCCCGGATCCGTTCATACAGTTCCTGCAAAGTTACCATATGCATGGTGACTTCTTCGCCATATTTTTCATTAAACAGCTCAACCGTATCTGCAATGGCCGGGTTGATCGGCGCATTGTCCGAAAAAACGCCGGAAACACTGGTGATATAGAAATCGTACGGATAACCGTTTTCTTCATATTCCTTTATGCTTGCAGAGAGATTCGTGTGCAGATTTTCCAGAAGTCCTGCCACATCGCCATTCTTTTTGCCGAAGTAATTTTCTGTCATAAAGTTAACATTTTTATTCAGGACGATGCCGAGGGCATTTCCAAGATTATAATGCTCGCCATTCCATACCATCAGACGCTTTCCATCCTCATTTTCCCAGAAATACGGTTTCTGGTTCTGATACAGTGGATACATCCCGTGATGCGTATGAATGTTGGTATATAAAAATTCTACCCCGTTTTCGATCATGGCATCGCGCTGTCCCATAGAGATGCCGTTGATATCTGCAATCATGGCTGTTTTGATCTGAATTCCCTGCTCGCCGCAGATTTCCTGCATCGTATGGATTTTTTCTTTCAGATATTTGCAGTCGGCAAGATCATTGAAGTTCAGATAATTGGCAGACAGACCAATGTTTCCTTTTTTTACCAGATCGAAAAACTTTTCTTTTTCTTCCTCCGTTGCCATTTTGAAAAACTGCTCCACGCAGTACCATGTCTCACAGTTCCATTTCAGATCTTTCTGGGGTGTGTTGTTTTTGATTCCATTTTCAATCAGTTCGACCGCCCGGCGGATGTTGTTTGCCTGGTTATAAATAACCTGTTCCTGCAGATCGGTGTAACCCACGTCAGTGTGGGAATGATGTACGATGTAGACTTCTCTGATTTTGTGTGTCATTTGCTATTTTCTCCTTTTTATGCTAGAATGCTAACAATTGTTCTTGCAGTAATGCCATATCATTCATTTATCAATGATTTGTTTTTAAAATTACTATATTCACAGAAGAATGTGTAGGTGGAAACGACTTATGAATGAAAACGAATTACTTATTAAAAATCGCCTCCGGGAGGCAACTGTCATTCTCGAACGTGCTAATCTGATTATTTGCGATGAATCCTGGAAATGCGATTCCTCTCGTCCTCCTTTTTCCAGCTTTCAGCTGGTAATGCAAGGGGAAGGCACAGTACAGGTCGACCAGACAGTATTGCATCCTCACGCAGGTCAGTTATATCTGCTCCCAGCCTGTACGCATCAATCTTTTTTTACAGATGTTCAAAATCCCTATCGCACCTATTTTTGCCATTTTGAGATTACCTGTCAGCAAACGGATCTCTTTCAGCTGGTTCAGTTTCCTCTTTGTGTTGATGCGAAAGACCCGCAAAAAGCACAGCGAATTTTTCAGGACATTATTCAATCCTGTAAGCAGACGGATATTTCTTCCGCTCTGAATGCCAAACAGGCTGTCTTTCATCTGCTCTGCTATTATTTTGAATGCTGCCCGCCTGGAAGTGTCTCTTTCATTCCACAATCCTTTGACTCTCCACTTTCCAGTGCAATTTCCTATGTTGAAACACATCTGCATGAGCAGATTACCGTACAACAGATGGCAGAAGTGGCCGGCTATCATTCCAGTTACTTTACAAAACTATTTCAAACCCACATGGGAATTTCTCCTGGACAGTTTATTCTGCAGAAAAAAACGGAAACTGCAACGCTGCTTTTAACTTCTACAGATCTGCCCATTTCCAAGATTGCAGATACCCTCGGTTTTGATAACCAGTTTTATTTTTCAAATTTTTTCAAAAAACAAACCGGAATGGCGCCATCTTCCTACCGCCGTTTATATCTGTGCTCTTGTTTGGATTCTTAAAATATTCTTCTGTTCTCCTGTGCAAAAAGAGTTTAGCACAGGAGAATCTCCAATAACATACATTATTCTTCCTGAAATATATAAAATTCTACGTTCTTTTTTCCATGCAGCTACCATAAGTTTTTATCACTTTTCCCTTATCGCACTGATGCTACCAGCATTCTAATCATTTCGCCCTCTTCCGGTACAATCCGGTATGTTCCGACCGCTGCCGGAACGATGGCGGTTTCTGCATAATGTACCGTGAACGCTGCAAAGCTACCATCCATGCTCTCGATACGGGCACTTCGTCCCTCCACGAGATTCATCACATGAACCGTGTCATCCATCGAGACGGTGTGCGGCCCGGAAAGTGTATAGCGGATTGTGTCGATAAATTCGCGGCTGTGCAGTCCGGTGCGCTCTACTTCACAGTTTTCTGTTTTTTCCATCGTTCTGGTCTGGCCGACGATATTGTCGTACACCCATTTGGTATCACGGTTCCACTGAATATTTTTCATACCGTGGTCGAGGTGGATCGGACGCGGCAGTCCATCCATGCCAAGGCGGCCCCAATCCCATAGTTTGAAGGTAAAGATATACGGTGTCGCACTGATCTCCAGCACCATCGTGTTTTTTCCGGAGCAGTGCACCGTTCCCGCCGGAATCAGCACATGATCGTGTTTTTTGACCGGGATTTTGTTGACATATTTTTCCACTGGGAAACGTTCTTCTCCTTTTTCTGCTGCACGGAGTTCCCGCTCCATCTCTTTTTTATCCACGCCTTCTTTGAGACCGAGGTAGACATACGTTTCCTCGTCTTCATCGGCATCCAGAAGATAGTAGCTCTCATCCTGCGTATATGGCATGCCGAATTTTTCATAAATATATTCGGTCAGCGGATGCACCTGCAGGGAAAGATTCTGACCACCCATCGTGTCCAGCAGATCAAAACGGATCGGAAATTCTGCACCAAACCGGCCATGGACGCGCTCGCCGAGCAGCTCGTGCGGTGCATACAGAACGAGATCCTGGGCCGGAACTTTTAACGTCTTTCCTCCGATTTCCAGATTCAGGCTGTTTTCCTCCGGAACTCCGTCAAAGCTCCACGCGAAGTTTTCCTTCGATGCATCAAGACCAAAGTTTTCCTTCATCCACTGACCGCCCCATACGCCGGGATCAAAATACGGCTCCATACGAAATGGCTGTCCGGCAAGCTGCTGCAGTGCGCCTCGGAAGGCATTTCCCGTTGTAAGAACCGGTGCATTTTCTGTCTCTGTATCCAGAAGATACGTGAATTTTTCATACCGCTCTTTTTTATAGCGGTCCGCCAGACGCCATTCAATGAAAAATCCCCGTTTATATTTCGTCAGGATCGGATCATTATAATTGGTACTGTGCCAGTTTGGCATGCCGCTCCGGTAGCGGAGCTGAATTTCCCAGCGGGTCAGATCACAATAAACAAGAACATCTGCCTCGGTCAGAAGCTCTGTCGCTGTACCAATGATCACGATCAGACCACCGTTTGTATCTTTTTCTTCCACACATTCTGACACATATTCTGTCTCAATTGTTTTTTTCATGGTTTTCAGCTTTTCGCTTTCAAACCAGGTATCTATGGTTTTATGACACATGATACCGAAAACACGGTCATCGGTGATGTAATCGTTAAATTCTCTTAACAACGTTTCTTCGTCTTTGGCGCAGTCTTCGATATCAAAAATCCGGTCCGGCTGCAGCGCATTTGCCAGTTCCATCATTTCTTCTTTTCGTACACCCGGATACAGATCAAAGGAAAGAATACATGTTTTCTTTTCTTTCTGTTTTTCCTGAACCGCCCGTTTTAATTCTTCGATGATCTCCTTTTTTTCATCCCAGATTTCATTTTCGTATCCTGTGATTTTCATTTTGGGATGTAACTCGTAGTTTCCATATTTCCTTTTTAAATTCATTTGGATTCTTTTCCTTTTCTTAATTTCTCTTCCATCCATTGAGTTGTTTCCTGCGCCGATCAGCCCCATCATCTTTATTTCAACGCTTTCGCATCTGGCGGATTTTGCAATTTTCTTTCACTGCCTGATTCACTTACACATTTCCAGCCCGTTGTCTGTCCGGTTTTATCTTTTTTATGTGTCATGTTTTTACAATTCCACTGTATATTTATAACGATTTCCCGGATAATAGCAGATCGAATATTCAAAAACCTCGCCGCCCTTCCGAAATGTCTGCCGCGTCCGGATAAAAATAGGCATCTGCGCATCAATTTTCAGTGCTTTCTGCACCTCTTCCGATGGAAGTGCCGCCTCAAGCGTATCCCGGCCGGATTCAATATAGATTCCATGTTCCTCCCGCAGATACTGATACAGCGATTCCATGTATGGCTCCGGCTCTGTTGGCAGTTCGCAGATTTTTTTCAGATACGTAATGGTATAGACCATGGGTTTTCCCACAGCATTCCTCACACGTTTCAGGCAATAACATGGCTCCGTCAATGGAATCTGCAGACTTCTTGCTACCGTTTCCCCGGGACTGATCAGTTCCATCTTGCAGTATGTTGTCTGCATTTCGATATGATGCTTTTTCATTTCTTCCGTGAAACTGATGACACCTTCCATCTGCTCTTCGACTTTCTCGTAGACAACATCTGTTCCGATGCCGCGCCGTGCACGTGCGTAACCGCTCTGTACCAGATTCGTCATCGCCTGGCGTACTGTCACACGCGAAAGCTCGTACTTTTCCATCAGCTCTTTTTCTGTTGGCAGAAAATCTCCTTTTTTGTACGTGCCGCATTCGATCTGCTGTTTCAGAATCTGTTCCAGCTGCGCATACAGCGGCGGTGCTCCCGGATTTCTATCCATTTTTGCAGTTTCTCCTTCTTCTTTTCTCTCCATAGCATTGTATTTTTGTTTCTGAAAATATTTTTGCTCTATTGTGTTTTTTCAGGAAACTGTGACAACAGGCCTTCCATGGCACGGCCGGATGTTTCCGTTTCTATCTGAATCCGAATCTTTCTTTTCTCGCACTCTCTTTCCAGTTCTTTTCCAAACCAGGAAAAACTTTTTGCAATCTGTCCGCCCAAAAGCAGCAGATCCGGCTGATATTTCTCCAGCACAGGAAGAAGGCCAGCCGCCACATCTGCTCCAAATCTTCTCCAGACTTCTTCTGCCTCCATGTTTCCCGCTTTTACCAGACCATACAATTCTTTTCCACTCCACGCTTTTCCTGTCACAGCCAGGCTGATCTGCTCCAGCCCGCGCACAGAAAGATAATCGTCCAAAATGGAATCTCCAAACGGCTGTTGATAAATCCATCCATTTTCCGGCACACCTTTTCCTGTTTTCACCGTTTTCCCGTTTTCTACAAAAGCCGACCCGGCGCCGGTTCCGATGCAGACGCACAGAATTTTATCCGCATCACGACAGTTTCCGTACCAGCTTTCTCCCAGTGCAAATGCTTCAATGTCATGTAAAAACAAAAATCGTGCTGATCCAAGTTCCGGCACGCGCGCCTTGATTTCTCTTTCCAGTGGAATCCCGTAAATGGCATCGTACTTATTCAGTCCCTGCATCCGGCTGATTCCATTTTCATAATCAAAAGGACCCGGAATCGCCATCCCAACTCCGACAACACTTCCGTCTGCTTCTCTCATCAGTTCCCGGCAGATCTTTGCAAAATTGTCCAGAATCTTCTCTGTGCTCTTCTGCGCCTGTGCTGGAAATTTCCGGATTTTCGTTCTTACTCCATTTCTGTCCGACACATTTCCTTTGATTTCCGTTCCGCCAACATCCAGAAGGATATATTTTTTCTGCTCCATCCCGCTTCCGTCCCTTTTCATCTTTTCCCCTGTATTTTTTCTGTTTATATGCCAATAGAATCTCATTTCTTTGTATTGGCTCTCCCTGCCGCCTTGTTATAATGTTATAACCTATTCATTTTTCTGTTGCAAGCGCCTGTCTGCAATTTTGTCTGCTTTTGCAAAACTTTGTGAAAACGCGATAATACGTTTTATGCACTTGGCGCAGAACGCAAAAAATCCCCTGTTTCCGGGGTTTTTTATACACTCCGGACAGAGGATTTTTCTTATTTTCTACTTATTTCAATACATTTTCCAATTTAACAAAAAGGTTATTCATCTCCTGCACCACACTCTGCAGACTCTTTTCCCCGACATAGTTTCCAATCGCAAACAATGCCTTATACAAAAAATTAACCGCCCCCTGCAATTCTTCGTTTTGCTCTTTTGTTTCTTTCCGAAGCTGCTGCAGTTTTTCTGCCATCGGAAACAATTCCGCAAGAATCTGCTCTTTTCGTGCCCGGTCCGACGGTTCATCTGTCTCCATTTCTTCGAGATCATAGTTATCTGTTCTGCCGCATTTTCCCTTGCACACTGCGCAATCCGGATTCAGACGGTTCTTTTCTGCCTCCACGCGTACAATCCAGGATTTCCCCTCTTCTTCCCTCAGCTCTTTTTCCGGATTTGCCGCACAAATTCCGCCAAGCAGAATCTCATGCGTGGCTTTGTCCGGGCGGTGACCATTGCTGTCACCGCTGGAAAACTCCTGCGATTCACCTTTTGCTGCTTCTCCTCTTCCATCTACCGACCGGGCCAGACCGATCAGCGCACCAAGAAGCTCCTCTTGTATCTTCGTCATACTCATTTTTCTAATACCTCTTACCGAGCTTTTCATTTTTTTCGTCTTACATATTCCACAAAGCAGAATGTACCAATTGTAAAAATACTTTTAAGGGCACACGCTAATTACTATATCTGATTTTCTACAAAATTTCCCCCTCCGTAGAAATCACCACGGTTTTCACCGGAATCTTCTTTCCACTCTCTTTCAGCGCCATCTTCACGGCACGCTCCATTCCTGCGCAGCACGGAACCTCCATGCGTGCAACCGTGATACTCTTAATATCATTCCGCATGAAAATCCGCGCAAGTTTCTCGGAATAATCGATATCGTCAAGTTTTGTACAGCCTACGAGAACGACATGATCCCGAATAAAATCCTGGTGGAAGTTTCCATACGCATACGCTGTACAATCCGCCGCAACGAGAAGGTCTGCTCCTGCAAACATCGAAGCCCGCTCCTGCACCAGCTTGATCTGCACCGGCCACTGGCGGAGCCGGGACGGAACTGCTGCAGAATTTTCCTGCGCATCTGCACGGTCAATCGCCCAGCTGTTTTCACCTGCTTTTCCTGCTCCGGTATTCTCCTGTCCGGCCGCCTCTTTTGCCTTCCGCTGGTTCTCTTTTACCGCCTCCTCATCATACGGCAGCGCCTCCCGCTCCACAAACGAAATCGCATCTGCCGGACAGACCGGCAGGCAGTCACCGAATCCGTCGCAGTAGTCATCCCGGATCAGCTTTGCCTTCCCGTCAACCATCGCAATCGCACTTTCATGACAGGCATGCGCACAAAGCCCGCATCCTGTACATCTGTCTTCCTCTATCTGAACAATTTTTCGAATCATCGCTGAATCTCCTTTTTTCTCTTTATTTCTCAATACCTGTTTGTTTCTCAACTATGATATCATACTTTATCCCTGTTTTGACAGTTGTTTTTTCTAGTAGTTTTTTCCTACAATACCAACTCTTCATCCAGTGCCAGCGAATAAATAATTTTCTCTTTCACTTTCTTCCCTGTCGTCCGCTCCAGTGCCTGCTGGTAATAGGCGAGCTGTTTTTCATACCGCTTTTTCAGCTCCCCGACTTCTTTCACACGGTCCGTTTTGTAGTCCACAAGAACAATCTCATCCCCCTCCGGGAACCATGCGTCAATGATTCCCTGCACGAGAATGGTTTCATCTTCCGGATAGGACGGATCTGCCTCACTTGCCGGAACGGACATCACAAACGGCTGCTCCCGTTTCAGGGTTTCATTCAAAAAGGCATTCCGCATCCGCATTCCAACCGGACTTTTTGCGAAAGCGAGGATTGATTTGAAATAAATGCATTCCGCTGCTTCTTTCGTCATCTTTCCTTCTGCAATCAATTCCTCCGTCTGTGCCATCAGCTCTGTGATGCTGTACGCTCTGCGGTAATCGAGACATTCCAGCAGGCGGTGGTACGCCGTTCCGCGGTCAGAGCCCGTCAGAGCCGCAACATGATCCTTTTTCAGAAAGCCCGGCACAATTGGTACGAGTTCTTCCTGCGCGAACAGCTCTTTTCCGATCTCGGATTCCTCCATCCCGGCCTTCTTCAGCTGTGAAACGGTAACCTTTACCGGAATCTGTTTTTCCTTCTCATACGGATACTGGTAGGCAAACCGCTCCTCCACAAGTTCCTTCAGCGCCGCTTCTCTCGGCGGCTGCTTCGGAATTTCCATGATTTTCTGCTCATTCACCGCGCGCTCCATCTGATGCAGCACCTCTCCCTCAACAAGTCCTGCCGGTGATACAAGGCGGATCGTTACCGGAATTTTCTCTGCATACAGCGGATTGTCCGCATTCCCTGCCAGACCGAATTGTTCATACAGCCCGTCGAAACACCGGTTTCTCGAAAATGCCGGCAAAATCCAGTCGAGATACCCGGATGCACTGCTCAATGTCTGATATGACAGCAGCTCCTCCTGCCGCCCCGCATGTGCCGCGCACTGCTTCACGCGGCTCTCCAGCTTCGACGCCATGCCCGTCATAATCAGCTTCTCCTTCGGGCGCGTCATGGCAACGTAAAGCACCCGCAGCTCCTCCGCCAGATTTTCCAGCTTCATGCTCTGCCGGATGATCTGCCGCGGCAGTGTCGCCTGACGGACGCGGTGCTCCGGATCGATCGCATCCGCGCCGATGCCCATCCGGGAATGGAGTACAAGCGCCGCACGGCTGTCCATCTGGTTAAACGATTTGCCCATGCCCGAGAGGAATACAACCGGGAATTCCAGTCCTTTACTCTTGTGAATACTCATGATACGCACCGTGTCTGCGCTCTCCCCGTAAATATTCACCTCGCCGAAATCGACTTCATACTTCTGAAGCTGCTCGATATAACGGATAAAGTTGAACAGTCCACGGTAACTCGTCGCCTCAAATTCCACCGCCTTTTCCACCAGCATCTCCAGATTTGCCCGCCGCTGCACACCACCCGGCATTGCAGATGCATAGCCGCCGTAGCCCGTCTCCTCGAGAATCTGTGTGATCAGCTCATGGATCGGCGTATACGGCACGCGGCTTCGCAGCGTTTCGAGCTGTGCAAGGAACCTCCTCAGCTTCTCCCGGAGTGCTTCATCATCCCCCATCGCCGCATATTTTCCACATGCCTCGTAAATTTTCACGTCTTTATCCACACAACGCACCGCTACAAGCTCCGTGTCTGTGCATCCGCAGATGGGGGAACGCAGAATGGCCGTAAATGGAATCTCCTGACATGGATTATCACACAGATGCAGATAATTCAGCACCGTAACAATTTCCTGCGTGGAAAAGTACCCTGTTTTTGATGTACTGTAAGCCGGAATTCCAGCCGCCTGGAGCACACGCGAAAACGTCTCCGACCAGCCGCTGACCGCACGGAGCAAAATGACGATATCCCGGTACTGGATTTTCCGGTATTCCCCGGTCTCCTTATCCACAACTTCCTCATTTCCAACCATTCCCCGGATGCGCGCCGCAACGGCAGCCGCCTCCGTTTCCATCTTCGTCTCGCGGGATTTATCATCTTCCAGCTCCGGCGCCTGGTCGTCCAGCAGCAGAAGCTCCGTTTCGTATGCCCTCTGCCACGGATCCGTATTTCCCTCTTCTTTCTTCGGGAACGCCGCACCCGCATGGAGGCTCGCCGCCTCATCATACGCAATGCCGCCAAGCTCCGGACTCATGAGCTTACGGAACACATAGTTCGCCCCTGCAAGCACCTCCGGCCGGCTTCGAAAGTTTTTATCGAGATCAATCCTCTGCTGGCTTTCTCCGTCTTTTTGATACGTGCGATATTTTTCCAGAAACAGCTCCGGCCGCGCCAGACGAAATCCGTAGATACTCTGCTTGATATCGCCGACCATAAACCGGTTCCACCTGCCGTCCTCCTCACCGGACACCGCAGAGAGCAGTGCCTCCTGGATAAAGTTGCTGTCCTGGTACTCATCGATCATAATTTCCCGGAATTGCTCCGACAGCTCCCGCGCCGCATCGGTCCGCACCAGGCAGCCGTCTTTTTGCTGCACGAGAATTTCAAGCGCAAAGTGTTCCAGATCGGCATAATCGAGAATATTTTTGCTCCGTTTTTTCTCCGCAAACGCTTTTGCAAACTGCTCCGTCAGATCAATCAGCACCCCGATGGGCTCCCGGCAGTCGGCAATCTCCTCCGCAATCGCAGCGCTGTCCTTCTCAAAGAACTGCTCTTTTAACTTCTGCAGCTCCTTTTTGCATGCATCGCGCTCCGCCTTTACCTGATCTTTCAGCGTTTCACTCACATCGTCTGCCTTTTTCCGCGAAAGTGCTTTAAACTTCATTCCGGCCATCGCGCGCACCAGTTCATCAAACGATTCTGTTTCCAGCAGTTCTTCCACCATCTGCTGGTCAGAAGCCAGCGCCTCATCATATAAATACGGTCCTCCAGAGCTTACTGCTGTTTTCCGGTTTTCCTGAATCCCTTCCAGAATACTCGAGAGCCGCTTTTTCGCCTCGCTCATCAGCTCCTGTACCCAGATACTCTCCTGCACTGCTTCCGGTGAATCCATCTGGTACGCCGCCCGGCACTCTTCGAGCCACTGCTCCGGCCACGGATAGCTCATGGAAAACTCATACAGTTTCAGCACAAGTGCATCGAGCCCGTCATCCTGCTTTCCCGCCGCGTAGCTCTCCACAAACCGTGTAAATGCAGACTCCTTTTCCGTAAAGCGTTCTTCCATGACCTTCTGGATCACATCGCTTTTCATCAGACGGATCTCCCCTTCATCCGCCATGCGGTACACCGGATCAAGATCGATCATCTGAAAATAATTTTTGATAACGTACGAACAGAATCCGTGAATCGTGCTGATCTGCGCATGGTGAAGCAGGGTCTGCTGCCGCTGTAAATGCTCATTTTCCGGGTTTTCCGCAAGGCTCTGCTGCAGAGCGCGGCCGATTCTCTCTTTCATTTCTCCTGCCGCCGCACGCGTAAAGGTTACGACAAGAAGCTGGTCAATGTCGATTGGATGCACAGGGTCTTTCACCATTGCAAGGATCCGCTCTACCAGAACCGCCGTCTTTCCGGAACCCGCCGCCGCGCTGACCAGAAGATTCCGGTCTCTCGCATCAATGACTTTCTGCTGTTCCGCTGTCCATTTTACTGCCATGTTCTTTCCCTCTTCTTTCTGGCTGATTTTCTTTCCCTCACTTGGAAAAAATGCACCATATTTCACTTTTTCAAAAGCAGTCACTCTTTTTGATCTCTTTGTGCTGTCTCCTGCATTGCCTTCATCAGCAGTTCTGTATCCATGCCCTTTAATTTACGGTATTCATATCCCTGAATTTTCTGATCGAATCCGCAGATTCCCTGATATTCGCAATATGCGCATGCCGTTGCTCCATCCCGCTGAAATGGCGAAATTTTTACATTTCCCGAGAAAATGCCCTCGCCGATCTCACGTACCTTCTTTCTGGTGTATGTCCGAATCACATCAAACTGCTCCGACGATGCCACTTTCGAATAACTCGTATAGCTACCATCCTTCTTCTTTCCAACCGGAATCACATCCGACGTCGTTCCGTCCTCGAGTACACGGTCGAGAAGCTCCACCACCTTCCGATCTGCATTTACAAGGCCATCCATCCGCAGCGCTTTCAGCATCCGTCTGCCCCACGCCTCATCGGTCTCATCTTCTTCCTGATCGAGGATCGGATCATCAATATGATAATAAAATACCCCCGCAGGCTCCACCAGCTTACCCGGATGCTTTTTCTGCTCCAGCTCCACCGCCGCATCCAGATAAACTGCCAGCTGCAGCTGTAACCCATAATAGAGCGCCACCAGGTCAAGCGATGTATTTCCCGTCTTGTAATCGATAATTTTCACATAGACCTTATCGTCCGTCTCACAGAGATCCACGCGGTCAATCCGTCCGCGCAGGCGCATCTTCTCATGCTCCGACAGATCAATGTTGATCGCCGACAGTGAATCCTCCATGGAAAAGGAAACCTCAAACTCTCCCGGCTCAAATTCTCCCTGCCGAATCTGCTGCTGCAGCGCCCACACCGTCCGTTTCAGAATCCGCTTTACGCGGATGATGCGATACTGATTCCGGCTTGAGCTCTGGAAAATCGTGTTTCCGTAATCTGCCATCGTCTCCTCGACGCACTCCTCGATCAGGCGGTCACGGGTATCATCCCCGACAGTCTTCCATGTCTCGCCATTTTCCTGCAGTTTTTTTGAAAACTTTTCGAGCGCTTCATGCATGACCGTTCCCATATCTGCCGCTTTCAGTTCATACTGATCCCGATCGCGGATCTGGAGTCCGAACTCCATAAAGTGGGCAAACGCACATGCCGCATACTTTTCCAGCCGTGTCGCACTGTTTTTCAGGGTATCCCCGTACAGCGCCGATGCCGCACTCCTTCCGATCACACCGTCCGCACAGCGCAGAAAGGCAGCCTTCCGATACGTCTCCGCCGGAATCCCCGCCTCCGGATGTGCCGCATACCAGCGGTAAAGCTCTTCAAACAGCGGATTCATCTCGCCCTCTGCCGCCTTTCCAAGCTCCTCCAGAAACAGTGCCTCCCCGGAACGCGGCATTTCCAGTTTTTCCTCCGGATTTTCTTCTTTTTCGATATCCCGCACCAGAATTTCCGGGAAGAGTTTCCGGATTTCATTGATCAGATACGACGGATTCTGCGCCTCGCCGGACGCGCCCGCTTTCGCAAAGGAAAGGTACAGCCGCTCCGACGGCTTCGTCAGATTTCGGTAGAGATGGAATTTCTGCTGATACATCGTCTCCCGCGCCGTCGGGGAGAGTTTTGCATCCGCGCGCTCCAGCTCCTCGCGGTCATACTCCGAGAGAATACCGCCTCCCGCGTCGTGACGCGGAATCAGCCCGTCGTTCACACCGACGAAAAACAACACACGGATATCCTTCAGACGTGATCTCTCATTGTCACCGATCAGTACCTGGTCCGCGGTCGGCGGAATAATGCCAACAGAAGCCTCTGCAAAGCCAGCCTCCAGAATCTCCTGATACTCTGCCAACGTCATTTTTTCATCGCCAAGCACCTCGACAATCTTGTCTAGCAGTTCCATAACGATGCCATAAATCTGGCTGTATTCTTTTGCAAATGCCTCCTGACCCTGCTGTTCAAACTGACACCGTCGCTCTTCGAGCTTTTCCTGTACCTGATTCTGAACGACAAGCGCATACAATGCCTCCGTCCGTTCCCGCACCGTGGCATCTTTTTTCTTCATCTGTTCCGCAAACGGCTGAACCTCCTCATAGAATTTTTCCCGAAGAAGATTGCGCTGCGGCACTTCATCCGGTTTGATGCTGCGATACCCCCTCGTCCACGTTTCCGCATACGCTTTTAGTCCGCGGATTCCAAGCGCGAGTACATAATTTTCCATCGCATCTGTCTCCGCACGGTTCAGACTCGAGAGACCGCAACGCAGATAACGGAAGACGCTCTCGTAGGAAAAGCTCTGTACCACCATCTCGATCGCCGCGCGCAGAAATTCCACGAACGGATTCATCAGCACAGAATGCTTTTCGTCCACAAAGTACGGAATGCCGCATTTTTCAAAAATTTCCCGCGCATATGTGCCATAAATAGAAAGATCTCCGGTCAGAACGGCAAAATCCTGGTACCGCATCTTCTCCTCACGCACCATGCGCCGGATCAGGCGCACCGTTTCCTCGAGCTCCGCACGTGGAGATGGCGCTACACTAATGTAAATACCCTGCTGTTTCAGATTTTGTCCGGACTCCAAATGCTCCTTTTTCGTTTTCTGTGCATTTTCCAGCGTGCTTGGCCCAATTTCTTTTTTGTTCTTTCCATTTGTTCCTGCCCCTGCTTTTGACTCTGCTCTTTTTCCTGCCTCTGTTCCGACAATCCTTCTTATTCCATATCGAAACAGGTTCTGTTCCAACTGATCCATCATGCTTCCCGACTGAAAACGGCCATATCCCGAGCGTCTGACCCAGATTTCCGGCTCCACTGGGCACCCTGCTTCGTCTGCCGCTTTCATAAGCTGTTGAATCAGCTGGCGGCTCATCGCAAAGAGCTGGTGCGGGATCGCCTTTTTATACGGATCCTCCCGCTCATCCATAATAATCGTCACATAGACCTTTTCACAAAGCCGGAACAGTTTTCCAAGCACACCGATCTGTACTGGCGTAAATCCGGTAAATCCGTCCACCAGTACCTCACTGTTTCGAATGAGTGATGATTCTTCCAGCTTTCCCGCCAGAACTTCCAGCACATCCTCCGCCGTCACGTAGCGATTTTCCAGATATTCTTCAAATGCACGGTAGATTACCCCGGTGTCCTTCAGCTTTGCTGCCAGCAGCTTTTTCTCTCCCGTCTCCTCCGCCCACGTATCAAGCTCGGACGGCGCAATCTGATACTGCTTCAGCTCGGAAATCAACGATTTCATCTGCGAAACTGCGCCGGTTCTCTTTAACGTACTTCCAAGAATCGTCAGCTCCTTTTTCTTCTCCTGTGCAACGCGTTTTACCACAAGACTCTTTCCCGTTTCTTCGAGCACCGGGTACAGACTGCCTCCGGTCTCCTCAAAAATACGGTAAGCCAGACGCTGGAAGCTCAAGATATCAACATTTAAAATACCGCCCGCCGGATGCAGTGACACAAGCTCTTTCTGCGTCTGCATTGTAAACTGCTCCGGCACAATGATCAGATAAGTTTTCTCCGGGTGGCGCATCGCTTCCGCCAGAATTTTCTGATACGCATATCTCGACTTTCCAGCTCCCGAATTTCCCATAATAAACTGCAGACTCATGTTTCGCTCCTCCTGTTCTGATCCACTTCTGCCAAGAAAATAAACATAGCTACAGTATAGCAGACTCCTTTTTTTGATGCAATCAACCTTCAGGCAAACAGTAACCATTTTCTTCCGACAATACTGCCGTATATTTCCAACATAAACGGCCGCTCTTAACAGCTGAAAATATTCAGCATTAAGAGCGACCGTACATTTTAAGATCAATGACAGCGTCATATATTTTTATTATGTTATACTTTTCAAACGTTCCATCAAGGTTTCCATGCGGCACAAAAAAATCGTTGCTGCAAGTAAATCCGCAGCTCCGCCCGGACTCATATTTTTCCGGATACAAATCTGATTCAGTTCCCGCACTTTTTGCAAACCATTCTCACTAAAAGCACCACCTGCCTTAAGAATTGCCTTTGCTTCCGTTTGCAGCCATCGCATTTCTTTCTCACTGGTTCTGCTGATGACATTTGTGTCTGTAAGCTCTGCTATAATTTCAAGAAGAATCTGTACATTGATCTGATTTTTGTCCCTGTTATTTGCTATATACTGCTTCATATGAGGAACCGTAAGTTCACACAGAATCGGATATCCGGTCATTGCCAGTCCCCGGACACCTTTTTCGCCCAGATGGCAGTAAATTTTTTCTCCATGCGTGATCCCCGAACTTTGTTTTAACTTTCTCAGATCTTGTTCCAGCTCTTTTTTTGTCATTTCCAGACTGATTCGGCAAACACTCTCTGACTCGATTTTTCCGTAATTTCTCAGGGAAATTCCGGCCGCAGCTGCTAGAATGCCAATCGTAAAAATGATTCCTTTATGCGTATTGACTCCTCCGGTTGCAGCAAACATTTTTTCTTCCGTCTTTTTTCCTCTTTCTCTGAGAAGCGGAAACAGCGTCTCCGGATCTGCCTCCCAGGAATACCCTGCTTCAAACATTGCCGCCAGATCTTCGGCGATCGCCTCTGTACTCTTTTGAAATGTCTGACAGTCCATATCTGTATGTGCACCGGTATCCTCCCGGTCTACTAAGCCTGGTTTTGGTGTCGTATACACTTCTTCCATCAGGGCCTGACTGATCTCAGCGGCTACGCCTCTTTGTAGCTGCTCTTCCCATATGATATCATAGATCTTTTTTCTCAATTCTTCGATCGAATGTTTTCTGCTTCTGCCACACTGACAGGCCGGGTTGTCGCATAACAGACATTTTCTTTCCGGAAATCCAAGATCATTTCTGCTGATTTTCGTATTTTCTTTTTCCAATACATCAATATCATACAGTCTCCCAATCTTCGTCTCTTCCAAAGCAATCATAAGCTTTTTCACCCGGCAGCCGTCTGCTTTCACAACCAAATATCCCTCATATCCGGTTATGTTTTCTTGTACCAGCCGGACTTCCGTCGAAATTTTTTCCGTTTCCAGCTTATTCTGTATCTTTTCCAGTCCTTCATAAAAGACCTTTTCGAAAAGTTTATTTACCTTTTCCGGACCCGGAATATTGAGCATAAAGCAGATTAACGTACCCGGATATTTTTCAAGAAGCTCTTTCTGCGTTGCCACCCTTTTTTCTCGGCTCCACAATACCTGCTCTAAGGAAACTTTATTTTCCGTTTTCATTCTTTTTCCTTTCCAGATAGCGCCAGGTACTTTCCGGAAGCATTCCGCAGACGCTTTTTAATTGATTTTCCGCATATTTTTTTCTGACCTCAGATGCACTGATGATCTGGTCTCCATATGTTTTTCTGGGAATTTCATGAAAGCGGATCTGATAGCACGGCAGCTGCTCCCGTAAGCACTGGTTATAGGTATGTGTCACATCGCAGACCGGTTCACTGCCCACATAGCGATCTGTAATTTTAAGCTCCGGTGCAATGCACTCTCCAAACAGCTGAATATCCAACTGGCAATTCATCTCATAGGCTTTCGCTTTTTCTTTGATAAAGTATGTCGGAAACACAGCCGGCGAAATCATGTATTCTGAGGTCTGGTGAAGAATCACATTTGGAATTTCCTGTATTCCTTCTTTTACCAACTGATACCGTTCTCTCGTTGTCAGAAAGCTCTGTTCTTCTGAGAGGATAAAAATGTGCAGCCATTTGTTTTTTTTTGCTGCCTCCCGGATCAGGTATTCATGTCCTCTGGTAAAGGGATTACAATTCATAACCACTGCACCGATACCGTTTTCATGTCTGTTTTCCACTTTGCATTTCTGCTGTTCCTGTGTTTCTTTTTTTAATCGTTTCAGGAATTTTTCAAGTCCGTTTTTGTCATTTTCCAGAAGAAGAATTTTTTCTGTCTGTGCCACCGGATACATTCCCATACTACAAAACAGTTCTTTGTTCTGAGGCTTGGTAAATCCGAAAAAATGAGAAATTCCCATTCCATAAAAATATTCAATCAGAGATGTCATAAGATGTGCCAGCAGATTCTGTCCTTGATACGCTTCTGATACCGCAACACATTTTATGATATTTTTCTGGCAGGAAGCAGTTGCTATGATTTCTTTCTCTTTTCGCAATACGATGGAATGTGTAATCTGCTCATCATAAGTAAGTCCCATGTATTCCAGAAATTTTTTGAGTTCCTCTTTCTTTTTCCCGGTAAAAGGATCCCCTGTTTCTTCCATATAGTCACTCACTGCCTGCCCTCCCTTCTCTTATTTATGTACTGGCTCCGGGAGTATATTCTTTTCCTCTTTAAATCGGAATGGTTTAATCTGACGAACTACATCCATGATGGTTCCATCTCTGCTTTCAATAATTCCTACAACACGTTCGCCAAATTCTACTTTCTCCGGTTCTCCTGCAATCCGGTAAGCCAAATCCCGAAGTTCTTCTATCGTTTTCAGCGGAAGTCCACTGTTTTTTACCGCTTCCAGCAGATCTTTTCGCAGTGGGTTAACTGCAACTCCATATTCCGTGATGACTACATCTACAGATTCTCCCGGTGTTGTCACTGTTGTTACTTCCGTACAGATTGCCGGAATTCTTCCCTGTAATAAAGGAGTCAGTACAATGGTGCATTTTGCACCTGCCGCCGTATCCGGATGACCTCCCTGCGCGCCTGTTATAACGCCATCGGAACCTACTACAACATTGCAATTGAAATTTACATCAACTTCCAGTGCTGCCAGAATCACAAAGTCCAGTTTGTTGACTACTGCGCCCTTGTTAAAAGGGTCTGCATATTCACCGGCACTGATTCTGAAATGCCTGATATCTTTTACTGATTCTACCGCATCCAGATCAAAATCCTGCGTATCCAGAAGTACATCAACCTGATTGTTATCCAGAAGATCACACATCGGTTTTGTCAGACCTCCGACACCGAAACGCATACGGATTCCACGTTCCTTCATGATTTTTGCCAGCGAAATGGTGGAAGCGATAGACGCGCCTCCCACACCTGTCTGATAGGAAAATCCATCTTTAAAGTACGGGGTAGACGTTACAAATCGTGTACAGTAATCCGCCATCATCAGTTTTCTCATATCTTTCGTCGGTTTTGCTGCACCTGTTGCAATTTTCTTAGGATCTCCAATTGCATCTACCACTACTACATAGTCTACTTTTGTCATGGAAATATGCGCCGGGAAATTAGGAAACGGAACCAGACAGTCCGTAATTGCTACGACTCTGTCTGCGTAATCAGCATCTACCATCGCATAGGACAACACTCCGCAGTCCGCCTTTCCACCGATACCACGACAGTTTCCATAATCATCACACGTCGGTGCTCCGATAAATGCAATATCCAGGTGTACTTCTCCTGTTTCGATTGCCCGAACTCTGCCGCCGTGAGAGCGCATCACTGCAAGCCCTTTCAGTTTTCCCTCAGAAATCGCCTTTCCAATCTCACCGCGCACACCGGAAGACTGGATTCCCGTAATCGTTCCATCTTCCATGTACGGCACCAGTCCTGCATGCGCTTTCCCAAGAGAGCTGGCACAAATGGTAATATTTTTAATACCCATTTTATGGATTTCTTCCATCACCATATTTACAACCAGATCACCATCCCGGAAATGATGATGAAATCCAATTGTCATGCCATCCCGGATTTCGCATTTCACCAGTGCCTCATGAATTGTTTTCACCAGTTTGCTGCCATCGGAATTCACCACGCAGCGGGTTTTCGGACCATCTTTCTGATATTCATAACCATCATAATAATGCACTCCGTGAAATACTTCTTTTCCTGTTATCTTCAATATTTCCTCGGGAATTTCTCTCCCTACTGCATTTTTCATTTTACAGTTCCCCCTCGTACACACCGGAAGCCTTGGCCAGTTCGATGATTCGCTTTGCACCATCATAAAACGCAATATCAATCATCTTTCCGTCTACAGTAAACACACCGATTCCCTGTGCCTTTTTGCTGTCAATCTCACGGACTACTTTTTCCGCAAAAATAATCTCTTTTTCTTTCGGCGTAAAAATTTCATGTACAATACGAATCTGTCTTGGATTGATAATCGATTTCCCATCAAAGCCCATCAGGTGAATCGTATTGACGTCTTCCCGAAAGCCCTCTTCGTTTTCCAAATCTGTATAGACGGTATCAAAACACTGTACACCTGCTGCCCGTGCAGCGATGACAAGCTGCTGTCTTGCTCCCATCAGTTCTATTCCGGTTCCCGTGATGTGGGTATGCAGATCTTTCGTGTAATCTCCACCGGACAGTGCGATACCAAACAACCTTTTCGAAGCCTCGCAAATTTCTAACGCCTTCACCACACCTCTTGCCGATTCTATCGCTGCCATAATTAAGGTACTGTTCTCCGGTCTGCCAAACTCATTCTCTGCCTTTAAAATTTGCTGCTCCACTATCTTTACATCTTGTGCTGTCTCTGTCTTCGGAATCCGGATGCCATCACATCCACCGGCTACTGCGCAACGGATATCTTCCTTCCAGAAAGGTGTGTCCAGGCCATTGATACGTACAATCCGTTCCGCTCCATGATAATCAATCGTGCGAAGTGCATGAAACAGGGAAAATCTGGCCGCGTCCTTCTGATTTTCTGCCACTGCATCTTCCAGATCCAACATCAGAGAATCTGCTCCATAAATATAGGGATCTTTAATCAGTCCCGGCTTCTGTGCGTTTAAAAACATCATGGTACGACGTAATCGTTTTTTTGCGTCTCTCATCGGATCGCACCTCCCCATGGCAGCTGCTCCGACTGCCCGGCGGAACGGTATACCGCAGCTTCCACCCTTGCACGGATGGTGCAGTCCAGAGCTCCTTTATCTACAATCTTAATTTTTACGTTCTGAACTCCCAGATTTTCCAGAGTATCCAGAACCACATGACGGATCTGATTTCCATACTGATGAATCACTGTACTTTCCAGTACCAGATCTATGTTGCCATCCCCATCTTCTACCGTAACCATACAATCGCTGGATTCCAGTGTTCCGGCTACAGCTGCTTTTTCTATCTCCATTTTCCTCTTCTCCCTGTATTTCCCGTGGGGCTGCCGCACTAAGAAAAATTTCTACAAATATAGATTTTTATCTCCTAAATAACTCCATATTTTGTAGTGTTTTCGCTTAGCGCGTGTTTGAAAAATCATCTCTGCAATCTGCAAGCCCCACTTTATACTCTGCAGATTTTACTCTTCTACTGATTTTCCCGCAAAGTTCATCCAGTCCAGAATCTTCTGAATATACTCATCAAAGAAAATATCATCATGCCTTCCCGGACCCTCTTCAAACAACAGCGGAACGCCCAGCTGATCCGCAAACTCCTTCAGATCTACCGAATCCTGATGTCGTCTGTCCTCTGTACCACAGCAGGTATACAATCTTGGAATATCTCTTCCTTCTTCTTTCCGGTTTTTCAACAGTGTAAAAACATCATGAACCTCCGGTGTAATTGCAGGCGGATCGCCATATAACGCTTCACAAAGAGTGGATACCGTATTTACCTTTCCCTGATAACGATATTCTGCATGATAAGATCCCGCAACGCCTCCGATTGCCGCAAATTTTTCCGGACAGGTAAGTCCCCATTTATAGGCACCGTAACCTCCCATCGACATTCCTGCAATAAAACGGTTTTCCCGCTTTGTTGCTGCCGGGAAATTTCTCTCCACAAAATCTGTCAGTTCTTCTGTCAGATAAGAAAAATAATCCAGTCCGTATTTCATATCCGTATAGGCGCTGTTATATACGCTTGGCATAACCACCATAATCTGATGCTCATCTGCATAACGCTCAATCTTGGAGGTCCTCAGATACGAAAGATGGTCTCCTGTAAATCCATGCAGCAGATACAGGGTCTGATATTTTTTGTTTTTCCCGAAAGTCTCTCCCTTTTTTCCCTGCTCTACATCTTCCATTCGCTCTTTTTCCGGAAGCAGAATCGAAACATCTACCTGCATCCGCAGGATACAGGAGTGAAAATTGCAATGTACATATGCTGCCATCTGTTTCTCCTTTCTGTCAGCCTTTTACAGCGCCGACAACCACACCTTTGATAAAATATTTCTGAAGCATCGGGTAAATAATAATGATTGGTAAAATTCCGACAAATGCCAGTGCCATTCGGATGGAGTTTCCCGGAAGCGAAACTGCCTGTCCTTCGGCCGCCAGCTCTGATGCTCCGCTTCGCAGATATTCAATGTTTTTCATGATACGCATCAGAAGATTCTGAATACCAAAATATTTTGGATCCTGTACGTAATATAAAGCATTGGTCCAGCTGTTCCAGTAGGAAAGACCTGTAAACAGTCCAATGGTGGCAACTACCGGCTTCGACAACGGAAATACAATTTTGGTGAAAATTCCAAGCTCTGACGCTCCGTCCAGCTGTGCAGCTTCATATAATGCTTCCGGCAGGCTGTTGCTGTAATAGTTTCTTACCAGGAAAATATTGAATGCTGTCATCAGAAGATTCGGAAAAATCAGTGCTGCATACGTATCTTTAATATGGAAAAATGTTGTCCACATAATATACTGTGGCACCAGTCCTCCATTAAACAGCATGGTAAAATATACAAAAAAGGATAATGCGTTTCTATATTTGAATGTTTTTCGTGCCATCGGATATGCGATCGAAGTCGTCAGTAATACGCTTAATCCGGTTCCGACAACGGTTGTTCCAATCGTAACAAGATACGATCTTACGATTGTTGCTGCCTGTTTTACCATGTAGGTATATGCTTCCAGGCTGAGTTTCTTCGGCAAAATCTGATATCCGTTTGTAATCAGTTCATTTTCATCGGTAAAGGACGCAACCACCAGAAGAATCATCGGAAACAACGCCACAATACTGATTACCACTAAAATAACTGTTGCTATTGCAATAAATCGTTTTTCATCGCTGACTGTCTTTTTCATATCCTGCCTCCTAGAACAATGCGTTTTCCGGATCTTTTTTCCGTACAATAAAGTTTGCAATCATGACCAGTGCAAAACCAACCAATGACTGATATACACCTGCTGCCGAAGACATTCCTACATTACCCTGTTCCATCAAACCACGATAGACATACGTGTCAATCGTCTGCGTCGTAGAAAACAGGGTTCCTGCATTCATTGGTACCTGATAGAACAAACCAAAGTCAGAATAGAATACACGGCCGATCGCCATCAATGTCATAATAACAATGGTTGGTCTCAGAAGCGGAAGTGTAATGGCCGTAATCTGTTTCAATTTAGAAGCGCCATCAATCTTTGCCGCTTCATAAATTTCCTTATCAATGCCTGCAATACCTGCCATATAAACGATCGCATTATATCCTGCATTCTTCCAAAGATATACAATAACCAGGATAAACGGCCATGCAGCTTTTGCAGTATACCAGTCTACGCCTTTTTTCCCCAGCGCATCTAAAATTGTATTGTTCACAAAACCGGTTGTACTTCCCAATAACGCGTATACCAGATACGCCGTTACAACCCATGACAGTAAGTGTGGAAACAACAGCACGGACTGGAAAAACTTTCCGCGTAACAGTTCTCCCAGCTCATGCAGCAGGATTGCAAAAATCACAGAAACTACGGTTCCGATCACGATAAACGCCAGATTATATAACAATGTGTTTCTCGTAATGACCCATGCATCATCTGTCAGGAACAAAAATTTAAAGTTATCCAGTCCACACCACGGGCTTCCCCAGATTCCTTTTGCATAACTGAACTTTTTGAACGCAATAAAGGTTCCAATGATAGGAATATAGTTATTAATGATCAGATATGTAATACCCGGTAATGCAATCAACAGTAATGCTAATGTATTTTTACTGGCATGTTTTTTCTCACTTTTCGTCATAATTCGACTCCCTTTTTGATAAATAAGGCTGCGGTAAATTTCCGCAGCCTTTTCTTTTTTAAAGTCTTTCCTATTTGCTACTCATCCATGCATCCAGCTGCTCCTGCTTTGCCTGAATCAGGTCATCCATACCAGCTGCTTTCAGTCGTTTTGTCATCTCGGCAAGTGTTGTATCTACATCTGCTGCACCAACCCACAGAGATTTTTTATACTCTTCTACAATGTTCAGGCATGCGGTATATTCTGCTTCTTTATCACTGTAGTCGTAAAGGAAACCATAATAGTTTGAATGATCTCCATCATAATTCTGCTGCTTGTTTGTCTCTTTTTCTTCTCCATACAGACCGCCTACAACCGGATAGGTCAGCCATTTATTTCCCCAGAAATAGTAGTTCATATTATCGGTATAGGCTACACTGTTCAGATCCGTATATCCATCCGGTGCTACTGCACAACCATTTTCATCCAATTTGTAATCCACCCCTTCTTCTCCATAGACCAGAAGGTTGTCTACATATGCATCCGTGTACAGCAGGTTCATAAATTTGCAGGCTGCCGAAGGATCTTTACAGCCGGAATTTACCATCCATGCTCCGCCGTTTCCAGACCAGATCATCGAATCACTGATCTGTACATTTTCAAACGGATGACCATAGTTGTTTGTATACTGCTGCGCAATCTTCGGATTACCCAAGCCACAGAATGTGCCAAAGCAGTTGCCGGACATCAGTAATTCTGCAGTAGTTGCTGTTGTAGTAGCTGCATCACTTGCATAATAACCAGCTTCAAACCAGCTTCTGGTCAGTTCGCACAGTTCTTTGAAATCTGTCGTTTCATACATATCCACTACAGTTGCATTGTCCTGATAAGCCACACCGGAAACGGATGAGGCAATATTGTCACCTAATGGATCAATTTTAGCAATCTTTCCCAGGTAGCTTTCAAATAACGCATTCGCTCTGTTTGGATCAATGATTGTCATATCCGGATAAGCTTCTTTTACCTTTGCAAACACTGCTGTCAAGTCTTCCGGTTTGGTAACCTGACTCATATCGATTCCAAGTTCCTCGGTAATATCTTCACGATAGGTAAATCCACCCGGTACATAGTTAGAACCCATATTCAGAATTCCATATGTTTTTCCCTCTACCGTTGTCGGTGCCAGAAAACCATCGTAAAGAGTTTCTGTTGTTTCTTTCAGGTCACTGTCCAGATACTCTGTAATATCCAGCGCTGTTCCATCCTGAATATATTTCAGATGAGATGTATTATAGGCCTGAAATAAATCCAGCTGTTCTCCGGATGCCAGCATCAGATTCACCTGATTCATATAATCAGAATTGGAAAACAGTACCAGTTTGACCTTCGTATTGATCTTATCTACCGTATAATCGTTGATCAGGTTCTGAATTCTTTCCAGTTCTGATGACTCCGGGATATTGTTCTGTGTCATATACGCAAATACAATTTCTGCCGGTTCTTCGCTGTCGCTGCTCTCCTGTTTACTGCTTTCCTGTTTTCCGGTTGCATCACCGCTCTGTGCTCCACCACACCCGCTCAGCAAAGATCCTACTGTCAGGGTGGCCATCAAAATCGCCAAAATCTTTTTCTTCATTTCTTTCTCCTTTCTTCTTTCCGGTTCCTTTTGATAGACTTATCATAGCGCAAAAAAAACGAAAGTTCTTACACAAAAAAGTACAAAAACTTTCGTTTTTAAGATATCTATTCTTTTTTCCGAAACTCTGCCGGTGAAACTCCCGTATATTTTTTAAATACAGATGAGAAATACGGGAGCGTATCAAATCCGACTTCCAGCGCAATATCAATCACCTTTGTATTGGTGTTTTCCAGCAAATGTTTCGCTTTTTCCACGCGCAGAGAATTAATATAATCATTCAACGACGTTCCGGTATCCTTCCGGAACATTTTTCCAATGTATTCCGGTGAAAAATGAAACCTCTCCGAAAGCGTATTTCTGTTAATATCTTCCGTATAATGTTCTCTGATATAATCAATTACCTGATCTGTGATCCTTTTTTCTGTTTTTTCTTTCCGTTCCTCCTGCGTCAGATCAAATACCTTATTCATCAGCCAGGTCATCCACTGCACCATAGAAAATTCCGATTTAACCGCATTCATATCCAGTTGCAGATAGATCGGATCACGAATCACGCTGTTCATATTTTCCTTTTTATCATGGAGATATTTGCTTACAAGCTGTGTCAGTTCCACCTGAAAATTGCGAAATCCTTCTACGGAATGCATCGTTTGCTTTACATGCTGCAGCGTTTTTTGTAAATATTCCATTATACTTAACCTGGATCCCTTGTTCAGACACTGCAGGATATAATCTTCGTCCAGAATATGTCCGGAAGCCTCCTTTTCTCGGAGCAATGCCATAAATTCCTTTATTTCCCCTTCGTCATAAATATGCGTTTTGTCATATTCCATTATTTTCTCTTTTTCCAAACCTGCTTCATAAAAAGGAACGCTTGGGGAAATGTATCCGATCTGCAATACATCCGGAAAATATTTTTCAAATATGTTTCTGACCTGTGCCGCTCTCTCTTTCGTCTCCCTTTCCGAAAATTCCGACAGAATCCCAAGATAGGTTCCCTTATTCTCTTCCCAGCAAATCACATTTTCCATTCTAATTTTTTCTGTGAATGCTTCTGCCAGAATATTTTCCATTGCAAATTTATAAATGGATTCCTGTTCCTTTTCTTTACCGAAGTTCATTTTGTCACTGGCAAAATGAAGAATCACAACACAATATTTTTCCTGAATCTCTTCCTCTATCCCCTGCTGCTTTATTTCCTCCTCGAGTCCCTGTTTCTGCACACCGGGTTCCAGTAATACTCTTGTCCAGAAATATCGCACTATCTTTCTTTTTCCGATCTTCCAATATTCCCGGATTTCCTCCGTTTTTTGTTTCCAGGCTATTTTTTCTGTCACACGAAGCAATGCCTGATTGATTTTATTCATATCAATTGGCTTCAGCAGATAGTTTGCCGCGCCATTCTGCACAGCTCCATAGGCATATTCAAATTTTTCATGGCTGGTCAGAAAGATAACCTCTGTCTGGATTTTCTGTTCTCGTACCCATTCCAGAAAATGAATTCCATTCTCCTTTGGCATTTCAATATCACATAAAATCAGTTCCACTTTATTTTTTTGCAAAATATCTCTGGCCATTGAAGTATTGTAGGCCACATAGATCTGGTCAATAGAAAGTAACGCGCGATCCAGCTGTTCTTCCAATACCTGCGTTGTCACAATTTCATCATCTACAATCAGCAAATTCATCTCTCTTCGTCTTTCTCCTCATCTGTACATTTCAGTGTTTTCGGAATCCATATGGTTATTTTGGTTCCTTCCGGTTCCAGATTCTCCACATACAGAAGATGATCCTGCTGGTACATCATCTTCAGAACCTCTTTTACATTTTTTATTCCAATTCCACTTCCATCTTTTTTTTCTGTTATTTCCATATCTTTATTCACAAAGTCCAGTATTTCCTGCGAAAATTGACCCTGCGATATATATAGTTCCAGTTTTAAGTAAACTTCCTTCCCCGAAAAGCTCCACAATGCCTGAATCAGAACCGTAGTGAACGAATCAATACTGATCACGTGCTTAAATATATTCTCCAAAAATGTATGCAGGATCATCTGCGGCACCGGATACTGCTGCATTTCTTCCGGTATATCCATATAGACATAAAAGCAATCCCGGTACATAAGTCGCTGCATTTCCAGATATCCACTGGCATTTTTTATTTCATCCTGCAGCGGAACGGTATGCAGACCGGTTCGAAACATATAGCGGATATTCTGTGAAAATGCCTGAATAAAGGTATGGACATTCTCTTCCTCGTGCTGATAAACCATGCTGTTGATTGTTGATAAAGCATTCAGGAAATAGTGTGGTTTTAATTGCATATGGATATACTTCAGCTGCACATCCTTCATTCGAAGTTCCTGTTCGTACTTTTCCACCCTCATTTCAAGAATCGTCTGTACCATATCATTATATGCCTGTTTTACTTCTTCCATTTCGTAGCTGTTCGTATTATATTCCGCCCTTGCTCTGAAATCCCCACTGTGAATTTTTCTGGACACCCAGAACAGGTCTGCAATCGGCTGAAAAATTTCTTTTTGCATATACCAGACAATGGTTACAAAAAAGAGCAAAGACAGTACCAAAAATCCCAAAATAACGATACCGGAGGTAGAATATGCGGCATACTCGGATGATTTTACACTGTAATACATCTGATATGCATCTTCCAGAACAGATCCCTGATAGATACTGATGGATGGATCCTGTTTCTGCAGATTCTCTATCGCTTCTCCATATGCCCAATCCTCTCCTGAACCGCACAGAATTTTCCCTTTTTTGTCTGTAAGATAAAACGCTGCCTCTTTGATGGACATATCATTATAGTTTAACAAAGAGTCCAGTTTTTTTTCTGATACCAATACAGCGATCGTATTTGCACCATAATTATAATATTTTACCAGATACACCTGCTCTCCCATGACAGTAGAAGTCCAGCCGGATGTAGGATTTTTATCAAACGTATTACGCTTTTGAAGATATTTTTTGATATCTTTTATTGTATCATATGTTATATTTCCATTTCTCTGAATCAAAATACTGTTGTCTTTACAGTTAACAACCACATAGGCATCCGCTTCTTTGGTATCCTGGCATTTTTCCTTAAGAATTTGCAGCATTCGATACTGCGCTTTCACCTTTTCCAGATTATTTTCTCCGTTCAGCTGTGTCAAAAGCAGGCGATACCCCAGAAGAAGATCCAGGTTATCATCTAAACGTTCCAATACACTTTCCATCGTATTATGATAAATCTGCAGCGTATTCTCCACCAGATTTTCCTCATTTTTTTTAGCAATATCAACAATAAACGATTTGTACAGAAACAGTAAAATAATCTGCAGAAGCAAAAAAGTAGTAAAAAAAACGCCCATGGTACTTCTGATTTTTCTTTTTTTCATCTTTCCCCTCTTCTTTTCCCGACTCTCCCTGAAGTTTGTTATCGTGACCGATTACATTATATACTAATTTTCGGGCAGAAGAAAGGCTGTCCGAAGATTGCTTGCAGCTTGCGGAAATGATTTTTCAGATACTTTTTTTCATAAACGATTTTTCTTTTACATACATTATAGTAAAAACGCCCGTCCGTTCGCCCCTCATCCGCTCACAGACGGTTTTTCAAAAAGGAGTGTGCCCGCCCATGAGTTCCAAAACGAAAATTATTGTACTACATATGAAAGAAGTGGTTTACACCACTGTTTTTCTCGCTCTTGCGATCCTTCTGCTCGTGGTCTTTCTGATTATGTTCGGTTCTGGAAAAAAGGAGTCTGTGAAGAAACCTGCGGCATCATCCACCGGTTCTGCCGAGAGTGCACGCTACATTCCTGGCATCTATACTTCCACGATTTCCCTCGGTGACCAGACCTTCGATGTGCAGGTCAATGTTGAGCAGGACCGCATTACTTCGATTTCAATGAATCACCTGAGTGAAACTACTGCCGCCATGTACCCTCTTATGGAGCCTGCACTCGATTCCATTGCAAGCCAGATTTACGTAAACCAGACAACCGAAGGTCTCATTTACGGCGAGGATAACCGCTACACCTCCGAACTGCTTGTCCTGGCAATCGACCAGGCTCTTAATCAGGCCCGTAATCCTTCTGCAACCAATAAATCATGAAAGAATCCTGCAACGCAGGATTCTCCGCCTGCGGCGGGTCGCTCCGGCGCCATAATTCCCCTCCGCCGCAGTGTGATCCTGCCCGGAGGGCTTTCTACTTACAGGAAAATTCAACGAAGTTTCCTGTAAAGTGAAAAATGGCTTCTGAGTGTTCTCACTCCGAAGCCATTTTTTCTGTTTCTTTTCTTGTCCATCCTTGACCCAGTGAATCCGATTTGCGGGCTACGGCAACCGAATGAAGGCAAAATATACCGCACAGTGAGACTCGCAGCTTGCGAAAAGCCTTTTTCAGACACACTCTAATGTTTATCGTCCGAACAGTTTACCGCATCGATCGCAAGCACCAGAAGAAGCGCCGGAATCTCATGCGATGGATTCATAAATTCGATGACATAAGTATCGCCCCAGGTCAGCAGCTTCTTTCTCACATGTACCACGCTGCTGCCTCCCTCATAGACATCATAATCCCAGCCGAAAAAATCACCTTCTGCCTGCCATCCCATAAAATCGATATCGTATCTCGGGCGAAACATGGAAAATTTTTTTTCAATCGTTCCCATAAAAATCCCCTGGCTGTCAATTTCAAATCTTGGAAGAAATGTCAGTAATTTCTGCCGTACCAGACCGATTTCATTTCCGGCTGCGTCAAATACATGGAGCCGATGTCCAAGGCTGAAAAATTCTGCTTTCACAAAATATCTCACGTTTCCGTATTCATCATAAACGTCATACGTATCTGTCCAGGAAAATACTCTCTGTTTGATCAGTAATTGCATAAAAATCCCCCTCTTCTTTTCCATGTACGCTTAATTGGATCTTACAAATACCAAACGATTCCAGGCGTACACTTCTGGTACTCTCGACATTTTTCTATGGATTACAGCCGGTCAAGCTGTTCTCTCCAGAGCTTCACGCACGCATCACTCGGCATACGCAGGTCGCCGCGCGGGGATACCGCAACGCTTCCGACCTTCGGGCCATCCGGCAGGCAGGAGCGTTTGAACTGCTGCGCGAAAAATCTCCAGTAGAACGTTTTAAGCCATTTTAAGATCGTCGCATCATCGTAGACACCGGCAAATGCAAGTTTTGCCACACGGTAAATCTTGAGCGGTTCGTACGTCACACGCAGCATATAGTATAAGAAGAAATCATGAAGCTCGTACGGTCCGACGAGATCTTCTGTTTTCTGAGAAATGACACCATCTTTCGGCGGCAGCAGTTCCGGGCTGACCGGCGTGTCGAGCACATCCAGAAGGATATCGGAAAGTGCTTTTTCCCCGCAGGTGTCCGCATAATACTGTACCAGATGGCGCACCAGGGTTTTCGGTACGGACGCATTGACGGCATACATCGACATATGGTCGCCATTGTACGTTGCCCAGCCAAGTGCCAGCTCGGAAAGATCACCAGTTCCAATGACCATACCGCCGGACTGGTTGGCAAGATCCATCAGAATCTGGGTTCTCTCACGCGCCTGTCCGTTTTCATACGTCACATCATGCTTCTCCGGATCCTGTCCGATGTCGCGGAAATGGAGATTGACGGCCTCTTTGATATCAACCTCTTTTAAGGTTGCACCAAGGCACCGCGTCAGTTCACAGGCATTCTGATACGTGCGGTCCGTCGTTCCAAAGCATGGCATGGTCACAGAAAGAATCTGGTTTCTCGGAAGGCCGAGCAGATCGAACGCTCTTGCAGTGACGAGCAGTGCCAGCGTCGAATCGAGTCCGCCGGAAATACCGATGACCGCGCTCTGGCAGTGCGTATGCGCCAGACGTTTTTTCAGTCCCATGGCCTGAATATTTAAAATTTCATCACATCGCTGATCCCGGTTGTGCTTATCCGACGGTACGAACGGCCGCGGATCAAAGTAACGGATCAGCTTTGTTTCTTCTATTGTTAATGAGAACTTAACCACCTGATAACCATCGGTTCTCTGTTCCGGATATGTGGTCATTCTTCTGCGCTCACTCGTCAGACGATCAACATCGAGATCCGCGCAGACGATCTGATTCTCGAACCGTTTTGCCTCGGCAAGAATCGTTCCGTTCTCCGCAATCAGATGCTGTCCGCCAAAGACGAGATCCGTCGTGGACTCGCCCTCGCCTGCTGTCGCATAAATATAACCGCAGATCAGACGTGCCGACTGTGCACTCACGAGGCTTCTCCGATAGCTGTCTTTTCCAACCATCTCATCACTCGCGGAAAGATTGACGATCACCGTCGCACCGGCCAGGGCATGCGCCACACTCGGCGGATTCGGGGTCCAGAGATCCTCGCAGAGCTCTGCAGCAACTTTGAGGCGCGGCATCTCCGCACACTGGAAGAGCAGATTCATGCCAAACGGAACCTCTTTTCCAAAAAATTCCGTTGTTGTCACCGCTTCTTTTCCCGGCGTAAAATGACGCAGCTCATAAAATTCATTGTAGTTCGGCAGATACTTTTTCGGCACAATGCCGAGAAGCTCTCCGTGACAGAGCACAGCGGCTACATTGAACAGCTTTCCGCCCTGTTCCCACGGCAGTCCGACAAAAATCAGCGCATCGGTCTCTTTCGTACCATCGGCAATTTCCTTTAATCCTTCTTTCGCCGCATCAATCATCTGACTCTGCCAGAATAAGTCACTACAGGTGTAGCCGGTAAGAGCCAGCTCCGGGAGCACCATCACCTTTGCTCCCTCGCCCTCCATTTTATGAATCGTTTCCAGAATGACTCTCGTATTTTCTCTGACATCCGCTACCACTACCGCACAGGAAGCGGCGGCAACTTTTACGAATCCCTGTTTCATCTCTTTCTTCCTCCACTATCTGGTTCCCTGTTACAGATTTTCTGCAAACAGAAGCTCTCACAGCCTCCGTTTCGCCTGAAACAGTACTGTTATTTGCTCTTACGCAATAATTCTTTCAGATCCTCGGTAGAAAATTCATAGGCGCTGTTGCAGAAATGGCATTTCAGCTCCACCGGTTTTGCTTCCTGAATCATCTCGTTCAGTTCTTTTCTTCCGACCGCTATCAGCGCTTTCGATACACGCTCACGGCTGCAGTTGCAGTAAAACTGGGTCGGCACGGTATCGTTGATCACAAGGTCCATGTCTCCAAGCAGTTTTTCAAGAATCTGCTCCGGAGTCAGGCCCTCGTCAAGGAATGCGGTAACGGAATTGACTTCTGCCAGACGCTGCTCCAGTTTTTCAATGACTTTCTCATCGCAGAACGGCATCAGCTGAATGATAAAGCCGCCGGCCTGACGGACGGTATTGTCTTTGTTCATCAGCACACCGAGTCCGACGCTGGACGGAACCTGCTCACTCGTTGCAAAATAGTAGGTCAGATCCTCTGCGATCTCACTCGTCTGCAGAACGCACTGTCCGACGTACGGCTCTTTCAGTCCCAGGTCTTTGATGACATCCATGAATCCGACGCCGACAGCACCTGCCACGTCAAGTTTTCCTTTTTTGTTGGCCGGAATCACGACGTCCGGGTTTCCGACGTAACCTTTTACATTTCCTTTGGAATCTGCTGTTACGGTAATGCCGTTCAGCGGTCCGCCGGCATGGATGCGCAGGGTCAGAAGGTCTTTATCTCCCTTCATCATAACGCCCATCATTGCACCTGCCGTCAGAAGGCGGCCCAGCGCTGCGGTTGCAACCGGGCTCGTGTTGTGATCCTGGCGTGCTGTCTCTACGGTTTCTCTTGTTGTCGCTGCAAACGCACGAATCTGTCCGTCTGCCGCTGTTGCTCTTACAATATAATCCATGTTTCTCTCCTATTTCTCACTTTTTCCTTTTTCTCTTGCTACGACATAAATACGTTCGCTCTCCGGTCTCGGCGCATCCTTTGTGAATGCATCGTAGGCCGTCACAAACTCCATGCCTGCCTCTTCCAATAAGCGGCAGATCGTCGCAAGATCGTACGCTCTCTGATAATGTACCTCCTCAAATTTACGGTACAGATCGGAATCTTCTCCCTCCGGGATGAAAATGGCAAGCTCATATTCGTTGATTTCTTCCTCCGGGTCATAGTAATTATCCCAGATGAAGCTTGCCTCTTCGCGGTTTTCCGCAATCGTAGTCTCACCCATCTGTTCATATTTATACTTGGTATTCAAATCAAAAATAAACATGCCCTTCGGATCCAGATAATTGTTGACGAGTGAGAAGACTTCCCGCAGATCGTCTTCCTCCAGAATATAGTTGATGGAATCGCAGATGCTCACAACCGCCTTCACGGTTCCGTAGAGCTCAAATTCCCGCATATCCTGAAGCAGATATAAAATGTTTAAGCCGGACTCGGCGCGTTTTTCACTGGCAATCTCGAGCATATCCTCAGAATTGTCCACGCCGATCATATCGTAGCCCTCTTTGGCGAGCAGCTCGGTCATGTTTCCCGTTCCACAGCCAAGATCGAGCACCAGTCCGTCTTCCACCTGATATTCTTTTAAAAGCTGAATCAGATATTTGCTCCAGGCAGGATAGTCCACGTTGTCCATGAACATGTCATATACCTGGGCAAAACTGGTATAACTTTCATTCATCTTTCTTTTCTCCTTCATCGTTTACAGTAGCTACGCCTTATTGTATCACATCACACAGGGCAACTCAATATACGAAAAGACCTGCAGGATCCCTGCAGGTCTCATTCACTCCCCGAGTTGGGCTCGAACCAACAACCCTTCGGTTAACAGCCGAATG